>Ga0209483_1001457_pt1 | contig 17873 bp, 18 predicted proteins | sample NGEPerA_FD_184508 | JGI IMG/M metagenome (GOLD analysis project Ga0209483, IMG submission 184508) | Arctic peat soil microbial communities from the Barrow Environmental Observatory site, Barrow, Alaska, USA - NGEE PermafrostL2-A... | ecosystem: Environmental > Terrestrial > Soil > Wetlands >... | reverse complement strand
GTTTGTCGGATCCCACGGACACGCATCCGTCTGGTCGGCAGCGTCCGCCGCATGAAGACTACTCCCCGCAATCGGCAGATTCCCCGCAACCGAAACCCGCGGAATCCCCCGCACAATATGAATCCCGAACCGCAACCCGAGCGAGTGGACATACGCGCCCATCGCGCGAAAACTCGTCGTCTCACCCGCACCGGCCGACGGAAACCGCGCCGGCACCGGCTCATACCGCCCAAAAGTATCAATCTGATACTGCAGCTTCTCCGGCGTCGGACGGTCCTGGGGATTCCTCAGAAACCAGCCCTCGTCAATGACCGCATACTTGTATCCGAACGGCAGCAGAGTCTTCGCCTGCACCTTCACATTCTCCCGAAACTGCGCCTCGGTGATCGTCAGTCCGTAGCTGTCCCAACTGTTCCACCCCATCGGCGGCGTCGGCGCAACGGCAACAGCCCTCGCCGGAGCGAGCGCCGTACTCTGCGCCCGCGCACCACACACGCAGCCCATGCACACAACCAACAAACCCGCCGACACACGCATCCCTGCTCCTTCGATTTTCATCGCGCAGAAAGTATACGAGGCAAAGCGACACACACCGCCTTTCGGCGGTCCAGACGAAAGAATTCTAAACGGGCAGAGCGACCGGTCTCCACATGTCAATGGAGCCCCGTCCGATGGCAACGTTTGTTCCTCCCATTGGGGGACCCCACTTCTGGACCAAATTCGTCGATCCAAGGCCGCGTCCATCGACGTTAAAGACGACACCGCCTGGGCGGCAATACAGGCCGGTCCCAATCGACATTCCATACGACGGAATCAGCAGGACCTGGATGATACTGGCGTATCTCGACGCCCTGCCCAGCGAAGGGTCCAGCGACTTAGCGTGATCGAGACAAACTTCGAGGCCGAAGGTTATCCCAGCCATGTTCATAATGCAGCCACCCAGGCGCTCATCGTTGAACACAGACCGAATGCGGCTTTCGTGACTGCCTTGCGGCGGGATGACCTTCAAACTGCGTTGATCGACAGTGCCGGGCTGGAGCACAACTTCATGGCCTTTGTAGTCGATAGGCGAGACATATTCCTTCGCGACCAGATGTGTCTCTCCAGCATGAGAAACGAGTGCCACGTTCTGCACCTCGGCTCCAAAGGAGCCCTGTATGACCGCATGCGCTGGCCCCACCTTGGGTTGTTTACTGCATTTAGGGATCGTCTTACGGTGGTCTGCGGGGTCTCGTTCGAAATTGATCTTGCTGAGGCCATAACCACAGGTAGAGCAATAGGTAACCGTATCCTCGATAGAAGCGATGGCTGTGCCGAAGACAAATAGCCAGTCGTTCCAACCTGCCCCTAAGAGCGTCTGCATACGTGGAACGATTTCCCCTACAATTTCAGGAGAGTAAGCTCCGTTTCGACCCCGGAAGTAAAATTCCGGAGCCATAAATATCTTCAGGGTTTTTGGAGTATCGACAAAATTACTTGCAGATAAACGATCTTTGGCGAAACGAATCGCGCTCGCCATGTCGGCACACTTCTGAATCATGTCCGTCTTGTCATTGGGGGAGTGCGCAAAATAATCGGGATTGTGCCCCGAATTGGGGAATATCGCGTTGGCGGCAGCGTTATAGTTGCAACCAATCCTCCATCCCACGCAGATCACATGCGAAAATTGGGCCGCCGAGGAGTTTGTATCGAGCAGCCTCCTGACTACCTCTCGCAGCGCCACCCAGGCTTGCGTGATGTCATCTTGATGATTGCGCATCCAGAAAGTAATCGCGTTGTCCAACTGGACGAGAACATTCCGCCTCGCCATAGGTGATCTCGCACTTTCGAAAAGCTTGACCAACTCGTCGACTTGCCTGTGATCCATCGACCGTATTGTCAGTTCTTTAGGGGTGGCCTTCCCGGTTTGAAAAGCGGCAGCCAGCGCGGCAACACGGCCTTGCGATGAAGTAGCCCCGCTGTCGGTTTTCCAGACCCACTCGGTTGGAACTGATTCATATCTCATGATGTCTCCTTCTCTGTAAAAGCCAGAAAGACTGAGCCTGCCCTCTGGCTGCCACTTCCCATTTATGCCGCCTCGCACCGCTCCTGTGTATGCAGCATACCAAGCCCAGCCAGCGGGTCTCCAGCAGCAGACTGCACCGCATCTTTGTTTGGAGTACCCATTGCATCACCCTGGCCCGCCTGCACGATCGCACTGGTTTCCACGTTGACGATCCGCATGTTGACCTGCATGCCGCCATCCCTTCGTTGCACAGACCCGACCACCATCAGGAGATAATCCTGGCCGATTCTACTGCACGATTTTGTTGAACAGCCAGAACAGAAACGCCGACAGCGCCGCCGCCGTGGGCAGGGTAAGGAACCAGGCCAGGGCGATGTTGCGGATGGTGCGGTATTGCAGGCCGCTGCCGTTCGCCGTCATCGCGCCGGCGACGCCGGAACTGACAACGTGGGTAGTCGACACCGGCAGGCCGAAGCTTGTGGCGCCCAGGATGGTGAGCATCGAGACCAGGTCCGAGCACGCGCCCTGCGCGTACGTGAGGTGCTTTCCGCCGATCTTTTCGCCCACCGTGATGACGATGCGGCGCCAGCCGAACATCGTCCCGAAGCCGAGTGCGAGGGCCACGGCGACCTTGACCCAGGTGGGAATGTACTTCGTCGAACGGTCGAGTTTGTCGCGGTAGTTGTCGAGGATGGGCTCGTCGGCTTTGGCGAGGTGCATGCCGCCAGCCGGAGCGAATTGCGGCAGCAGCCCGAGCGTTTCGGAGACCAGGTACATCTGGTTGCGCACGTTGGTCTGGTCGCTGGCGGGAACGTTGCCGAGCGAGCCGGAAAACTGCGCCTCGGCCTGGATCTTGTCCACCATGGCGCGCAGGGCGAGCGTGGTGTCGGAGCTGTATTGGCGGGTGGAGATGAAGTGCTGCAGTTCCGCCGCCGACGCGATCGGCGTGGTGATGGAGTTCATGCCGGCCGGCCCGGGCAAGGTGGCGCTGGGCTGGATGTAATGGCCCAGCGTATCGGACACTTGCCGGGAGACGGCGACGAAGTCGAACAACTCATCGGGGCCGACGGTGTGGTTGAGCGCGTAGGCCGTCGGCACGGTGCCGACCAGGATGAGCATGATGAGTCCCATGCCTTTTTGTCCGTCGTTCGATCCATGCGCGAAGCTGACGCCGGAGCAGGTACAGATCAGCAGGCATCGTATCCAGAACGGCGGCGGCTGGTCGTTCTCGGGCGATCGATACAGATCGGGGTCGGTGATGACCTTCTTCATGATCCAGAGCAGAAGGAAGGCCCCGGTAAATCCGATCAGTGGCGAAAAGAAAAGCGCCTTGCCGATTTTGATGACCTGCGACCAGTCGATGCCCGAGGTCAGCGAGCCGGGATGCATCAACTGGTTGGCAATGCCGACGCCGAGGATGGAGCCGATCATGGTGTGCGAACTGGAGGCGGGCAGGCCGCGCGCCCAGGTGAGCAGGTTCCACAGGATGGCGGAAACCAGCAGCGCGAAGACCATCGAAAATCCCGAACCGTGCGAGACTTTGAGGATCAATTCGATCGGCAGCAGCGAGACGATAGCGAACGCGACCGCGCCGGAGCTGGTGAGGACGCCGATGAAGTTCCAGAAACCCGACCAGACGACCGCGACGTGGGGGTCGAGCGAGTGCGTGTAGATGACGCTGGCGACGGCGTTGGCGGTGTCGTGGAAGCCGTTGACGAACTCGAAGCCGAGCGCGATGGCGAGGGCCATGCCCAGCAGCAGGTAGGGGAAGATGGTCGACGGATGAGTGGTCGAAAGGTCCGAGACCAGTTTCGTCAGGACGTAGATGGTGCCGACGATCCCAATGAACGAGAAAGCGAAGATGCGGGTGCGGCGGTACTTTCGGGACTTCAGCTTGCGGTCGAGCATCGTGCCCGTGGGCTGATGGAGTGGAGCGATCGTAGCCATAAGTGGGTCGTGCGGAATCTTTCGCGTTGCGTGCGATACAAAATGATGCCGAAGCATCGAAGGTTGTTGTCGGGTTTGCGCGGCAAGCGCGGAGATGGTCTGGGGAGTGTCCCCCGGGGAATTGTAACCGTATCGTGGTGCAGTATTCACATAGCGGTCACTCCATGTCTGATGCGGGAAGGCGGAAAAACGTGGCAAAATTCACAGTAATCCGGGGAAATATTACACAGCGGGATGTGGACGCTATCGTCAATGCCGCCAACACTTCCCTGCTTGGCGGAGGGGGTGTGGATGGAGCGATCCACAGGGCCGCGGGGCCGCAGCTTGTGGAAGCGTGCAGAAAATTGGGAGGATGCGAGACGGGAAGCGCGAAAGCGACTCCGGCGTTCAACTTATTGGCACGATGGGTTTTCCACGCGGTGGGGCCCGTGTGGGGCGGTGGCAATGAAGGCGAGCCGGAGTTGCTGGCCGGGTGCTATCGGCGCTGTTTTGAGTTGGCCCGCGAGCATGAGGTGAGAAGTATCGCGTTTCCGGCAATTTCGACGGGCGTTTATCGGTTTCCGAAAGGCCCGGCGGCGGAGATTGCGGTGCGGGAGTCGCGGGAACATGCGGACGACGCGGGCGTGGAGCTGGTGGAGTTTGTGTGCTTCGACGAGGCTACGGCGATGGTATATGAGAGGGTGCTGGGCGAGGCTTGAGCTGCGTCGCCGGTGTGGGTGCGGGCAGGTTCTCGGTTGTGGGTTCTCGGTTGTGGGTTCTCGGTTGTGGGTTGTCGGTTGTCGGTAAAAACGAATGACGAGCCAGAACCGACAACCGAGAACCCAGAACCCAGAACCCAGAACCCAGAACCCAGAACCCAGAACCCAGAACCCAGAACCCAGAACCCAGAACCCAGAACCCAGAACCCAGAACCATTACTGCTGGGGATTTTGCGGTGGAGTAGTGGCGGAACTGGAACTGTGCGACTCCTTCTCCGTGTGCGTGCTGCCGTCGGGAGTGGTGGTCGATTGCGTATGCGTCGAACGGTGCTGGCCGCTGGTCGTCGTGGCCGGCGCGTAGCCGGTGCGAGCGGTGCGGGCGGTAGAGCTGGTGGTCCTGCGATGCGTCCTTCGTATAGTGGTGCCGTCGGGCGTGGTCGTCGCCGCGGTGTGCTGGACAGTGGTGTGGTGCTGGCTCTGGGTCGCCGCCTGGCCGTCAGGGGTGACGCCGGACGTGGTCCTGGTATGAGTGGCTTGGCTGGACGTTGTGGTGGTTGTCGCGGGTTCCTGCGCGTAGGCAGCCGCGCCCAGAACTGCGAGCGAAAGGGCCGTTATTGCGATGGAGTTGAACAGTTTCATAGGGGATCTCCTGGTTGTCTTGCTTGTCGGGCGCCGGCGTTTGGGTGGTGAACGGTCGGGGCCGAACCATATTCGTGCGGTGCAACATTGAACTTGGATGCAGACCACGCGCGGGAGAGCATCGTTGCAGGGGAGATAATGGAGTGATGAAGCCGGAACCGAACGAGCCACCCGCAGGCGACCGCCTGCAAAAGATACTCGCGCAGGCGGGGATCGCGTCGCGCCGCGCCGCCGAGCAGATCATCCTCGAAGGCCGTGTGCAGGTGAACGGCAAGGTGGTCACCGAGTTGGGCACCAAGGCCGACCTGGGCCGCGACCACATCCGCGTCGATGGCAAGCTGTTGCAGGGCCGCGAGCAGCAGAAATATTTCATGGTGAACAAGCCGCGCGGCTATGTCACCACGCTCGACGACCCCGAGAAGCGGCCGACGGTCATGCAGTTGCTGGGACAGGACTCGCAGAAGAAGACCATCGGCGAACACAGCAAGATGCCGCGGCTGTATCCCGTGGGGCGGCTGGATTACCTGAGCGAAGGCCTGCTGCTGATGACCAACGACGGCGACCTGGCGAATAAGTTGTCGAAGGCGTCGGCGGGCGTGTTGAAGACCTACCTCGTCAAAGTTTCGGGCGCACCGACGGCGGAGGCGGTCGACAATTTGCGGCGCGGCATCATGATCGACCGCGGCAGATTGAATGAGATTCGCGCCGGCCGCCGCGACCGCGTGCTGACCCAGCCGGCGAAGATAGAGCAGGTGCGAGGCGGCGAGAATCCGTGGTTTGAAGTGACCCTGACCGAGGGGCGCAACCGGCAGTTGCGCAAGATGTTTGAAGAGATCGGTCACCACGTCGAGAAGATTCGGCGGATCGGGTATGGCGCGCTGGTGCTGGACGTTCCCCCGGGCGCGTTCCGCGAACTGACGCAGGGCGAAGTGCAGGCACTGAACCGCGCCGCCGCCGGCAAGAAGGTCGAGCGCAAGAAGACGCTGCCCGAGGCCGCGCAGTTGAAGAAGCCGGTGCCGCCGAGGAAGCGCGGTTTCAAGGCGGCGCGGAAAAGGATTTAGGCGGGCAACCAATTCGGTGTTCGTGCGGATTTAAACAATCGAAACAGCACAACTCTTTCCGGGCGCGAGGACTCTCATTTCCTGAGGTGTTTATGCGCGGATTCAAATACGTCCTTATCGCAGCTTTCGCATTCCTTATTACGTTTAGCGCCGTTCCGAAGTCGCAGGCACAGATCTCGTTCGGCATCAACATAGGCGCGGAGCCGACGTGCCCTTATGGCTACTATGGCTACTCTCCGTATCGCTGCGCGCCGTACGGTTACTATGGCTCGGAGTGGTTCAACAACGGCATTTTCATCGGCGCTGGGCGCTGGCATCACGGTCCGGCGTTCTACGGCCATGTGAATCGCCACTATGATCCGCGCTACGGTTATCACGGCGCGTACCCAGCTCGTGGCGAACACTTTGACAACCACCACGATTTTCACGATTTCCACGGCACGCAATATTCGGATCACGCGGGCCACTATCGCAACAGCGCGCCGCGCGGCAACCATGGTGCAGCGCACGACGATCATGGTCACGGGCACTAATCGCTTTAGAGATCTGTAAGGTTTACATTGCAACGCCGCCGAGACGCAGTTTGCGTCCGGCGGCGTTTGCTTTGGCAGCGAACGCCGGACCCTGCTACCGTTGAAGAGCATGATCTCGCAGCAGCCATTGTTCAACGACCGGGAAACGCGCTCCACGGAGAGCGACGCACACAGCGCGCCAGCACCCGTCTGGCTACAGCGCATGAGCCTCATCGTGCTGGTGCTCTTCTGCCTGTACATCGGCGCGATCGTGGCGGCGCTGCCGTGGTTTCCCAGCTACTGGCAGCATAACGCTTGGCTGGTGGTGCATCCCGCGGTCCGCGCGGTGCTGCTCCAGGGTTGGGCGCGGGGGATTGTGAGCGGGATTGGGCTGCTGGATATCTGGATCGGCGTCAGCGAGGCGATTCACTACCGCGACTACCGCGCTGGCTGACGGGCTGCTGGAGGAGTTGTTGGATGTCGGAAGAAGTTGAATTTCCCCGCAGCGGCTACGCGGCCGAACGCGATCTGACGCCGCTGGAGAGTGCTCCGCTAGCTTACGAAAACCAGAGGTTTCTGGACTCGGCGGACGGGCGGCTGGTCCGCATTATCGCGGAGTACTCCGAGCCGATGGCGCGGTTTCAGCGCGAGAGGATTCAGGATACGGTGGTATTTTTCGGCTCGGCGCGCTTTCGGGCGCGGGATGTGGCGAGCAAAGAGCTGGAACTGCTTGCCAACACCGGGTCGAAGCAGCCCGCGCCGGATGCGGAACAGCCCGCGAGCGCGGCTGAGGTGCAGACCGGCGAGACGACTGCTCTGAAACTGAAGCGCGCCGCGGCTGCGGTCGAGATGGCCGGGTATTACGAGGACGCTCGCACGCTGGCGCACATGATGACGGATTGGTCGAGCAAGCTGCCGGGGCGGCGGCATCGCTTTGTGATTACGTCAGGGGGCGGCCCGGGCATCATGGAAGCCGCCAACCGCGGGGCGTGGGAAGCCGGCGGCAAGACCATCGGCCTCAACATCAAGCTGCCCTTCGAGCAGATGCCCAACCCCTACATCACGCCCGCGCTGAACTTCAACTTCCACTACTTTTTCATGCGCAAATACTGGTTCGCATACCTGGCGAAGGCGCTGGTGGTATTCCCCGGCGGCTTTGGAACGCTGGATGAGATGTTCGAACTGCTGACGCTGGCGCAGACGCACAAGCTCGCCAAGCAGATGACGATTGTGATCTACGGGTCGAAGTATTGGAAGAACGTGATCGACCTGGAACTACTCGCGGAGAAGGGTGCGATTGCGGTGAACGATGTCGACCTGTTCCAGTTCGCGGAGACGCCGGAGGAGGCGTTCCAGATTCTCAAGGAAGGTTTGACGAAGAACCACCTCGACCTCGAAGCCACGCGGAATGAGGACCCGATTCCCGACAGCCCCGCTCCCAGCGCGCAGGACCTCCTCGGCCCCGACATCGCCCGTACGAACAACTAGTCTTCGCTCATCCCCCACGATCCGTCATCTCGCAAGCGCATAGGTATCGCTACCGAAGTCCCCCAAAAGTGGGACTTAGACTACTGTCACTCGACGTTTAACTCTTGACACCGCCATCTTGCACAGATAGGTTAGGTTACTGAAGTAACCATTAGTAATCGTTCATCTATTCCACTGTCGTTTGGAGAGGCTTCTTATGCGTTCGTTTCAATTGCTGTCTTTGGCTGCTGTTACCAGTCTTGCTCTCGCGTTCAGTCCCGCGGTTCACGCGGCAACAATTACGGCCGTCGGCTCGGCCATCCTCGCGAATGGAGCGACCGCGCCCGGTTCGGCATCGGATTACGACTTTTTCGGCACGGGTCAAGTCGCCCAAACCAACTTCACCGTAAGCACCGGCTCGAGCAACATTTTTTCCGGCGGCGCCTGCTGCGGCTACAGCACGATCACCGCGCCGGGTGGGAGTTCCGCTTTCGTCACCGGGCTTGCGTATCCCAACGATGACAGCGAGGGTGACGCGGTGGAGTTTGCAAGCTTCAGTCCCGATGTAGCTGGGGACTTCACGGTCTGGATTCTCGACTCGAACAGCGATGCCAACGATCTCTTGAACAGGACCGTCGGGTTGGGAGTCAATGGTGGCGACGAGGTGCCCACCGAGGCGTGTGGCGATGGCGCTAACGGCGGTTGCCCGACCCAAATGGTCAATGAATTTACGGAATACTCCGTAACCGGTGCATTGCCTACGGATGTATTCCAGGTCTACGCCACCTCCACTGGTCAACGTCCTTCGCTCGGCGGCGTCACCTTCTCAGACATTACTCCCAGCGTGGCCCCGGTCCCCGAGCCCTCCAGCCTCGCCCTTCTGGGTACCGGCCTGCTTGGCGGTCTTGGCGTTCTCCGCCGCAAGTTCCGGAAAGCCTGATGCCGGTTTCCTCGTCCACGAACGGGCCGCCTTCGGGCGGCCCGTTTTCTTGATCCAGGCCAGATGATCTGCTGCCCGCTGTTGGGCGTCCACTTGGGATCGCTGTTTGATCGCAGCGTGGAAGCCGGCGCGGCGACCTCAGTTGCGGATCGAGCCGATGAAGACGCTGTAGGGCGGAAGGACGATGTGGTTGCTGTACTGCGAGATGGGCGTCGCGGTCCACGACCCGGCCAGCGGACGCAGTGTCCCGGGGTGGATGTGCAGCGTCGCGAGTTCCGGGTCGAGGGAGATGGTGAGCGGCTTGTCGCCGAGATTGCAGATGACGATGACGTTGGCCGCGGTAACGGACCCGGAGGGCTCGCGCCTGATCCACACGCGAGCGTTGTCGGCGTCATGGTCGAACGTGACTTCGGCGCCCGAGCGCACGGAGGGGTTGTCGTGGTGCAGTTGGATGAGATGACGATAGAAGTTGAGCAGCGAATTTGGCTCTCCGTTTTCGACGGCGGCGTTGAGGGTGGTCGGCGCGGGGTTTCCGGCGTCGGCTTTGGTTGTAAAGCCGGGCAGCGAGTTGGGATCGGGCGGCGTTCCCGGCGGTGGCGGTTTCTTCACCGGCCTGGGTGCGACGTAGGGTTTGAACGCGCCGTAAACCTTGGGGTCGGGGCGCGGCCCGGCGGGTTTGGCGGGCTCTTCTTCCGGCTCGGGCGCGGGTTTGGGCGGGGTGATGTTGGTGGGCGTCCACTGCATGGTGGAGGCGGCCGGCAGGCCGAGTTCCTGCCCATAGCTCAGTGCGACGGCGCCCGGTGAAGTCAGCAGTTGCGCGGCAAAAATTCTGCGGAGGCCGTCGCTCTTGGGGTCATCGCCGGGCGCGGCGTCGCCTTCGAGTAGCGGCGTGGCCGGCGCGGGCGGCGGAGACCCGATTGCGGCGCCTATAAGTTCGGCGGGGGTCTGGGGCGGTACAGTGTGTCCCGGTGCGGCCTGCGCGATGAGGATGCGTTCGCCGGGGAAGCTGTCGGTCAAAGCGCGGAGGTCGCGGAGTGACACCAGCGCGTCGAGCAGCGAACCATCGATGGAAATTCCCGCCGCGCCGCGAGTGAGCCACTGGCGGGCTCTCCCGGGGACTTCCACGGGGGGTGTATGCGCGTCGAACGCGACGATGATGCGGATGTGGCGCGGCGAGGCTTCGCGGAGCAGATTGTCGAAGGCATTGTCGTCGCTGGGTGCCGGGATGACGATGGCATCGACGCCGAGGGATTGCAGGTAGTCGAGGCGCTGCGTAATGCCGCCGAGGTCGCCGATGCCATCGCCGTCGGAGTCCTGAAAATCGGGAACGTCGATCCGGTAGAAGACGGCGCTGCGCCACCACGCCTCGGCGCCGATGCCGGAGCCAGCCCAGCCGGGGCGGGCGAGGGTTTGGGCGTGTGTTGTGCCGAGTGCAGCGATGACGAGGGCGCAAACGAGTGCGGTTCGCGCCTTCGCGCGAATGCCCACCTTAGGCGCAAAAGACGCGCCGAAGATGGGGCACCCCTGATTCGAGGCGGAAAGGCCGGGAGTTTCAGGTGGGCAGGAGGTCTGCATAGATGAAGCCATCGCGCTCGACGCTTTCGCCCGCGCGTACCGCGATGCTGTGCGAGAACATGGGGCCGGCCGTGACGAAGCTGTGGAACTCGCCGCGCTCTCCGCAGGGGTCGGTGGTGGCGGGAAAATCGGCGAGTAGCTGGGTATCAAATTCTCTTCCTGCAAAACTGGAGTCCAGTTGACGCGGGTCAACACATGTAAGACGCGCTTTTAAGCCGGATGCGATCATGGTGCGGGCGAGTTCGTCGGTGGGGAGCCCCCAGCAGGGGAAAATTGGCGTCAGGCCTGTCGCCGCGAGCTTGTCGATGCGGTAGGCGCGAACGTCTTCGAGGAAGAGGTCGCCGAAGGCGATGCCGTAGAGTCCCTCATCGACGGCGCGAGCGCAGGCCAGCACCATTGCGGCCTCGTAATGCTCGTTCGAGCACGGCCACGGCAGCGGGACTTTCCAGACGGGCAGGCCGGCGGCCTCGGCCTGCATGTCGAGCAGTGCTTCACGGAAGCCATGCATTGCGACACGCCCGAAGTGCTGGTTGATCGTCGTGAGGAGCGCGACAACTTCGTATTCGCCCTGCGTGCGCAGCAGGTGGAGCGCCCACGCGCAGTCTTTGCCGCCGCTCCAGCTCAGGAGGATGCGCTTCGGTTCGTCCATGCACCCATTCTAGGGCCGCCCGGCCTTGCGGCGTTCAGGCCCCTAGTCGTCGCCGGTGCCGACGACCTGTTTTTCTTCCTGCTGGATCTCGTCGAGCGAACGTGCGCCGTGCAGGATGGCCGTCTCCGCGCCGAGGAGGTAGCGAAGCTCATTGCGTGCGCTGGCTGTGGGAGCAATTTCGTTGCGCAGAAGACGCTGGTACTCGATGAGATCGGCGGGGCTGGTGTTGAGCAGACGGGTGTCGGCAGAGGCAAAGCTGCCGGCGAACTGGACCTCAAAGGCCCGGCGCTGGGCGTGGTGGGGCGGGTGTACGTCGAGCATGTGTGGCTCCGGGGCGGCTAGGGTACGTTGTCGAACTGGCGTTCAGCGGCTTGGATTTTGTGAAGGTCACGTTCGCCCTGGAGCATGACGACGGTGGCGCCGCGGGCCTGGCGCGACCAGAAGCGGAAACCCCGCGCGGCTTGCTCGTAGTCGAGGAGCTTGTTGTAGAGGTCCTGCATCTCGGCGGGGGTGGCGCGGTCGAAGGGCGTGGCCGGGTTGGGTTTGGCGTAGCTGATGCGGCGGACGGCGGTTTCGAGGGCTTTGCGGGTCTGGTCGTAGGTTTCGTAGTGGGCGTTGACTTCTACGATGAGGCCGTCCTGCTCACCATAGGCGATGACGTCTTCGTCGGCGAGGAGATCGAGTTTGGCGCTGGATTTGGCGGCGGCGTAGATGGGATCGCTGGGGACGTCCCAGCCGCCCCCGCCGGACTTCTGGGGTATGGGAGGCAAGGGATTTTTGTCGCGGGCAGCGGCGGAGACTTGCGCTTCGTACTGCTGCAGCCAGTGGATGTGGACGGTTTCTCCGTTTTCGACGTTGGTGGTGTCGCGGAGGATTTGCTCGGACTCGTGGGTGAGGGCGGCTTCGAGGATGTGACGCTGGTGAGCGCGGTGGATGGCTTCGACGGATTGTTCGAGGGCGATGGCGATGAGCAGGCCGACGCAAATGGTCGCGATGTGGATGGAGAAGTCGCGCCAGCTAGTGGCGGCATGGTGGGGAGGATGGACGTCGAGCATCAGATAAGTGTAAAGTACCTCGCAAAGCCGCTCCTGCGACGCAAAGTACCCACTTCCGGCGACCTAATTTGTGCCCAGATACGTCCGGTATTGCGACTCCACAATGCCGGTATTCCGCGCCAATTGCAGTTTTGCGGTGTTGTATTGATAAAGCGCCTGCACCAGTTGCGCCTGCGCTCCGGCAAGAGCAGATTCAGCGTCGACGACGGGGAGGTTGTCGTCTACGCCGGCGTTGAAGCGGTCCTGTTCGTCGGAGAGCTCCTGCTGCGCGAGGGCTACATTGCTCTGGGCGACTTTGACGAGGTCGTGGGCGGAGTTGACGTCGAGCATGCTGGAGCGGATCTGGGCTTCGATGTCGACGCGCAGGCTGGCTTCGCGCTGGCGGAGGGCCATCAGTTGGGCGGTGAGGACTTCGGTGTCTCCACGCTGGCCGGCCTCGCGGAAAATGGGAAACTTCAGGCTGCCGGTGGCCGCGAAGACGCCGTGGTACAGGCCCTCGGTTTCGCCGATGACACCGTAGAATCCGCCGAACGAGAGGGTGGGCAGGCGCTGGTATTTGACGGCGAGGCGCTCGCGGTCTGCGACGCGCATCTGGGCGAGGACGCTGAGGTAATCCTTGCGCCGCTGGAAGGCGGTCGTCTTGGCGCGGTCGAGGTCCATGTCGGCGAGCGGCGCGAACGGCGCTGTGTCGGTGAGGATGAGTTGCTGCTCGGCGGGCAGGCCCATGATGCGGTTGAGCTGGATGATGTCTTTGGCGAGGGCGTTTTCGGCGGAGATACGCTGCTGCTCGCGGTTCTGGTATTCAACTTGCCCACGCAGCGCGTCGAGGCTGGCGCCGACGCCCGCTTTCAGCTTTTCGGAAGCCTGGCCGAAGAGGGTGTGGGCGGAGCGTTCCAGCGCCTGCGCGTTGGTGAGGGCAGACTGGTCGGCCAGCACCTTGAGGTACGCGGTTCCAACAGCGACGACGAGATCGCCCCGCCCGGCGAGTGTGTTGAGGTTGACGACCTCGGACTCGTCCTTCGCGCCGCGCAGCAGTTCGTAGGCTGGCGCGTTGAACAGCGTCTGGTTGATCTTGAGCTGGGCTTGGGTCACGTCTACCTTGACGATGGTGTGGATCGCGTCGGGAGGCAGCCCGAACGCGGCGAGGCTCGACGCCTTGAAGCCCATGGCGGCGAGGTTGACCTCCTGCGTGCTGGTAGCGGCGTAGAGGCTAAGCGACGGGACCAGGGCGTTAGTGACCTGTAGCTCGTCGCCCTTGACGATCTTCAGGTTGGCGCGGTCGGTGACGAGGCGCAGGTTGCGCGTAAGGCCGAAGGAGACGGCGTCGTCGATGGAGAGCCGCAGCGGGTCGGTGGTCGCGCGCTCGACCGGGATTTTGCCCGGGCCGTCGAAGGTCGTGGGTGCGTGGAAAGTCTTGCCCGAACCGGCAGCCGTACCCGCGCCATACTGCGCGAGGACCGCGCTGGGTGCGGGCGGAAGTGCGGTTTCCTGTGCGTTGGCGGCGACGAATGCAGCAGCGAGTACGGCAGTGGAACCCAGGTTAGTGATGAGGCGAAAACTTTTCACTCGCTATTAGAGTGCCACGCCGCGGACAGGGATGCGAAATTGTCTCCGCGGAGGCTAAATTCCGGCCTTCAGCCGGCGCCAAGCTGCTGTGCCGCTTCTTCCAGCGTTTTCGCGGTCGAAGGCTTCCAGTCGCTCTTGATTTCGTCCTCCTGCTGGCCGATGTTCTTGAACAGCAGAGCCCGGCCGCCGATGTGGACGCGGCTTTCGGTGATCTGCCAGATGTGGGGAGCGATTTCGCGGCGCTCGATGTCGAACGTGCCGCCCTGGCGCAGTTTGCCGAACAGTCCCCAGCCAAATTTTACGTCCTGGGTAAGCGCTCCGCGCAGCGTGCGGATGCGGTTGTCGGCGCGGGCGATGACCATTTCGCCGGCCATCGTGCCCATGACGCGGGCCTCCATATTGGGCGGACTGAAGTCGGGGTTGGGGCGGAATTCGAGCGTCACGTACTCCGGGGATTCGCTCTTGACCGTCCAGATGAAGGCTTCGGGGAGCATCTTCAGCATTTCCGTGGCTTGCTGGTCGTCGTGGGCGTTGGATTTGCGCTGCTTCGCCTGAGCGGAGCGATCATGGACGAAGGTCGATATGCGCTCGGTTTCACTCTGTGCCGTGGCGCTATCGACGGGGCGACCGTCCAACTCAATCATGCGGCGGACACCGCCGTGGGGCGAATCGACCACCTGATAGACGGCGTCTTTTTCGTCCGTCTTATCGTGGTCGCGATAGGTCCAGACGCTGTGGTCGCGCTGGGCCGCCGAAAATTCGGTTTGCACCGCGCTCTCGAGAAGCTGTTTGGCGTGAGGATCGCTTTGTTGCGAGAAAGCCGCCGGCGCGCAGGCGCATCCCATCGCGACAACGGCTGTCAATATGCTGAGGTTCCGGATAAGGCCCATGCAGCGTTTGGATGCGGAGGTCGTGCTTGTAGTTTGCAAGTAGCCATCCTACCGGACAATGACCCTATTCCACGATGACTTTGACGAAGACGCCGTCGGGGAGTTTCGCTCCGCCGAGCAGGTGAACAGCGCCGTCGCGGGTGAATCCGCGGACCATTTGCGGAACAGGGGTGCTGGGTTTTGGCGCCGGCGAGGGCTTTGCGGGGGCGCGCTCGCCGGCGGAGGGCTCGCGGCGCAGGCCGTGGCCGGTGCCGCGGTCCATCGCCTCGTTGGCGAGACGGTCGGCGTCCTTATTCTTGTGGCGCAGGGCGTGGGAAATCTGGAAGCCGTCAAGCTTCGCGATGCGGCGGCGGGCTTCTTCCCACAGCGGCCGCAGGTCGGGGCTGTTGACCTTGTACTTGCCCTGGATCTGCTTCACCATCAACTCGGAGTCGGAGACGACGCGAAGCTGCTTGTGGCCATGGTCGAGCGCCCATTGCAGGCAGCCGAGGAGACCGGAATACTCGGCGAAGTTGTTGGTTTTGTGGCCGAGGAATTCGGAGAGTTCGGCGAGGACGTTGCCGGCGTCGTCCTGGATGAGGGCGCCGTAGCCGGCGGGGCCGGGGTTGCCGCGCGCGCCGCCGTCGCAGTGGGCGTTGATCCAGTGGGCGGTCGTCTTAGGGGGTTCGGGGAAGAGGGACGGCATTATTGGCAGTCTATCTTGTCACGGGCAGTGTGGATTGAACGGCATGGTTGCGGCGATTTGCGGTGGTGGTCAGTTTGAATTCCGTTGCAGTCGATATTGCCAATAACGCCGTTTTGCACGAAACGCTGAAACGTCACAGGTGGCCACGCCGCTCGAAAGATATCCGTTCAATTTGCATTGTCCTTCCCTCATGCGCCTGCTAGCTTGGAGGTTTTGGGAGAGAGCCTTTGTCGTGGACAGAAATATTCAAAAGAAAGCTTCGAGATGTACAACGCGATGAGAGACAGCCAGAGCTCTCGGCAAAATTGAGAGACGCTCTGTTTGGCGATACTCCATTGCCCCTGCTCTTGGCATCGCTCACCGTTGATGCACTACTGTTAGAGCCTTGGAGCACGTTCTTTGAGGCGGAGAAAGCTCGTACGTCTGGCGAAAGTGCGAAAGCGATTGCATCATTGCAGGCTGTCCTCGCTATGCCGAACCTCGATTCCAGGATGTACCTGGAGGCTTGGCAGGCACTCCGCAATCTCGGAGTCAACCCTCCGCCCGACCAGGCAAAGGATCTTCTTGGCGTGGTGGTGGAGGTCGGCCTCCCCGGAGGGTTGGACCTGGTGGCGGCTTGGCCGGATCATTGTGCCCGCTATTGGAATCAAAGCGGAGCAGGCGTTGTCTGGGAGAGAGCCCAGGGCGAAGTCAACTCAAAGATCGATGAACTGCTACGCACTGGTGGGGAGGTGCTGAAGCTGATTGGCCCATGGAACGGTGAGAGACCCGCTCCACCTCTCAACGGCTTTGCCAGGATTAACTTCCTTACCCCGAGTGGACTTCATTTTGGTTTTGGTCGCCAGGCTCAACTCATGAAAGACCCTATGGCTGCACCAGTCTTCAACGCAGCGTTTCAGCTCATGCAAGCTCTGATGCAGGCGAATAGTGCAGCAGCAAGTACTGGATAGCCAACTACGTCAATGTGCGTTCTATGTGACTTGGTTGTGGCCGGATTGCTCGTATACATAAGGCGATGGCAGGCACCACCTGTCAGCGCATTGCGAGGCATGAGAGACTTGTTTTTAGGTATGCTGACAGTGTGCCTTACAGCGGGCGTTCTTTATTACGGCCTGAAGAAGTGATGCAAGGGAGAATTATGGCATTTGTCCAATTCATGGCTACCGTCATCGGAGGAGCTGCCGTTGCTACCGCATTACTTGCGTGTGCGGTAAAAGCGCTTCACGTCGTGCAGACCAAGGCGGCGTTGTCCTCTCCAAACAAGGCTTCGCTCCGTTAGCCCACGGTCCTCAATGCAACTCCGGCCACCTATCAGGGTGGCGTTTTCACTTGCTAGCCCATGGGGTTGAGTATCTGGACCTTGCCGTCGGGCGTCTTGCGGAAGGCGTGCAGCTCCTGGTTGTTCTGGTTGAAGTGCCGCAGGATGATGGCGTCGGGCTTCATTTCCAGGTCGGTGAAGCCCAGGACCTTGTCGCCGAACGGGCCGCGCTTTTGCGGCGACGTAGTGAAGTTGACCAGTTCGGCCCCCCCGCCGCCGGAAATGACGAAGCTGGTAGGATGGCCGCCGAACTCCAGGTGCTGAAGATCGTGGTCGTGGCCGGTGATGTAGAAATCGACCTTGTACTGCCGCAGCAGCGCGTCCCAATCGCCAATAAGGATGGGATTGTCACGATGAATGCCGTTGGTGTACAGCGGATGGTGTCCGGTGACGATGACGAACGGCGTAGACCGCGGCTTGGCAAGCTCGGCGCGGAACCACGTATCCTGCTGGTCGCGTTCGGCCTTGGTCATGGTGATGGGCAGGGCCATGAACCCCTTCTTGGTGCCGGGAAGGTTGGTGTCCAGGCAGATGAAAGTGACAATCGGGTTCTGCTCGGGATACTTGAACGTGTACCAGCGCGACGGCATTTTCCAGCGCGTCCCCTTGATCTGCGCCGCGTAATCGAGTTCGATCTGGACTTTGCTGGCGATACGAAACTCGTAATCGTGGTTCCCCAGGACGGCGTAGGCGGGGCCGGGAAAGTGGGAGACCGGGTACATTTGCTCAAACTGGGTCTGCCAGCGGGCGGAGTTGATGCCGTCCAGCATCGAGCCGTACCAGTTGTCTCCCAGCATAAACATCGCGCCGGGCTTGATTTTGCGGTTGTCGACGAAGTTCTTCATGCCGTTGGCCACGGCGATCTG
>Ga0209483_1001456_pt1 | contig 17874 bp, 29 predicted proteins | sample NGEPerA_FD_184508 | JGI IMG/M metagenome (GOLD analysis project Ga0209483, IMG submission 184508) | Arctic peat soil microbial communities from the Barrow Environmental Observatory site, Barrow, Alaska, USA - NGEE PermafrostL2-A... | ecosystem: Environmental > Terrestrial > Soil > Wetlands >... | reverse complement strand
CCATCTGCACCGCGATCGGCGAAATCCTCGGAGCATTTACACCCGACGAATGCGCCAACTATTTTCAAAATTCAGGCTATGCGCAAACCTAAATGCATCATGCTCTAGTTCAAGACGAGACAAGCCATGCCAGATTCAAAAAGTTATAAGGTCATTATTGTGTTTGATGACGGCGTGATGGGCGCGTGCGGCGGAATCGACCACGAAGGAAGGATTTGGCTTGTGCCAACATGGCTCCCGTTCCCAGCCGAAGGATACACCAAGCCAGAGCGAATGATTCCGCTGGACCAATTCCGGTTTCAAGCCTTTGATCCACCTGCAACCGGTCCGGGTGAGATGGCTGGAGCGAACTTTGCTGTAAACGATCCACTACCCAGAATACTGTTTTTTGTGAACCCTCGCGGCTACTAAGGCGCAAGTACGGCGTTCAAATTCGCCCCGATTTGAAATTCCGAACGGGCGGAACGCTGAATTAGTCGCGTCAATTTCACCGGGCATGACAAAAGCCTCGCGCTGCTATATGTTGCACACGCGAGCCAATACGGACGGCTTTGAAGACGGCGCGGCGCTGGAACGCCGCCCGTCACCCCTTACCTTATCAGCAAAATCTTTATCTCGCTACGCTGTAAAAAGCGGCAGCGAGCATATTGAGTTTCTTTTATCTTGTCGCCGAGTTCGTGCTGGGAAATATCTTGTTCAACGCGTCGCAGCCGGATTCGATTGACCACCCGGACCTGCATGCGGAGTGAGAGCGTCCCAAAAAGCTCTCAGGAAACGCTGCGGGGACATCCGCGAGTTACTCGATAGGGGATACGGTCGGGCGCGACAGAGTTGGGAGGTGTCGCTCCCGGAGCCAGACATCGTTCGAATCATGCTAGATGAAATCGACGCCCGAAACAAAGAGAGTGATCGTTTGAACGCCCTGAAATGGAAGCAATCGGGGAGTGAGGCCGCTCCGTGATACGGTGCCGTTAGCAATGTCATGGAGCCCCGCTGGTGCGAAAAAGCCGAACGGATCACAGGCGACCAAAGGCGGTCGCCCCGGGGCGATCCCCTGACGGTGCCAGATCGCACCGCGCATTGACGAGGCCGGGCTGATCCGACCTTCCTCAAGGAGGCTCCTTTCTCAAAATAACTTCAGGTAATTGGCGATTCCATATGCGCCGTAAATTACAAGACCAACCAACAAAACTCGGTTGATTTTGTCAGTAAGGCTGGACGCATTCGATGGCTGATCGGATTTCAACTTCCGTACCTCGTCGAGTGAGTATGAGATCACCGAAAGGTGGTCGGTCCCCTCGTCGTCAATTAGAACCCTCAGGTTGACCTGCCTATTATCTATGTCATCGAAAATTGCGGTGTCCCATGCCTGGCAAAACACGGCAGGAGGAATGTAGACCGTCGCCTCTTGTCCGCGATCGATAGATCCAAATTTTTCCCTGGGTTCTGAAGAAGTATCTTCGTAGATCCAAAGAGCGATCTGTCGTTTTTCGAGCTTCTCGATATTCCACGCCCTAACGCAAGTGCACACTACGTTTATTGATCTGGACACACCACTAGCATCAACTTTTCCGTGCCGAGACATGCCATCTACGCGGAGATTGATATAGGTGCTTGAGGAATTCATCTTGAGGAAACTGTCCAGTTTGTGACGTTCATTCAATACGCATCGCCACTATACAGGTTGATCGTTCGTTGTTGAGCGCGGTTTTGCACGACAACAGCACGTACGTTTTTGCGCGGCTCGAAGATCGCGACGGCAATCGATACGACGGCGGCGGCGCCAATATTGGCTAGGCCAGACCAGAGACCCGCGTCCATTTCCGTAGCTTGCTCCGCAAGTTGGATTCGTCGCGTTCGCCCGTACCGGACTTGGGCCTCAGTTTTGCGGGGCCGGCGCATCATCATGGGGTGTCGAATCATCAGGCGGTTTATTGCGGCGATTTGCTATCTCAATCTTTTTCGCGAGCATCTTAAGCGCATTCGCAAGTTGATGGGACCGGAAGCGGTTATCGAGCCGAATGTCGATGCGGTACTTAGAAAGAATGTCACTCGTGTTGAGGCCAAACTTGGTGTGTGCCGGTTTGCCTATGCAGCGGTCTCGTCCAATATAAACCAGGTTCATCAGCATGGCCTGTGCTTCACGGGAATTGCCGAGCGCGATCGTCTGGTCGATAAATAGATCGGTCACCGCCAGCGCGGCCTTTGCTGAACTGATGGCGTGCAAGCCTTCGCGGTGCAGATCGTTAATGTTTGACAGGCGGCTTCGGAGGCAGTCCATCGGGTGCATGAGGTGCATCGACAGTGGTCCGCGACCAGTTTCTTTCGTGAGGGTAACATAGTTGTTTTTCAACGTGGCGTCGGTCACGCCGAGCACGGCACGCATGTAGTCGACGCGAATTCGGTGGTTGCCAAGCCGCCCCATAACCACGGCCGCGTTCGGAGAGTTATCCCAAGCCTCCGGGATCAGCAATTCAGCGTCTGCAAGATGTTGAGCGAGCGACTTCGCCTCTCCGGCTGAGCCGAACACGTCGAGATCGTCACTGGAAAGGGAGTAGTACGCTGCTATCTTAGGGTCGCGATCGAGAAAAAGTCTGCACCACAAGGCGAGCGCTTGCCCGCCGACAACGATCGTTTTGGTTTGCTCAATGAAGCGAAGAAGGTCCTCTACCTCGTCCGAGGAGAGATGACGTTCTTCAGTCGTCAACTCGAACGCCGATCGACCGGCCACCGATGTGACTGATCACGAAGCCGTTGAGATTCAACGATGCAAACATATCGTTGTTTAAGGCCGTTTCAAGAGTGCTGCGCGCGCCCTCAGAAATCATGTGTGTGTCGAGATCGCGGGACACGCCTTTTTCAACGCCCCGGCGCCAGCCTTCCAACTTGTCGATTTTCACGCTCATCCAACGTGCCTTCCTGCAATTTGAAACGTAGCAACGATTTACTGTTTCGAACAGTGGGCTGACTGCATTAATGTTCAGTAAACTATTGCCCCGTTTGGAACTTGTCCGTGCTTAAGCGCACGTTGGGACGGCCGGCGTTGCGGACCAGAAGGTGGGGCTATCCCGCCGGTATCCGCGGAATACGTACTGGCGCAGGCCGAAGCGTCCCAAGACAACGATTCGTTGTAGACGTCCGGGGGCCGACTGGCGTCGGATGGTGCCGATGCAGAACCCTTAGGGGGATAGGCTGCTGGATGCGCCTTGGCGGGTGCACCGACCTAGTCATTATGACCCGAGACGGGTTCGCCATGCCCCGGATCCGAAGCTTAAAGGACCATTCGTGAAGTTTCCTGGCTCGGAATGCCACCCGGGTTCTGGTCGTCGTGCAACTAAACCTATCGGGCCAATATGTGATCGACTGCGCAGAAATCGTGGCGGTCAAAGGACCGTGGCCTAAGCGCCATGTGGCGAGCCAAAAAGCAGATTGCGCAAAATCAATACGAGCGTATAGTTCTTGCTCAGACCGGCAGGAACGGGACCATGAGAACAATAGTCAGCTACATCCGGGTATCCACCGGCAAGCAGGGCAAGAGCGGTCTGGGGATCGAAGCCCAGCGGGAGGCCATCGCCCGGTTCGCCGCTGCCGAGGAGCTGGAGGTTCTCACCGAGTTTGTGGAGGTGGAGACCTGCAAGGGAAGCGACGCTCTGGAACGCCGCCCGAGGCTCGCTGAGGCGCTAGCCAAAGCACGGAAGGCCAAAGCGCCGGTGGTGGTGGCGAAGCTGTGCCGCCTGTCCCGCGACGTAGCATTTATCTCCGGCTTGATGGCACAGCGAGTGCCTTTCATCGTCGCCGAGCTGGGGGCGGACGCAGACCCCTTCATGCTGCACATCTACGCCGCCCTAGCAGAGAAAGAGCGCGCCCTGATTGCCGACCGGACCCGCGCCGCTCTGGCCCAAAAGAAGGCACAGGGCACCGTTCTGGGAAATCGGACCAATCTTCGGGATGCGCAGGCCAAGGGCGTGGCGACAAACCGGAAGGCAGCCGACGCCTTCGCATCCAATGTGCTCCCCATCGTGCGGCAGATTCAGGCGGCTGGAGCGACTACCCACCGGGCCATAGCGCAGTCACTGAATGATCGAGGCGTCCGCACTGCCCGAGGTGGGGATTGGCACGACAGCACGGTGCGCAATCTGCTGGCACGATCACACTAAGCATCAGGTGGGAAACAAGTTGCGCTTGGGGCCTTTACGCCAAGTCTTCAGCAGGTAAGAGTCGTAGGTGGCTTGGGCACGACAGCAGAATTTAGGCGGGGATCAAGACGGCCGATCCATACACTATCCGCATTTTTGTCCCTGACGGCGATCCGGATCACGCGCTCCATGATTCCTTTCGCGGCAGTGTAAATCTCGTACCGCTTCTCGAACAAGTCATGCTTTAGCCCGTCAAAGGCGATGTCACGTTGTGCTCGTGCGGTCTGTGCTTGGCTTTCGGCAATCCGCACCTGAGCCTGCCCGATGCGCCATATGACGAACACGGCGGCTGCGGCAGCGAGAATTGTTGCCAAGGGACCGAGGTAGGTACTAACCATTGTTCACCCCTCGGCATTTACTGATTTTGCTTCGCCGCTTCCGCGGCAGCTATATCAACTCTGGATGTAAGCCATTCTGGTGCGCTGCCAGCATCGCGTTTAACGATGCTCACCGCTTTCTGTAAATCTGCTTGCGCCTCTTTCGGATACCCGTGCATGAGTTCTGTCATTCCGACGATAGTCAGGCACTTCCAACAACTGCCGATCTGATCGTTGTCGTCATCCAAGATGTGCGCCATCAGCGTACCCGGCTTTAGAGCCAAGATGTTTGGGTCCGTATCGCCGACAACACCGAGAGCAGCGGCATGATCGGCACAATCGGCAACATCGCCGGTGGACTTCTGAAGGGGGCGGCGGTGGTGGCGGGTTTAACCATTGCGCCGGAAGTGGCCATCCCAGCGGCGGCAGCTTCGGCCATGGGGGACGCGAGCGGCATCGGCGGGTTGTATTGAAAGCGATGCTCCCCAGCCCCGCACCGATCAATTCGTGCTCGGTGCCGCGATGCCGTGATGGGCGCCGCCGAATTGTCATCGTGAGATCGTCCCGATCACCGATTCGGTACGGATCAATCTCTTTTCCCGGCCGTTAATAGGGTGTTAACCTGACAGGATGTGTCGTAATACCATGCAAATGCTCGAGAGAATCGATTTCACGGAGCCGGGAACATGAACCGTCGCGAACTTGTCCTCGCGGTTTTGGCCTGCTCAGAAGGCCGCCCCTACACGCCCGCCCAATTGCAGAAGGCCGTGTTCTTGGTAACACGCAACATGCCTCAGATTGTGCAGCAAGGCCCTGGTTATCACTTTGTCCCGTATGATTATGGCCCATTTGATTCTGACGTCTACAGTGACGCCAGTCAGTTGCATCATGCTGGAGAGGCGGTCATCGCCCCGTCGGGGTTGGGCCGGTGGAACACTTACGCCGCAACAGAAGCGGGCGTTCGGCGCGGCCGTGAGTTGATGCAGGCCCTTCCAGATCACGTCCAACGATATCTTCGCGATGTCTCCGAATGGGTGCGCGCTCAATCATTCAGCAGTTTGGTGAAGTCAATTTACGAGACCTACCCCGAGATGAGGGCAAACAGTATTTTTAGGGGCTGATTTTGACCGTCCTTGTTGGCGTGCGGTGTACTGACGGCGTCGTCATCGGTTGCGATAGCATAGCAACATCTTCGATGGGGCAGTTTCCTCTCATCCACCTTCCGTTCGATGGCAAGATCAAGGTCTTTGCGGGCGATGTCATCGTTGCTTGCACTGGCGCGATTGGGTACTCACAACGCCTTCACGAGCACATAGAGGCCGCGATCAAGGGTGGTGTGTTTACAAATTTCGCGGCGCGCGAATGCACCGCGAACATTTCCAAGCGTTTCATTTCTGATCTAATTGGCAGCATGGCTCCGACCGGTGGGCCAAACGGACTTGGCATTGGCGCCTTGATGGCCGCCAACTTAAAAGACGGTCCCATGCTGGTAGAATTCGGGACAAGTGATTTTCAACCCGAACTAAAAACCGAAAAACTCTTCTTCGTCTCGATGGGTTCGGGGCAAGTTCTCGCTGATCCTTTTCTGGCGTTCGTCAGCAAGGTTCTTTGGAAAAGCAAGATGCCCACGGTCGAAGAGGCAAAACTCGGTGTCTATTGGGTGCTAGATCACACAGTCAAATTAGCGCCTGGCAAAGTTGGGCCGCCGATTCGGCTGGCAACACTTAGGATGACTGACGGAAAATGGACCGCAGCCGAGCAAGACACACAGGAATTCGCTCAATACGTGGAAGAACTTGAAAATCACATTGGAAAATTTATTCGGGCTTCAGTTGAGGAGGCGGCGGTCAATCCACCTCCCGCAGTGCCACCGGGGCCAGCACAGTAGGGTCACGTCGCTTATCGGTCCCTCTTGAGCTTTCGCTTCCCCCTATGCGTTCTCGATGGCCGCGCCTCCGGTATCGGCTTCGCGCCGTGCAGCGCCAGCATCATCCCGACATGCGCGTGCATCAGCGGCCCGCGATCTTCCGCCGCCATGATGACCGCTTCGCCAGCCGCCTGCCATTCCGGCCTTCGCTGCTGGGCCGCCGGCAGCTTCAGGATATACGCCGCTGCGTCTTTGAGCGTTATGGTCGGCCGGCCCTTCGGCGGTTTGATTGGCTCGTCGAAGGGGCGCGACCAGGGCACCGGCTAGCGGCCTTCCTTCGTACACGTCTCCGCGTCGATCCGGTAATGTCCGCCGGAAAAGTGAGGCCAGTCGCAGGTTTGGCGCAGTCGGATCATTTCGGCCGCGATGTCCTTCTCGCCGATGAAACACTGAGCGACGGACCTGTCGCGGCTTGTTGGCCTAGATCGCCCATCGCATGGTGTTCCGTTGCCAACTTGGAGACAATGAACCTGCTTGCCTCGGATCATGTTGGCGAGCGCGTCCGTGGCGGCGCGGTAACCGGGTTGGCCCCGTTCAGGACTGTCGACGCCACAGAGCCTGATCTTGATGTTCTCCGTCTCGGTTCTCACGCGGAATGTATCACCGTCGATGACACTGATCACCGTTCCCAGGTAGCTTTCGGCACAGTTGGCTGGTGAAGCGAAAAGCAACGCTACGCCGGCAATGCAGATCATCTTCGTCATGTTATCTCCGATCCGTTATGCGAACCGCTCCGCGCCCTTTTGGGTTAGCTTCGCATAGGCCCCCGATGGGTGGACTTCCAGCCAGCCCTCAGCCACGGCCCGATGCATCGCTGCGCCGTATTCGCCGACATTGCCGCCTGCGCTCAGGAAGGCATGGTTGATCGCGCCAATGGCGATCCGGCCAGCGTGATCGGCCTCGATCCCGTTTGCTATTTCGAGCAGCCTGGCCACCGCGGCCTCCGGGTCGGCGAACGGCCGATCTTCCTTGAACTTCATGCTGGCGGCCTCCAGTGCGGCGGCATCGGCTCGTGCCGGTCGAAGCGTCGATACTTTTCAGCGGTCCATTCCCGCTGATTGCGCCACGACTCGAAGTCGGCCTCAGTGCGCTTTGGCTGGTATTCCAGCCAGGCCGCCTCAAACGCAACGCGGGCGGCCTCAAACGTCGCCGCGGTGCCGTGCCGCTTGTCGCCGGGATTGCTGCCCGGGTAGAAGCCGCAGATCCATTGCCATTGATCGGAGGACGGCGGGGCGCCCGAGCGCTCGACGATCACGCCGACGCGCACGCCGGCATAGTGGACGTGCCAGGTCTCGGGGCGGTTGTGGACGCGCTTGCGGCTAAGGGCGGGCATACGCCATTGAAGCGCGTCCGACGGAGGCTGGCAAATAGCTCTACCGATTGGGCTCAGAACAGGTCAGCACCGCTGCTGATTGCGTGTGGCAAAGTGGGCCACGTTCGCGACGAGCGATCCGACGAAGGTTGGCGGCAATGTCGAGAGCGGAACTGGGGCTAGACCTGCCGCGATACCTTGGGAAGACGTTGAGCTAGTTCGGTCGCAAATTGAAAACAGCCGAAGGAAATGTCGTCAAAATCGGCCGCGGTTATCTTCAAGCGTTCCCCGATCTGAAACTCCCGCACTCGAACAATAAGACGCATCAAAATTTCGGTTCCGGCTTCGACGGCGAGGCCTTCATGCAACTCGACTTCCTGACCTTCGCGGATGATGAAGGCCTTCATCGCGGGAAATCGTAGCTCCATGACTCCGCTCGGCCCGGCGTCAGACCTACTCACGATGCCACCACGATGTTCTAAGCAGTTCCGTGCAGCTTGCATTGATTGATATGCGTCCGAAAACTCAAGCGGTCGATCGAGTCGCGAATTCACTTGAGCTAGGAGTGGGGGAAATTTTAAGTCTGCGGCTTTCTTTCGGAAAGGAGCGAGAGCGTCCTCTAACGACCCAGATGACTTGGCTTTTATCGTGCCGGCCGCAACCAATTCCGTGAAGAAAAAGGCTTCCTCTAGCGAGGCTCGAACACCTCTCATGAGTTCCTGAAATGCCTTGCCGAGGATCCAATTCTCGTGCATCGCGAGTCGGTCGACTGCAGAAAGATCGGGTCCCCTATAATCGAATCGGAAAAATTGCCCTTCCGGCGCAGCAGGTTTTTTTGAAAGATCGGCACGAGCCAAGGCATCAAAGTAAAAATCTATAATCTCTCGGCAGGTTGTCGCAGCGATGTGTGTTGGAGCGGCGACGCCGTCCGGCTGCAATTGAATCTCGATTCTCCGACTATCGCTCATGGTTAGTTGCTCATCGGCCGCGATCCTATTGTAACCTCTGCACACGCGAAGGCCGCCCAGGACAGGACATGCTCGCGGGTTATTCAACGTTGCGGGGCGGCAGCTTTGTACTGGTTCAGGGTATACTGGACCGCATTGCAGGCTTCCGCATTTAACGGAATCGAAAACCAGTCCCTTCGCGAGATTGAATAGATTGCTTCTCGCTTTCCGCCTTCGAGAAAGCCCCAGCGAATGAACTGCTGTTCCTCGACGGATATCTTGGAAAACAGGAGGGCCATGAGGGGGGCAGCTTGCCCCTGCGCAATGATATTTCTCTGCTCACAGCGCATCGCGGCGGCCAGCACGGACCCTATATTCCACCCGTCCGGCTCAGGCATTGCAGCCGATGTCGGGGTTGTGCTCGAGATTAAAATGCATGCAATGGCGAACGCTGCTCGCATTTCGATTTAATGCCACCAACCAAGCCAGATTCCCCATCCGTGAATGATGGCGATCGGGAAAAAGATCGCGCCGGCAATGAGAAAGCCCCAAAGCTTCTCGTTAAAGCAGGTGTACAAATGCTGGCACCAACCTGCGAAGGCCGCGAGTCCAACAAGTAGCCCGAATAATTGTGGCATTGCCCTGCGCTCCCCACGATGGGCGGCATCCAAGCGCAACTAGGGCGAGCGCGCAAGGGCAACGTGCGAAAGCCGCCAGTGAGGGCTTGGCCGTTACGCTCCAGGCTGCGGTGCGGCTGTCAGACCCAAGTGGGCGGTTGGTTCAAAGAAGGACGGCAGGCTGCTTTAGTTTATTCCAAAATTTTAGACTTTCGGCCTCCCACGCCGCTGGCGCCGAACTCGTGTCAATTAACGGTTCACAGCCGCCTTCGACGAGGGCCTTTTCGATATCAGTTGCGATTGCGAAAAGCTCGTCGGCCGCTTCAACCAGGGTATGGGCCCAAATTTGATTGGAATCTTGGTGGGCTATTAGCGTATGGGCGATTTGAGTGTGCCTAAGATGCATTAAATCTCTGACCTCAAATCCTTCGCGCTCAAATTCTTTCTCAACCTTTGCGATCCGGGTTTTGGTACTCAACAAGAATGCCGCTGGCAGGGTATTCGCTTTTGCAGCAAGCCATAAAAGCGAGCGAAGCGACGCAGTGGTCCCGGTCTTTCCAGCTCCGATCGGAGCCAAAAGCCTGGTGATGTCGAGGATGGCGTAGCGAGTTAATATCCTGCGTAGAAAGATTGGGATTTTTTCTACGTCCGCGGCCCCCAGCGCATGCAAGGCACCGGACAACAGCGGCTCTAGAATCTTGATCGCAACAATAAGCTCGAAAGCATCGTCCTTAACCCGCTTCCTGTGAGCGTCGAAGATTGATTGAGCGCCGATCTTCATTACTAGCCTTCGCTTTTCAGCCCGGATCTCGACCAGTCGGCGGGTCGCCTCTGAAAGTTGCGACGCGTTAAAGCCCACCCAATATCTTCGCGAAAAGGTCGACGATCCGGCGCGACAGCGCCAAGGCATCTTCCTTAGAAACTTGCCGGGACACGTAGGTTCGTCCGGAAGGTGTGAAAAGTGCTGCCCTTATCGCCAGGAACTCTTCGAGGTTTGCGGATGGGATTTGATCTTCCTGAAGTCCTATCAAGCAGTCTCCGGCAAAACGGATGCGCTTTTCTATGTCACCGTCGCTCGCTAGTGCGCGCGTGGCTTCCCAAAACTTTTGCCTGACGTAGCGGCTCATTTCCGCCTAACGCAGCGCACCGGTGGACGGGTTTGGCTTCCGAAAATCTGTGGCCGATATCCCGTAAGATTTCGATTCCATTTGAGCCCACTTCAATGCTTGGCTGTAATCAGGCAGCTGCACGACCATTTCGTGGCCACGAATGGCAACGATCACGTCGCAAGCTAGACCGTCGCTAAATTGACGGATCCAGACCTGTCCCCGATGCTTCCCCATGGGCCTTCTCGTTGCTAGGGCGTCCGCAACGTGCGCGACAGCCTAGACGAGAAGGCTACGAGATTCGCTGGCTGCGCGGAAGCACTTGAACCGAGATCAGCGTGTTTCGCCGGCGCCCGCTAACCGTTCACGCTTCGTGCAAGTTTCACAGTCCGTGAATTTTCGGAACAAACGAGGCGCGGGCTCAGGTCCGCGTTCTGGCCATCCGGCGGCCCGGTTCACGCCCGGGCGGCCTCGCGGGTGGTTTCCAATTCTGCATTGAGCTTCGTCTGGTGGACCGCAAAAATATGTCGGGCTTATCATCAAGCCCTTTCCCTCGAATCGGACCCACCTTAAACTTCGGGATCACCGAAGTGTGGAAGGACTGGCCCAGGCACGATCATGGGCTGGGGTGGCCGACTCGGCTGCTGCTTAGTCCACCTATCTAATTTCTTTTTCCACCTTTTGTTTAATTCGATCGCAATGTAGGCGGACAAGTCGCTCAGATCAGTCCTGCTGAAGTCGATGATGCGATCCTCTGCGGGGCGGCAAATACGTGCTGCAGGCGAAACGCTACACTCGAACGGTGGACGTAGCTGCCGTGCGTGATCTGTACGGCACAGTTGTGAACGAGGGGGCCAATCGCGAATCTTGGTCACCACCAGTGGCTTGGGCCCGATTCGTACGACTTCGCGAAAGATAAGCCGCTTTCGCTGGTTGATGGCCCCAACCTGATTGCGATGCTGAGGCGACATGGGCGCAACTATCGCATCAAACTGGCGGAAGCCCGGGCAATCGAGAAACCGTGATCCCGACAGAGGGCGGGCCTATGTAAAAAGCCCAAGGTTGTTTGGGTCGAGCCATCCTTTACCGCCGAAGTGGAATATCGGGACATCACGTCGGAAGGCCTACTTCGGCAGAGCTCATTCAAAGGACTGAAGCGGGAATGATCGAAGATATTGAATGCAGTTAGATTAGAACCGAGGGGAGTCGACGATTGTATATCGGACGTCCCTAATCCTCTTCAAAGACCAGCTAACGTAGGACAAGACGTTGGGGGCATCAGGCCCCACGAACGCTTCCCGATGAAGAAAAACGATGTTTCGCTTCTCAGCGCCCTCTTGAAGTTGCATTGATGATCGATAGATCACAGCGTCACACCTAAAATAGGTCTGCAGATATTCAGCGACAATCTGCGTCGCAATATATTCTCGCTGACGTTCGTGGGTGCGAACCGGCTTGCTGATTTCCGCCTGCATTTGATCAATAAAATCATAGCGGCTGTGTTGATTTAACCGGACCGGACCTTCGGCCCGTCTATCAAATACTGTAAAATCAAAAACACGCAACGGAGCGCGTGTAATGAATTGTCCGACGGCTATCTCATCATCAATGCCGGGCCTTAGTTCAGAAATCGCAGTTTCTGCTGAAAACGCAGCGTAGAACGCCGGAATAAGCTCAACATTCATTCTCCCAGGCTGAGTCCGATTGGCCGGAGGTTGGCTCAGACACGACGCAGGTCGCGCTTCAATCGCATCTTCAGTCAAGTCATCGTTCAGAACCCGCGCTCGGAAGACCGTTTGGCCGACGGGCAGGTCGTAGATTGGTCTTATTGGGCCTTCGCCATATTCTTCCGGCTTGCCAAAAAGGTCATCGAGTCTCTCTTTGATACCGAAGAACCTAGATGAAAACTGGACTTTCTGACAGAAGTCCTCCCACTCCAAAGTATATCGGTTGGTAAACCAATAATCGTCTTGATCGGCCTTTTCGCGGCCACGTGCTTCCTCGACCGACTCAAAGTTGTGTGCGTCCGTATAGAACGCCTCTCCGCCATCAGCGATTTCCCAATGCGAAGCGTCGGGAAGAGCTGCAATAACTGCTTGAAGCACGTCGTCATCAGCGCTTAATTCATAAGAGAAAATGTCTTCGTACGGCTCGCCTTCGGTGCCATGGTACACTCGATCAGAATCCGGATCCGGATCAATGATCGTGGTGTCGGCACCAGGTTGATAGTTTTCTCTAAACCATTCGTCTGCAAATTCTGCAAACTCATCTACAGTGGTGCATTGAACTGCGGTGTGGCTTAGATCGAAATCACACTCGCCTGCCGTCCCATTCGCTTCAAGCCACTGCTTCAACGGGCCGTCGCCAATGCACAGCGCGCATAGTTTCCGTTCATCAGCCATTCGAGCTCTCCCAGGCAGGAGTAGAGTAATCAAGCGCAACCATCCGACCCTCTAGCCCAGCCCCAGTCGCATGCCTTCGGTTCGAAGGAGCACCCATCCTCGCCGGGCATGTAATCCCAGGCTTTGAACGCTTCCTTATACTAACGCGTTCGTTGCGGAGGCAAAATCCAATCTTGGATGGTACTATGAAGTTTGCATCGACCACGCGGAGAGCTGGTTCAAGAAGGAGGACTTCAAGGAGTTTCTATATGTCGCGGCATCACTGACGCAGGTCAACATGGCAATCGATGACCCCGCCAACTCGAGCACCTACAAAGCGCGGGCAGCTCAATACGAGAAATGGCGGGACGCTCTGTATGAGGCGTAAGGCAAGAAGAGTTTAACTCAGCGGCTCTGGGAGCGCGTAACCGCACCCCATTGACCGCGCACTCGGATCTGGGGCCTCAGCCCGAGATCGCATGCCCGAGTTTGTCGAACATCCAGTACCAACCGAATTGAACGGCGAGACCCACGATCAACCCGCCGATCAGCACCAGGGCGCCGACCAGGTTGCGCGCCGGTGGCGGCATGGTGCCGCCATGCGTGCCCCTCAGGATCTCGAGCCCATAGTAGAGCGGGAGCCCGACCGCGAACGCCGGCACGAAGTTGACGATGGTGACGATGGTGACTGCGATGATTCCGCCGTTCAATTGGATATTGTAGAACCGAGCCAGCGGCGTGATGATGGAAAGAGCGTAGAAATACGTAAGTATCCAGAGCCAGAGGAAATGCCAGCGGTTGATTCCGACGATGCCCGGCTCATCGTCGTGCGCCTTCCCGATGTGCTCGGCGGTTGCTAGCGCCGCGATCGGCGCGCAGAGCATTACCATGCCGTCGATCACGGTCTGATACCAAGGCTCGTCTATCGACCAATCGTCGGGATCGTAATATTGCCACGCGTAGATCATGAGGCCGAACCGAACCGCGTAGAACAACGAGATTGCGCAAGACCCAATGATGGCGCCGGCCACTGCGCGACCTCGTGCAAGGCCTCCGGCAATAAAGACCGCGATGGTGACGGAGATGTACTCAGCGATGCAACGGTATATCCAGTGCGAACCCCACAACAGCTTCGCGAAATTCTCGATGACGCTGTCCTTGACATTGGATGGCTCCTTTCCAAGGACGTCTTCGATCGACTGGAGGAAAGCGTAGCGGATCAGGATGTAGTAGACGAAGCAGGCGAACGGAGCGATAATCAACGGCCAAATGGGCGCGCGCTTGAGGTCGTGTGTGACGGTGACCATGACGACAACCCCCATGCCGACGGCCGGGCAGAAGCTGCCGCTGGCCTTATGGATCGCAGCGGCGATCGTTCTGGTTGTCGCCGTTTTTCCCCTCCCGTATGGCTACTACACCTTCACCCGCATCGCCATATGTCTCGCATGCGGAGCTCTTGCCTGGACATGCTTCGCAGATCGGCCTTCAGCGCCGATCTGGGGCATCGTGTTCGTCGGGATTGCTATCATGTTCAATCCCCTTTTTCCGATCTACTTAAAAAGACAGACCTGGTTTTGGATCGATCTCGCCAGCGCGGCGGTCATCCTTGCGCACATGATTTTTGTGCGTGGACTGCGATCAGGGCGTAACCCGGACCACGACGGCGGCAAGATTTGATCCATGTTCTTTAGATATGCATGTGCTAGTCCGCCCCTAGGACGCCGGCCGCGCGGTGGGGATGGAAGAGCGTTTTGCTTTGACTGCATGATTTCGCGGGTTTTCCTCATGGCAGGGAATTGTCAAATCGGCAGATCAGTTGCCGGAAACAGTTTGTTCGTGGCTTTTTTTCGAAGTGCTTTATCGGCGCCACTAGCCCTGCTGGCTATTTGGTATCTTCTTTCTGCTGATTTCGGCGATTGCCGAAGCGTCTAATTTGGACGACCAACACAATAGCCAAAGGTAGTCCCACCAGCACAATCCACTGCATGACCACTATTGGGCTAGGTGCTAAGAGCGTTATTGGTTCCCGAAATAGGCGGTATCCAATTGCAACAAGAAGCATTGACACGGCAAGGGCAGTCGTTAGGCCCGACAACAGCATCGAGCGCCGCAAGACGCGGACTGTCTGCGCGTCGATTTCGAATTTTCTGGCTCTATCTTCCGGTCTCGGGTCCACCATGTTGATCCTAACCCCTCAGCCGGTCGAGAACCCTTCGGGCCTCAATGTGGAGAACAAAGGCCGCGAGCCCCCAACAAAAAAACCCTAGAAACTGAGGCAGAATTGCAAGATCCTTTTCAATGGGTGACGCAAATGCCGCGTAGAATACCGTAGAAAACGGCGTCGCCACTCCGGCCACCCAGCATGCCGTCGAGCATCGATCTATGCTGTTGGCGAGCAATTTCAAATTTTCGTTGTGAACTATATCGCTTTGACCCCGTGTAACTGGCAATACATTATCCTCCCGTCGTGGTGCGATAATTCCGCAACCTCAGCGCGTACGCAAGGGAAAGCCGCCCGCGGGAGCTTGGCATTTTGGCAAATCAGGCCCTGGGCTTCGCCTTCAGCCCGAACTCGGCCAGCCGGCGGATGGCTTCGGGACGCGTCGGAAATGGTTGTTTTGTTTGGCGATCCAATCGTCCAGCCCCGCGAGCATAGGCGGGTGCATACGGACGACGACTGGCTCCCCCTTGCCGGTGGACCGCCCAACGATGGGAGATCGACGACAGCAATTTATTTCCGGAAATCCCTCGCGACGACTACAAGGGTTGGCACGCTCTCGTCGCTAGGTGGCGCGAGGCAGTTGCGGCAAAGCTTCTCACACCAGCGCCCGACATTGGCGCAGTCGCTTGGAAGCGCGCGCAACTTAAAGACCTCGCTCATTTGCCCGTTAAAAAAGAGCGGGTTGAGCGGGCGATCGATGACGACGTCGCGTTTCTGGAAGCGCACCCGGCCCGACGGGCGCGACAACCGCAGGAGCAAGAGCAGGGTTCGGCCTAGCGCCACGCCCGCCCGCGCCAGCGTGGCAAGTCCTGCGCTGGCGCCGATCGGCCGGGACATCGCAGCCCGCGAATCCCGGGCGCACCAACGGGCTTCCTAGAGTCATGGCGGGCTATTCTGCCGACGGCGATTTCCACACTCATACACGGGGGAGGGCGTTGCCGCCCCGGCAACGCTGGTGCACACTCCGAAGGTGGACCCGGGCGCGAGCCCAGATCCACCTCACCGGAGAGCCATCTCAGTGAGACTGGAAGGCCGGTGTCTCAAGCGCCGGCCTTCTGCTTTTTTACCGAGCGAATCGAATCTTGCACACGGCTCGGCTTAAATACGAGAATTGTTGGCTTCCTACCTGCTATTCACAGGGCAGAAATGCGAAGTACCGCGGGCCCGTGTGTGGGCAAGCCGTGTTGGCAGCTGGCGCGGGCCAGGGCGAGGATTGAAACCGCCCGTGAGGCACCCGGCCCGGCCGGAATCCCCCGCAAAGACCGCGCCTTTCCTCGATATGGCCGGAAAAGGCAGTGCGGCAAGTGTTTTGCCAACACAGTGCCCACACAGGCGATGCGTCGAAAGCTCCAAAATTCAAGTAATGCCTGATTCTATTGCTGAGCGCGGAGGGACTCAAACCCTCGACCCCATGATTAAAAGTCACGGTTTCATAGGTCCACGAGAAGCGAATCGGGACATTGATGGATCTGAAAAATGCCCACGGGGCGAAGCCGGCCGGCGAGACGGGGTATCGGCGCTGATTATAGCTTCCCTTAACCCCGTAATTCATGAAATAGTTGATCATCGATCCGCCGAGTGATTGCGGCTGAGCGATGCGCTTTGCGCGTTCAACACAGGGCCACCCGCCACGTCGGGCGGCTCACGAAATACAACACCCTCACGGGGAATACGTGGGGCGTGCTGAGCCCTGTGTTCACGCGCAATCACCCGTCCCGGCTGCCGCCGAGACGCAACGCGGGGCTTGCTATGCGGGTATGGCTAGTGTGTGCCTTAGCTTTATCTGGCTGCGCCAGCCCTGAGCAGATCGCTCAACGGAACGCGACTCAAGACGATGCTTACTGTTCCTCGATCGAAGCACCCCCGGGTTCGGCCAATTATGCTCAATGCCGACTCGCCATGATGCAGCGTAGGGATCAGCAAGCTGCGGCAGATGATGCCAGACGAATAGCGGCTTCAAAAGCGCTCATGGCGGCAGGCGCGGCCCTTTCTTCTGGCCCTCCGTCGCCGCCGCCCACGTTCTTGGAGCCTCAGCAGAATATTTTGCCTAAAGAAACGCGATGCCGATCCACTCGCGATATGACTAGTGCCGTCCAAACGGTGTGCCAATGAGCAGGACAGAACTGGCTATCTGCTCCGCGCTTTTCTTGGTGATAATGCTTGCGATCAAATATCTTATCGCGCCAGCAATTGTCATCAATGGCGGGCCAATAGCCGGGCTTGCGGTTATCGGGGGCCTTATCGCACTTGCTTACTGGATCGACGCCAGAGACAAAAAACGGGGTCGCTAGCAGCCGCTCTGAACAGGCGTCCACCGTCGTGACTAATTTTTACGACGAAGTGCAACAATAAGCAGGCGGGGATCGTTCAATTATGACGCGCCAGTTTCTGAAGCCTTCGGTGCTTCTTCAATCGTAGCCCGATGTTGCTCAATTTGGCACCGCGTTTGGCACCGGACGTGTAGGGATCAGCCGGTACAGCCGACCACCATTCAAGCAAAGTTGTCGCTGATTTCCGGACGAAATCGGACGCGTCGACACCATCAAACACAGGGCAAACGGGTGGTTGAGAATTTCAAGACCGGTGCCTTAAACCACTCGGCCACCCTTCCGTTGCAGCGAGATCAAGCACTTGGCTGCCGGAAGATCAAGAACAGCCTGTGAACAAGGCGAACCAATCTTGGACCAATCTACTAGGGCCTGTCGTCATTTGAGCCAAGTGAGCGCGCAGACCAGATGCAGCCCGGCCAGGAAGTTACGCGCAGTTTTCTCGTAGCGGGTCGCGATGCCCCGATAATGCTTGATGGTATTGAAGAATCGCTCAACGAGATTGCGCTCAGCGTAGAGTGCG
>Ga0209483_1001455_pt1 | contig 17897 bp, 14 predicted proteins | sample NGEPerA_FD_184508 | JGI IMG/M metagenome (GOLD analysis project Ga0209483, IMG submission 184508) | Arctic peat soil microbial communities from the Barrow Environmental Observatory site, Barrow, Alaska, USA - NGEE PermafrostL2-A... | ecosystem: Environmental > Terrestrial > Soil > Wetlands >... | reverse complement strand
TGCGGAGCGAGCTCTGCGTAGACCCAGGATAGATCGAGAACGGCGTCGATCTTGCGTACCAGATGATCATCAGGAACCGCCTCATCGAGACGAAACTCGTAGAACAGAGGTCCCTGATCGTTGTTCTGACGTCCCATCATCGCTCGTCTCCGACACCAAATGTCGTCAGAAGACCGAATCACTGTTCGCAAAAATCTTCAAATCACTTCTGCAACAAAATCTGCCAGAAGCGGACATGCAATCTTGCGAAATGACAGAATTGCGCGTCAAGTCGATCGGTGTCCAATGGCTCGACCGAGTCAATCAGGAGGACTTGATGTCGCTTAGACTCATAATCCTTGCAGGATCCATAGTCGCGGCGATGACCGCAACTTCCCAACTGCAGGCCCAAACAGTATTGAGGGTCGGTACTATTATGGTCGGCAGCCCTTGGAGCGTTCATGACGCTAAGTCGAACTCAGAACAGGGATGGCGAGGCGCTTAAAGAGGCCCGGCGGTTCGTCAACGGTCACGACATTGAGGTCTGGGAAGGCTCCCGGCTCGTTGCCTATCTCACGCCCGACGATTGATTTCGGAACGCCTGGACCATCGCGGTATTAGCCCGGGGTGAACAAACCCCTTTTTGGTCCTGCAACTACCTGAAATTTACAGATTTAATATACGCAACCAAAAGTAGCTGAGCGCGTTATCCCTTCGACTCCATCAAAATCAAAACTACAGGTTCGATCAACTCAAGGGGGTAGCGCGATGAGCGAAGCTGACACTTTTTTTCAGGATGCACGTAAGTCATTCCGCCTAGCGGCCGACTCAATCGAAATCAGAGATATTGAACATTATGCCGAAATGGGCCGCGACTATCTAAAGCTCGCGCACAACGCGGCAAAGCTAAAAGAGACTGACATCACACCGAGTCTTTGGCCATTCGCCCGAGGATCGAATGCATAACAAGTTCAGTCTAAGAGCCGCTTGGTTGCTCACCGTCATATTGTGCGGCGGTCTATTCGCTACTGCCTATTGGAATCTACATTTGGGGATTGCCCCCCTTTAATAGGCAATCAATAGTCCGCCCCGGTTGGCAGCCTTTTACTTTGGAACCATTTGCGCCGTCTCGTGTTACCGTGCTCGCATCAGTCTGCGTGGGGCATAAATGGCGGACGAAAAAACCAGCGCGTTAGAAACGACAATCCAGCCAACCGTCCAGCAAGACATCTCGGTTGAGGCTTCGATATTAGATCCCGTTCTGAGTACCGTTGTTGATGTCTTGAAGAAGCTCACCGACGATCTCACTGCCCCCGAATAGGGGCCCGCCTCAGTTGCCGGCCTCTTTCATTTCAAATCAGACGTGCGATGTCCGTTCCGGCGCTACAAGGCGTAAGCGCGGCCGACCGTCGCATCAAAACATGATCCCACCGGTTACCAAGATTCGGGGAATGTCGACCCGGGTGCGAGCTTTGTTCCAATTGCGATGTTACGCCGCAACAGTCGTCCTGCGTTGATCAATATGACCCAGGAATCTCTCTTCAAATTCCGACGCCGATATTGGCTTTCCAAAGAAATAGCCTTGTCCCTCAGTGCATCCCAAGCGGCCCAAGAGATCGGCGGTCGCCTCGTCCTCAATGCCCTCTGCGACGACCGACAGGCCAAGCTGTTTACTGAGGGTTACAGTCGCCGACACGATGGCCATATCATCTGGCGACGTTTGCAATCCAATGACGAAGGACCTATCGATCTTTAGAACATCGAGTCTGAATTTCTTCAGATAGCTAAGACTGGCGTAGCCGGTACCGAAGTCGTCATAGGCCATCCGGACACCGAGGCTTTGGATCGCTCGTATTGTCCGAAGTGCCTGTTCCTCGTCGGCGAGGACGCTATGCTCGGTGATCTCCAGTTCAAGAAGATTTGCAGAGAATTTTTGGTCGGACAACGCTGACCCGACCACACCCGCAAGGTCCATGGATTGCAACTGAGAAGGTGCCAGATTCACGGCGATCCGAACGGGTTTACTGCGCCGTACCCATGCGGCACCCTGTGCGCACGCTGTCGAGATAACCCACTGTCCGACGATGTTTGAGAGCGGGGAGCCGTTCAGGGCTGGAATAAATTCGGCGGGTGGAAGGAGCCCGCGGGTAGGGTGTCTCCACCTGATGAGCGCTTCAGCTCCGGCTACTGATCCCGTCTTGAGGTCAATCTGCGGCTGGTAGAAAAGTTCGAACTCATCGTTATCGACGGCACGCTGAAGTTCGGCGTCAAGCGATAGTCTAGCCTCGAATTCTTTTCTGAGTTTCGGCTCGAAGAAGCGTGAAAGTCCACGGCCATCGGCCTTGGCGCGATAAAGCGCGAGATCAGCATTTGAGAAAAGTTCTTCTGCCGTCCTGGCATGGTTCGGAAATATCGACGCGCCAACACTCGCACCCACGGTCACATAATGCCCCTTCACCGAAATCTGACAGTTGCCGAATGCAGCGATGATTTCTTTGCAAAGTGAATTGGCGCGATCAAGTACATGCTCGCCCGTTATCCCGATTGCAAACTCATCACCCCCCAGCCGCGCAACAATCCCGTCGCCCATTACAAGGAGTTCGATTTTTTTCGCCACGGCGATCAAAATATTGTCGCCAAAGGCGTGGCCGAGAGTGTCATTAATCTCCTTGAATTTATCCAAATCGAATAACAGGAGAGCCACAAAACCACTATGTTCGTCTGCACGGCTTACGCTGCTATCAATAAATTTATTGAACGTATAGCGGTTGGCCAATCCAGTCAGCGTATCGCACTCCGCCAAGTGCCGCATTTTCTCTGCTTCACGCTGCCGTACTGTGACATCGCGCACAACAACACTGTATTGAGTTTTCTCATCGTACGCCCATGACGAGACGCAAACCTCGACAGGAAATGTACCCGTGCCCTCGCGATGGCCCTCAAGTTCGGCGACTTCGCCTGCGATATGTTGACTAGTGAGAAAGGGCAACGACCCGGGCGTCCGGGGGTCGCGTATAACGGCCTCGATCGATTTTCCAACGAGTTGGACCGGAGCAACGTTGAAAATATCCGCCGCCGCAGGATTACACAGCGTGATAATGCCCTTATCGTCGGTGCAGATCAGTCCATCCCCAATGGACATGGCGAGTCGCTGAAAGCGATTTTCCAAAACCCGGCTTAGCACGCCGCGAAAATCGATCTCGTCCAGCGTGATGACTAGTAGGTAAGCAGCTATCGCGGCAATGAGAGGGGACGTGTCCCAAACAATGGGAAAATGAGATTGCAGAACACCTGCACCGAGCTCACACAGTACCGACGTGGTCACAAGGACGACGACGCGCTGAAATACTGACAGCCGGCGGCCCAATAGAAGAATGCCAAGAGCGAGAAATAGGACGATGGTCCATGTGATTGAAGTTCCAACTTTACGAAGGGCGCGGTTTTGCAGGAGCGACTCCGCTGCGAGCGCCTGCAGGACCGGACCAACCATAATTTTCCCGTCCGCCACCGTAAAGCGATCGCCTAATTCGAGCGCAGTTCCTCCAACGATTACCTTTTTTCCCTTCAGTGACTGAAGGACTTTTGGCACACCATCTAGGACGTCAGCATAGGAAAATACCGGGATCGAATCGGATTTGATGCTGAAGTCGAGCCAGAAGAATCCAACATTCAACTGAGACGTTCCAACCAATTGGACGGCCATTGATGGAACGTATTGGCCATTCGTTGCGTCGCCGTAAGGGTATTGTCGGACAACGCCATTTTCGTCCGGCGCAACGTTCACCAGCGCCGACCATGAGTGCGGTCGAAAAATTTTCAGTGGTTCGTTTACGTGGATAGTGCCCAAGTTTGGCTGCTTGAAAATGGGCAATATTACCGACCCGTCCTCCTTTAGTGCCGACGCAAAGGCTTTATCGTCCTCGGGGGATGACGGCGAACTGAAATCGATGTCGAAAGCAATGTCTTCGACACCGGCTTTTTGCAACTGCCCGAGAAGCCGGGCATGAAGATTGCGCGGCCAAGGCCACATGCCTACTTTCTGAATTGAATCTGTATCGATCGCGACAATTGCAATGTCGCCTGTTGCTTCACGCGAAGACCAGGCAGAGCGCATGTCGAACAGTGTCTTGAAAAGGGTATTATGAAAGCCGGTTAGCCATGCGGCCCCAAGCAGGCATACGACCAAAATATGCGGTCTGAACTTTCGCATTTTCCGCCCCATTGGAATCTAGGCAGCCCCCCGGCGGCCCGATCCGCTCCCAAGTCAATCACTAACCCTTAGTTTTCTTGGGTTTTCCGTTGCCAATTCCGTTACCAATTCCGTTCCCGTTCCCATTCCCACTCCCGTTCCCGTTCCCGTTCCCGTTCCCATTTCCGTTTCCGTTGCCGTTGCCGTTTCCTGTCGCATTTGCGCTGTTGCCGGGGGTGGCGCCCCCCGCTCCGTTTGCGATGCCGGCGCCGCCGGGCGCGAGAGAACTTAGGCTCGGGGAATCAGGCGTGCTAGCAGTCGCAGACTTTTGTGCGTCGTCTTTGTCTTTAGCGCGGCCCGCAGTGCGGGCGTCACCCAATGAGTGCGCAAGTCCCTTCGTCGCTTTGTGAATATCCAATTTCACTTCACCCAAAGCTGCACCGATGTGGATGCTGCCATCCTTCGAACTCTTGGAAAAAGTCGACGCCTTGGCGAACGCGGCATTCGCTTTCTCTGCAAACCCATGCTTGGGGATGCTGAGCGCTTGGACAGACGGAGTCCGGGGTGAGCCGCGTTCAATCGGACTGAGTTGGCCTTTGCCCCGTACAGATAATCCGCCTTGACCCTGCGCCTTCACGCTCGCCGTCTGACCGGGTAGCACCAATGTATTCTGTCCGGTTTTAAAGTCGGCGACTTGGACCTGCCCTCTAAGGACGTCCACCTTCGCACCGTGCCGATTGACCGAAACTCGGAACTGCGTACCTTTCACGACCGCCGCGAGGTACGGCGTTTCGACCTCGAAATGCTGGACGTTTTTCTTCTCGACTTCGAGGAGAATTGATCCGGACTGTTGATTTATCGTGGTTGGAAACGGACCGGTGTTTTGGCCAGGAATCCCGATTGCCGAATTCGGTGAGATCAGAATCCGCTCTTCCCCACGCACCAATAGAACACGGCCATTGCGGCCAGTCTGGATGCTGTCGCCTGCTTTCACTTCGCCGTTAATGTCGAGCGAAACTTGCTGAGTGGCGCCACGTACAATCCGAACGTCGCCGGTCGACTTGTCAACGTGCCAGGCGCGTTCGTCGGCTCGCACCGCTGAACTCAGTAAAGCTATCAGACAAGCGGAAATCAGAGTTCCAATGGCAAACTTACGGACTTCAAGCATCTGTCGCCTCTACCATTGACCTGACACCACGCGGCCTGGAGGCGCATTAAAGCGAAGAATGATGTGCTTTTTGTCCTCAAGAACGCTTCAATCCCAAGTCCAAAATTTACTATTCGTTCACCATAAAAACCGATGCTGCCGCATAGATTCGAAACGTCTTATCTGGAAAAAAAGCGAAGACCATGCCGAAGGTCGTGGTCAGCGGGGATTCGCCCCCGTCGGCGAGCTACTGGCGGCCCCGGACGCAATTTGGCTTGGCCTGCTTCGTTCTATTGGCTGCCCACCCGGCCGTAGGGCAGCACGCGCCCCACGTCGATTCGCAGCAGACAGAAAAGCAAATCGATGCTGCCGAGGCTGAGTGGCGGCGGCTTCGCGCACCTTTGCCTAAGACGCCCAAGCTTGTGTCATCACGCGCACCAACGCCCAACATCCCGCTCTTCCGACTCAATTCGATATCCGTTGAAGGTTCAACGGTCCTTTCTGACGACGCAGTAAAATCGATCTACGGGCCGTATCTCGGAAGAACGGTCTCTCAAGTCGAATTGGAAGCCATCGCCACCGGCATTGGGCAATTATATCGAGACGCCGGCTTTCACTTGAGCCGGGCGGTAATTCCACCGCAGGACATCAAAGGAGGTCACCTTCGAATTCAAGTGATCGAAGGCTCAATTTCGGAAATACGAATTGAGGGGGAAGACTCCAAAAAATACGGCGTCTATGAAGCCGTCAGTAGCCTGCTCACGGAACATCCCTCACGATTGAGCAGCCTGGAACGAAAATTATTGCTTTTGAATAATACGCCGGGCCTTCGGGTCGTCGATACAGCGATTGAGGAAATTGGCGAAAGGACGGGATTCTTCCGCCTGACATTGAAAGTTCAAACCTGGAGGGTCTACACGACGTTCGGCCTCGACAACGCTGGCAGCCACGCCGTCGGGCCTCTGCAAGCATACTCGTCTACCTTTTTAAACTCGTACCTATTGAGCGGCGATACAATTGGCGTCAACCTCGCCACTGTTCCGGATGCGACCCGTGATCTGAGAAGCGGGCGGCTGTCTTATGACGCGCCGATCGGAAACGATGGATTTCGCTTCGGCGGATCCGGCGCCTATGGTGATGTATGGCCTTCCGACGATCGTCGGCTGATTGACACGCGGACCGTCAATCAGACCTACGAGTTGCGGGGCAGCTTCTCGCCAATTCAAACTCGTCAGCAGGCGCTCACTCTGACAGGCTCCTTTGGATATACCGAGGAAACGGAAAAGGATTCGCTTGGGACTGATTATACCGATCATGTAAGGGTGTTGCGCATTGCAGCGGACTATCGCCTCCAAGATTTATTTAACGGCTCAAACTATCTTACGGCGGCCTTACGCCAGGGATTGAACGTTCTCGGCGCTACTCAATCGGATGACCCGCAAAGTTCGCGCGCAGGCACCTCCCCTACCTTTTCCATTTTCGAATTTTCCTACACGCGGTATCAGAAGCTCTCGGATATCTTTTCGCTAAAGGCGGCGCTGTCCGGCCAACTAGCTTCCGAGGCTTTATTGTCCTCGCAGGCGTTCTATTTAGGGAGCGCCGCTTTTGGGCCTGGTTACTACAGCGGCGACAACGGGATCGCGGGACTTCTCGAATTGCGCTTCGATCAAAGCGTAGAGAGCCGCTGGTTGAAGGGTTATCAGTTATTCACCTTCGTCGACGCCGGACAGGTCTGGAATGTGGGCGACGCGAAACAATCTCTCAGATCAGCAGGAGCTGGGGTCCGCTTCAACATTGCCGACGAATTATACGCAGGTATCTCATATGCTGTCCCCGTAAGCGAAAGCTCTAAAACCGAAGAATTCAGATCGTCACGAATTCTGTTTTCACTTTCTGGGTCGTTCAGATACTGCCCAGATCGCGCCCAGCTTCGGTGCTTTTAGCGGAGCAGGCATTGCACGGTGTTGGCGAATGCCAGCCGCGATCGACGTTATGGGATGCATCGCGGACATGGGCCGGCCGGCGACATCCCGTAACCTGTCATTATCGGAATCCGGAACTTTGCCAATCGCCCTGACCGCGCAAGGCTTTGTGCAGTTGAATTTGTTTGATTGAAATTTTCCGTCAAAGGAGCAGCTTTTAGCTCCATTTTCCCGCGCCGCAGCTTCTAGCTGCTGGCCTTTGGCCATTAACAGAGCATGCATGGACGGCAGTTCAACTGCCGGAGGTGCCAGCCCATGCCCGTTCAGAGCCCCGCCCAGGAGTCGGTTGCGGCCGAGCTTGCAAAATTGCTCACCTGTTCGATCCAAGACTTGCGTGATCGTTGGCGCAATCTTTTCAAAAGCAAGCCGTCTAAAGCATTTGGTTTCGATCTTTTGCGGCGGACGATCGCACAACGGCTGCAGGAAAAATGCCTTCGGCAAATTATCCACGACAACGCAGCGCGAGCTCAATCGGATCATCGCGCTTCTGGAAAAATATCTGACAGCCCGACTGAAGATGCCGACCCGCATCAAATCGGGCGCCATGCTCGTGCGCGACTGGAAGGGCAAGACATACCGCGTGATGGTTCTAGACGATGGGTATGCCTATGACGGACATACCTATGCGAGCTTGACCGAAATCGCTCGCGACATCACCGGTACACATTGGAATGGCCCTCGGTTTTTTGGCCTGCGACAAAATGACAAGAAATCGACTGATGAAATAGCGGCCAGAAAATGCGGGCGCCCTCCCACACACATCAAAGAAACAAAATCTCCGAGATCTATGGAGGTCGATCATGACACATAAGCCAGAGAAATTCCTTCGATGCGCAATCTACACGCGCAAATCGACCGAACATGGCCTTGAGTTGGAGTTCAATTCGCTCGATGCCCAAAGAGATTCTTGCGAAGCGTACATCAAGTCGCAGACACATGAAGGGTGGCGGACTCTGCCGCAACATTATGACGATCCCGCCTACTCCGGCGGCAATCTCTATCGCCCTGCCCTACAGACGCTTCTCAAAGACATCGACGCCGACGAGATTGATGTGGTCGTGGTCTATAAGATCGACCGACTAACACGCTCACTCGCCGACTTTGCCAAACTCGTCGAACTCTTCGACAGGAAGAAGATTTCATTTGTGGCCGTTACGCAGCAATTCAACACGACGACCTCGATGGGGCGCCTGACACTCAATGTCCTACTATCGTTTGCTCAATTCGAGCGCGAGCTTTCATCTGAGCGGGTTCGTGACAAAGTGGCGGCATCGCGCCGCAAAGGAAAATGGACTGGAGGCGGCCTCCCCCTTGGCTATGATGCAATTAATAAAAAATTGGTCATCAATGAAGTCGAAGCCGAAGCCGTTCGTTACATTTATCGGGCCTATCTCGAACTCAAATGTCTCCGACGTGTTGCAACGAGCCTAAGAGAACAGCAGATATTCACGAAATATCGTGCAGGGCTGTCCGGCCGCAAAGCTGGCGGTATCTCGTTTAACCACGGTCCCCTCGCGTACCTTTTGAAAAACAGAACTTATGTCGGCGAAATCGGCGATGACGGCAAATGGTATCCAGGAGAGCATGAGGCGATCATCAATCGTACACTGTTTGACAACGTCCAGAACCTACTGAAGGAAAATTCTGTCATACGTCGAAAGCAGCGCTCGGATAATCAAGCACTGCTGTCTGGTCTGCTTTACGATGATTGTGGCAGCCGGATGAGTCCAACTTATTCCATAAAAGGTGAAGTTCGTTACCGCTTCTACATCAGCACCGCACTACTGAGTAGTGGAGCGAACCAAGTAGGCACCTTACCCCGCGTATCTGCTCCCGATCTCGAAACTAAGGTAGTCACTGCACTACGCGACCATTTCCCGAACTTTTTGCTAAATACAAGTGAACGAGAGTTGATCGACTCCACGGTCGAGCGAGTGGAACTAAGTAAGTCAACAATCCGGATCAGCTTAAAACAGGCCAGCAGCAAGGGCGCAGAGACCAGTCGCCTGATTGAAGTCGCTTGTGATCATCCCTACACGGATGCTCGTGCGCGCGTTGAGGTGAACTTCGATAATTCTCCTAACCTTGAACTCGTCCAAGCTATTTCCAGTGGTCATATGTATATGAAGTGGCTTTCGGACGGTCGCTATCAGTCGATTGAAAAATTGGCTGCTTACGTAAAGCTTCATCCTAAGGTAGTCAGAAAAAAGCTACGACTTGCGTTTCTTGCACCCGACATCACACGCGCGGTTCTCACCGGTCGCCACCGACAGTCACTGAATTTAGCGGATATGTATAAGACCTCTCCATTGTGCTGGGAGGAGCAACGACGACTGCTAGGATTCGAAGACGCACATTTCACGAATTCAGTGCTCGGTGGGCGAGCTTGACCCAGTATTCGACGCCAATTGGCATGATGTTGTCGTTGAAGTCATAGCGCGCGCTATGCAGATTCTTACCGTTCTCGTCTGAGCCAGAGCCGAGCCAAACATAGGCTCCGGGCTTTTCCTCAAGCATAAAGGCAAAATCTTCCGACGCCATGCTTGGCGCAAGATCGGTCAGCACGTCGCGGCCAGGCGCGGTCTCCGTGGCTGTCAGGCGGGCCCTCTCCGCTTCCGCCGCAGTGTTGACGGTACAAGGGTAACGCGCCTGCCAGGTGACCTTTGCGCGCGCGCCAAAAGCGCGGCAGATATGGTCAGCGCGTTCGTTCATCTGTTGTTTGATCATTTCGCGAGTCTGCGGGCGCAGCGTGCGCACCGTGCCACGCAGCGTTACGGCGTCAGGGATGACGTTCCAAGCATCGCCGGCGTGAATTTGGGTGACGCTGATTACCGCCGCATCGGTCGGGTTGACACTACGGCTGACGATCAATTGCCAAGCCTGATAAAGCTGCGCGCTTATCGCAATGGGGTCGATGCCTTGGTGCGGCATAGCGCCGTGGCTGCCTTGCCCCTCGACGATCACCTCGAAGGTATCGAACGCCGCCATCACCGGACCAGTATGCACGGCAAATTGCCCCTCGGGCACGCCTGGCCAATTATGCAGTCCGTACACCGAGGCCGCAGGAAAATCGCGGAACAAACCTTCTTCGATCATAGCCTTGCCGCCACCCTCGCCTTCCTCCGCTGGCTGGAAAATAAATAAGACCGTGCCATTGGCGGGCGGCATTTCGCTCAGCATGCGCGCTGCGCCGAGCAGCATCGTCGTGTGGCCGTCGTGACCGCAGGCATGCATCACGCCCGCTTTTTTGGACGCATAACTGACGCCCGTTGCTTCCTTAATGGGCAAGGCGTCCATGTCAGCTCGCAAGCCGACCATCGGGCCATTGCCGTTGCGAAGCACGCCGACCACGCCCGTCCTTCCGATGCCTTCATGAACCTCGAGGCCGAAGCCGCGCAGTTTCTCGGCCACGAATGCCGCCGTTTCTTTTTCCTGGAATGCCAGTTCCGGGTGCGCATGTAAGTGCCGCCGCCAGCCGACAAGCTCCGGCATCATCTTTTCGATTCGCTCTTTGGCGTCCATGTCTTCTGCCCTCGTCGCTACGCTGTCCACGTCACAAAGCGACTTTCCAGAAACTCGACGCAATAAAATAGCAGTACACTGATAATGGTCAGCATGATGATAGCGGCAAAGGCGAGCGGCGTCTGCGATTGCGCGGTCGAAATCAGGATGAGGTAGCCGAGCCCCTCTTGTGCCGCCACAAATTCACTGATGACCGCGCCGATCACGGCGAATGTGATAGCGATCTTGCAGCCCGTGAACAAATAAGGTGTTGCGATCGGAACTCGCAGCCGCCGGAAGATCGCCCAGCGCGAGGCCCGCAACGAATGCATCAGGTCCAACATCGCCTTCGGCGTCGCCTCAAACCCGGCCACCAGGTTCACCAAGATGGGGAAGAAGCAGACGAGTATAACGATGATGACTTTCGGCCAGTTGCCAATGCCAAACCAAAGAATCACCAGCGGCGCTAGCGCGACTTTGGGGACCGACTGAAGCCCAAGTAGGATTGGATAGAGGATACGTCGGGTCAGCGACGTGAACGCGATCACAACGGCGAGCGGCACCGAAAAGGCGAGCGCCACTAAAAACCCGACCACTGTCTCGCGCAACGTTACAAGGCTGTTGAACGCAAGCTCAGGCGCCCATTCAATTGCGGCTAAGACGATAACGGATGGCGCGGGAAGGATCCAAGCGGGTACATGAAATACGCGAGCGCCAGCCTCCCACATCGCCAGCAGCACAGCGTAAATCATTGGCGTGAGTGCGCGCGTTAAGATCGATTTCTCTGCCACAGCCATTGGCCCTAGGTCTCTTCGCGGTTGAAAAGCAGCTGACGCGCCGTCTGTGTGATTTCAACAAAACGCGGATGCTTTTCCGTGCTCACATCGCGCGGGCGCGGCAGATCGACCGGCATGTCAAGTCTGATCCGGCCAGGCCGGTCCGACATTACAATCAAGCGATCGCCCAGCAGGATAGCCTCGTCTATGTCGTGGGTGATGAGCAGAGCGGTACGACCCAAATCCTGCCAAAGCCGCGAAAGTTCGAGCGAAAGCTCCTCGCGGGTCAAAGCGTCGAGCGCACCAAATGGCTCGTCGAGCAGCAGCAGTTGCGGATCGGCAAGCAGTGCGCGACAGAAGGCGGCGCGCTGTTTCATGCCGCCCGAAAGCATGTGAGGGCGCTTGTCGGCAAAATCCTTCAGACCGGTCAATTCCAGCAGCCAGAGAGCGCGCTCCCGCGCCGGACCTTTCGGCAGGCCGAGAACCTCGGCCGGCAGCAGCACATTGTCGAGCACACTCGCCCACGGAAACAACACGTGATCCTGGAATACGATGCCGACGTCCGATGATGGCCCGTTGAGCGGCTTGCCATAGCGGCGTAGCTCACCCTCGGTCGGCTGTTCGAGGCCTGCCATCAACCGCAGCAGTGTCGATTTTCCGCAGCCGGACGGGCCGACCACGGACACGAAACTGCCGAACTCGATCTTAAGATCGATGGGCGACAGCGCCCGCACCACCTCCGAACCGCTGCCGAACACCTTGGTGACGCCCACAAGCTCGATGGCGGGCGTCGTCTGAGCCGTCGGTCCCGTGTTACTAGTCCTCGCTGCGCTTGCCTGAGCTTCCGGGCTCGCAGGTGTCATTCAACGAAGCCCGACACGAACATGTCCTGTGGCAGCACGGGCATCTTCATCGGATAGGACTTGGCCATGATGTCGATCGTTCTCTGGATGCGGGCGGGATCGATCACTCCCATCTTCTGACCTGGGACTTCGGCCAGCTCCTTGACAAGCTCTGTCTCGCCCTTGGCGACGTCGGCCGATACTTCTTTGTGATACTTGTGCATGATCTCGCCGGCTTCTGTGGGATTGGCGAAGGCATCGCGCATGCCCTTGATGGTGGCACGAATGAAAGCCTTCAGCACATCTGGATGATCTTTGATCGTCGCCTCGGTGGCGACGATGCCGTTCGCGTAATAGTCGAGGCCTGCGTCCTTGTAAGCAAGCCGCACAAGCGCCTTCGGCGTGACCGCAGCTGCGAGTAGCGGCTCGCCCACAGTGAATTGCCCGATCGCATCCACTTTACCCGTCGCTAGCAGCGCCGGTAGGGAAGCATTGTCCGCCGAGATCCATTTCACCTTCTGCGCATCGATACCAGTGGCCTGGGCATAGGCCTTGAAGATCAAGGGAATGGCGCTGAATGCCGAATCTGCAAGGGTTTTACCCTCAAGGTCCTTGGGACCTTTGATGCCGCTGTCGGCGAGCGCGAAAATCGCGTGCGGTGGCGTCGCATAGACAATCGCGAGCAGCTTAACCGGAATGTTATCGTTGCTGCGCGCCAAAACGAGCGCACCGGCATCGGCAAAGCCGATCATCGCGGCGCCGGTGGCGACCTTCTTGACCGCGTCGATCGAACCCTGCCCGCGCAAAATCGTCACATCGAGCCCTTCAGCCTTGTAGTAGCCCTTGTCGAGCGCGACGTAATAGTAGGCGTGGCGACCGTTGAAGCCGAAGTCGGTGATGAAGTTAACCTCGACAGCTTGCGCCGCCGAGGCGGCGAATGCGACAGCGAAGATGGCTGCGGCTGCAACGCGGGCGAGCACTCTCATACGAAACTCCTCCACTGAATGATGACGGCAACCACCGAACTCCGGTCGGTCGAGACAAATTGCTGCGTAAATATTGTTTGACGTCGAGCGTGCTGACGCTAGAGAATTCAATGAAATGGGTCAATCCCGAGGGTTGCGCGAGTCGCTTCCGCGACTCGCGCGTAGCAGGTCACGAATGAATCGGAAATCACGAATTGCGGTTGTCGGTGCGGGGCTGGGCGGCCTGACGGTTGCAGGGTTCCTGCAACGCTCTGGCTTCCCGGTGAAAATCTACGAGCAGGCGCCAACTTTTTCCCGCATCGGCGCCGGTATCATTCTCAGTGCCAATGCGATGAAGGTTCTTCGACGGCTCGACGTCGAAGATGAGCTGGTGGAAACCGGGATCAAGCCGGAGTGCTACGTCAGCCGCGCTTGGGACACCGGGGCGACGATGTATGAAATCTACTTCGATAAGGCGAGCGAACAGCGCTACGGCGGCCCCTATCTCAACATCCATCGCGGCGACCTGCATGAGGTACTTGCGCAAGTCGTGACGCCGGGGACGATCGCGTTCAATCACCAACTGACCGATCTGACGAAATTCGACGGCGGCTATCGCCTCCGCTTCCAGAACGGCGAGAGTGCGGAAGCGGACCTCGTGATTGGCGCTGACGGCATTCGCTCCAAGGTGCGGGAATTCCTGCTAGGAAATCAGCCGCCTCGCTTCGTTGGCGCGGTGGCACACCGGGCGATTTTCCGGTCTGAACGGCTGCGCGGCTTCAAGATCCCGGACTGCACCAAATGGTGGGGACCTGACCGTCACATCCTGCCCTATTTTATGACCAGCAAGCGCGACGAGATCTATGTCATCGGCGTCGTGCCGGCGGCCGGATGGGATAGCGACGCAACCTCGATGCCGAGCTCACGCGATGCGCTGATCGCCGACTTCGCAAACTTCCACGACGACCTGAAACAGGTGCTGAAAGTGGCTGACGATGTCAGCGTCTGGCCTATCTACGATCGCGAGCGCGACGATCGGTGGAGCGGCGACCGCATCGTTCTCTTGGGCGATGCCTGCCATCCGATGCGGCCCTATATGGCCGCCGGTGGGGCCATGGCAATCGAGGACGGTGCGATTCTCAGCCGCTGCCTCACGGAATTCGATGAACCGTCCGAAGCCTTCGCGTGCTACACCGCGACCCGAATTCCACGCGTCGCCGACGTGCAGCGAATTTCCATTGAAAATAGCTGGATGCGCGGGCCGACCGACACCGACTCGTTCTATAGCTACGATCCATGCACGGCAGAGCTGAAGCTGCCCAATTGAGCGGGGACAAATCGATGACCGAGACGAAGCCCGATCCCATGATCGCGCGCGACTTCGTCGGATACGGCGAGTTTCCGCCTGACCCGAAATGGCCCGCCGACGCCGTGATCGCCGTCAATTTCAATCTCAACGTGGAGGGCGGTGGCGAAGCAAGCCTAGCCAATGGCGATGAGGTTTCCGAAGGAATGCTCAATGACATCGGCGTACCAACTTTCAGCGGTCGCCGGGTGCCGCTCGTCGAATCCGTTTTCGAATACGGCAGCCGCCGCGGCGTTTGGCGCGCTCTCGATACTTTCCGCGAGTTCTCCATAAATGTAAGCGTGCTTGGTGTTGCGCGTGCGCTTGAGCAGAATCCGGACTTGGCGCGGGCATTTGTGACCCGCGGCCACGAGATTGTCAGCCACGGCTACCGATGGATCGACTATGGCGAGGTCCCGGAGAACATCGAACGCGAGCACATCCGCAAGGCCGTCGAGATCTTGACCAAAGTGACGGGAACAAAGCCAGTCGGCTGGATGACCGGACGCCCCGGGCCCAACACACGGCGGCTGATTGTCGAGGCCGGTGGTTTTCTCTACGACCGAGATTCGCTTGCCGACGAGCTGCCGTATTGGCTGCGCGTCGGCGAAAAGCCGCACCTTGTCATCCCCTACTCTTATGAAGCGAACGACAACCGCTTCAATGAAAACAGCGGCTTTTCGACCGGCGACGACTTCTTCAGCTACATGCGCGATGCGTTCGATCTGCTTTATCGCGAAGGCAGCAACGGCGCGCCAAAATTACTCTCTATCGGGCTGCACGACCGCCTCATCGGTCGGCCTGGCCGCTGCGCAGGCTTGATCAGGTTGCTTGAGCACATGCGAAGCCGGGACCACGTATGGTTCTGTCGCGGCATCGACATCGCCGAACACTGGCGCAGAACATTTCCAGTAACCGCATAAGGTCCATTATCGAATATTTGCGTCGACTGAATACATCAAGGCACAAACGCACTGGACTGTGCTCCCTTCTGCAAAACTACGCGCCCGGAAGCGACAACATCGACCCAGTGTCGTATCGTATTCCAAAGCTAGACCTGAATTAACAGCTTCACGAGGTCATCGATTTGACTTGTGAAGACTGTGCATTAAGCGCCGTGCTGCGATTCGTACCGACCGGAAGCAGCGAGGGCTAAACACATCACCGAGCCAGTATCGAGCTCTCGCTAGACCCGTGTTCTTCAATGAAGAACGCCATTGGCACGCTCGACAAGTGCCTGTCAGAATTCGACATCAAAAGGAGGCGGTTGACGGTGTTGTCCTGAATACCTCCCGGTGGGAAGACACAAGAAATGCGACCGTCCTTTACGGGGACGCCCGACTTTTCAAGATCACCTTGAGCTGCCGCATGCGTCTTGGCGAACCGACCGATCAGCTGCGCTTCCCGATTGCGCTTCTCCCCGCGATCCTCGATGTACGAAAGATATTTAAAGAGGTTCCGAAGTAAACCTGGGTAGCCGGCACCGGTCTTGCTCAAGGCGCACGCCACAACGTCCGTCGCGTCCTGCGGAAACGCGAATTTGGAACGCTCAATGTCGTTCGCGAGCGTCGCGAGACCGGGAGTTGCTGCCTTGACGCGCCGACGAATGGCCCTCTTAATTTCAGTCCAGCGAAACGGGCTATCCGTGACGATGCAGGCCCCGGTTGCCTGAGCCAAGTACATCGTCATCTCGAAATTTGGGGCAAGCTTAAACATGTTCATCTGCCCGCCATCTTTGCCGCCACCCAAAGAACCTTCTTGAAGAACTGCCAGGGGGTCTAGCTCCCTGTTCCGTTCGGCGTAGCGCATCGTCGCCTCCACCTGTGCCTCATCCAAATGCGGCATGATTTTACGGAGTTTCGAGCGCATTGCATCCGGCGGCATCAACATGATGCTGCGTCGGTTGTCCTCTTCCATTAGCTTTCTAAGGCGAGGCTCGTTCTTTGGGTCAAGCTGCGTCCCAACAGACCGAGCTTGAGCCATATTCATCATCTGCTCGCGCAGATGGACATCGAAATCGCAGGGGTCGGGTATGAGGTTAATCAAACCAAGCTCTGCGAGTGGCATGACGTTCAGAAAAAACATAATGGTCTTCAGAAATTCCTGTCGATAGGACTTGGGATTATCAGTCGGGCGAAATTCCTTTTTCATTATTCCGGAGTGGATAAATGGATGCGCTACGATCAACTCGCCAAAATATAGCGGAGCCGCCAGCGCGAAATCGGTGATCGTCGAAGGGTGAATAGACCCTGTGTAAACCGCGCGAGCATCTCCATCGGGCTTTGGTAACAACGCGAGCAAATCGGTCTCGAGCGGCCAGAGGGCTTCGTAGAGGTTGTAAATTTTGCTGATCTTGTCGTCAGTCAGCTCACGGCGAACTTGGGTCCAATCCTTTCCGGAATCGAGCTTAAGGACGTTTACAATCCCGTTTTGCAACATGAGATTTCGTTCGCGGATGCTGGCCTCATTCCAGGCCGGACGCAGCGTTTCGGGCTTAGATTGGCAACACTCCTTAAACGACTTCCCTGATCCGCATCCGCAACCATCCCCTGGGCGCAGGGGTTTATCCGACCCCTTCTTAATCAGGAATTCCCGCGGCTTCTCAGCTCTGCCAAACTCGTCCTGATAGTGGACATCGCCACTCTCGTACTTCACGAACATCTCACCACCGAAGTGGAACAGGCCACCCCTGGGTGGCACGAACGTCTTCCGGAGCTCCCCCCAAGGCTGTGACACAGTCTTTTCCGGATACAGCCACTCCTTGCGGCCGGCAGCGATATAGCGACGCGCGCGGGCCTTCATAATGAAATTGATTTGTGCAACTTCCTGTCCGGTGAGCTTTCGGGTGCGTATGAACGCGTCGACCCGGGTCATGGATTGTCGATAGTTCCGCGCGAAGGTTCTCTTTTCGAGCGGGCTGGTGCTCGGGTCTTTCGCGTATTCCAGGTTTGTGAGGATCAAACAAAAGTCTCGGTTCAACGGGTAAATTGTCTGTGACGCCCTCAATGCGATTCCGGGGTCAAGCGGGTACGCACAGGCCCCCTGGGCTAAGCCGGAAACTGGGTGATGACGGTATGAGATAGGCGGCGTATCGAGGCGGGTGTCGAGCCTGCCAGAACCTCTCAAGGAGAGCGATACGCCATGGAAGAGAATAGCAGTGTTTTCCGTCTT
>Ga0209483_1001454_pt1 | contig 17902 bp, 17 predicted proteins | sample NGEPerA_FD_184508 | JGI IMG/M metagenome (GOLD analysis project Ga0209483, IMG submission 184508) | Arctic peat soil microbial communities from the Barrow Environmental Observatory site, Barrow, Alaska, USA - NGEE PermafrostL2-A... | ecosystem: Environmental > Terrestrial > Soil > Wetlands >... | reverse complement strand
GCCGAGCAGCGCACTCGGTTCCTCATTAGACAGATTGATCCGGTTCGCCAGTGGAAACTGTCGGAGACAGACTTGGCGTCTATTGGCCGGTGGGACGACTACTCGGTGGCGAAGGAAGCGATGTTCAGGCGTACGGACACGTCGTTTGCTCCTTGGACCGTGGTTAAAAGCAATGACAAGAAGCGAGCTCGAATTGGCGCTATGCGCTTTGTGCTCGATCAGTTCGATTATCCGCGTAGAGACGATGCCATCGTCGGTGTTCCTGATCCACTGATCGTTGGACCGCCATCCGAGGTCTATGAGCATGGAGAGACGCCTGGTCCCCTTTGATAGCTACTTGCGGTCGCCTTGAGGGCTAGAACGGACGCGGTAGAAGCTGATTCGGTGCCGCGTACCGGAACAACCGCACAGTATCCGACCAGGCGCAGCGTCAACAAGGAGTGTCAGCGCGCTCAGTCCAGGTTCTGAACGTAGCAACCGATAGGGAAGGCGCGACTCGCGCGGCGGGCGGCAAAACCGGTCTTGATCCCCGCACTGGGCACACCGTCAATCCTTCACCTCTACATGGCAGCTGCCAGACGTCAACGCGATGCTGTCGTACGTTGCTGGTCGATACCACCGAGGAGATATGCCAGACCGATGCTGAATTGACGCTTCGTCGTGAACGAGGCGAGCTGCTTCGAAATCTCGTTCGCTTCGGCATCACGGCGACTCGAGCTAGCCCGAGAAGCTTCGAGCGCGGCAAAACCGATTGTATAGGTATGCACTGCCGCGTAAGTGGCCTGAGCGGCTTCGTCAACGAACCCTGCGTCGTGAAGAACCTCCAATACGGCTTGCATCCGCGCGATCGCTGCAGGGCTCACAACAGGATGGCGCAGATAGACATGCAGCGCGGCGGGTTGGGTCACAAGGAAGTCACGGAGCCGCTCGGCAGCCTCTGTCGTCCAAGCGACCCAGTCGGCGCGATCCGCCCTTGGTCTCCATCGCCGCGCCAACATCCAGTCAACGACCTCGTCGAGGATGTCGTCTTTGTCGCGCACGTGCCGGTACAGCGACATCGGTGCCACTCCGAGTTCTGAAGCGAGGCCTCTGATCGTCATGTTTTCGAACTGTCCAGCCTGCACGGCGCGCGCTGCAGCCCCAACGACGTCTTCTCGCGTGATGGTTCCTCTCGGCGCCCGAAGTCGCACATTCGTGATTTCCATATCGCCTCACATCTCGTCAGCTTTAGGAGTTCTCTAGAAAGTTAGCGTACACGTACGATATGGGCTATCATGTATACATGTACGCTACATGTATACAGCAGTACCCAAACTCCTCAATCGTTAGGACTTAGAAAGATGATGCATTTTAGAAATTCGCTATTCGCGATCAGTGCCGCGATTCTGCTCACCGCGGGACTGGCCTTTACGGTGGGCGTTGGTGCGGCTTCGGCCGCGACGACGCCCACCGCGACGACCGGGCACGTGACGTCGGCGATGCCGACCTCGTCCATGGTCACCGGGACGGTCAACCCGAACGGAACCGCGACGACCTACTACTTCGAGTACGGGCCGAGCACGGGAACGACCTACCCATCAAAGACCGGAGCGACGAGCGCCGGTGCGGGAACGACTGACGTCGGCGTCACCGCCACGCTCACCGGACTCACCCCGGACACCAGTTATCAGTACCGGATCGTCGCGACGAGCAGCCTCGGAACTACCGACGGCGGCACCGGGGTCTTGAACACGACTCAGGCGCCTGTGGTCACTACGGGTGACGTGAGCAAGCTCGCGACGTCCTCGGCGACGCTCAACGGGACGATCAACCCTGAAGGCGTAGCAGCCAGCTGGTACTTCCAGTACGGGCTGAGCACCGCCTACGGCACGAAGACACCCGTGATGAACCTTGCGGCAAGCTCGAACTACTCGAACGTGAGTGTAGCCATCTCGGGCCTCGCGCCGCACAGCACCTACCACTACCAGCTCGTGGTCACGAGCACCGCAGGGACGACCCTCGGGGCCGACGGGACGCTCGCGACGGGTCTCTCCGTCACGATCACCACCAATACCTGGACGCCGACCTACGGACAGTTCGTCCTTCTCTCCGGCACGGTCGCGAGCGGTGTGACCGGTCAGATGATCACGCTGTCGGCTGAGAAGTTCAACCAGACCACCTTCACGCCGATCACGAAGTCCCTCAAGTCGCGAAAGGGCGGGACCTGGCGCATCTACGAGAAGCCACTCGCCCGCACGACCTACGAGGTCACCTCGGCCGGCGGCACAAGCCAACCGATCGTGATCAGCGTCCGTCCTGCGGTCTACATGACCATTGCCTCGAGTGGCAAGATCTCGGCACGCGTCGCCCCGGCAGGCATCTTCGAGGGCAAGGTTCTACAGCTGCAAGTGCTCATCCAAGGCAGTTGGGTGGAGTGGAAGCACGTGCGACTCAACAGCGTAGGGAAGACAACCTTCACCACGTTGCTCAACAGCAAGGTGAGTGGCGCGCGGCCGATCGTCCGTATGGCCATCGGTGTCAACGCCTCGGGAATTGATCAGGCTGCCCCAGGCTTTCTCGAGGGCTTTAGCAGGTCGCAAAAGTACAACCTGCATGTCCAGTCATAAGCGACCGGACCTAGTTCGCTAGCTCCTAACCGAGAGGTCATCGGCTACGAGGGGGCTCTCGTTCGGATGGGTGTCTGCCCAACCGAGAATGAGAGCCCCCTTGTTGCAGCGGGCGAATCCCTACGGGATCCCCACCGGCTTATCGCCTCGTGACAAGAGACGGGATGATTGCCCCGGTTCAGGGTTCCGGCTCGGGGCGATCTCCGCACGTAGTGCCAATCGGATGTACCAATACCGCCAATCGAATTCTCAGCTACCCGGCGAGTTGCTCGACCGCCTTCCCGGCAGAGCCGAGTGCCTATCGAAAGGACAACTCCATGACCTTGTTTCCCCTCGCAACAAGAAAATCGACTAGCGGCGAGCATCGTCGTTCAAGGCGAATCGCGGCCTCGATTGCCGGCGTCGTCGCGCTCGGCGGCCTGATCACGACCTTGTCGGTCGAGGCCGCTTATGCCTCCGCCCCGGCGAGCGCGACCTTTTCACCGGGCTCGACGGCGGCGAACGCGAGTTCCGCGTGGACCGTCGGTCTGATCACCTCGCCGTCGGGGGCACTCTCGCCCTCCAACACCATCAGTATCGTCTTCAACCCGGACTTCACTCTCGCCACCGGGCAATCAGTGACCTTCGGCGGGTTCGGTGTGAGCTGTACGGCGGCGAACGATTTCGTTAACGCGAATGTCCTGACGGTAACGCTTCCAATCGGTTGCGCCCTCGCCGACTCAACGTCGGGGACCCTCTCGATCTCCGGAATCACGAACCCGGGCTCGGGGACCTACTCGAACGCGACGTTCAGCGTGGCGACATCGCAGGACACGAGCGCTTTGAGCGGAGCATCGAACATCACCATCGGTGCAGCGTCCGGCTCAGCCTCATCGACCACCGTCTCGGTTAACCCGAACCCGACGCCGCCGGTCGGCACGGTCATGCTGACCGCGACCGTGTCGCCGTCGAACGCAACGGGGTCGGTCACCTTCTTTAACAACGGATCGCCCATCGCTGGATGCACGACGGTCAACCTGTCCTCCGCGACGGCATCGTGCGCGACCCGCTACACCTCAACTGGCAACACGTCTTACGTCGCCGTCTACTCGGGGAACTCCTCGCTAAGCGGTTCGACGTCGACCACGGTCGTGCCCCTGGCGCAAGGTGAGACCCGGACGTCGATCATGCTGCGCAAGAGCAGCGACTCCTACGGCTTGGAGACCCGACAGCGCATCACAGTCCAGGTGTCCACGGTTTCTGGGACTCCTGCCGCGATCGCCGGCACCGTTAAGGCGATGGCGGGAAGCCAGGTCTTGTGCACGATCACACTCGTCTCGAACCAGGGACACTGCACGCTCATGGCACGAGAGCTCGCGGGACGTCACACTTACCGTATTTACGGCGTTTACACGGGGTCCGCGACGTACGCAACCTCGACGTCAGACAATCAGCTGTATCGCATTATCAGCGGCTGAGATCGGTTGTTCGCCTCGTCAAGACCGCGATGCCGCCGTTACCCGGTCGGGTCCAGGTGTCGCGAAAGATCATCAACGACCTAGTCCAAAACGACGGAGCGCAAGGAGAGAATGCGATGGCAGAGATAGCAACAGCACAGTTGACGATCGGAACGAGGCCAGATGTAGTGATGGGAGCTGCGGTGAGGTGAGCCGCGTGGTCGTCGATCCCATTGCCAAAGCGAAAACTCATCTAGTCGTCGAGCCGACGCACCGCCAAGGACTCGGTCCGCTGTTTCCCTTCGACCCTGTCGAGTTCCTCGACGGCGAGGTTCAGATCCGCTGCGCCCACGCGGAGTTCGACAAGCTCGACGCGGCGGAAGAGACCGGGTTCCTTCCAAGCGCAAACGGCTACGGCGCCTATCGCGGCTACGCCCGGAATACTACTGGCACACTTCCCCTAGGTGAGGTGGCAGTGCGTCGCGGCGAGCCGGTGCACGCACGGCGAGATCGGGGAGGTCCAGGGTCTCGTCATCGATCCGGGAAACAGTCATGTCACTCACGCGCTCCTGCCGGAGGGACAACTCTCGGGTCTGATTGAGGTCGCTATCCCGTCAGCGGCGTGGTATCGGTGAAACACGGAATCATGCTCAACATCGCGGAAGCGGACGTGGAGAAGCTGGAGCCCGTGGACGTCGATCATCCGTGGCCTAGGTAGAGCAATGCGACTTCAAAGGAGCACGATCGTCGCGAACGGCAAGCCAGTGCGTCGAAAGCGACGATGATGGCGACATAGATTCGACATCGGACACTGGTCGCCATGATCGAGAGGTGTGATGGAATGAAGCCATGTCCGGCACCGTAACTATCTCCTCGAGCTACGGAACAGACGGCGCGCTGATCGGTCGTGAGGTCGCCGAGCGACTTCGCGTTTCTTTCTTTGATCGTGCAATTCCTGTTGCCGTAGCTCGTGAGTTGGCGATTGGAACCAGCGCAGCGATGGAGATGGACTGGCGAGCTCCCGGTCGGATGGAGCGATTTCTCGCTGCAATGGCGAACATGTCGAGTCCTTACTTCGCATTCGACGCCCAATCGGAGGTCTACTCCAACCCAGACCTGTTCCGTCAGACCACTGAGTCCGTCCTACACCACGTCGCCGACGGCGACGGTGGGGTCATCATCGGACGAGGCTCGGCGGTCGTTCTTCGTGAGCGGCAAGACGTGCTGCGTGTGCGTCTCGACGGTCCCGTGGAGACTCGCATCACCCAGGCATCACAACGCCGTGGGGTGGACGAGACGACGATCCGAAGTGAGCAGGAGCAGACCGATGGCGCCCGTGAGGCTTACATGCAATATTTCTATGGGGCCAGCCAGTACGACGCCAAGCTGTATCACGTCACGCTGGATCGCACTGTCCTGTCTCGCGACATTTGCATTGAGATCGTGGTGAGTGCCGCGATCGACAGCCTGGGCATGAGCGAGAGTTAACGACGATCTCCCCGGAGCCATAGCTAGCGCTAGCGGCACATCAGCTGACTCCTCTTCGCTAGATTCGTCTTCGTCTGAAAGTGGGCGGGCCGCTATTGGCCACTTTGATATGACCACGGTCGTCGGGGACCGACTTCGCTGGAAAGGCCAGGCGTGACCGCGTCCCGTAGCGATCATCACTGCGATGTTCAGGATCGCGGCGACGAGTTCTCCAAAAAGATCGAAGGCATCAGAGTGAGTTTCGAGCCACTGGAGCCTTGGCAGGCATCCGTTGAGGGTTCTCCGCGCCTATGGGGGTCGGTAAGGACGTAGGAGTGTAGAGTGTTGGAGCATCAACCTCAGTCCGCGAATCGCCACTCGAGACCCCGGTAGCTTCGACCAATTTGGTATGGGGTGGGGTCGGGCGATGGAAATGAGCGAGGCCGCTAACACGAGTCCGACGAGCAAAACGACTTCGGACGGTCAGCACACAGTCATCTTGCTCGCGGGTGCACTGGATCTCGAATCGACCGAACGTCTTGACCGCGAGTTCGCCGAGGCAAGATGGATCAGCGCCGGAAAAGTCACGCTCGACATGTCACAACTTCAGCTCATCGATGAACCGGCTACCTCCTCGGTTCTCCGGGGAATAGCCACACTCCGTGCCGCTGGTGCTGCTCTCGATATTCGGTACCCCTCGCCGATGGCGCTGCAGCTCTTCGAGATGTGCGCTCCGCTCCAATTAGTGGGGATCGAGTTCACGTCGGATCCGGAGGAAACTCTGAGCGACCGAGCCCTCAACTGACCGCACGCGAGGTTGTTGAGACGAAAGCCCGCATTTGGGCCCGCCTCCCTCGAGCTTGCCGATCGACAGCGACTAAGAACGCTTTGATGGCGATCTCGGACGCTGGCCTCAACTGCGGGATGCCGAAAATTCCGTGTCATTCGCATCCAACCGAAGGGATAACAAGATGGGCGTAGCAGCGGGATTCGTGGTTTTCGCAATTGGAGCCATCATGCGATTCGCGGTCCCCGCGAGCGCCAAAGGTGTCGACTTTCACGGCATCGGTGAGCTCTTAATGATCGTCGGAGACATCGTATTTCTTGGGTCACTCGTTTTCTGGCGCTCGTGGGACGGCTTCGGGGGCTCGGCGCGCAAGCGCCGGACCACGGTTTCTGGAGTTGGTGGAATGACGACCGCGAAGAGCAAAGAACACGCGGTCTGAACCACGAAACGACCGGGCATGTCCATCGACTTGAGACATCGCTCGTGGAAGGCCCCGCGTTCGTTGAAACGCGGTTAAGAAGTCCTTGGGCTGACATGACGACGTCGTCCAAGCCGGATCGACGCAATTTCTTGGTACGTCAGCGCTCTTGAGATTCCGAGAGCCTCCTGCTTCAGCCGCAGCGAGACTTCTTCGTCGACTTGGCGGCCTGCGCGATCGTGTTGCTGTTGCCGTTGATTTTCCGTTCGACGGTGAGTGGTGCATTACGGCGTATTTCGAGCGTCCAATAGCGTTCGGTTTCCCTGACACGTCGACGCTGTCCTTTGGGGCTCAATTCACGGGATCATTCGCGTCAACAAGGTCGAGAACACGCGGGTTCAACCCGTCATCGCAGTGAGCTCGGCAGGAGTCTGAAATCCGTTCGGGATTCTGCGTGCGGTGTCTCGTAGTCGGACGAGTCGTATAAGCGCCCTCACGTAGCAGCCGCGAATCCCGTGTGACCGGTGTCACTGGGCGAGCTCAATCGCAGCCGAAGCAAAACGCTCGGCCGGTAAATTCCAGCCGAGCGTTTTGCAGCTTGCTTCAGTTATCTAACGCGTTTTTGCGACGATCCCTAGAAGCCGTCTCAGCCGTTCGGGTACTTGATCAATGCCGCCGCGACGTTGATGTTGCGGTGCGAGATCGGAACGATCGTGTCGTGTTGCACGATCAGGTAGTTGAGCGACACCGCGTGGATCCGCGGGTAACCCGGAACCGGGCCTTTGGACGCGAAGTCGACCGGTGCGAAGAACCCGGTTGCCAGGTTCACCTTCGGGATCGCCTTCTCGAAGTTCGATGGCGTGAATGAGATGTGATGCGCCGCCATGTACTTCGCAACGATCACGAACGCCGCAGCTGACTCATAGCACGGCCACTCTGAGTTCCCGAGGGGAATGTCGCTCGGCTCGTACTGCTGCATCAAGTTGTAGAACTGCTTCTCTTGTGCAGTGTGCCCCCCGCCGTCGGTGACCTGTGCGAGCTCCTGGGCGGTCTGGTCGATGTAGAGACCATTCGCAAGTGGGCCGAGCGCTGCGATCGTCGCTGGCGAGAAGGTCGGACCGATACCGGCGATCTTGAGAGTCTGGCCCGACTGGCTTGCCGCCGTTACTACAGCGACAGAGGCCGTCCCAGCAGTTTCGTCTGCGATGCAGGTGCCACCCTCACTCTCGATCGTCGCCACAGCCGGAGCGAAGTCGGTCGCAGTCGCCGATACGAGAACCGCTGGGACGACCTTGCCTCCTGCCCACTTGGTGCCGGCGTTGGTCGCGTTGACAGCTTGCACCTCAGTCGCGGTGCCAGAGGTCGCGAGGACGCCGACCGTCTTGCAGTGGCCTTGTTGGACGAGCATCGCCCCGAGCCCGGCGTCGAAGATCACGCCAGGAACGAGCAGCGGATAGGAGTCTGAGCTCGTGCTGTCGACCTGGGACGCCGGGAAGTTCCCGAAGTCCGCGATGTGCGACGGTGCCACGATCGGCAAGATGTTGGTGTCGTAGTCGTTGAAGCTGCCTACGAGCGCCATCACGTGGTTACTGACCGCTTGTTGCGCGCACGTCGTCGCCTGGTTCGGGCTCGAGGAGATGAGCGAGCCCGCATAGCACTCGGTCACGTTGATCTTGTGGCCGGCAACACCACCGTGCGCGTTGACGTAGTTGAAGTACGCCTGCAAACCACCTGAGTCGTCCCAAACCCCCGGGATGGACTGCAGGTTGATCTGCTCGACGTTGATCGTCGACTTACTCGCCGGACTCGCCGCGTTCGCGACGTGGGACGCGAGCGCCATCGTCGGTGTGAATGTCAAAAGAAGCGTGACGCCCGCAAGGAGCAGCCCCACTCTCGCCCTTTTCGTTCCGTGCTGTTGAAGTCTCATGCCGTACCCCCATTGTCGACAATAGTTACATTGCGACCGCGAATATAGTGCGAGATCGCGCCGATATCATCAGATGTCAGATGCATCGCAAGCTGTCGCACGCACGAACGATAATTGAACGTCGTCCGATCTGAGCAGGCCATTGCCATTCACAGCTACGTCAGTAGGGCAGACAAAGAACGGGGGATCATGGCGACATATGTTCTGGTGCACGGCGCGTTCGGCGGTGCACACACCTTTCGACACGTTAGGCCCCGGTTGATATCCGCTGGCCACGACGTCTTCACACCGGCCCTCAGCGGGATCGGCGAACGATCACATCTCGCGAATCCCCAGACCACGCTGCGGACGCACTCGGAGGACGTCGAGAACGTGTTCATGTACTGGGACCTTCGCGACGTCGTCCTGCTCGGGTATTCCTATGGGGGAATGGTCGTAACGAATGCGCTGCGAAGCATCGGGGATCGCGTCGAGCACCTCGTCTATCTCGACGCGTTTGTACCAAACGATGGCGACAGCCTCAACTCACTGGTCGGCGCCTCACGAAGAGAGGGTCTCGGCTCCCCGTGGCTGATCGAGCCGATCGACAGGGGCACCACGTACCTCGATGACGCAACTGAGGAATCGTTCCAAGGACCTCGCCGCACTCCTCAACCGGCGAAGACGTTCTCAGACCCTGTCGTTCTCGAGCGTCCACTCGAGCAGTTCCCGTTCACGCGTACCTACATCAAGGCGACCGGCGAGCCCCGGCCCGAAGTTGCGAACCCCTTTTGGCAAGCAGCTGATCGGGCACATGGTTCGAGTAGATGGCGCTACCACGAGATCGATACCAACCACGCGATTCCGGAGAACCGGCCCGACGAGTTGGTCGCGATCCTTCGCCACCTGCTCTGAGCTCGGCTCTGCCACACCTTCTCCCGCTCACGAGCGATCGAAGCCCCGAAGGAGCGCAGCCCCCGGGCGCCGCTGTGTTCATGTTGTCTAATGCATTTGCCAGCCGGTCGACACGAGGTCGGTCCCTTGTTCAGCGAAAGCACCCGTCGACGTGCGATTGGAGGGTGCGGCGAGACTCTAATGTGTAGTGCGTCTGGGGTCCGGTGAGCCAGTGGCTTGCCGAAGAGAGCAGGCCGCTGGCTAGTGCCGTGCCCTCAAGGTGGCACGGACAAGCCGGTGAGCGAGGGCCTAAGATCTGACGTCAGATGACTTACGACTTTGCGCGGCTCAGTACTTGACGCGCAGTGGTTACGGCAAGGAGCGTCGAGCGAGAGCGCCATGAAGATCACCCACGTTGAGCGAAAAGTACTCGGTACCGAATGGCGAAACCTGACCATTGTCTTTGTGCACACCGATGAGGGCCTAGTGGGCCTCGGTGAGGCAAGGATGATTAACCAGACGGACGCGCTTCTCGGCTATCTGGACGAGGCGGTGCGCAATCACGTGCTCGGTCTCGACCCGTTTGAGATCCAGCGCCTTATCGACCGGATGTGGCGCATCGAGTACTCGAGGGCTGGCGAGATCGCGATGGCGGCGCTCAGCGTCATCGAGATGGCCTGTTGGGACATCATGGGGAAGGCGCTCGACCTGCCCGTGTATCGCCTCATGGGTGGTCCAGTCCGGGACACGATCAAGGCGTATGCCAACGGCTGGTATACGGTCGAGCGAACTCCGGAGGAGTTCCACGCCGCGGCGCGCCTCGTCGTCGCAAAGGGCTACCGGGCGCTGAAGCTCGATCCTTTCGGCACGGCGCGTTATGAGCCTGACCAGTCGGAGCTCCGCACTGCTATTGGACTCGTCGAGGCGGTGCGGGACGCGATCGGACCCGATGCGGAGCTCTACGTCGAGGCGCACGGGAGGTTCACCCCCAAGGCTGCGATCCAAATCGCGCGGGAGCTCGCCCCCTACCGTCCAGGATGGCTTGAGGAGCCGGTCCCGCCGGAGAACCCATCGCTGTTGGCAGAAGTCACCCGGGCGACTGAGGTGCCGATCGCGAGTGGCGAGCGTGTGCATACGCGCCTCGATTTTCGAGAGCTCTTCGAGCGCCGCGCGGTGGACATCGTCCAGCCCGACATCACCATGTGTGGCGGCATCAGCGAGACGCTCCACATCGCCGCGTGGGCCGAGGCCTACGGGATGCTCGTTGCTCCACACAACGTTGGTGGACCGATCTCGACTGCTGCCGCTTTGCAAGTTGCCGCGCTGGTTCCCAACTTCAAGGCGCAAGAGCATTTCAACGACTTCGCTGAATCCTGGATTCAAGACCTCATCCCTGGCAACCCCGCGGTCATCGACGGCTTCTTCGCGTTGCCGACCAACCCAGGGCTTGGCGTCTCGGTCGATCCCGCGGCGCTTGACGAGCATCCTCGGAAGGCAGTCCACTTCAACCTCCACGCCGAGCAGTGGCACTTGCGTCGGGCGCTCATCGACGAGCCGGTCGAACCTTCTCCATGATGGCCCGAGATCGGCACGCGAAGGCGTACGTGCCCCGGTCGTGGTGACGGCCGGCGAGATGCGAGCTGTCGTCGTGCGTGGACGAGAGCGGTCCGCGCTCGCAGACGAAGCTCTGCCACTGTTAGGCGCTGATGACGTGTTAGCCCGCGTCGAAGCGGTCGGCGTCCGCGGCTCCGACGTCGAGCTTCTCGCGGGGACACGGCCATCTAAGCATCTGCGCTATCCCACCGTTCCCGGTCACGAGTGGGTTGGCAGGGTGGTTGCGGTGGGGGAGCGAGTTACGAACGTTCGATCGGAATCCGCGTTCTTCTCGGAAGGGATCAGGGGTTGTGGTGAGTGCGCCCGCTGCCTTCGCGGCAGGAGCAACCTCAGTCTCAACGGGTATGCCGAGACCGGATTCGCCGAGCCCGGAGCGCTCGCCAACTCGTGGATAACGGCCCGCTGGGCCAGATCGCGATCATCTTGTGTGCCCGATCGTCCCACCAGCGTCTCACGCTCTTTGCGAACCCACGGTGCTCTCGAGAGTGGGCCGCCTGAGGCAGCGCTTGCGCCGGATAACTTGGGCTGTAAGGACTCGGACTTAGAGGCCAGCGGCTCTTCGGACGGCGCGGCTCCAATCCGCCTCGCGAGACGTGGCGGCACCATCGGGCTCGCCGGCATCGCCGAGACGGCGTTAATGAGTATCGCCGGGGACTGGATCTCCACAGGGAGTCGCAAGGTGCAAGGTGTGTTCGGTTCGGTTCAAAGGGCGCGGAGGTGGCTGGCCGGGCCGTGGAACGCAGGTGAGCTTGACTTCACCGCGTTGGTAACGCATCGACTGCCACTGTCTGGAACGCTCGAGGCCTTCGAGCTCGCAACCGACCCTTTTCGTGGGGCGCTTAAGGTGCTCGTACTGCCCAACTCCTATGAGGAGCGATGACTGTGACCTCGATGCCGTCGACGAGCGAGCTCCTTGCGCAACACGGCATTCCGGAGGCATCGGGGATCCCGAGTTCGGCGAAGACTTTTCCTGACGGGGTGCGTTTTCGGATCGAGATCCCAAGTGTCGAGGGGCCAGCCTGTGTTCCCGTGGTGCTCGAGGAAGCTGATCGACGTTCGGTTCCCGTCCGTCGGATATCGCCGGGCAGCGACGTCTTCATGCTCACCGACGACGAGCGGGAAGAGGGCGTAGAGCTCGCGGGCGGAGCAGGTATCGAGGTCAGCCTCTTCGAACGGCCCGTAACGGGATGCGGCGTATCGGCGACAGCCCGTGCGAGCGCAGACGACGCGTTTGCGGCGGCGGTGCAGGGAACAGCTGGGCTCGCCGCAGCGATCGACGACATTGGTCGCTTGGCGGAACACGGAGTGCGCTCATCTCTGGCGTCGGACTGCTCTCGATCTTCGGCAAGCTACGTGACGCAGGTGACCTGCCCGGCGACATGCAGGCGAAGATCTCGGTCATGTTACCTATCTCCAATCCGGCGACTGCAGAGGTACTCGTCGAGCTCGGGGCCAACACTTTGAACATCCAGACTGACCTCGACCTCGCCGAGATTGCCGCGATCCAAGCGGCGGTCGACGTTCCCCTCGACATCTACGTCGAAGGTCCCGACAATGTCGGTGGCTTCGTGCGCGTGCAGGAACTCAGCGAGTTCGTGCGAATTGCCTCGCCCATCTACATCAAGTTCGGGCTGCGCAACGCGCCGGCCGTCTATCCAGCCGGGACACATCTTGAAGCCGTTACTACCGCACTCAGCCGCGAGCGGGTGCGGCGCGCCAAGCTCGGCTTGGAGCTCATGGCACGTGCCGGCGTCGATCTCACCACCTCGATGCCGCACGCGCTGGGGCTCGCCGTTCCTGTTAGAGAGTCGGGAGGTACTGGGGTTGCCTGAGTCGAACGATCTTCAGCCGGAGGAGTCGGGCGGACTGCTTGTCGAGCGGACGGTTGTTCGCCAGCCGCTTGGCGAACTGGTCGCCGCCCAGTTGCTCGAGGAGATTGTCCGCGGCGCGATCACACCGGGCGACCTGCTCCCGACCGAGAAGGAGCTCGCGGAGCGAGCAGGAGTCAGCCGATTGACCCTCCGCGAGGCGACCGGGATCTTGCGCCAGAAAGGCGTGATCGAGATCCGACGTGGCCAGGGAACCTACGTACGACCGAAGAGCGACTGGTCACCACTTGACCCCTTGATCCTCGGTGCCCACGCGGGCGGGCGCGCCGATCAGCTCAGCTCGATGGAGAACCTCATCGAAGCCAGGCGCGTCGTCGAGGTCGGTGTGGCGCAACTAGCTGCGAGGAGGCGGACAAATACCGACATCAACCGCATGCGAAAGTCGCTGGCGCAGATGCGCGAGGCCGGCTCAAATGTCGACCAGTTCGTCGAGGGCGACCTCGCCTTCCACGCAGCGTTGTTACAGGCCGTCGGGAATCCGGTGGTCGCGGCGCTCTTTGCTCCCATCGGCGAGCTGCTGGAAAAGGATCGTCGATCGACTTCGCAGCTGGCCGCCGATCGCTCGATGGCCGTGCGAGCCCACCAGTCCATCCTCGATGCAGTGATCGAGGGGGATGCGGAGGCCGCCCGCGACGCGATGGCCGACCACCTGTTGCAGACCGAGGCGGGGATGCGGCGCGCGCGGCGCCGGGGAGACGAAGGTCCTCGACGCGGGGCGCGTGGCCGATGACGTGTCACTATTTCCAGCTGATGGAGGAAAATGAGCGAGTCCAGCATCGGCGACCTGCTTCGGACCGCCTCGATCATCGATCTCTCGCTCACCCTCGCCGAGGATCAGGCGTGCGATTGGCCTGGAACCATCCGCTACCGGCACACTACGGATCACTGGTTTACAGACGTGGAGGAGCGCCGTCCGCTTAGGGAGTTGGTCGGGCGATCCCTCTTACGCCATTGCCCGCTGCACCGGCGATAGAACCGACGTCAGTTACGACGGCTGAACCGAGGACTGCGGTAACTCCACCGCTTCGGTCGTAATGCTCCCTGCGGGTCCGGCATTCGGCAATCCCGAATCTGCCGCGGCATGAAATGCGCTGGCGCGTCGAAGTGCGTTCCGGTGTGCTCGCTGGCGATTGTCTAGCGCCGAAGCCCGCAGGAGCTGATTGCTGCCTTCACAGCTCCTGGTGGCGCTGGCTCTCGATCCCGGAGCATCCGCATTGCTCACACTCGAATGACGGTATAACGTCCGACATCAGACATCAGATTGTGACGAAAAGAAGTAGCTGATCTACGTCCAGTCGCTGAACGTGTCGACGCCGTTCCTGACCTACCTGGAGAGCTTCGTGGGATTGATCGCTTTGAAGTCGTGAAGATGGCGTGGTTCGCGCCGGTCGGATGGGTGCCGAACGTGCACTTCGCCACGAAGGGCTCGCAGGTGTGGTCGCGCCTGGCTACGAGCTAGCGCTGGACCCGTAAGAGCACGCTGGCCAGCTAGCCGAGTGACAGCAGGGAGGAGTGACTGCGTAGCAAGTTTCGAACTGGAAGTGCACCTCGGGTCGCTGGGCTCAGCTGAGCGCGCCAGGCTCGCAGGCGCCCCCTGATCTCTCGTGAGCGCTGGCCCTCCTGGTGCTACGAGAGTTGGGCCCGGCCGGATTGGGGCATGATCCGGCCGGGCCTCGCACCGTTGCCGATTTGCCCCGGCGCGCTGACCGCGCGTCCTAGACGATCTGTTGTTTACCGTCGAACACCAAGTTCGACATTTCTGCGGAAGGTCGGTCGTGCCCGCCGGCTAAGGATCCCTGATAGATCGCCGTTACTACGAGTCGACGGCGCAGTTCCTCACTGTGGATCCGATCTTCGGCGAGACGGGCCGGCCGCACGACTTGCATGCGGACGTCACGAACACGGAGGCGTAATGGTTCGGATCGCGACGGGCGAGCTCGGGGATCTCGTAGCCCTGGCCCGCTCGTGGATGAGGTTGGATCCAACATGAGTTCCGAAGAGGTTCTCAGACTCGGGACTAGCAAGGCGGACGCTCGCGAACAGCGGCGGGGCTAATGTCAGCGTGCCGCTGTCTGCTGCTTCCAAATGCTTGGCGGACTCGGTATCGTCCTCCTCGGGTGCCTGTGATCTCTGAAGCTACGACGGTATTGCCGCCAGTGTCGATAGTCGGCCCGGAGGGCGATGCGCAACAGCGGCCTAATCTCTATTCTTCCCGCGCTACAGCGAACTCCGCGGCGAAGAGTGTTCGCCGACCAGTGGCTATCAGAAGGGAAAAATAATGACCACTTATGTCCTCGTGCACGGAGCGTTTGGTGGGGCCCATACCTGGCGCCACGTCCGGGCACGAATGCAGGCCGCCGGGCAGGATGTGTTCACCCCGGCACTCACGGGAATCGGTGAGCGTTGGCACCTATCGAGTCCGCAGGTCACCCTCGAAACCCACGTAGAGGACGTCGCGAATGTCCTCATTTACTGGGATCTACGCGACGTTGTTCTGCTCGGCTACTCCTACGGCGGGCGGGTCGTATCCAGTTCACTTCGCCACATCGCAGACCGTGTGGCTCACCTCGTCTACCTCGACACCAGTTTGCCTTCTGCAGGATTGAACATGAGTCCGTGGGGAATCAACTCTCTCTCGGAAGGGCTCGGTACGCCCTGGCTGCGAGAGGCGGTTCCGCTCCAAGGTGACTTCTACGACGACCCCGCGCAGGCCGCATTCCACGGTCCCCGTCGATCTCCCCAACCCGTGAAGACGCTCGCGGATAGTTTCGTGCTTGGAAGGCCGCTGGAGGAGTACCCCTTCACACGGACCTACATCAAGGCGAGCCGCGGGGAGAAAACGGGCGTCGCCGGCGCGTCTTGGGATGCGGCCGATCGCGCGAAGTCCTCCAGTGACTGGCGCTATCACGAGCTCGACACGAACCACGCGATCCCTGAGAATCGGCCGGCTGAGCTCGTCGAGATCCTTATGGGGCTCGTCTGATCCGCAACCGGACAGCGTGGTGGCCTGCTCGGCTGGCGTTCCAGCGACCGTGATGAACTTCGGATCAGGTTACGCGGCGCTAAGCATCACGGCCAACGCGAGAGCTTCCTTTCCTCGGTCCTAGCCCGGTCCGCTCGCCTCTGTCCCGCAAAGCGTCAATCGACGTCGAGGAGGATATCCACGAGCTCGGCCGGCCGATTCGCGGTGATGAGGTGATTCGTAGCAATTTCCTTATAACGCCACGCGGCGATGCTTTCGCGTAATCTCCCGCTGTCATGAAGGCTGACGTGCCGTTGGTACGAGCTTCTGCGGTCGCCTTGATGTAAGTCCGTGTGAAGGGGTACTCCTCGAGTGGGCGTTCAAGATGGACGGGTTCGATGAACGTCGCTACCGACTGGAGGCTTTGGCGCGCATCGGTAAAAGCGCCGTCGGCGGGATCATCAGAAGTCCATGCGAATCCGAGACCGGCGTCGAGGTACGCAGCCCCTACCTCGAGCGGCAGCTGATCCGATCGGCCGGTCAAGGTGAACAAGCTTTCGCCGTCGTTCGGAAGAAACGCGTCTATGTAGACGAGGTGTCGGACACGATCCGCGAGGTGCTCGATAGCGCCGGTTATCACATCCCGCCATAGGAGTGTCCGACCAGCACGATTTCGAAGAGATCCTCGTACAGACTCGTGTTCACCACATCTTGCACATGGGTTGTGAGATCGATCTGGGGGCTCGCAAGGTGCGACGATCTCCCAGTCCGGCAACGGTCGGCACCGCAGAGAGAAGAGCCGCAACGCCATTGGCTACGCTTACATCCACTCCGCTTCCGACGATCACAGCCGGCTCGCGTACTCCGAAGTGCTTGCCAACGAACGCAAGGAGACCGCGGCAGCGTTCTGCCTAAGCGCTGATGCGTTCTTCGAACGCTATGCATAACCGTCGCCGAAGTCCTCACGGACAACGGCGTGTGCTACCGCAGTTTTCCGTTCCGAGACGCATTCGGTGCAGCGCCAGGGAAGGTTGAGCGCTTCAACCGAACGCTCCTCGAAGAGTGGGCCTATGTCCGTCCCTATGCCTCCGAAGCCGAGCGAGCTACCGCACTTGCCGAGTGGCTACATCTCTACAACCATCATCGACCACACCGCACTCAACGGCAGCCCACCCTCAGTCGGATCAACGACCTGGCTGGTCAATACAACTAGTGTCCCTGCGCGACACGCTCATCGAGGCGGCGCCCTTGCCGTGAGCGGGATAGTGGGTGATACTGCGGCCAGTTGTTAGGTACTGATGTTGTGGTGGCGAGTGCAGACCGAAACTCCGTCGCCAGCAGGTGACCTCGGGGGAGGATCCGCCAATGGATTACGGTCTCATCTCGGTCGATGACCACATCGATATGCAGTACCTCCCGGCCGACCTCTGGTCGGCACGTCTCCCAAGGCGGCTGCGTGAGCGCGGGCCTCGGGTAGTCGAAACCGACACTGGCTACGTCTGGACCTGCGAAGAACGCGCGTGGGGGGCGTGGGCGGGCGCGGTGCCTAAGACCCCACCCCCGAAGCGTTCCTATCAGAACGCCCTCGAACGGGGTGGCGTGTTCGAGCTCGGGGTGTTGCGCCCCACCATCCCCGAGCTGCGCCTCACGGACATGACCCGGGACGGAATCGAAGCGAGCTTCATGTTTGGCCCGATCCAGGCGTTCATGTGCGAAGACCCGGAGCTTCGCGTCGCCATCCATCGCGCGTACAACGACTGGCTAATGGAGTTCTGCTCCTACGACCCGTTGCGGCTCTTCGGTGTCGCCTCGCTGCCGAGCGAGCCAGGCGACCTTGACGCGGCGATCACCGAGCTGCGTCGGATCTCCGATCTCGGCGTGCTGAAGCAGGTGAACTTCCTCATTGGCCGAGCCGGGCGAGTT
>Ga0209483_1001453_pt1 | contig 17906 bp, 16 predicted proteins | sample NGEPerA_FD_184508 | JGI IMG/M metagenome (GOLD analysis project Ga0209483, IMG submission 184508) | Arctic peat soil microbial communities from the Barrow Environmental Observatory site, Barrow, Alaska, USA - NGEE PermafrostL2-A... | ecosystem: Environmental > Terrestrial > Soil > Wetlands >... | reverse complement strand
ACATTGTCGATCGCACCGCCGAACTGCGCGGCCTCGAGCGGCTTAGTGCCAAAATTAATCTCAGCACGCGTCAGTACCCGCGCCGCGCCCAGGGATTTGAGGTACTCGGTCGCATGGGCTTTACCGCTGACCGCTATGACCTCGTAACCGGCGCCTGCGAGCATATCGATGGCGAGGCTGCCGACACCGCCGCTGGCTCCGGTAACGACGATCGGACCCGCACCCGGCGCCTGCTCGTTGCGCTCCATCAAATGGATCGCAAGCGCTGCGGTGAAGCCGGCGGTGCCGAGCGCCATGGCCATGCGCGCATCAAATCCCGGCGGCATCGGGATCACCCAATCTCCGGGCACGCGCGCGTACTCGGCATAGCCGCCATCGTGCGTCTCGGAGAGCAGGCAGCCCGTGACCAGTACCGCATCCCCGACATGAAAGCGCGCATCGCTCGATGATTCGACGACACCCGCAAAATCGATGCCGCCAACCAGTGGGTAGCGTCGCAGGATCCTGCCGGCGCCACTCGCGGCGAGCGCATCTTTGTAGTTGATCCCCGAATGCGTGACGCGCACGACAACCTCGCCCGGGGAGAGCTCATCGAGCGTCAACTTCTCAAAACGCGCGACGATCTTGCCCTGCTCTTGATGGATACGAAATGCCTGAAAGGATTTCACAGCGTGGCCTCTAGTTTTTTTGTCGGCGCGCAAGCCAGGCGATGATTCCCTGCACGTTAAGCGCAATGTCCTTGGCGAGATACTCATCGTACTCAGCCTGCGACAGCCTGCAGCCATGCGCGCGCGCAAGCTCGACCCACAGTTCGCGCATGGCGCTGCCGATGGCTTGCGCCGCATCCGCGCGCGAGCCCAATTCGAGCGCGAAGCGCACGAACTCGCGAATCTGATGCTTGAGCGACAGCGCCAGCCGCGGGATGTCGGTGACGCGCGAGTAATGCATCAAATACAGATACTGCGGCGCATAGGCCGCCAGACGATCGATCGAATGCAGCAGCTGCTCCGGATCGAATTGGGTCGGCGTTGTCGTCGGCACGATGAACGCACCGTTTTCGGTGTCGAACTCGCGATACGACAAGCCGAAGGTGTCGCCGGTAAAGATGCCGGAGTACTCAAGGTCCACGATCGCCTGGTGATGCAGCGCGTGCCCCGGTGTATGCACGAATTCAAAGGTTCGTCCGGCAAGCTCCATGCGTTCAAGATCGCTCGTGATGAGAACGCGCTCCTTTGGCAGCGGCAAGACGTCGCCGTACAGCCGCCGGTAGGCGCTCTCGCCAAAGACGGCGATTGACGCCTGTATGAGCTTTGCAGGATCGATGAGATGCGGTGCACCGCGCGGATGCAGCACAGCGCGTGCACTGGGCAATGCCTGCATGAGCGTACCCGCGCCGCCGGCGTGGTCGAGGTGCACGTGGGTGAGAAAAACAAAATCGACCGCTGCCCGTGCGACACCCAGTTCCTCGAGTGCCGCAAGCAGATAAGGCACCGAATGCGTCGTGCCGGTATCGACAAACGCGGCGCGCCCGCCGTGCTGGATGATATGCGCGGCGGCCATCCCGGAACGTACGTACTCGGCATCCACCGCGCTGATGCCGTTTTCGAATTGCGTAAGTCGCGGCTTCAAAATAATTCTCCGGTCTTGCGCAAGGCTTAAGACAGCCGCCACGGCAGAAAGAGGAAGCCTGCGTTGTCGCAGGCGCCCGCACCGCACGGCGCTTGCGTGATTAGCATTGCGCAATTGCCCCGCGGGTCGCAACATCCTAGCGGCTTCATCGACCGTCTTGCATCATCTGCTCATGCGCACCGCACTTGTCGCTGTTCGAGCGCTGTCCGTCCTTCTGCTACTCATTCTCTGCAGCGCCGCGCCGCGCACGGCGCACGCTCAGGCGCGCATGGCAACTGCCGTGCACCAGGAGCGCGGCAATCTCGTTCTTGAGGGCATACCGGCGCCCGATGCGGCGCTTGCCGAGCGACTCGAGCGTTATCTGCACGCGCGCCAGTCGAGCTTTCTCGATTGGCTCCCCGATGGCGGCATGCTCATCAGCACCCGCTTTGGCGATGTCGACGAGGTGCATCGGATAGCAGCGCCTCTTGGCATGCGCGAGCAGCTGACGTTCCTCGCCGAACCCGTCACCGTGGCACGCGCTCCGCAGATTCCCGGAGCGGAAGGCTTTGCATATCTCGCCGACCGCGGCGGCGATGAGAACTCACAGGTCTACTACTATCGCTTCGCGGATCACGCCGTGCGGCGCCTGAGCGATGGTAAGTCACTGCACGGCAGTCCGGTCTGGTCGAAGGACGGCAAACGCATTGCCTTTTATGGCAACGATCGCGACGGCGTGAGCTTTGACATCTACATCGCGGATGTCGCCGCCGGCACGCCGCCGCGGCTCGCCGTCGGCGCCCACAATGAAACCTGGTATCCGCTTGATTGGTCGGCCGACGATCAGAAACTTCTCGTCTGGAAGTATCTCTCCGTCAGTGAAAGCTATCTGTACATTGCTGATGCCACGAGCGGTGCCCTCACGCCGCTTGAGAAATCTAATCGCAAGATCGGGATCCGCTCGGCGCGCTTCGCACCCGATGGCCGCGGCGTCTATGTCGTCTCCGACGAGGACGGCGAATTCGCGCAGCTGCACTACGTGGACACCGTCACGCATGAGTCGCGCAAGCTGACCGCGCATATACCCTGGGATATCGAATCCTTCGATGCGAGCGCCGACGGCCGCTACCTCGCCTACGTCGCGAACGAGGATGGCAAGAGCCGTCTTACGGTCGTCGATACCGAACATAAGCTTGAGCTCGCGCCGCCCGCGGTGCCGGATGGACGTATTTTCAATGTGCGCTTCGACCGCGCCGGTCAGCACCTCGCTTTTTCGGCAGAGTCCGCGCAAGCGCCGCGCGATGTGTATGTCTACGATCCCGCGCGCAATTCCACGGAGCGCTGGACGCGCAGCGAAGTGGGCCCCATCGATGCAAAGACATTTGTCTCCGCGGATCTCATTCGCTATCCGACCTGGGACCGCGTCGACGGACGGCCGCGCATGATCTCCGCATATTTGTATCAGCCGCGCAGCGCCGGCCCGCATCCGGTGCTCATCAATATTCACGGCGGGCCGGAATTGCAGTATCGCCCGGAGTTCGATGCGTTCACGCAGTTCCTGGTGAACGAACTGGGCTATGTCGTGATCGCGCCTAACGTGCGCGGCTCGGAAGGCTACGGCAAAGGTTTCCTCGCGCTCGACAATGGCGTGTTGCGTGAGGATGCGGTGCGCGATATCGGCTCGTTATTGGTTTGGATCGGGCTGCAGAAAGATCTCAACCGCGATCGCGTCGTGGTGATGGGCGGATCCTACGGCGGCTACATGGCGCTCGCCTCGCTTGCGGCTTACAACGATCGGCTGCGCGGCGGCATCGACGTCGTGGGCATCACTAATTTTGTAAGCTTCCTCACGGGCACGGCGGCGTACCGCCGCGACTTGCGACGCGCCGAATACGGCGATGAGCGCGATCCGAAAATGCGCGGCTATCTGTCGCGCATCTCGCCGCTCACGAACGCAGCGTCCATTCGCCGCCCGCTATTGGTCGTGCAGGGTCTGAACGACCCGCGTGTGCCGGCGGAAGAATCGCAACAGCTGGTGGCGCGCGTGCGCGCCGACGGCGGTGAGGTGTGGTATCTCGCGGCGAAAGACGAAGGTCACGGCTTTCATAAGAAATCGAACCGCGACTTCTACATGCAGACGGCCGCCCTGTTCCTTGAGCGTCTCGCGCACCCTTGAGAAAGGCGCGCGCTGGTATCGATGCGTTACTGCGCGGCGGAAAACCGCGTCGATGCGCGTGGCAAAGCTTGCAGCGCGGGCTCCTGCTTGGAGAAGTAGTCGGCGAGAGCGTCGATCTGCTCGGCCGTCAGTTTCGTCACGAAGGTCGCCATAATGAGATTCTTGCGCGCGCCCTTCTGATACTCATCGAGCGCGCGCACGATGTAGTCGGCGTGCTGGCCGGCGAGCGTCGGATATAGCGGAGTGATTCCGACGCCATCGGCGCCGTGGCATGAGACGCACAGGGATGCAACCGGAGGAACCTGCGCCGGGTCGCGGTGACCGGCAGGCAGCGGCGTACCAGCAAAATAGGCGGCGATATCCGTCATGTCCTGCTCAGAGAGCTCTTCGGCCTGCGAATGCATCGTGATGTGCGAGCGCTCGCCGCTCTTGTACTCTTTCAAGGCGGAAACGAGGTACTCCGGATGCTGCCCCTTGAGCTCCGGAACGCTGTAGTTCGGATACGCGTTTTTGTACCCGGGCACGCCGTGGCAACCCAGGCACGTGTAGGAGATCGCTTTGCCGTGCACGGGGTCGGCCTTCGCCACGGCCTCCTGGGCTTGCAGGCTCAAGCTTGCGAGCGCACCAAAGACCAGCGCGGCGCTTAGCGCGCCCGAACGCATCCGAGACCCCATGATTCTTCTCCGCGTGGCTCACAAATCGGCACCGAATCTTAAGGAGTCACGCGCGCAAATGCCAGAATAGGCCCAGATGATCGCTCTCATCCAACGAGTCAGCCGCGCCGAAGTGCGGATCGATGAGCGCGTTGTGGGCTCGATCGAGCACGGTATTGCGGCACTTGTGGGCGTAACGCGCACCGATCAGGCAGCCGATGCCGAGCGGCTCCTGCAACGCCTGCTCGGCTATCGCATCTTCGCGGACGCCTCGGGCCGCATGAACCTCGACCTGCGCGCCGTCAAGGGCGCTCTGCTCCTCGTTCCGCAATTCACCCTCGCGGCGGATACCGCTCAAGGGATGCGTCCTGGATTCAGTACCGCTGCAGCGCCTGAGGAGGCGCGGCGCCTCTTCGCCTACCTCGTGCAGCGGGCGGCGCGCGCGCACGAGCCCGTTGCCACTGGCGAGTTCGGGGCCCATATGCAACTGTCGCTGATCAATGACGGTCCGGTGACGTTCTGGCTCGAGACCTGAGGGCGGCCGAACGGTGATGCCGTCGCGCTTTGGGACATAACTTTCTCGGTCCGGAGCGGCTTTTGGCCTATCATGCTCGTCACGTTGACCCCCTGAGAGGGAGCCTAAGTCCATGTTCGAAATGAAGCATTTGATCGTCGTCCTGCTCGTCGTCCTGTTGGTATTCGGGGCGAAAAAGCTGCGCACGATCGGTTCTGACCTGGGTGCAGCGGTGCGTGGCTTCAAGCAGTCGGTGAACGAGGGCGATGCCGAAGCGACCGCCAAGCAGATTCCGCCGCAGCGCCCGGACGCCGAGTTCACCGACGCAAGAGCGCGCGAGGCGGCCGACAAGCCCGATCGTCCGGTCTGAGCCGCGCGCCCGCTTTTTAAAGACCGCTGTCATGTTCGAGGGTCGCTTTCCCGAGCTCTTGATCATCTTTGTGGTCGCGCTCGTCGTTTTGGGCCCCCACAAGCTGCCGCAGGTCGCGGCGCTAGTCGGCCGCTGGCTCGGCAACGCACGCGCCATGGCGCGGCAGTTCCGCGACCAGCTCGAAGAGGAAGCCAACAACATGCAGCGTCCGGTAGTCGACCCGGCGCCGCCAGCATCCCCGACGCCTCCCGTGGCTTCACACCCGGTCGTTACCGAATATTCCGCCACCCCGAATCCGCCGTCCGATGAGCGAGGAGCCTGAAACACTCGCCGAGGGGACGCTGATCTCGCATCTGCTTGAGCTGCGTTCGCGGCTCATCCGTGCGCTTGCTGTGGTTGGTCTGCTGTTCATTCCCTGCGCCTACTACTCCAATCAGATCTTCACCTTCATCGCGCAGCCGCTGCTCGACAAACTTCCCAAGGGCGGCACGCTGATCGCCACGGGCGTGATGACGCCGTTCACGACACCGTTCAAGCTTTCATTCTTCGTCGCGCTCTTTATCGCGATGCCGTACGTGCTCTATCAGGTGTGGGCATTTGTTGGACCGGGGCTGTATCGGCGCGAGAAGCGCTTCGCAATTCCACTTATGGTCTCATCGATCGTGCTGTTCTATGCCGGCGTCGTGTTTGCCTACGCCGTCGTGTTTCCAATGGTGTTTGCATTCTTTACGAGCACGACGCCGAAGGGCGTGTCGATGATGACCGACATCACAAGCTACATGGATTTTGCACTGACGATGTTCCTGGCGTTCGGCGTCGCCTTTGAAGTGCCGGTCGCTGTCGTGCTGTTGGTTCTGACCAGGCTCGTGAAGCTTGAGAAATTGAAGGCGAACCGCGGCTACGTGCTCATTGCGATTTTCATTATCGCCGCAATCCTGACGCCGCCCGATGCGCTCTCGCAATGCGTCATGGCCGTGCCGATGTATCTGCTCTATGAAGGCGGTCTTTTGATGGCCGGCATCATGCAACGCATGCAGCGCAGCGCTGCCGAGCGCGACGCGGCCGAGGTCTGAGCCTGCGTCTTTTCGCAGCGCCTTAAGAGCGCCGTGCCGCACTTGACGCTGCGAGCGCATTTAACCGCGCACGGCGGTCGGTGCATGGTCAGTGGACAACCGCAGCCCGTTTGTCGATCATGCCGAGCAGTCCTGAGCCGCGGAATAACAGCATGAAGACCGCACCGACCGCCTCCGCCGACCAAATGCCGCCCGGCATCTCGTACATCGTCGCGAACGAATTCGCCGAAAGATTCTGTTACTACGGCATCAACGCGATTCTGGCCGTGTACATGACGCAGCACATGCACTTCGGGCAGGCGCAGGCAACCGTGTGGCAGTCACTGTTCAAGTTCGCTGCATATTTCTTTCCGCTCGTCGGTGCGATCATTTCGGACGTGTTCTGGGGCAAGTACCGGACCATCATGACGCTCGCCGTCGTGTACTGCGCGGGCTGCACGATCCTTGCAACCGGCGGCGGTCCGCTAACGCTCGGAGTGGGACTCGGGCTCATGGCCTTCGGCACCGGCGGCATCAAGCCGTGCGTTTCGACCAACGTCGGTGATCAGTTCACTTCCAAGAATCAGCACCTCATCGAGCGCGCCTTCAGCTACTTTTATCTCTCAATCAATGCAGGCTCCTCGATCTCAATTTACTTCTGTCCCATCTGGCTGAATGCCTACGGCCCGAAGGTAGCCTTCGGGGTGCCCGCGGCGATGATGGGGCTTGCAACCTTCGTCTTCTGGCTCGGCAGAAAGAGATTCGTGGTGGTGCCGCCGGCGATGACGCACGGCGCGAACCGCGCGATCCTGCTGTTCGCGCTCGCGCTCCTGCCGGTGCTCGGCATCTCGGCGTGGATATTCAAGGTAGTGGGACCCGACTACCGCACGCTCGCCGCACTTGCGACACTCTTGGGTCTATTGGTGCTGGTCGTCTATTTGAGTCTCAATACCGGACTTAAGCGTTCGCTGCCGCCCGAGCTTCTGGCATGGATGCAGGAAGCATTCACCGGCCCTGCGCTCAAGCAGATCACGGGCCTTGCGGTCATCTATTACATATTCATAGCGATGTTCTGGTGTCTGTGGGACCAATCAAATGGTCAGACCTGGACACTGCAGGCGACCTCGGATCTCATGGACAAGCACCTGTTTGGCTTTCTTGCCAACGTTCCGGGCATGAGCGCTCTGGCGGGCTACGAGATGCTGCCATCGCAGATTCAGGTGGTAAACGGTCTATTCATATTGGCGATGGTGCCGATCTTCACCTTCGGCATTTACCCGCTGCTGAGCAAATTCTTCGTGGTGACGCCGCTGCGCAAAATCGGCATCGGTCTGTTCGTGATCGCCTCGTCGTACCTGATCGTGGCTTCAATCGAAAACCACATCATGCACGGCGAGAGCGTCAGTCTGTGGTGGCAGATCCTCGCCTACGTGGTGCTTACCGCCGCGGAAGTTCTAATTTCCATTACCGCATTGGAGTTCTCGTATAAGCAGGCACCGCTCAAAGTCAAAAGCTTCATCATGGCGATCACCTATCTGCTCGCCGTCAGCATCGGCAATGCATTCACAGCGCAGGTGAACGGTGCGATGGTCAAACCGCTGCCGACGATTGCCATGACGACGGGCAGCCAGACCTGGGCGCAGCTTGCGAGTGTCGCAAACCTGCAGCGCGGGCAGAAAGTCGACTTCGGCGGCGACAGCGGCATCAAAGTAGTCGGCGACGATGGCAAGCCCGCGCTGCTTGAGGGCACCTTCCTGATTGGCGACATCGATGCGGCGCATAGCCGTGTGCGCCTCATCGATGCGATTCACAGAAAGCCCCTGGTGAGCAGTGGCGAGTTCAACCCGGCGCGCGCCGAAGTCACGACCTACAAGCTGGTCGGACCCAATTACTTCCTGTTCTTTGCAGGCCTGGGGGGCGCAGTTGCCGTGTTGTTTGTCTTCGTTGCCGGTTTCTACCGCGAACGCACCTACGTTCGCGATGCGGCGCCGGAGACGGCCTGAAATGAAACTGCGCCTGCAGATGAAAATGGCGCTGCAGAAGGTTGCGTTCCTGCCTTTCGGCCGCCTCATCGACCTGTGGCGCTGGCGCGTCTTTTCGGGCGAGATCACGCCGGCAGATTACAACGCGGCGTGGTGGGAGCTGCGCAAGCACTACCAGGGTATCGCACCGCCGGTGGCACGCACCGAAGCCGATTTCGATCCGGGGGCGAAATATCACGTCCCGGCCAATACGCCCTACACGCGCTACTTCTTGTCATACATTCTGCAGTTCCAGTTTCAAAAAGCGTTGTGCGCTGCGGCCGGGCAGACTGGCCCGCTCAGCGAGTGCTCCATATTTGGCAACACTGCCGCCGGTGCGCGCTACGCGCAAATGCTGTCGCTTGGCGCGAGCAAGCCGTGGCAGGACACCATGGAGAAGCTCACGGGCACGCGGCACATCGACGCTTCGGCGATCATCGAGTACTTCCAGCCGCTCATGGCCTGGCTTACCGAGCAGAACAAAAACCGTCAGTGCGGCTGGGAATAGCGGCGCGTCCTGAACTGTTTGCCGGCGGTTATTGAGGCTCGCGCTGTGGCGATCGGGTTGCACGGCACGCGTTGCGCTAGAGTGACTGGCTGCTCGAGCGCGGCCGCAAGGGGGAATCATGCAGGCACAACGCAGCGCGGCGCCGCAACTGACCACTCGCGCCATTATTCTGTCCATCGTGCTGGCGGTGATCCTCGCCGCCGCCAACGTGTACCTGGGCCTGTTTGCAGGGGTCACCATCGCCTCAGCGATACCGGCGGCAGTGGTATCGATGGCGGTGCTGCGCGTCCTCGGCGGCGGCGGCATTCTCGAGAACAACATTGTCGCCACGGGCGCATCCGCAGGCTGCTCCATCGCCTCGGGAGTCATCTTCACGCTACCGGCGCTCATATTCCTGGGCATCTGGCAGGACTTTGATTTCTGGTGGGTGCTCGCGATCGCAGGCTTGGGCGGCCTTTTGGGCCTGCTTTTTTCCGTACCGCTGCGCCGCTCGCTCGTCGTTGAACAGCAGATGAGTTTTCCTGAAGGGCAAGCGGCTGCCGAAGTCCTGAAAGCCGGCGCTAACCCGGCCCAGGGGGCGAAGATCCTCGCGATCTCGGCGTTTGCTGGCGGCTTCATGAAGTTCGCCGCCGCAAGCGGCCTGCGGCTCATTCCCGATACCGCCCATTACGCAACCTACGTCGGCAAAGGCATTGCCTATATAGGCACCAATCTCTCCCCGGCGCTCCTTGGCGTCGGCTACATCGTCGGTTTCAATATCGGCACTGTCATGCTGCTCGGCGGCGTGATTGCCTGGAACATCGGCATTCCGATCTATGCCGCCTATTTTCTCGATACTGACCCGACGCTTGCCGCGTCCGTTGCGCATATGTCCGCATACGATGCGGCGGGGGAGATCCGCGGCGTCCAGATCCGTTACCTCGGCGTCGGCGCCATGCTGGTTGGCGGGGTATGGGCACTCATTTCGATCAGAAAGTCGATTCTGTCCGGAATCCTGAGCGGCCTTGCGGCCACGCGCAGCAACGTCGCAGCGGCGATTCTGCCCGCCGACCGCGATCTGCCGATGAAAGCGGTGTTGATTGGCATTGTGGTTTTCACGCTGCCGCTCGCGGCTCTCTACTACGCTATCGTCGGTAATCTCGGTATCGCGGTCACGATGACACTGATCATGATCGTGGCCGGTTTTGTGTTCTGCTCCGTGTCGGCCTATATGGCGGGTCTGGTCGGCTCATCAAACAACCCGGTCTCCGGCATTACGATCTGCACGATTCTGTTCGCCGCGGTAGTGTTGGCCCTTCTGATGGGCCGTCACGCCGCCGCCGGCCCGGTGGCCACGATCATGATCGGTGCGGTCGTGTGCTGCGCCGCCTGCATCGCCGGCGACAACCTTCAGGATCTCAAATGCGGCTATCTGATTGGCGCATCGCCCTGGCGCCAGCAGCTCATGCTCGGAATCGGCGCACTGGTAAGCGCCCTCGTGATGGCGCCGGTGCTGAACCTGCTCCTGAAAGCCTACGGCATGGGTCCCGCGACGAGCGCGCACCCGCAATCACTGCAGGCGGCGCAGGCAACGCTCATGGAAGCGGTGGCGCGCGGCATGTTCGGTGGCAAGCTGCCCTGGACCATGGTGATCGTAGGCATTGGCATCGGCATCGCGATCATCATCTGCGACGAGATATTGAAGTGGCGCAAGGCAGCGTTTCGGACACCCGTGCTGGCCGCGGCGGTTGGAATTTATCTGCCGCTTGATCTATCGGTACCGATTTTTCTCGGCGGAGCTCTGGCGGCGATCGTCGCGCGCAAAGGCGTTGATCCGGAAAATCAGAAGGGCATGCTGTTCTCAGCGGGCCTGATTACCGGCGAGGCGTTGGTTGGCGTTCTGATCGCAGTGCCCATCGTTCTCACACATCACGATGATGTGTTTGCGCTGCCGCCGGCGCTGCAGTTCGGCAGCTGGCTCGGGCTCCTCGCCCTTGCATTCCTCGGCCTGTATTTATATCGCAGCGCGACCGCGCCGAACGATGCGCAAACGCACCGCTAATCGCGCCGCGCTCGTGTTTCAGCGCTTTCCGTGCCGGTAAAACTCGATCCTGGCGCGTGAGCCAATGAGATAGGAGCCGATCCAGCCGGTAATGCTGATGATGATCGAGCCCAACAGCGCTGCGCGAAAGCCGTCAACGTGCAGGCCTGACAGCAACCAGGCAACGAGGCCGAGCATGGCCGCATTGATCACGAGCAGGAAAAGTCCCAGCGTCACGATCGTGATCGGAAACGTGAGCACGATGGCGATCGGCCGCACAATCGCGTTGACGAGTCCCAGCAGCAGACCGGCGAGGAGCAGCGTTCCGGTGTCATCCGCGCTAATGCCCGCGACCAGGCGCGTCGCAACCGCAAGGCCCACCGCCGCCAGCAAGGCACGAAGCAGAAATCCCATCACGCCCCCTTTTTTTCGAGTTGTTCGACAAATACTTTCAGGCGCGCGAGCGCCCGTTCCCAACCCATGCGCATGCGTCGGAACTGTACCTCGCCGCCGTCCGAACTTGTGAAACCGGCACCGAGGAGCCGCAAAACCGTCCCGCGGGGATCGGCGGCGAGGATGAAATCATCGGTAACGGCCGAATCTTCCCCCGGCAGCGCCTCGCACGGCAGGTAGATAAGTCGCAGGCGCCGCGCCGGATCGCACACATCGATGTGCGCTTCAAGCTGCGTCACCCGATCGACACTGGCGCGAAACAGTCCGCCCTGTTTGGCACGGATCGACGCATCCGGGGAACACCAGATCTTCAGGCTCGCCGGATCCGTCAGGGCAGCCCAGACGGCCTGCACGCCGGCGGCGATGTCGGTACGATGCGCGTAGCCGCGCTGTCTAGGGACCATGCGGACATTGTGCCATGCGCTGGCGCAACAGCGAAAAAACCGCCTCTACCTCTACTTAAGGAGCCAACATGCCGTTCGTACATCTGGTCATCGTTGCAGCTCTAATTGAATATCTCTGGGTTGCGTTCGCGGTCGGCAAAGCTCGCGAGCAGTACGGGGTGAAGGCGCCGGCCACCACCGGCAACGAAATTTTTGAGCGCAATTTTCGTGTGCAGATGAACACGCTCGAGCAGCTCATCATCTTCATCCCGAGCATCCTGATGTTCGCGTACTATTTCGATGCGCGCATCGCGGCCGCACTGGGCGCGGTATTCGTGATCGGAAGGATTGTCTATTTCCGTGCCTATGTGCGCGACCCACGCAGTCGCAGCCTGGGCTTCGCGCTGTCGTTTGTGCCAATGATCTTGCTGCTGGCCGGTGCACTGCTTGGCGCCGCGCTTGCTCTTAGATAGCGGCTCGGCGCCTCAATAGCAGGCCGGCAACCGGCAGCAGGGAGGCGGCAATTATCACGATCGTCACGATGCCGAAGTGGTTCTTGACGAGTGGAATATTGCCAAACAGATAGCCGCCCCAGAGAAATAGCACGACCCACGCGAGCGCCCCGGCAAGATTGTAGGCAAGAAAGCGCGCCGCCGGCATGCGCCCCACACCAGCGACGAATGGCGCAAACGTGCGAATAATCGGCATGAAACGCGACAAAAACACCGCCCACGCTCCGTAGCGGGCGAAGAATTCCTCGGTGCGGCGCAAATACTCCTGTTTCAGCAGGCGATAGCGACCACTAAAGGCTGCAGGCCCGATGGCGCGGCCAATGCTGTAGTTGACGGTGTTACCCAGAATCGCGGCGGCCGCGAGCAGTAAAAATGCGAACGGTGCGCTCAACGTGCCGCTCGAGTCGACCGCTGCCAGCGCGCCAACCGCAAACAGCAGTGAATCGCCCGGCAGAAACGGCGTCACGACCAGTCCGGTTTCGGCGAAGATGACCAAAAATAGGATTGCATAGATCCAGACGCCATAAAGCTGCAGCATCTCAACGAGATGCTGATCCAGATGCAGTACAAAATTGACCGCCCAATGCAAAGTGTCCAAGGCGGCGGTCTTACTGCACCGTGGCAAGCGTTACATGCTTCGTGCCAACACGTGCTTTGAGTTCGTCAAGCGCGAGCCGCACTTCCGGATCACGTTTGAGCAGAGATCCGGCCGGCTCGCCGGCAACGAGATTGGCGGGCTCCTGGTCGGGCCCGTCAATGAGAATGTCGGGGAGAATGCCTTTCTCATGAATGGAAGCGCCGGAGGGCGTAAAATAACGCGACGTCGTCAGTTTCAGCGCGCCGCCGTGCGACAGCGGCATCACCGTCTGCACCGATCCTTTGCCATAGGTCTTTTGGCCGACGAGCTGCGCGCGGCCGTGATCTTTGAGCGCGCCGGCCACGATTTCCGCTGCCGACGCCGAACCGCCATTGACGAGGACCACGAGGGCAGCGCCATTTATCAGGTCCCCGGCGGTCGCGTCCATCCGAAACTGTGCATCCGCGGTACGGCCGTCGGCCGAGACGATAAGGCCACGTTCCAGAAATGCGTCAGCCACCGCAGCCCCCGCTTCGAGTACGCCGCCGGGATTGTCGCGCAGGTCCAGAACAAGCCCTTTCAGGCCACTCGCATTATCACGCTTCAATCGCACGATGGCCCGCGCGACTTCATCCGCGGTGGTCTCGCTGAAGCTCGTAATGCGCAGATAGCCGAAACCCGGCGCGAGCGCCTGCTGGCTGACGCTGCGCACGTCAACTTTGGCGCGCCGCAGCGAGAAGTCCAGCAACTCGGGGCTGGTACCGCGGCGTACGGTGAGCCTTACCGTGCTGCCGGCGGCTCCGCGCATACGATTGATCGCGGCTGCAAGGTCGGCACCGACTTCCACGCCATCAATCTTTACGATGAGGTCACCGGCGTGCATGCCCGCCTGCTCGGCGGGCGAGCCCTCGATGGGACGCAGGATCTTTACTCCGCCACCCTCGGCCACCACCTCTATGCCCACGCCCGGGTAGGAACCCATCGTTGACAGACGCATCTCTTCGAATTCTTCGCTGTCGAGAAATGCTGAATGCGGATCAAGAGCGCTCACCATGCCGCGCACGGCTTTTTCCATGAGCTCGTGATCATCCACATTGTCGACATACTCGCGCTTGATGCGCTCGTAGACTTCGGCGAACAGCCGGGCATCCTGCCACGGCAGCGTGTCGCCACCGCTGGCGGGCGGTGCGGCGGCATCCTCGTGGACTGCGGCGGCATTGCCGGCCAAGGCGCAGGCTATGCCGAGTAAAATCCCGGCCGCCAGAGTGCCTAGGGTGCGCGACCGTATGAACATGCTTAAAAACTCCCGACTATTACTGGCGCACCGATCAAACAACACGATGTTGCGACCGGGCAGCAAATTGCGCAACGTCTTCGCGGCAAGAGAGCCTGTAAGGATAGGCGATCGAGGCGTGATGCGACCCGTTAGCCGCCCAGCACCGGGGTCGGAAGGAGGCGATTGCAAAATTTCGGTTTGGGGCACGGCAGGCGTGGCGCGTCCGTCTTTACGGTCGGACGACGGCGTAACGAAACCCCCTGAGACGTCAGAGTCGACCCGCACGCGGCAGGCGCGCGCTCACGCTACATGTTGGCGACGAGCGACTCCGGCACGGCTTCTTCTTGGCGGGTGCAATCGACCGGCGCGGCGGCCGCGAGCAGCGGTAATTCGTCGGCCAGCAAGTCAATAAAGGACGAGGGCTGCCCGATGGCAAAGCCCTGACCGTAGTCAACGCCCAACGAGGCAACACGCGCCAGGATCTCGTCCGTCTCCACGTACTCGGCAACGGTGGCGATTCCCATACTGCGCGACAGTTGCGCAATCGCGCGCACCATTGATTCGGCGCGTGCATCGCGCAGGATGTCGCGCACAAAACTACCGTCGATCTTGAGCATCGTTACCGGCAGCTGCCGCAGATACGACAGCGAGGAGAGGCCCGTGCCGAAGTCATCGAGCGCAACGCCGCAGCCCAGCCGCCGCAGCCGCCGCATCAATACTTCGGCGCGCGCGATGCTCGCAACGGTTGCGTTCTCGGTCAGCTCAAAGCAGAAGATCTCCGGGTTCAGGCCGCACGCTCCAATGCGTTCGAGAAGGAAATCACCGAAGCTGTCGTCATTCAAGGATTGACCGGAGAAGTTGATTGCAAACACGCACGGGCGGCTGGCAAGCAGTACCGCGTGCGGCTGCAGAAGAGTGATGGCTTTCTGCACGACCCAGCGATCGATGGTAGGCATCAGCTGATAGCGATTCGCGGCCGAGAGAAACCGGTCCGGTCCGACCGTCTTGCCGTCCTCGTCGATCATGCGCAGCAGCAGTTCGAAGTGCGGGCGTGAGTGCTCCGCGCCGTCGAAGGGCATGATGAGCTGCGCATCGAAGCGCAGCCGATCCGCCTCGATCGCCTCGCGCAGTCGCGAGGCGATGTTGATGTCGGTGAAGCGACGCACGATGCTCGCATCATTGGGTTCATACACCGCGACGCGGTTGCGGCCGCGATCCTTGGCCGCCTTGCAGGCGGTTTCGGCGGCGGCGAGCGAGTGCATGAGTTCGCGCGCCTCACGCTCCAGTGGCGCAACGCCGATGCTGATGGAGACATGCAGTCGCGAATCGCCGCGCAGCGTACCTAATTGCTCGGCGCCGTCGCGCAGCGACTCCGCGAAGGTCGCGGCGTCTTCGAGGCCCGTCGGCAGCAGCACCGCAAAGCGATCGCCGGAGATGCGCGCGGCGAACGCGCCGCGTGGCAGGCGGCGGCGCAGCAGCTCGCCGATCTGACTGATGATGCCATCGCCAACGTGCATGCCGAAGTTGTCATTGATGACATGCAGCTGGTCGGAATCAATATAGAGAGCGCTCCAGGAGGTGGCGCGGTTGGGCTCGGTGACCACGGCGCGCACCCGGTGCTCAAATGCCTGCCGCGTGTAAAGACCGCTCATCGCATCGAAACTGCTTTCGATGATGCTCGCCGCCTTGCGCGCGAGCACATCGCCCAAACGCGCATCGCGATCGACGAACTCCTCGGCAGACGCATCGCGAAACAAAGCGAGCACGCCGGTCGCGCGGCCACTCGCGTGCCGCAACGGACAGGACAAAATCCGGTACGGCGCTGCGGCTGATCCGCCGCCGGGCGCGAGCTGATTGATGATGACCGGCTCGCGGCGTATTTGCGCCATGGACAAAAGCTGCCTGTGAGTACGGCTCACCATCGCGCTATCGGGCGGCTTGCCGGTGCTGGAGCGTATGAGCACGATGCCTTTGTCCGGGACGAACAGTGCACTCATGCTGCAGCGTAGATAATCATTGGCCTGCAGCAGGATGCCTTTGAGCTCATCGGCATCGTTGCCGGCAGCGTCTTCCCCGGTCGCGGGGTCAGCGAGCAGCAGCGCCAGATCCTTGTCGAGCGAAGTGACGGTGCGGCCAAGATCAAAGATCGCGGCGCGCGCGAGCAAATCACGGCGCAAGCACTCCAGTGCCGGCCGCAACAGCGCATGCACGAGCGCGAAACTGCGCGCTTCGGTGTCCGCGGCACGGCATACAATCGCGAGAACCGCAATGAGCTTGCCGGTATCGCTGCGCAGCCAGCTGATATAAACCGGTAATTCGCCGGTCAGCGTGCGCAGTTCACCCGGACTGTCGGGCGTGCGGTCGGCCAATGCCATGGTCTCTTCAACGAGCGTGACCAGGTCAGGTCCGCTCGTCGCCTCGGTTGACCAGCGCAGCTCGCCATTGCAATCAAACAACGTCACGCTTGCGGCGCGCGGCAGTTGCGAAATGACGAGTTGCGCGTACGGCTCGAAGGAGCCCCAATTATTCGTGTCGGCCGAGGTTTTTTCGGAAGCGCTCATTGGAAAACGCGGTCGTGGCCATGATCGGCGTGCGCAAGATCGCAGACGGACCACCCTCGAATCGTTGAACGAGTTGGCGATTTCGTTAAATGAGAACCAGCGCGCGGATCTTGCGGAATTAAACTTATTTCAAGCAGTGCGTTATCAGGGATGAGGCTCGGGCGTACTGAACCAGGGCCGCGGGTCAATGGGCTTGCCGGCCTTGCGGATTTCAAAATACAGCTCGGTATTTTCCTGCCCGCCACTGTCGCCGGCCGCAGCCAGAGCATCGCCGGCGGTGACGCGGTCCCCGGCAGCCTTGAAGAGGCGTTCATTATGCCCGTAGAGGCTCAGATAGCCGCCGCCATGGTCGACGATGGCCAGCAATCCCAGGCCGGCAAGCCAATCGGCATAGATCACGCGCCCGTCGGACACCGCCCGCACGGGCGCGCCGCGCTCGGTTGCGATGCGCAGCCCATCCCACTTGATGCCGCCGGCACGCGTGTCGCCGAAGTGCGCCAGCACGTGCCCGTTCACCGGCCAGGCGAGTCTGCCGTGCAGCCGTCCGAAGGCATCCTGGCTGTTGGCGGGAAAGCTCGGCACCACGCGCTCCAGTTCGTGCAGCAACCTTTCCAGGCCGGCTTTCTGACGCTGCAGCCGATCAAGGCTCTGTACATGGGTGCGCGACTCGCTTTGCAGGCCAACCAGTACGCGGCTGCGTGCTGCGCGCGCCTGTTCAAGCTGCGTCAACTCGGCGTGGCGCTCTTTCTCAAGCTGCGCGAGGCGAGTCTCTTCTACGTCCAGCGCCTGATCCAAGCGTCCGATCTCCCCCAGTTCGCGGGTGATGGCGTCGATCTGTGCCGCGCGTGCCCGCCCGAAATAGCTGTAGTAAACGAACATGCGACCGGCACGCGCAGGATCCTTCTGGTTAAGAAGCAGCTTCAATGGCTCCTCACTGCCGATGAGATATGCGGCGCGCAGCTGTGCGGCAAGTGCCGTACGCTCGTTGGCGAGGTCTGCTTCACGCCGGTGTTGGTCCTGAGCGAGTCCCGAACGGCGTGCCGCGCGTTCGGCGTGTTCGCCGCGCACGCGCTCGAGCCCCTCGCGCGCACTGCCCACTGATAACTCGGCCGCCCGCAGCTCCCGGGTGAGCCGATCGCGTTCGATCTGGTCGCGCGTCACCTGGCTTGTGATGCGGCCAATCTGCGCCTTGATGGCTTGCAGCTCCGCCTCGGCCTTCTTC
>Ga0209483_1001451_pt1 | contig 17920 bp, 16 predicted proteins | sample NGEPerA_FD_184508 | JGI IMG/M metagenome (GOLD analysis project Ga0209483, IMG submission 184508) | Arctic peat soil microbial communities from the Barrow Environmental Observatory site, Barrow, Alaska, USA - NGEE PermafrostL2-A... | ecosystem: Environmental > Terrestrial > Soil > Wetlands >... | reverse complement strand
GACAAACAGGCGCCGTTCGGAGGCATCATCGCGGTGAACAAAACGCTCGACGGCGACTGCGCGGCGGCGATTGCGGAAATTTTCAGCGAGGTCATCGTCGCGCCGGAATTTTCGGCGGAAGCGCTAGAAATTTTGCAGAAGAAAAAAAACCTGCGGCTGATAAAATTAGTCCAAAGTCCAAAGTCCAAAGCCCAAAGCGGCTTTGACATCCGCAGCGTCGGCGCCGATTCGTTTCTGATGCAGGAGCGGGATTTGAAAATTGCGACGCGCGCGGATTTGAAAATCGTGACGAAGCGGCAGCCGACGGAAGATGAATTGCGCGCGATGCTTTTTGGCTGGCGCGTGGTGAAGCACGTCAAGTCGAACGCGATTGTTTATGCGGGCGCGAACCGGACGCTCGGCGTGGGCGCGGGACAGATGAGCCGCGTGGATTCGAGCCGCATCGCGGTGTGGAAGTCGGGCGAGGCGAAATTGTCGTTGAAAGGCAGCGTGGTTTGCAGCGATGCGTTTTTTCCGTTTCCCGACGGACTCGTTGCGGCGGCGGACGCGGGCGCGACGGCGGCGATTCAGCCCGGCGGTTCGGTGAAGGACGCGGAAGTCATTGCGGCGGCGGACGAACGCGGGATGGCGATGGCGTTCACGGGCGCGCGGCATTTCCGGCATTGACAAAAAACGGATTGTTGGATGAATGGATTCTTGGATTGGTGGGTAAGCGGCAATTCCATTCATCCACCTATCCAATAATCCCTTCATTTGATCAGCCAGCAAATGAGCGTGATTTGCGCGGCGGTGACGGCGGCGAGGAGCAGCCACACAAAAGTTTCGCGCGCGCGCAGGCCGCGCATCCTGGCGGGCGCGAGCCAGAACTGGATTTTGGCGGAGCCGAAGGAGATGATGTCGCCGTTGCGCAGCCGCGCGGAAGCCTGCGGTTGTTCGTTGACGGCGGCAAAGGCGGACGGCGCGGTCGCCAAGGTGAATCCTTCCCGTTTCTGAAAACCGAGCGTGAGGTGGCTGTCCCAGACGCCGAGGTCGTCGAGACGCAAATCATCTTCCGCCGAGCGCCCGATGCTGAATGGAAAATGGCGGACGACCTGAACGTCGCCCGCCATTTTGCCCGAAAGAATGCGGAGTTGGACCATCAGAATTTACGGCGGCCCACTTCAATCTGGTCGCCGGGATAAACGGGCGGGTCGGGCGCTTCGCCGTCAAGGATCTTGTCGCAATTGATCTTGTAGCGCTTGCCGTTGGCCCGGGTCAAAACGACATCGCGATGGTCGGCAAAGTCGGTGAAATCGCCGGCGGAGGTTATGGCCTTGGTGACAGTGATCTGGCCGACGTAAATCTGGCGGCCTTTATTAACCACTTCGCCACGGACGTAAAACACGCGGTCGCCGGCTTTCACGGTGACGGTCAGATGGGTGTAAATTTTGGGAACGTAGAGATCGTGGATGATGTCCTCCAGCTCGCCGGTGGTTTTGCCGGCAGCCTTGACGGTGCCAATGTCGGACAAGGTAAAGGTTCCGTCTTCATTGATGGTTTTCTCCTGCGCGTCCAACGCCGTTGGCAATCCGTCAAAAGCAATTGTGACCGTGTCGCCGACATGAAGCCGGGCGGCGGCCATGTCGTTGGTTTCATTTGGATCGGGAGGCGCCATGACACCGCCATTGTCCGTGCTGGCGCAACCGGCCAGCGTCAGCGCCAGCAAGGGCAGGAGAAAAAGCAAATTCCGGCTTATGAGTTGAAACAACTGAACGGCATTTAATTTCATCGGCGGTAATCCTTGGGAAAAAATCGCGGCAATCAATACTTTTGTTTGACGCCGACTTCGGTGTCGGTGCCGCCGGGCGGCGCCTGGGCGGTCTTGGCTTCGGCGTCCTGTTCGCTGGCGGTGCGGGAATAATAGTAGTCGTGATAGTAGCCGCTGTAGTAGTAGTAGCCTTCGTCCTGCGACATATTGATGTTGTTGAGCACGAGGCCGACGAAGTTGCCGCCGACCTTTTCGATCATCTGCTTGGCACGGATGGTCATCGGCTGCGGATAGCGGCGGTATTGGATGACCTGCATGACGAGGTCAACTTCACTGGCGAGAATGGAAGCGTCGCTGACGCCGAGGATGGGCGGTGAATCGAAGAAAATAAAATCGTAGCGCTGCTTGAGTTCGGAAATCAATTCCTTCATCTGCGCCGAGCCGAGGATGCCCATGGAACTATTGGGCAGCCGGCCGCTGGCCATGAAGTCGAGGTTTGGCACCAACGTAGTCTGCACCACTTCGGCCAGGGCGTTCTGTTTGAGCAGGTAATTGGTGAGGCCAAGGTTGTTGGCGACTTTGAACAATTTGTGCAGCGTGGGACGGCGCAGGTCGGAGTCCACAATCAACACACGGTTGCCGGACTGGGCGAACACGGTCGCCAGATTGATGGTGGTGGTGGACTTGCCTTCACCGGCACCGGCGCTGACGACAACAATGGTGTTGAGTTTTTCATCCTGCCGCGAAAAGAGGAGGTTGGTGCGCAGCACACGATAAGCCTCGGCGTGCTTGCTTTCGGATCCCTCGTCGAGCAGATAGCCGATGTTTTGCGGAATCACGCCGAGCACCGGCGCCTGGAACGTGCGCTCGACATCGTCAATGGTCTTCACGCTGGTGTCGAGATACTCGATGAAGAATGCCAGGCCGACGCCCATGATGAGCCCGAAAATGAGGCCAAGGACAATGTTGACGGGCTTGTTGGGCCTGACCGGCGACTTGCCCGGCACGGCGGGGTCGGTGACTATCACCATCGTGGTCGTTGGAATCGCAGCGTCAATGGTCATGGACTTGATTTTGGCATAAAGCAAGTTGTGCACTACTTGCATTTGCTGCAGTTTAAACAGTGCGTCATAGTAAGGCTGGTCTTTGGTGGAATTCTCAAAATCCTTTTTCTTGGCATCCTCGACTTTTTGCTCCAGCACATCCAGCCCGGCCTTTTTTTCAGTCACTTCACTCTGTAGTGTGGTCATGATGCCGGTGACGCGTTTGTTGATTTGTTGATCCAGCTCGTCAATGAGCACCTGGATGCGCGTCACTTCCAGACTATTTGTGCCATAATCAACTTTCTTGGCCGCCAGACCGCGCTGTGCTTCATGAAGCTGGCTTAACTCGGTGGACAAGTCGGCATCAGGATACATGGTGGGCAGCACATCGGGAAGCATGGCGCTGTTGGTTTGCTCAATGTTTTGCAAGGACTGAACCTGCACCAGCAGCTCCGCATAAACCCGGTCGTCCTCCAGCATCTCCGAATGAATTTGTTTGAGCGTGTCCGCGTCCAATGTCGGGCCGGGCGAGGATGAATTCGGGTTGTCGCCGTTGATGCCAAGGTTGCGGCGCAAGGTGTCCGCATCTTGTTTCACGGTCTGGATGCTGTTGGACTCTTCCAGATACTGGTCTTGCAGCGTCTGCAATCCTACCTCCGTTTGGGACTTGCTGGTCTGCATGCGATATTGCTGATAAGCCGTGGCAATCTCGTTGGCCAGATCGGAAGCTTCCTTGGGATCGTCGCTATAAACGGTGATGGCAATCAGTTTCGTGTTGCGCACCGGGGCAAGGCTCATGCGTCCCTTGAGAATGTCCATCGTCTCCGTGGTCTTGAGCGTCTCGCCATTGGCATATTTTTTGCCCCACAGTTCATTGAGGTTCATGGCCGAAATGACGTTGCTCAAGACCAGCTCCGACTGCATGATCTCAAACGTCGTCTGGATGAAATACGGGTCGTAGCTGGAATTCTGGGCTGCGGGGTTGCCGGCTAAATCTTGAATGATTCCGCCTTCGTTCTGCACCTCAATCCTGGCCGTGCTCGCATAGGATTCGGGCAAAATAAAAGTCACCGCCGTGGCGATGATGGCCGTGATGAGAAAAACCGTGATGATGATCGCCTTGCGGATGCGGATCACGCGCCAGTAATCGAGAAAGTGCAGCCGGGCTTCCGGCGGCGGTGCCGCCGGCGTCGCGGGGTTGTTTGTTTGGCTCATGTTAAAAGAAAAAGGAGCCAAGCTTGGACAAGGCTCCCGGCTTCACGTTCAAATCATGCGGTTGCAGAAGAGACTTTCAGTAATTGGCGCTCACGCCGAGATAAACCCGGTTGCGCTCGTAAGAGCCGTTCAGATCCGACAAAAGGTGGTCGTAATTGTAACCGGCTTCGGCGGAAAAATGCTGGCTGATCTGATAGTTCAAATTGAGGCCAAAATTGTAATCCTTGTCCGGACTGTAACTGCTCCCTCCGCCTTCATAGGTCGAATACGCGAAGCGGCCAATCACCGTCGCCGTCAATTTTTCAGTGATGCGATGGTTCAAGTCCGCGTAAATCTCCGTCGTGTTCTGAAACTGCGTGATGTTTCCATCCGGCCCCGGCTGCACCACGTCGGTCGCATTCTGGCTTTGAACAGCGCCCAATTGAACATAGCTGCCCGGAATGTAGGCGTAGCTGATGGAAGCGTTCGCATAGGGCGCCCAGCTCGTTGTGTCGGTCAACGGATCGTTGTAATTATCCGTATAAGACGCACCGATGCTGAGCATGCTGCTGATGTTGGGGGTAAATTGATGGTTAATGCCGACATGAAACTGATGCGTAATGCTGTCGCGGGAGTCGCTCTTAAAAACAATATCACTCGTAGCGGTGGGATAATAAACCGAAATCGGTTCGTCTCCCGTATAATTGACCCAACTGAAAGTATATCCCGTAAAAATCATCGTTTCAGGGTCTAGCGTCCACTGCAAATCAAGCCCGATGTTTTGCTCATCCCGGTTCAGAACACCAGCCAGGCTCGCTCCAGTGCCACTCAAACCCACCAGACCAAGAATAGGCGGACCGACTGAAACAAGCGTTGTCCCGCTGTTGTCGTAATCGTAAAAATCATTTCCGTAATGGAGCGACGTGCTGAACAGCCGCGTCCACTGCGTGTCCAGTTCGATGTTGGCGTGGTTGGCCAGGTTGTCTCCTTCAACGCGATACGGCACGCTCATACCCGAACCGAGCAGCTCCGGCTCCTGACCCTCGGCAAACGTGTCGGTGAATTTCAAATGCCAGTTTTCATTGATCGCGTGATCCAGCCACAAATCCACCTCATGCGTCTGGTCAAACGCCTTAAGCCCCAAGTCCTGGCGATCCTGATAATAATAAAGCCCGTAAATGTAACGAATGCCCATGTCCGTCTGCTGCAAGGGAAGATTGTAGGAAATGGACGGAGAAACTTCAAAACCGGAACTGCCTCTTCCGGTGTTGGCGGCATTGTAGTCGTCGTCGTAAAAGCCGCGCAACGTCGCGGAAACACTCCAAGCCTTCGGTGAAACCAAATCCAAGCCCTGCGCAAACGCCGGTTGGATTCCGGCAACGCCGGCTGCGAGCAGCCCGGCAGAGACAAACATTTTTTTCATATAAGTCTGAATGTGAATCAGACCGCCCAAACACATCTGACATTCAAAAAAAGTGCCGGCAGCCGATTACAGGTTCAAGACTACCGTTTCACAAGCATCGCGTCAAAACAAATTTTTGAGATTTATTCACAACAAAAACTGCCGAAACCCGTGCAAATGACACCATTGCGTTTCCAGCCCGTCACCGTCCCGTCACAATTCCTGCAGCAGGGATTTCAACTTGAGCGTGTTCATAACATCCTTTTGCTCCAGCCAGCCCTTGCGCGCGATGCCCGCGCCCAGCCGCAGAAAACCCGCGTGCTCGTTGCGGTGCGCGTCGGGATTGATGACGCACTTCACGCCCTTGGCTTTCGCTGCTGGCCAATGCCGCCAGTCCAGATCGAACCGGTGCGGATTGCAGTTCAATTCAATCCACGTCCCCGTTTCCGCGCACGCGTCTATCACCGCCGGCACGTTGACCGGATACGGCTCGCGCTCCAAAAGCAACCGCCCCGTCATGTGACCGATGATATGGACGAATTTATTTTCCGCCGCGCGAATCAGCCGCTTTGTGTTTTCCGCCTCGCTGCTGCTCGGGACGTGCAGGCTGGCGACCACCACGTCCAGTTCCGCCAGCAAGTCGTCGTCGAAATCCAGCCGCTCCTTCAGAATGTCTACCTCACAGCCCGTCAACAATCGAAAGTCGCCGCCGCGCGCCGCGATTTTCTCGTTCACCTTTTTGATTTCCAAAATCTGTTCACGCAGCCGTTTCGCATCCAGCCCGTTCGCCTGAAACGACGACTTCGAGTGGTCCGTGATCGCCCAGTATTCCAGCCCAAGCTCTTCCATGTAAGCTGCGATTTCTTCCAGCGTGTTGTGTCCGTCGCTCCAGTTCGAGTGATTATGCAGCGCGCCTTTCAAATCCGTCCACTCAATCAGCCGCGGCAACTTGTTCTTCTCCGCCGCCGAAAATTCGCCGTGATCCTCGCGCAATTCCGGCGGCACGAAAACCAGGTCCAGCTTCTCGAAAATTTCATCTTCGGTCTTGCATGGCACGAGCAATTTCGGATCACGCGTTTCTTCCTTCGACTTGAACAAGCCATATTCATTCAGCCGCAAGCCGCGCGCAATCGCCCGCTGGCGCATCACGATGTTGTGCTCCTTGCTGCCGGTGAAATACGCCAGCGCGAACGGAAATTCCGCGTCGCCCACCACGCGCAAATCGCACTGGATGCCGCCGTCCAAAATCACGCTCACCTTCGTTTCGCCTTTTGCGAGCACTTTGACGATGCCCGGCTGCGACACAAAAAATTCAATCACGTCCGCCGCTTTTTTCGACGACGCCAGCAAATCAATGTCGCCGCAAATTTCCTTGAACCGCCGCAAGCTGCCCGCCGGGCTGCAACGAATCACGCCGGGCTGCTCGCGCAAATTTTCCAGCAACGGCTCGGCGGCGCGCAACGCGTCGCTCAACAGATGTTTGCTCGCGTAAGTCCGCTTTCGCGCGATGCCTTCCAAAATGTTCGCCTGCGTTTTTTCGCCAAAGCCGTCGAGTTCCGCGACTTTTCCATTTTTGCAAGCCGTTTCCAGTTTCTCAATCGAATCAATGCCCAGTCTTTTATTCAACGCCTGGATTTTTTTTGGGCCGAGGCCGGAAATCTCCAGCATCTCGATCAAACCCGGCGGAATCGAAGCCTTCAGCTCGTCGTAGTATTTTAATTTTCCCGTCTCGACCAGTTCCGTGATTTTTTGTTCCAGCGTCTCACCGATGCCCTTGATTTCGCCGAGCCGTTTTTCCGCGACAAGTTTTGCCAGCGGTTCGCTCATACTTTCCAAAGTGCGAGCCGCGTTGGCGTAGGCGCGCGTCTTGAACGGATTTTCGCCCTTCAATTCCAGCAGCACGCCGATTTCCACGAGAATTTTCGCGACTTGGTCTTTTTCCATGCGCCAAATATGAAGCGCAATTTGCAAAGTTCAAATTTTTAACGCAAAGACGCAAAGACGCGGAGCCGCAAAGAATTAATTTCCGGCGGTTCCACCGCTTTGCGTCTTTGCGCCTTTGCGCCTTTGCGTTAATTTTTCCCGGCGTTTGAATTATGATTAACCGGAAAAAAATTCCCGTCGCGCTGACCATCGCCGGTTCGGACAGCGGCGGCGGCGCGGGCATCCAGGCGGATCTGAAAACCTTCGCCGCGCTGGGCGTTCATGGCACGAGCGCCATCGCGTGCCTGACCGCGCAAAATCCGAGGCGCGTCCTCGGCGTCGAACCGTGCTCGCCAAAAATGCTGCTGCGGCAAATCGAGGCCGTGTTTGAGGAACTGCCGCCGCGCGCGGTGAAGACCGGAATGTTGTTTTCGGCAAAGAACATTTCCATCGTTGCGGACTTTTTCCGAAACCCGAAATTAAGGGCTAAAAGCTTAAAACTGGTCGTTGACCCGGTGATGGTTTCCACCAGCGGCGCGCGGCTGCTGCAACCGGCGGCGGAAAAAATTCTAAAGCGAAAATTGCTGCCGCTAGCCGCGCTCGTCACGCCGAATTTGGACGAGGCGGAAATTCTCGCCGGGCAAAAAATTTCCTCGCCGGAAGACCTGCGCTCCGCCGCACGCGAAATTCATTCACGCTTCGGCTGCGCCGTTTTAGCGAAGGGCGGCCACCTGAAAAATTGCCGCGAGGCGATTGACATTTTTTTTGATGGCGAGACAGAGCTGCTGCTGTCTGCGCCGTTCGTGAAAGGCGTTTCCACGCACGGCACCGGCTGCACTTATTCGGCGGCGATTTGCGCGGCGCTGGCGCTCGGCCACGAACTGCCGCGCGCGGTGGAAATCGGGAAAAATTTTGTCACCGCAGCGATTGCCGGCAGTTGCCGGGCGGGCGGACACTTTGTGCTCGGCAATTTTTCCGGCGCTTCACGGAAATAGCCCGCGCTGTTTCTTGGCTTCAAACACGCGGCTGATGCCCGTGCTCAACGCGGCCATGCGCATGAAAATTTTCTCCTTGCGGCTGCGGCTCACGATCTGCGTCCACGACGTTTCGAGAAGGTGGAACAGCTTGTCGGTGATTTCCGTTTCGTCCCAGAAAAAACTTTGCAAACTTACGGATCCAACTGCACGCGATAAAACCCCGCGCTGCCCGTCAAGGTAAAAGGCCATTGAATGATGGAATTGGTCGCGGCAACCGTCGTCACGGTCTGAAACGCAGTTGTCAGATTCGTGGTGGACTGCAAATCGTATTGGCGGCCGGGAATGGCCGGCCACGCAAGCATGGGCGGCGTGCCGGTCAGAGTGAGCGTGATGGTTGGGAGAATGCGATACCAAGCCGTCTGGGTTTGATAGCGATTTCCAGACTGGTCGGTGACCAGCGCGCAGAAGGGATGCAAGCCCAGCCCCAAATACGCGGCGGACACGGCAAAGACGGCGGCGGTTTGATTCGTGGCCACACCGACGGAGCCGCCCGTGCTGAATAATTCAATGCGCGCGATGTTGTTGGTGCTGGCCGTCACTGTGAATTGCAGTTGCTGATCCAGCGTGGCGTTGTTGCCGGCTGGCAGCGCGGCCAGCGTGGCGGTCAGACTCGTGTTTTGAATCCGCACATTCCGCACCGCTCGCGTTTGAGTCTCAACACTGGTGCCCTCGTAGGCAACCGCCGTCAATTGATGCCAGCCGTCGGGCAATTGCGTGGTGTCGCAGGCAAAATTGACCGCCAACGAACCCGCGCCCGAACTCAAGTAAAGATGATTGCGCGGACGGAGATCGGAGACATTGTCCGCCAGCGGATTCGTGCCGGCGGGTGTCGCCCCAAGGTTGGTGGAGGTGTTCAGCATGGCCAGAATCTGGGAGGCCGGCCAGCCCGGCGCGCGGGCATACAGGAAAAATTGCGCCGCCGAATCGTCGTAATACAAATCCGATGCGAACAGGCCGTCGGCGGATTGCAGCGCCGGGTTGGCGTTGATCAGATTCATCAGATTCTGCGCGAAGGCGCCAACGCCGGTGCCTGTCGTGTTGTTGGTCAAACCGAGTGCCACCTCGTCGCCGTTGGTCTTGATGAAGGTGAACTGCAACCAGTCACCAACAACAGGCGCGTTGTAAATCGTCACCACCTGATAACCGGTGGCGACGGTGTCCAGAAATGCCGGACGCGCGGCGGTCAAACGCGTGGTCAGATTGGAAGCGGAACCGATGGCGGAACTGGCGCTGACGGTGACGTTGCTGCCGGGAACATTTATGGCCAGCGATTGCAGTTGAATCCGGTCGCCCACGGGGAAGGCCAGCACTTGCGTGACATTGCTTTGCAAGTTCAACGCATCCGCCAACCCCGCTGCGGCGGCGGCCAATGTGGCATTGGCCGGGACAGTGTAATTGATGGTAAAACCATTCAATGTGGCGGAAAGGACATTTTCTGCGGCGGGCGGCAGGTTGGTCATCGTCTGAAAAAAAGTTCCGTCCACAAACAGATCCGCCTGCGCCAGCGGCAAATTCGTGGCGGCGGCAATGAAGGTCACGATCAAATTAGTTTGCCCGTTCAACACAGTGCCATTGGTCAGCGAACTCCAGTCGGCGCTGCCGGGCCGGGCGAACGGCGCCGCGAGCGGTTCGCCCACGAACAGTCCTTCAAAAGGGTTCAGCACACTTTGGTAATAGGCTTCGGCCAGCGAAAAACCGCGCGTCTGATAAAAATAATCCACCGGGTCGGGAAATTTCTGCGTGTAGTTGCAAGGTTCAACCACCGTGCCATAACTGCCGGCAGCGCCGCCCTCCAAAAATGCCAGCGCCGGCGTCTGCCCGCTGTTTTCCAATATAAAGCCGGCGGTCGAAGTCAGGGTGTCTCCCAACGCTCCGGGCACAAACGAGTTCGTGTTCAGCGGGAACGTGCCCCAGCCCGTGAGCAGGCCGAAAAGATTGGTGAACAAAGTTGAATCAGTGTTGGTTCGCGTCACGGAATAATTGCCGACGACTTGGTTTTCAAAAACTGAATTGTCAAATTCCACAAACCGGACGTTGCGGGCAACGTCGCTGGTCTTTTCAAGATAAACCGTCTGCACGGGAAAAGAATCGTCCGCCGCCACGCTGCGGATAAGAGTGCTTTCGGCAGCGGCGAGATTGGTGTCCGTGAGCATCATGGCCAAAAACGAGTTGGTGGCGGCCGTGTTCGGCATCGCCTGGTTGAACGGCAGTTCGGAGTAGGCGTAACTGTTGGAGGAATTATCCGGCAGTGAACACGAGGCATAACCAGACACCGGCGCGCCGTTGGTTTTGAAACCGTAAAACAACACCGAGGTGGTGCTGTTCTGGCTGTCGCCATCCACCATCCGGTAGGGAATGTCCATGGAAAGAAGAACAAACTGCGCCTGATTGGTCAGCCCGCGACTGGCAATCATGGCCAGCAACGGATTGAGGAGGCAGGTTTGAAAATCGGCGGGACTCCAGTTGATGGAGCCGCCGGTCCAGCCCGTCATGCGCAGCACGTTCTGGGGCGGCACCCCGCGCAGTTCGCAATAGTCATTGCCCAGTTGCACCGAATTGGTGCTGTTCTGGTTGACCACGACAATCACGTTCAACCCGCTGCCGCCCGCCCAAACCGTGCGCGCCGCCAGCAGGGCGGCCAGCATGAAGAATATTGCCGTGCGGAATATCACGACCAGAAAATACAACGGTTTTGCCCGGCGGTATATTTTTTTGTCCAGCGACCGCTGACCAGATTGAAATGTTTCAGAGCCCTGGCTTTTCAAGCCGTAATTCATCCGCCAAAAAAATCTGACGGCTCATTTCCATTCCAGAACGAGCAGCGACACCGCCTGTCGTGGCAAAAGGAATTGCAAATCCGCCTTCCCGTTTTTGACGGAAAGTTTTTGCGGCTCCAGTTTCGCCAGTTGCCCGGCCTTTTCCAGTTCAGAGTATTGCTTTTCCGACAGCGGCAGCGGCGAACCCATCCGCAACCATGCCGCGTAAGCATTGCTATGGTCGGCGTCAATGCGGTATTGCGTCAAGGTCGCGTCGCCGTCTGCGAACGGCAAATTATCCAGCGACACATCCACATTCGCGTCCGGGCCGGGCAGATCGTCGTCGTGATAATGCCACACCAGCACGGCAAGTTTGTTTTTGTCGAGGCTGGCGAGCGCGGAGACATCGGGATTTTCACGCACGCCGGATTTGCGGATTTCGTCCGCGCCATAACCCGCGCTGCTTTCCACGGCGACTCGCTGGCCGCTCATCTTGGCGAACATCCGAAATACATTCAGCACCGGCAGATCGAGTCCGTCGCTGGCGAGCGCGCGGAAACCGGCGAACGGCGGCTGGTCTTCAAATTCAAACGCCCACGTCAGCGCGCCCTGAAGGTTCACGCCATATTTGTCGGCGAGTTCAAATTCGCGCGGAAAACTCGCGGCGGTGTAGCTGGAATACATCGTGCCGTTGCGGTAGCCGTCCTGCGGATCGGTGCAGGCTGCGCAGCCTTCGGGATCGGATTCGCCGATGACGAGCGGCGTCTTTTTGTATTCGGGAAACGAGGCGACGACGGCGAAGGCGTCGTTGATGTTGCGAAACTGGCTGATCATGCTCATGCGGACGTGGTCGTTGGTGAAAACCGGCGAGCCTTTGGCGTGAAAGGAAATGAAGTCGAGCGGCGAACCGATCTGCCCGGTGACATAATTCGTTCCGTGCGCGCAATGGTTAAGAAATTCGCGCAAGAAATTTCCGCCCGGCCCGCCCGCGACTTCCGGCCCGCCGACGCGCGCAGTCGGCAGCGCGCGGCGCACGCCGTCCACCGCGTAGTCGTATAGCTTGAAATAATCCTGATGCGAGCCGTGCCAGTAGCTGATGTTCGGTTCGTTCCAGACTTCCCAATACCATTTGTTCACCTCGTCCGCGCCGTATTTTTCCACGCAATGCTTGACCCATTGATAGGAAAGTTCGCCCCACTTCGCATAATCCTTCGGCGGATATGATTGTCCGCCCGCCACGTTCGCGCGCTGATTCACCGGCGGATTGTGCGGATAATTTTGCGGGTGCGTGGAGAGCGCCTCCGGCATAAAACCGATTTGCGCGTAAGGCTTCACGCCGCGTTCGAGGTAGGTGTCGAAAATTTTATCATTGATCGTCCAGTCGTAAATCGCATTGCCGTTCGTGTCCTCCTTGTAGGCGCTGGTCGAACTCCATTTCAACGCATACGCGCCGTCGCCGCTCGTCAGCAGATGGTGCGCGCGAAAATAAACCTGCTTTCCGCCAAGCTGGCCGAGTTCGGACAACAATTTCTTTCCATCCTTCATGTAGGCGTAATCCGCCTCGTCCGCGCCGAAGAAACGCCAGGTCGGCGTCAGTTCCCCGACCGGCTGGTTCGCGTGAACTTGGATTGTGACGGGAAAAGAATTGGAGTCTGTCCCAAACAGAAAATCATTGTGTGTAGCAAACAAAAACGCAAGTGGCGCAAGCAGGCGGAATTTCATCCCGGCAGATTAGCCTTTCCCATGCAAGATTCAATGCCCGACTGAAATTTTAACGCCGCAAAAAAAAGCCGCATAAAAGACTAAATCTTTTACACGGCTGATTTTTTCGAGACTTGAATTAGCGGATAAACCGCTTGGCGACCGCGATTCCTGCCAGAGCCAAACCCATCAAAACGGACGTTGATCCGGCGTCAGGAACAGCACTGACGCTTGCATTGGCCACTCCGGTCAACGCGACAAACAGTGTAAGAGCGACGATTGTTTTCATAATACAATTTTTTTACTAAACCGAATAATTTCTTCTCAAGTGCTTCGTGAAGCCATATTTATGCCAGAAGTTTCATTCGGAATATGATTTGCTTCAAATAGCTTGAATACAATGACCTAACATAAAATAAAAATCATGGATTTGCATGATGTTTTGGCGATTCTGGAAAAAATTCCGACGTTAATTTTCTAAAAACTCCGAAAACCATCTTTTTCCTCCAAAAAAATGAGGCAATCAGCCGCAAAACAATGGAATTGTTTAAACCTGTAAAAGATGCCGACAAAATTACTTCTGTCTCAAATGTTTTCATTTTTAGTTTAGCAACTAAACTCAATGTGTGTCCGACACGCTCGTCGTCAACGAAATCTATTTGAGCCTGCAAGGCGAAAGCACCTTCGCCGGGCTGCCGTGCATTTTTGTCCGGCTTACCGCGTGCGATTTGCGCTGCTCGTATTGCGACACGGCTTACGCTTTTACGGAGGGCAAAAAAAAATCGCTCGCGGAAATTTTGGCGGAAGTCAGACGACAGGCTACACCATTTCAGAACTCGCCACTCGCCACTCGCCACTCGCCACTGCCTTTGGTCGAACTGACCGGCGGCGAACCGTTGCTCCAAAAAAATTCCCTGCCGCTGATGAAATCACTTTGCGACGACGGCTTCACCGTCTTGATTGAAACCGGCGGCGCGCATGACATTTCAAGAATTGACCCGCGCGTGCATCGCATCATGGATTTGAAATGTCCGGGCAGCGGCGAAGTGGAACGAAATCTTTTTTCTAACATTCCGCATTTGAAATCCACCGACGAAATCAAATTCGTCATCGGCACGCGCGAAGATTACGACTGGGCGAAGGAACAAATCGCAAAACACAATTTGGGAAATATTTGTCCGCTGCTGTTTTCCTGGGTGCATCCGCTCGCGCCGGAACAGCAAAATAAATCACTCAAAAAAGTTCCGGCAAATCAAACACCAATTTCACGAAAAGATTTGGCGGAAAAAATCATCGCCGACGCATTGCCCGTGCGTTTTCAAATCCAGCAGCACAAAATCATCTGGCCGCCCGAACAGCGCGGCGTTTAGAGATTTGCGATTTATGATTTACGATTTACGATTGCATTGGAAAATTTGAACGCGCGTCAATCGTAAATCCAAAATCGTAAATCTGTGGCCGACACAAAAGAAATCCTGCAACAACTCCGTGACTTCGAGTCGCGGAATATTCTCTTCATTGAAAAAGACGGCTCGTGGCCGATTGTCTGGGAGCGCGCAAAGGGCGTTCACGTCTGGGACGCCGAAGGCAAAAAATATCTGGATTTGACCGCCGCGTTCGGCGTCGCCGCCGCCGGCCATGCGAATCCAAACGTCGTCAAGGCCGGCCAAAAACAAATGGCAAAACTTTTGCACGCGATGGGTGACGTGCATCCGCACGCGCTTAAAGCGCAACTCGCGCAAAAATTAAGTGAGATAACTTTTGAGCGCTGGGGAAGTGAGCTTAAAGTCCAAAGTTCAAAGTTCAAAATTGACGGCGCGCAAACTGGTTCCGAATCGAAAACTAAAAATTCACAATTCAAAACTGGAAAAGTCATTTTCAACAATTCCGGTTTTGAGGCCGTCGAAGCTGCGCTCAAAACCGCGATGCTTGCTGCCGGCAAACGCGGCATCATCACCTTCGGTGGCGCCTATCACGGACTCGGCTACGGCACGCTCAACGTGACGCACCGCAATTTTTTCCGCCGCCCGTTCCAATTGCAACTCCGCGAGTTCGGACATTTCGTTTTGTTTCCCACAAAAACCTCCGATCTCGCCACGGTTGAATTTCAAGTCCGCAATTTTTTCCGCCGCGAACGCATCGGCGCGATTTTGGTCGAGCCAGTCCAGGCGCGCGGCGGTTGCAATGTTCCGCCGCCGGAATTTTTGCCGCTGCTGCGAAAACTATGCGACGAACACGGCGCGCTGTTGATTCTCGACGAAATTTACACGGGCTTCGGTCGCACCGGAAAATGGTTCGCGTGCGAGCACAGCGGCGTGATTCCCGACCTGATTTGTCTGGGCAAAGCATTGACCGGTGGTTTTCCGCTTTCCGCCTGCGTTGGTCGCGCAGACTTGATGGACGCCGCGTGGCCGGCCTCGACCGGCGAGGCGATCCACACCAGCACGTTTCTCGGTCATCCCGTCGGCTGCGCGATGGCGCTGGCGCAAATCTCGGAGATCGGAAAATTGAAATTGTCGGAACGCAGCGCGGAACTTGGAGGATTTCTGCTGGGCGAACTGCAATCGAAAATTTCCGGTTCAAAATTTCAAGTCAACATTCGCGGACTTGGCTTGATGGTCGGTGTGGAATTGCGATTGCCTGACGGCAAGCCCGCCACCGATGCGGTGATGCTGGCGATCAAAGCCATGTTGCGACGCGGCTACATCATGTTGCCTGAAGGCGAATACGGAAATGTCATCAGCTTCACGCCGCCGTTGACTATCACCAAGGCGCAACTTGCAAAGGCTGTTGCCGAACTCCAAAAAATTTTAGCCACAGATTAACACAGATGCACACAGATAAAATCCAGCAGCGCGAACGCAATTTCTCTTCATCTGTGTTTATCTGTGCCCATCTGTGGCTTAATTTCCCCCGATGAAACTTTCCGAAATGCGCGAGGTTTTGACGCGGCGCGACATCCAGCTCACAAAATCGCTCGGCCAGAATTTTCTGCATGACGCCAATCAACTGCAAAAAATTGTCGAGGCTGCGGAATTATCAAAAGCCGACAAAGTTTTGGAGATCGGACCGGGACTTGGGCCGTTGACGGAATTGCTTTTGGAAAAGGCGGCCGAAGTTCTGGCGATTGAGATGGATCGTCGGCTCGTGGAAGTTTTGCGCGAACGATTTACTTCGGCGAAAAATCTAAATCTACTTCACGCCGACGCGCTGGAATTTTTACGCCGTGAGCCGCGCAATTGGAGCGATTGGAAGCTCGTCGCGAATCTGCCGTATTCCGTCGCCTCGCCGATTTTGGTGGAACTGGCGCAATCGCCCCGGCGACCGGAGCGCATGGTCACAACGCTGCAACTTGAAGTCGCGCAGCGGCTGATGGCGCAGGCCGACGACGATGATTACGGCGTGCTGACGCTGCTCGTCCAGCTCGATTACGAACCGCGCGCCAGCTTCAAGATTCCGGCGGACTGTTTTTTCCCCGCGCCGAACGTGGATTCGATGTGCGTGGTTTTGCAACGCCGCGCCCGGCCCTTGCTCGCCGATGGCCAGCGCGCCGCGTTCGTGAAGATCGTGAAGCGCGCGTTCTCGCAACGGCGCAAGATGATGCTGAAACTGTTGAAGCAGGATTGGGCGGCGGACAAACTGGCGGCCGCCTTTGCCGAATTATCAATCTCGCCGCAGGAACGTGCGGAGAAATTGAGCTTGGAACAGTTTACAAAACTCACAACAGCTTTACATAAAACCAAAGATAAACTCTGCTAAAGCCAGCCAAAGTGCGTTGCTGATAAGACTGATAATCATGCACAGAACCCCATGTCGAATTTGATTCTTGAATAAAAGGAACCCGCCAAAAACGAAACCAACAATCGGAACGAGTATTGACAGCCAATACCCCATCGTAATTTGAGATTCAAACGTTGAAGTTTTCTGTATTGGAACAGGAATAAATTTAGCTTGTGATAATTTTGCTTCCCCTCCGCAATTAGGACAACGCGCCTCTGCTTGATGAATTTCGTCGCCTAATTCAAAGTAGCGATTGCAGTTTGGACATAAATATTTAAGGAACATATCGCGCCTTTTTTGGGAGCTTTATGACATCAGAGGTCACAATGTCAAACGCAGAATGCGACGACGTGTGGCTTGATTTATTCCGCAACTGCCATAATTTGACTGCATGAAGAACTGGATTGTGACCGACACGGAGCATTTGGGCGGAAGTCCGCGTGTGCGCGGCACGCGCATTTCTGTGGCGCTCATCCTGGAGTCGCTCGCCGCTGGCCTGTCGCTCGCCGAAATCGTGGATGCGTATCCGAGCCTGACCGAGGAATCGGTGCGCGGCGCGCTGGCGGAACTGGCGCATCAGAAAGAACTGCAACCGGCGTGAAAATCCTGAATCCAATTGACAGCACATTACATCAGATTATTTTGAATTTATGAATGTTGTCCTGCCACGAAATCTCGAAAGTTATGTGACCGAACTGGTGCAAACCAGCGGTTACAAAGGGTCGGACGAAGTTGTCTCGGAAGCGTTGCGCGAACATCAGTCCCGCCGTCAAGGCATGGAGGTCGTAATGACGCCGGAGCTTGAGCGGCAGCTCGACGAAGGACTGGAAAATCTGGAGCAGGCCAAAACGACGGACGAGTTGCGCCGGTCATGATCCGCGCGAAGTTCAGTCCAAAAGCCGCGCGCGATTTGGATGAAATTTTCCGCTACATCTTCGCTGACAATCCCGACGCGGCGGAACGTGTCCGGCGAACGATTCTCAACACTGCTGATTTTCTCGCCCAACACCCGGAGCTTGGTCGGCGCATCCGCAATGCTTCTCTGCGTCACGCACAAATCCGCTGGTTCGTTGTTCCGACGTTTCGCAATTACCTGATTTTTTACCAGCCGTTTCAGGAAACCATCATGGTTGTTCGCGTTCTTCATGCGGCGCAAGATTGGACGCGTTTCTTTCCAGTTTCGCAAAATCCATAGGCGAAAATTTTATTCGACTTGAATCCACCAAAATTACCATGAGCGAAGAAATTTTTGACATCGTCAACGAGCGCGACGAGGTGGTCGGGCAGAACACGCGGCGCGAGGTTCATGCGCGCGGGTTGTGGCATCGCGCGGTGCA
>Ga0209483_1001449_pt1 | contig 17931 bp, 14 predicted proteins | sample NGEPerA_FD_184508 | JGI IMG/M metagenome (GOLD analysis project Ga0209483, IMG submission 184508) | Arctic peat soil microbial communities from the Barrow Environmental Observatory site, Barrow, Alaska, USA - NGEE PermafrostL2-A... | ecosystem: Environmental > Terrestrial > Soil > Wetlands >... | reverse complement strand
CATAATAAACTTCGAAGGAAAAAGATACCTAATTCTCTCATATTCAATTCTTCTGATTGGATGTAGCGGCAGCTATTCACGGCCTGCGGCTAAGATTGCTACCGTTGATCCGGTTCCTCCTGTTCAGTACGTCCAGTACGGCACAGCTACTCCGGCAAGCAACGACACATTGGTCGTGGACATCTTCGGACAAGGTTTTACATCCCAGTCTACCGCCGTTTTGAACGGCAAGTCATATTCGACGACTTGGTTTTCAGGAACCCAATTGCGCACGGCAATCGATAGCACAAATGTAAATGGAGCGGCACTCACCGTTGCTGTAATTGATCCGTCTTCCACTTCTAAGCTCTCCAACACAGTTCAAGTCGAGATTTCAGCAAGTTCAACCTCATCGATTCCTATTTCGGCATCATTCGAAGATGACGTGGGATGCGATGATCCAAACGCAACGTTGTCTACTGTTTCTACAGGTGTTGGGAACCCTGTTTATATTCAGGTGACTACTTCCTTCCCAACTGTCGGGTCGCCCATTTACTCATCCAACGCAATCTACTGGATTTCACGAGAAACCCACCCGGGACAATCCGTAGTGATCACTGGTGCCTTCACTCGTTCCCAAAAGACTGTGAAAGTCGCATTTGTTCCGACCGGTACTCGGAACTGGCGCGCCTTAATCGCAAGTAGTGGAACGACAGTACAAGCTAATCAGGAAGGAGTCACGGGGCTGTCGTTCGTAATCCCGCCAACTTTTGCTGCCGGTGTTTACGCTTTCGAGATCGACGACCCGGATGCTGAACCCATCTCTTCGCTTGCAAACGTGCCATCCGTTGCCTGGTCAGTTGGCGTCCCCTCCTCGACGGATCCGATGTTAGCATTGCAACATCGGGTCTATCCGTGTGGAGCGGAACCTGGGGAGGTATTAAGGCTATTTGGAAAGAACTTCGCTCCAACTCAGCAGGTCGTAATGCAGTCCGCAGATGGCGCGGCACATCCGCTAACGCCATTGTATATTGATCCAAACTCAATATCAGTTTCAATTCCGAGCACAACTCCAGCTGGGACATACTCCGTTTGGATTGGTAATAATCCCTGGGATGAGACGTCGAGCCAGCCGTTCTTGATCACCATCGTCAACCCACAGCCACATACTACGAGATCCTTCCAGTGCTCCGCTTTGGTCGGCAATGGCCAAACGGATAACTCAGCAAATTTGCAGGCCTGCTTGGACGCGTATGCTCCTTCGATCGATTCGAACCAGATTAGCTACATTGAGATTCCAAGGGGCGTATTCCTTATGAGCCGAGGAGTAACACTCCACCCATATGAAGTTCTCACTGGAGTCTCACCTGAATCGACACAATTCTTAGGTCGGCCAATTGGGGATCCCCCGAACGCTTGGATCACAGCATCGAAATACGCTGGGCTCGCAAACTTTTCATTCAACGCGCCATTGAATCCTTATCTCTTTTCCAACTCAGACGCGCATGGAACAAGCATCGATTCTGAAGGTATTTTTGCCTACAACCTCAATCTAGAGGCGACCGCCGATTACTCGAAAGGTCACGAGCAATTGTTTTTCATCTCTGGCCCCGACGTACAAGTCTATAACTCCGTTTTTCGCACCGGCATCTCAGGCCCTGATCTTGATGGGGAAGGAACCCTGGTCATTTTGTGCGCAGATGGAGCCATCATTTCAGGCAACACGTTTGCAAATACGAATTCGTCTTTTGGAGTTAATGGTCAGAATGTAATCGTCGAGAAGAATGAAATGTTCTCCGATGCAGGACCAGGGGATGCGGGAGGGCTTGGCTTCATGTTTACTAGACCCTTCTGGGTCTACCCTCTCAAATCCTATACTTCGCGAAATCTCTATTTGGGATACAACAACTTCCACGATATGGGGTGGACGGGGCAAGGAGTATCCGGAACCGACGGCGGCGCCAGCGCGTACTTCGGCTATATCGCAAACAGTACCTCCAGCACGGTTGAACTCGCCGATGATCCATCGTGGATCTCTACTGGAAATTCATACCCACGGGCGCTCGCCGTAGAAATCGTAGCAGGGACCGGGGTTGGTCAATACTCAATGTTGAAAAGCTTTGATGGTCGCACATTAAGTCTTGTCACGCCTTGGAAAGTCATTCCCGATGGCTCATCAATGATCCAAGTTACAGACGCAAAGCAGAACCTCATATTCGCCCATAACGTCTACACCGATACAATCGAAATGACCCTGGAATTCTTCGGTGCAACCTTTGATTCTGTGATTGAAGATAACGTACTTGCCGATTCAGGCAGAGGCATCAGGGTGTGGGGATTTGGACCTTATGGCGGCTATTTGTCAGCGTTTAACAATGAGGTGCTTCGAAATACTATCAATACCGGTTCAGGCCGCTGGCTTGTGTACGACAATCATGCGGGAATTGGCGTCGGTGATGGCAATGGAAACGATGTCTCAGGACTGCTGATACGCGATAATGCGGTAACAAGTGGTCAAAACATCTACAGTACGAATGGATGGAATGGGATCATCGAAAATATGATCGAGCAAAACAAGGCAAACGTGATCGATGTATCGTTTCCAGGTTTCGTTGTGCAAGATAATTACCCGCCGCCTCATAATTGATTTAGAAGATGTCTTGAGTCGTAAATCTGGAATGTCATCGCCATCCCAGATGGCCTTGCCCAGCCCTTTTTCTCAGCCAGAAATGGGCAAGGTTCAGTGCCGAATGGTGCGGGTGCGAGATTGCGAGATATGGAAGGTGATGGGAAGGACGAAATCCTGGACTTTTGAGACAACCCCGAGCTACGCGAGCCCTTGTTCTGTTTCGGAAGTTATACCTTTTGATAGGCAACAAGTTAAGACGAATCTTGCGGAGTTCTAGAAACCCTACCATCAAATTGTCCCGGATTACGATCTCCGCGTTGCAAAACGCGATAGATAGTCGATCCTGAAATACCAACAAAACATGCATGAATCCTGATGAAACTCGCTATTTTTCGGTTTAGAATTTCCCTGAAGTCGCAGCAAACGACCTGAAAACTGGGGAAATGAATGCGTCCACACCGCGAGCCGAAGCACCCGCAGCGAGAGATGTTCCAGGTTGACCTTGAGCAGTTGATCGACATACACCACCCGCTTGTACTTCTTGGGCAGTGCATTGACTGGAGTTCATTCGAAGCGACTCTGGGAGCGACCTATCATCCCAGCCAGGGTGCTCCGGGGATCTCGACGCGTCTGATGGTGGCGCTTCATTACTTGAAGTATCAGCATGACCTGAGCGACGAGGACGTGGTTGCGGTATGGGTTGAAAATCCCTACTGGCAACAGTTCAGCGGCGAGCGGTACTTTCAGCATCGCCTGCCGATCGATCCGTCAAGCATGACGCGCTGGCGCAATCGGCTGGGCGAGGCCGGCGCTGAACAGATGCTGCGTGCAACGATCGATGCGGGCATGCGCACTGGCGTGGTTCGCCCTACGGAGTTGAAGCGCATCAACGTGGATACGACCGTGCAGACCAAGGCGATCCGTTTCCCGACCGATGCACGGCTCTACACTCGCATGCGTGAACGTCTGGTGAAGGCGGCACGCGCCGAGGGCCTGACGATCAAGCAGAGTTACCGGCATGTGGGGCGGCGCTTGCTGATGCAGTCGAGCCGCTACGCCCATGCGCGGCAGATGCAACGCGCTCGGGCTTGCACACGCAAGCTGCGCACGCAGCTGGGGCGGGTACTGCGCGAGATCGAGCGGCAGAAAAAGACGCCGTCGACTGAGTTAGCGAAGCTACTGGAAACGGCGCGCCACATCCATGCCCAGCAGAGGCACGACAAGAACAAGATCTACAGCGTGCATGAGCCCGCAGTGCAATGCATCGCCAAGGGCAAGGCGGGCAAGCCGTACGAGTTTGGCAACAAGGTCAGCGTGGCGGTCAGCAGCCGTGGCGGATGGTTCGTCGGAGCAAGGAGCTTTACGGGAAGCCCCTATGACGGCCACACGCTGGCGGCACAGATGAAGCAGGTGGAAAGGATGATCGGCAACTCGGTCGGCGAGGTGCATGTCGATATGGGCTACCGAGGCCATGATTATGAAGGCGCGGCGACCGTGCACGTCGATAAGCGGCAACGAGGTCGAACACCACGCGCACTCTGGCGATGGATGAAACGCCGCGCCGCGGTCGAACCCAGCATCGGGCATCTGAAGAATGAACACCGCCTGGAGCGCAATCGGCTGAAGGGTGTTGCCGGAGATGCGATCAATGCCATCCTCGCAGCTGCCGCCATGAACTTCCAGAAGCTCCTCGGAGCTTATTGGCGCCTTTTTCTCAGCTGCCTGATCCGCTTCTGCAGACGAATTCTTAGCCTACAAGGCCTTCAGGCCCGCCATGTGCAATTCCAGAATGGATGAAAACGACTTTTTCAGGATCGACTAATCAGCAGCGTTGAACGGGAATTGGCAAATGGACTGCTGGCCCGCAGTGCTCAACACGATATCCACGCGCCGGTTCTGGGCCCCGACAATGGTCGATAGGTTGCGACTGAACTTCTCGCGATCTGCTGAACTCAGCTCAGCATTCCCGGCGACCATTATTTCACCTGATAAGCGGAGAGTCACGACGCAGCCAGTTCGGTTATCAGTTGGGCGCCTTGACAAACATTTGGGATGGTCATATCCTTCCAAACGAAGGCCAATCAGGGAGGCTGATATGGACGTAAAAAATCTACGCATAGCATCTGTGTATGTAGCCGCTTTTTGTCTTTTTTTTGTAAACGCTTTCATCGTCGCGCAGTCCACGACAGGAACAATTCAAGGATCAGTTCACGATCAGACCGGGGCTGTCATTCCAAATGCCCAGATAATTGCGCTGAACACGCAAACAAATGAGGCGCACGCCGCTAGCTCTTCGGCCTCGGGTGATTACGTTTTGCCCAACCTGCCGATTGGAATCTATCGCATCACGACGACTGTTCCTGGGTTCAAACAATCTGTCCGGGACAAAATTGAATTGACAGTCAACGCGGCAGTGCACCTTGACCTTGAAATGACGGTTGGTCAACAAACGGAGACAGTCGAGGTGACTGGCGGTCAACCGCTGGTAAACACTTACACTGCTGAGCTTGGACAACTGGTCGAAAACCGGCGCATTGAAGAACTTCCATTAAACGGGCGTAACACATATGGTTTGTTTGCCACTCTTCCAGGAGTCTCGAGGACGAGCATTCTCACCATTCAGACACGTGACAACAATAACGTTAGTGTCAATGGACAACGTCCGGGAACAAGCAATTTTCTTCTGGATGGTGGGTTCAACAATGACATCTGGAGAAATCAAGGAAACAGCGGCCCAAATCCGGACGCGGTGCAAGAGTTCCGGATGATCAATTCCAACGCAAGCGCCGAGTTCGGGAGACTGCCCGGTGCCGTTGTCAATGTGATAACAAAGTCGGGCACTAATAGTTTCCATGGATCGGCATACAATTACTTGCGGAATAACTTCTTTGACGCCTCGCCATATTTTCAGAAGTCCGTGAATCCACTCAAGCAAAATCAGTTCGGTGGGTCACTTGGCGGACCAGTCATTCGAAACCGCACGTTCCTGTTCGGTTCCTACGAGATGCTACGTCTCAGAACCGCATCTTTCGTGAGCGGTATCTTGCTGCCCAGCGCGGCAGAACGTGCCGGCAATTTCAGCGCCTCCGGTAAGCCAGTTATTGATCCTACGACTGGAGTAGCTTTCCCCGGAAACATCATCCCTGCGTCCAGGCTTGACCCCGTCGCAGTGAATATCGTCAATCAGAGTTTCCCTGCGAACAATTCCGCTGATGGCTTGAGTTACCGTGCAACAGCTAGCGCCCCGCAAAATCAGTGGCAATACGTAATTAAGGGTGATCACAATCTGACGTCGAAGCAAAAGATCAGCGTAAGTTACTTCCAGCTGAACACGGACCAGTACAACCCTCTTCCTTATCCTTCGAGCTACCCTGGATTTGGCGATCGAAACGACGGCGTACGACAGAAGAATTTAGTAGCCAACCACGTGTGGCTTGTCTCTCCGAGGTTCGTCAACGAAGCACGAGCCAACTTCATGCGTCGGATTACTCCATGGCTTCCGGTCTTCAGCAAGAGCCTGCAGGACTACGGCAGCAAAGTGCACTTCGGATCCACACCGGTGATACCGCCTCGAATCTTCATCAACGGCCGATTTAATGCCGGCACATATTATGCAGTCGGCAATGATCAAGCGGTTGCAGCAAGCGACACGGTCACGATGGTTCTTGGCAATCATAGTGTCCGCTTCGGAAGCTGGTATATGCAGGGTATCTACCATGAGAATGGCAGCAGTGCGGGAAGCACGGTCTCGAATTTCACGGGTACATTCACTGGAGATGCAATGGCCGACTTCATGCTTGGTCGATCCGCAAACTTTAATGTCGATAACGGCAATTATCCCGATCTTCGTACTACTTCAATTCACAGTTTCGCCCAAGATGATTGGAAGATCACACCACGCCTCACGTTAAATCTGGGCGCTCGTTACGAAATAACAACTCCGCTCGTATGGACAAAGAACTGGATACCAAGCTTCCAGGTGGGAGTACAGTCGACAGTATTTCCTGCGGCGCCCACAGGGATGCTGTACTACGGAGATAAAGGCATCACGCGCGCTGGTCGTAAGACTGATTGGAACAACATTGCGCCCCGCATTGGACTTGCCTACGACGTATTCGGGGATGGAAGGACCGCACTCCGCGCCGGATTCGGTATGTTTTATTGGGCGCAATATGGTGATGGCGTTCGCGCCAGCCAGCCATATGGAGTCTCTATCACTACTTACAGCACGCCGAACCTTGTTGATCCTTGGGATACAGCCCATGGGGGCGTCGATCCCTTCCCCTATACGTTGAACCCACAGAACCCCACCTTCATCAAGCCAATTACCGTTATCCATTTTGCTCCGAATGTGGCGACCCCTTTCACAAGTCAATACAACGTCAACATTCAGCAGCAATTGACCAGCTCAATGAGTTTGCAGCTTGCATATGTTGGATCACGCTCCCGGAAACAACAGCTCAACATTGATGAGAATGCTCCGATCTTTGTACCGGGTTCGACGAATGGCACTGCCAATTCAACGACTTCAAACGTGAACCAACGGCGGCCTTACAACGGGGCAACCGCTTCAACGGTTGTTCCGGCCAGCGCGGTCTCACTCGCTCAAGTCGCGACATATAGCACGGCTGTAAACGCTTCGTATGACGCACTGCAAGCTACATTGATGAACCGTTTAAGTCATAGCGTGTCATTCGTCGCGAACTATACCTGGGCAAAGACTTTGGACATCGTTTCCGGCAACCAATACAATGCCGGCATCGGAATCGTTGACTCGAGAAATCCTGGGCTGGACAAAGGTAATTCAGATGGTCAGCCTCGCCATCTGTTTACCCTCTCAGGCGTATATGAGCTACCCACAACAAAGCGGTTCGGCTTTGTTGGAAAGCATATTCTCAGCGGCTGGCAGGCTAACGGAATTCTGAGTGCAAACTCAGGCAGCCCGTTCACGGTCACTTCGGGGGTCGACTCCAACGTCGATGGAATTAACATTGATCGCCCCAATCTCGTAGGCAATCCGTTTCCTGACGGCACACGGACCCTTTCGAATTTTCTGGCAAAAACAGCATTTGGAATGCCAACCACCGGCCAAAACGGAAGCCTTGGTCGCAACACGTACTTCGGTCCAAAATTCGTCAATCTCGATGCAACCCTCATGAAGAACTTTCCAATTACGGAATCACAAAAGGTCGAATTCAGGTGGGAGGCATTCAATGCACTGAACCATACAAACTTCAGCAATCCAACTTCGAACCTCTCATCGGGGAACTTCGGAAAGATCACGGCATCCGGCCCGGCTCGCATTATGCAATTTGCATTGCGCTATAGCTTTTAACCAATGGAGATTCGATGAAAAGGATTTGTGCAATTCTCCTGGCCGCACTGCTCGGGGCATTCTCTGCGCAGATTTCGGCACAAGGTGTTAAGAAGCCCGGCAAGCTTGCCCCGAAGCCGCTCTTTCGCGATCCAGTGCACGATGGGGCGGCGGACCCGACACTCATTTACAACCGATCAATGCATGAGTGGTGGATGTTCTATACAAATCGAAGGGCAGATTTGGCAACCGATGTACCCAAGGATGTTACTTGGGTACATCGCACTCGAATTGGCATCGCAGTTTCGAAAGATAAAGGTGCCACTTGGACCTACCGAGGAGAGGCCCAGATCCCATATGGGAAAGACGACTACACCCATTGGGCTCCAGATATTGTCTACTGGAAGGGCCTCTACGACATGTTTCTTACGATAGTCCCCGGAACATTCAAGGACTGGAACGCTCCCCGAGAGATCATTCACCTTCAAAGTTCGGATCTTGAAAACTGGAAATTCATATCAAAACTCGACGTCGGTTCCGAGCGAATCATCGATCCGTCACTCTACCAAATGGACTCGGGTACGTGGCGGATCTGGTATAAGGACGAAGCAGATAAATCGCACATCCATTACGCTGATAGTCCTGACCTAGTAAATTGGACTGCGAGAGGAACGGCAGTTTCAGATCGCGGAAGTGAGGCTCCAAAAGTCTTTCGTTGGTCTGGCCGTTATTGGCTGATTACTGATGCCTGGCATGGTCTGGGCGTCTACTATTCAGACGATCTAGAACATTGGACAGTTCAGGCCCAGAATCTTCTTGCAACGCCGGGAACAATGCCAACCGACCGATCGATCGGTCATCATTGCGACGTTATTGTCAATGGAGATAGGGTTTTTATTTATTACTTCACACATCTTGTGAACGAAGACGCGGACCCGAAGATACCGCATTCGAGTTCACATACGGTATTACAGGTCGCTGAATTAGAGCTCAAGGACGGTCAACTGTATGCTGCACGGGATGCTCAGACCTTGGTGGACCTAGGCCCCAACTAGGCGTGTTAAGTGAGTTCTTCTGGTGGCAGGTTCTGATATGTAGTACCCGGCTGCGAACTGCTGCTCATCGCTGAACACGGCGATCTACAGCTAATCAGGGCCAGCTCCGAGTTCTCTTCGAGGGCTGGCCTGCAGTATTGTAATAAGTTGCCCATTGCTCAGCTAGGAGCTGTGCTTCTTCTGCGAAGTTTTTTCCTCCAGGAGTTCGTCGCGCAACTTAGAGTTGAGGCTCGTGGAATATCCGTTCTCTCAGGGAGATACAGGTTGGACAGACAGATTCGGTGATTCCGTGCTGTCAAGCCCTTGCGCAACGCTGCATCGATGAACTCAGGGCGTGGTGGCACTTAGTTGATGGCAGCAGCCCGATTGGCAAGAGAGTTCTGGTCGGGCTGAGAGACTAAGCCGTTCAGGGACGTATCGCAACCTATACCTTTTCAGACGGCCGGATTGAGTGAATCCGGCCGTGTGTTTTGTTGGGGTTAGCAGGCTGGTTTTTTGACCCCTTTTGTCACAGGGTGAAGAAGGCCGGTCAGGCTGTTTTATCGAGCTCTTCCAGTACTTGTGCTTGGGCCGGCGGCATGCGAAGCACACGCTGCACGGTGGCCGTTGAGATGCGGTGGCCTTTAGCGATCTGGCGAAGGCTCTGGCCCTGCTCGCGATCTCTTTGGATAGCAACATTATCCAGCACGAGCGGTTTACGACCGATGTGCTGGCCTTCGAGCCGTGCACGCCGCATGCCGGCGCGCACCCGCTCGATGATTAAGCTGCGCTCCAACTCAGCAACTGCGCCGACGATGACCACTATGGCTCGGCCAAGTGGGCCGCCGGTGTCGATATTTTCCCGGAAGCTGATGTACTCGATTCTCAACTTGTTTAATTCGTCCAGGACATCAAGGAAGTGCTTCACCGACCGGGCGATCCGGTCCGAGGCCCAGACCAGGACAACATCGAAGCCGCCATGGCGTGCGTCGGATATCATCTGATCGAGCCCGGGCCGCCTGGCCTTCGTGCCCCTGATCCGGTCGGTGAACTCGGGTACGATCTCGTAATCACGCTGGGAAGCCATTTGCCGGGGGTCATGCAACTACGTCTCCGGATGTTGATCGAGGGTCGATACCGTCATATATAGGGCGGCGCGCTTCATGCACGCCGTCCCTTCTTCTGCGGGGTAGTGGATCCATGCCTGGCGACATAGTTCTGGATGAACTCCATCAGGACGGTCGTCATATCTGTACCCTGGGCGGCAGTTGTGGCCTTGAAGGCGCTGTGGAGGCTGACTTCAACGTTGATATTCACTCGCTTTATCCCTGTTCCTTCCTTCTTCTTGATCGGTCTCACCTCCTTCCTCTGGAGATGAGTGTATATGGCTTTGAGTACCAGCCGCCAGTACCCCGGAAAATCCGGGGCCTGGCAGCAAGGCGAGTTAGTCGTCCCAGGCATCCTGGCAGAAGACGACCAGCCTGGCGATAACTTGATGGTCGACTTCGAGAGCATCGGCCACGGATTCCAGTAATTCCTTGCCGGGAGCCCTGCCAGCCTCGATCGCCACCCAACTCTGGGCTTCTATGCCGGCCAGACGGGTGGCCTCCTCTACCGAGTATCCTTTCTTCTCCCGAAGTTTCCGGATAAACAGGCCGAAGGTCCTGCCCCAGAACATACTCCGCATGTAACGGTAGTCGAGGTCGTAATCAAATGTCATGCTCATATACACATTGATCCGATAAGCGGGCCCTGTCAAGCAGATCAAGGGCCGCGCCGATTGAATTCCAAGGTGCGTATGTACTCATAGCGATCTATAGCCAAAACCCGGACCTCAAGCCCTTGCTCCCGCAGAGCCTGAAGAGGAGTTCTCCCTCTGGCATGCCTTCAAGCGTGAAGTCTTCACCATGTCCGACTTCATCGGACTGCCTGGCTTCATCATGCGTTCTGCCTACAACGCAACCTACCCAACTCAGGGTAGAAAGCAGCCTGTCTACCTGCACGGCTCACGCCAGATGGAGTCCACGTCCAAGGCTTACTACGAGAAGAACCTGGGCGCCGGCATGTTCATCGCCCCTGAAGTCGAGCATGGCTTGGGTTCCTTGAGGACGGACAGCATCAGGCGTTGGTGAAGGATTCAGACCTTTGGTTCAGGGTGATGGTCGAGGTAGGCCGCACCTACGGGTGGCGCATCAGCGAACTCCGCGAGATGAAAGTTTCGCAGGTGAACCTGCTCAACCGCACCATTAGGTTGGAGCCGGGTACCACCAAGAACGGCGAAGGCCGTGAGGTCTCAATGACCAAGGCAGTATATGAGTTGCTGGTGGGCTGCATCAGCGGCAAGGGTGCTGACGATTATGTGTTCACACGGGCGGACGGTAAACGAGTCAAGGATTTTCGAGAGCAGTGGAGGAATGCGTGTGTGGCGGCGGGTGTCCCCAACCTGCTCTTCCACGACCTTCGCCGTACAGCCGCCCGGAATCTTCGTCGGGCAGGGGTGGCCGAGGGCGTCATTATGCGAATCGGTGGGTGGCGAACCCGCTCTGTGTTCGAACGGTACGCCATCGTCGCCCAGTCCGACATCAAGGACGCCATGCTCAAGTTGGAAGCCCAAGACACAGCAACCCCGGCTGCGGCACAGGCGGACGTGGGAGCAGAGGCGCGGGTCAACTAAGAGCCGGCACAGGGGGCATACTTCGGGCATGCCTGCCGAGGTACCAGTTCTCCGGTTTTATTCCACTTTTTTCAACCCTACGGCGTTCGGCGATCGCAGCTACGCTGCGTCCGCCGGTTGCCGGTCGGGGGTTCAACTTGTCGTCCGACACGCCGGTGCCACACGAGCACCGGCAATGTTCAGCATCGGCACCGCGAGACGGAGTTGCTTGAACGATGGGTACGCTGGTTCGGGCAGGTCAGCTTAAGGCGGCGGCACGCAGGACGATGCGGCTGCGCAGCACCACACGCGCCTGAGTGGAACGTCCACGCGACTGCCGCTCCAGTTTGCGTCGGGTCTCTTCGTTCAAAACAATGGGCTGCGCAACACGCATATCGAGGTCTCCTCATCATAAGATGAGCCTCGATACATAACTGATTCTAATAATGAGACAGTACACTAGCGCATGCGGCTCTTATCTCGGATGATTGGCGGCGAAGCGTTGCGCGGGATAAGGGTGGAGCACGTGTGGAGAAGGAAGCCACCGCTTGGCAATCGCGATCATACGTTCCAACGTCACCCCACGCTTTTGACTGCGACGGCACAGAACGTGCCACCACATGCTAAGTACCCGTTCCCGGAACATGCCGAGGCTGTCCAGATTCCCGGGTACTGCGTAGTAGTTGAAGTGGCCTTGCACAACTGCGCGGAGCGTTGTGCTTGTTCGGCATGGAAGGGGCAGCCTTTCAGTAATCTGTCCCAGAGTACCCGATCTTCAACCCTATCCGTGCAACAACGCCCTGCCAATAGGGCCCAGGACCTGGTTCGCCGTGTTCGCCGCTCTGTCCTTCGTGATTGTGCCGGTTTCCGGTCATATAGCTCCTCCATCATTTTTGTCGTTCTCGCTCCGGCAGCCGTACGCGAATACTTGCGGCTTACCTCCGTTACGCACTAAAGCCTATGATTTTTGGGTTGCCACTGCCGTAACTTGAATCGGTCGTTCAGCATCCGCGGCAGATGAACTAGCTACCGGTACCGGCTTGTCAGTTGGTATCTCGGTTCCTACCGGGAAGATTAGAATCTGGATCGAGCCCCACTCCGCGTCCATGTTCGCGCCTGTTTGTTTGCCCATTCCCAGAGTCTTAAGCTGGCTGTCGTCAAAACCATAGTTCTCGACCAGATACTCGCGTATAACCATGGCCCTCGCCTCAGAAAGCACAAGTTCCTTCTGCGTATCTCCATTCGTGCCAGTGGAAACCACAACGACCGCAACTCCAAAAGGATTCTGCGCCAGAAACTCGCCGCCGGCATTGAGAGACTTTTTGTTTTTCATCTTCGCCGAATCGCTGGTATCGAAGAGTTCTTTGGCTGCGTAGTTAAACACTTGTAGAGGTGTACCCTTAGGAAGCCCACTGACTCTATTTGCCGCCAGATCGCCCGAATCATTGTACCCACGCTTCTTGAAATACCCGCTCAAGAAGAAATTGTGCTTCAGGGCTTCCATATTCTCCTTGAAATCCGTCACCCCGGTCTGCGCCTGCAGCATCGTGGCCTGCAGTGTGGCAGTGGACTGTTGCAGATTGGCGTAGAGCTGCTTGTCGTTTAGCAGCGCTCCCACGGTTCCCTGCCCCGAATCGATCTTGGCACTTACCGAATTTAGATGTGCCGTGGCCATCTGCGCCTGCAGCATCGTGGCCTGCAGTGTGGCAGTGGACTGTTGCAGATTGGCGTAGAGCTGCTTGTCGTTTACCAGCGCTCCCACGGTTCCCTGCCCCGAATCGATCTTGGCACTTACCGAATTTAGATGTGCCGTGGCCAGAGTGGCATTGTTGATTGCCTGCTGGCTGCTGTCCAGAATGCCGCTCGTCTTCTTGAACAAATCCGCCAATACCAGCGGCGGCGCGCTCGCAATGATCTCACCATCCCTAACCTCGGCTTGTCCGGAAGATCCAAACGAAATGGCGATGAACTGATTGCCAAGCACGCCTGCGGTTTCGATCGACGCCACAGAGTCTTTCTTGATGATCTCGTGCGTCGACCGGTTCAGGTCCATGATTACCGTGACCTGTTCGCCGGGCTTGTGGGGCAGCACAATGTTACGCACCATTCCGCTGTGAACGCCACCTACCTGAACGTCGGCTCCCTCCGCCAGGCCTGCAACGTTGTCGAATTGCGCCTTCAGTTGGTATGTAGAGCGGAATAGATACTCCTTACTCCCGATAATAAAGACCCCAGCTGCCAGAATCGTCAGCGTCACAAAGATGAATGCTCCCAACCGCGCCACTCTTGACATATGTCCCCCTACGACTCCTTCAGGAATTGCTTCACAAATCCCATATTGCTTTCCTGGAGGTCTTCAAAACTGCCTTCAGCCACCACATTGCCCTTATCCAGAATCGCCAGGCGGTTCGCAATCGTCCTGGCACTATGCAGATCGTGAGTTACAACAATGGATGCCGTCTGATGCTCTCGCTGGAGATTGAGAATCAGGTCGTCGATCTCCCTTGAACTGATGGGGTCCAGTCCAGCCGTGGGCTCGTCGAGAAGCAAAATCTCAGGTTCCAGCGCGAGTGCGCGTGCAAGGCCTACGCGCTTCTGCATTCCTCCAGAGATTTCCGAAGGCATCTTTTCGAGACCGCTTTCCAGTCCCACCTCGGCAAGCAGTTGTTTCACCCGATCGCCGCGCTCCGACCTGGACATGTCTTTCCGATGATGCTCAAGCGGAAACGCCACATTCCCGGCGACGGTCAACGAATCGTAGAGCGCCGAGTGTTGAAACAGGAAGCCCACTTTCTTTCTTATTTCGCCCATTTGATCGAGAGCCAGGCCGACTATATCCTGGCCGTGAATGCGAACCGATCCTGAGTCTGGCGTTTCGAGACCGATGATGATCCGCAGCAATACGCTCTTGCCTGTCCCGCTTCGTCCGAGCACAGCCAGTGTCTCTCCGCGGCTTACGCTCAGACTGACTCCATTCAGAACGTTGTGGCTTCCAAAGGTCTTCCGCAAGTTCTCAACCGCAACGGATGCAGCGCGGACTTGCTCCGGCTCCGCTTGCGTCGTCGCAATGTCGTAGGCTGTGCCCATACTTTTCCTTTGAGCGCTTGGTTGAGGGTTAATGGAAGACGACCAGAATGAATTTCACCAACACTACGTCGGCGAGGATAAGGAACAGCGAACCCAGCACAACTGAGTTGGTGGCGGCACGGCCTACGCCAGCCGCACCTCCTCGTGTCCGCATTCCCTGAAAGCAGGCGATGAGCCCGATAATCAGGCCGTACACAGCCGTCTTGAAGGTGGGCGGCAAGAAAGCGCCAAACGTAGCGCCAGTGAATCCGGTGAGAATGAACTGATGGAATGAAAGCTGTTCAACCAGGGTCTGCGCAAACCAGCCGGATAGCAAGGCGCATGCATCCGTGGCAACGGTTAATAGCGGAAGCATCAAAATGCAGGCCAGTATTCGGGTCGAAGCCAGAAGCCTGTAAGGGTTGATCGCGGATGCTTCGATGGCGTCGATCTGCTCGGTGACTTTCATCGATGCCAATTCCGCGCCAATGCCCGAGCCCACGCGGCCGCTTACCACCAAACCGGTGATGATCGGACCCATAACCTGGATAACCGAGTAGACGAGAGTCACCGGAAACATCGACTTGGCGCCGAATCGGCTTAGACTGTAGCGGGCCTCCAGCGAGATGATCACTCCAACTGCTGCGCCCGCCAGCGCTACCAACGGCAAGGACTTCGAACCAACCTCATCGAGCTGCCGGATCAACTCGCGCCACTCGTACGGCGGTGTAACCGCGGCCTTGAGAACTTGCCACGTAAAAATCCCCAGGTTTCCGAACCAGTCGAAGAACCCTGTGCATACACCCAGAGCAGAACTCGGAATTGAACGGATAGGTCCAGCCTGTTGCTCGGGAAGCGGTGGGCTTGTGCCTGCGATCGCAGTGTATCCGTTGCCGCTCACTGGCTCGGCTCCTCGACTTGAGAATTGTGCCAGTTCTTCAGGTGCAGGCGCGAAAGCAGGGAGCGAGGTCCGCTATAAAGGAACTCCAGAGCAATGTTCCCGCCCACATTTGCCAACAGCGTATAGTTGCCCATCCGGAACGCATCTTTTGCGTTGTAACGGTCTGGGTACCAGCCATGAACGGCAGTCATCGAGCCAGCATAGGGCCCCAGCAGCGCAGGTACAGAGAAGATGCGATGGCCGTCTTCTCCGCGACGTGCCGTCAAGGTCGAAATCACAGCGTGACCCAACCGCGGCCATACGCCGGAGCATTCGCAGCGGTAGTAGAGTGTATCTTCCTTGAGGGCTTCTGCAAGACCAAACCGCGTCGTCGTTCCAATGGTCGCAATGGCAAAGTTGGAACCAAATCGCTTACTGAACCCTTCAGCTCCCTGGTGCCAATCAGGTGGGGTATTACTAAGCTGATTGATGCCGGCAGCAAACGCGGCGCCCGCAATTGGGAACGGACCATACGCGTCGAAGAGGTAGTTTTTGACCTTTGTTCTATGCGTCGGACGCGCGTATGTCTGGTCCAGTTGACCGGAGATAGTAGTTGCTTCAGCGCCGGAGGAGTCTTCCGTATCTGACGATGATTGCGATCTTGCCGTCACCGACAGACCTGCCACGACCGCCGCGGTCGATAGCAGAAACAGCCCTCGGCCTATTTTCGTGTCGAAAAATGTCCGGAGCAGTCTGCGATCTGGATCATGCACTCGATCGCCGGGGCAGATGCGCGTAGACCTCGATTTTCTAATATGAAGTGCGCATATCATGCGCTCTCATCCGATCTGCAGGTCCGCCTGAGGCACCATTGGTGCAGTGAATGAACTTTGGCGCTGCAGGTTCGTGTGCTCACTGATGTTGTCACAAATAGGACCGGCAAGAATGGTCAATTCTGCTCGGAGCAGCAACATGTGCTCTGAATCCATCCGCCGACAGCAGCGGAAGCTCTCGTCACAGCAACCGCTGGATGAGCTATATTGACCGGACACCAGCTGCCATTTCCGGCGATGATGAACAGAGTTTGATCGTCATTGCGGCAAATCCGAGGTGAACGGATCCGATGTGATGCCTTCGCTTTGGAAGCATTGCTGGGCTTCATTGCTGTCGCCGAGTTACAGAGAATGCAATGCTTCGCTTCTCTCGAACACCTCTTCCAGGCGTCTGATTCATTCGCCACAGGCGTTTGTCGGTCCACGCCACGGCACTTGCCGTTTGGACCAGAACATTCCCGCCAAACGTACGGTCCATAAAGAGGTAGCATTCTGACCAGCGATGGCTGCACTCGATTCGATCCAGCCGCATATCTTGCACATGCTGGGCCGGGCCGGTCGATGATTGAATTGGAGCCCCAGGAAGCGTTCTTCTGCCAGGGCGAGCCCGCGGAGTCCTTGTTTTACCTGCAAAATGGCCGAGCAAGGGTTACCGTAGTTTCGCAGAGGGGTAAGGAAGCCACAATCACTCTCCTCTCTGCAGGGGAGTTTATTGGAGAGAATTCGCTCGCGAGCGCCGGAGCGCTGCATCTATCTACAGCTACCTCAATTACCGCTTGCAGAGCACTGAAGATATAGAGAGAGGAGATGCTCCGCGTGATGCGCGAGGAATGGGCCCTCTCCGAGATGTTCACCAAATATCTTCTTGTTCGCGCCAAGCTAACTGAGTCCGATCTTCTCGATCAACTCTTTAACTCCAGTGAAAGGCGTTTGGCGAGGATACTCCTGCTGATGGCAGAGTCTGGCGAACCGGCCCAATTTGAAGGGTTGATTCCAGAGATCACGGAAGAGAGTCTGGCAGAGATGGTCGGCACCACTCGGTCCCGCGTCAGCTTCTTCATGAATCGCTTTCGCAAGCTCGGCCTTATCGAATACAACGGTCGCATCCAGGTCCATAGGTCGCTGGTCAATGTGATTCTGCACGATCATTTCACCGAGCAAGAACCCCGTGTCAATGGCGGAGCAAAAGGGGCCTCGGTGCAAGAGCCCGTTCAACAGTGTGGTGATTGAGATGGAAGATCCTCAGAGCAAGAGCCCGCTCAATGGCGTCGAGAGTGAGGTGGAAGACCCTCGGTGCAAGAGCCCGTTCAACAGTGTGGTGATTGAGATGGAAGATCCTCAGAGCAAGAGCCCGCTCAATGGCGTCGAGAGTGAGGTGGAAGACCCTCGGTGCAAGAGCCCGTTCAATAGCGTGGAGATTGAGATGGAAGACCCTCGGTGCAAGAGCCTGTTCGATGGCGTGGTGATTGAGATGGAAGACCCTCGGTACAAGGGCCAGTTCAATGGCGTGGTGGTTGAGATGGAAGACTCTCGGTGCAAGAGC
>Ga0209483_1001448_pt1 | contig 17939 bp, 19 predicted proteins | sample NGEPerA_FD_184508 | JGI IMG/M metagenome (GOLD analysis project Ga0209483, IMG submission 184508) | Arctic peat soil microbial communities from the Barrow Environmental Observatory site, Barrow, Alaska, USA - NGEE PermafrostL2-A... | ecosystem: Environmental > Terrestrial > Soil > Wetlands >... | reverse complement strand
GCCCGCGAGAAACTCGGCCGAGCCTACCCTCGACCGCATTTCACCTCGCAGGCACAGGCCGGGTGAACCCGTCAGATTCCCTGCGACGAGGTACTAGAAGTGGCCGCCGGGGCGGTTAGTAATTCGAAGCGTCTACTTTTTTGGACTGACCACCCCTGTGCTCGGGTCACTTCGGGAAGCGAGCGCCGCGTCCTTTCACTCTTGCACCGGCAACCTCGACACGCCCTGTCCGAAACGGCGTCACACGGAGCGCTCATCGGAGAGATGTCGGGCCCGGACTTCTCATGCGATACCGAGCGCCGCGGCCAGCGCCCGACCCGCCATGAAGAGCAAGATTAGTGAGCCCGGAGTCCAGAGCATGGCGCGCGTGTCGTGCGTTCGGCCCGTCAGGTAGGCGACGAAATGAAGGAGTCGCGTCACGACGTACCCGTACAGGAGCACGCGCGCAACGAGCAGCGACGGCTCGGTCAAGATGTAGAGAAACCCCGCCGCGAGGAAGAACGGGATGTTCTCCAGATCGTTCAGGTGGATGCGACGAATCCTGTCGACGGCGTCGTTCGTTTCGAGCTGATTCGGATTCGGGTTCGGGTTGAGAGGTGTCTTCTCGAGATCCTCGGGTGAGCGGAAGCCGCCGTTCACCTGGAGCATGCGAGCGACCGTCAGCCACGACATGCTGATGGCCTTTAGGATCATGAGCGACGCGGCGACCACGTACGTGGCGAACAGGGGATCGTGCAAGTTCAGCTCATTCATGGGGAAATTCCTCGCTTAGAGTACGCGCTTCGCGTCGTAGGCGTCCGCGGCCCGATCCCGGCCAGGCGGCGAATGGTCGGTGCTGTCACGGCCGAGAGCGCCGTCGCGTGGCACCCCGAGAAACGGTAGACGCCGTCGGCGATCTCGGGCCTGACCGTGTTCATCGGTTCCTCCATCTTTCTGGTTCGGGCGGGTTCATTTTAGCCCCGTCACGATCAGTAACACGATTTCTGACTGTCGGTCAATTAATTTTACCATTGGTCATTTTTAGCGACCAAAGGTAGAATGTGCTTCGTGCCAACGTCCTCGAGAGCCACTCGCAAGCCCCCGAAGAAAAAGGCCAGCCAACCGGCTGAGATCCCGATTCGGATCGCGCGTCGCGAGCGCCGCCGCGAGCAGTCTCGCGAGGAGATCGTGGCCGCAGCCCGCCGTGTCATGCTTCGAGATGGTATTGCGGCGACCACGCTCGATGCCGTCGCCAAGGAGGTCGGGCTCACGAAAGCGGCCCTCTATTACTATTACCCATCCAAGGACGCCCTCTACTTCGAGCTCATCTTCGGCGCTGTCGAGGCTGAATCACGAGCGATTCACGACGCGGTGGCCAAGACGAACCGGGGCGGTGCAGCGCTTCGCGCCCTCATCCGCGAGACCGTGCACACCTTCGCGGCGCGCATGGACGACTTCCGCCTCACGTTCATGCACGGCCAAGTCGCGGGCTCGAGTGCCGTTCGCTTCGGCGCCGACCAGTTCGCACGGATCCGGCCACTCAATGAGCTGGCCTACGCGGGCGCCACGGCGACCCTCGCCAAGGAGTGGAAGCACGCGCGTGGGCGCGCTGGAGTCGAGCCACGCCTCATGGTCTTCCTCGCGAACGTGGCCGCGGTCGGCATCCTCACCGTGAAGGGGATGGTAGAGAGCCTGGGCGACCCTCTCCTCTACTCCGACGAGCAGCTCATCGAGGGTCTGGCGCAGATTTTCGAGGCCGCCGCGACTCCGTGACTTCCGGCACGCTGCACCACGACCCCCGCACGTGCGAGGTAGACGTCGCCTATTGCGACGTCCCTCCTCGAACTTGCAGCCCCGGTCAGCAACTGGGCGCCGCAAGCATCGAGCAGAAGCCCGGACATCGGCGACGATGGCGTCACCGGAACCCTTCACCTCGCACGGAGTCGCCTTTCGGAGATCTCCACCACCTCGAACAATCCGACGGCTTCCCAGGCGCGGTTGCGCTTGCCTGCGTTGATTCGCTTGATCACGCCGGCTTCCTCAAGCTGAATCATCGCCAGGCGCGCCGCCTGGTTCGACACACTGGCGATTCGTTCGGCAGTGCCGACGTCGAGGATTGGGTGTCCCGGTAGGGCCTCGATCAGCTTGTCGGCGGCCGAACCCGAGCGGGGGCGACCGACCGCCTCTCGCCACTGGGTGCGTAATCGGTCGATCGCCGACGCCAGTCCCAGGCTCACCGGCGGGACGAACCCGGGAGTCAGACCTCGGCGGCGCAGGAGGGCGTGGATGAGGCAGCGACCCACACGACCGTTTCCGTCCGCGAACGGATGGATCGTCTCGAACTGGGCGTGGACGATTGCGGCCTGGATGACCGCGGGCAGGTCGTCTCGCGACGCGAAGATGCAGAGATCGGCCACCAAGCCAGGGACTCGATCCTCTGGTGGGGGGATGAAGTCTGCGTGTTCCGGCGTACTCCCGCCCCCGATCCAGCCCTGGGCCGTCCGAAGCTTTCCGCCAAGGTGCCGATCGGGCGTGGCCTCGAGCAGTATCCGGTGGATGTTCAAGACGTCGCGGGTCGTGAGCGGTCTGCTCCGACTTCCGAGCGCGACAGCCGCTTCCATCGCCGCCACGTTTCCCAGAACAGATTCGGCCGTCAGGTCGCTGTGGGTCCGGCCAAAGTCGGCCCGGGCGAGGCGCCGGTACGAGATCTCGAGACCTTCGATCCGCGACGAGGCAACCGATTCGGCGCGAAGAAGCTGCCGTCCAAGCGCTTCCCAGGAGATTCCGCCGCACTCAAAATCCGCCGCTCCCAAGGGCTTACGGGTTCAAGTCTCGTCTCCGGCACGGTGCAGGGACCATCCCGTCGGGCGCAACCGACCGTCGGTCGCGGGCATCGAAGATGCTTCACCGGAAGGGGCATCGAGATGATCGAGATTCGGAGAGCAGACCAAAGGGGACGGGCCGACCACGGTTGGCTGGATTCTCGCCACACGTTTTCGTTTGCCGACTACTACGACCCCCAGCACATGGGGTTCCGGGCGCTGCGCGTGATCAACGAGGATCGGGTCGCGCCGGGGCAGGGGTTCGGGACCCACGGGCATCGGGACATGGAGATTCTGTCGTACGTGCTCGAAGGCGCGCTGGAACACAAGGACAGCATGGGGACGGGGTCGGTCATGAGGCCCGGGGATCTGCAGCGCATGAGCGCCGGGACCGGCGTCCGCCACAGCGAGTTCAACGCCTCGCGCACCGAACCGGTTCACTTCCTGCAGATCTGGATCGTTCCCGACAAAGTGGGCGACCAGCCGGGCTACGAGCAGAAGAGCTTCTCGGCACAGGAGCGGCAGGGTCGGCTGCGGGTCGTTGCGGCGCCGGACGGGCGCGACGGGAGCCTCTCGATTCATGCGGATGCCGTCGTCTACGCCGGGATCTTCGGCGCCGGCGAGCGCGCGGAGCTGTCCCTCGCCAAAGGCCGCTCGGCATGGATCCATGTCGCGCGCGGCAAGGTACGCGTCAACGGGAACGATCTGCAGGCCGGGGATGCGGTCGGCCTGTCGGCCGAGTCGGTCGTGAAGATCGATGGCATCGACGCGGGCGAGGCTTTGGTTTTCGACCTCGCCTGAAGCTGTCGGTCCACCTGCCACGCTGTCGCGCGGTCCGTTCAGCGCCGGCCGACGCCCGAGAGCAGCAGCGCGCCGACGGCCGCCGCCAGCGCCATGCCCCCGACGTGCGCCAACGCGACATGGCTCGTTTCGGCGATCGGGCAGATGAAGTGCAGCACCAGGCCACCCATCGCCCCGCCGGCCGCGCCCAGCGCCATGCCGATGCGCGCGCCACCTGTCGGCACCAGGCGCCGCAGCGCCAGCAGGCCGACCACCAGAAACACGGCGGAGATCTCGAGCACGAAGCTGGCGCAGTGGATGCACGAGCGCAGCAGCGTCCAGTGCAGATCTGCGGGTCGCAGGCTCACCCCGGGCGCCCGCGCGGTCGCGGCCAGCACGAACACCAGCACAACGGCCATGGCGGCGCCGCTCAGCCGCGAGGCGCGGCCCGGCGCTGGGAGCACGTCGCCCCGACGGGGCACCAGCGCCGCCGCGAGCGACAGCGCAAACGCCAGCCCCCACAGCGACGCCGCGGTCACCACCCACCAGGTCGGCAGGGCCGACAGATCCTGCCGCAGCGGCAGATGGCCAAGCGCGATGGCCGGCCAGACCAGCCCGACCAGCCCGACCAGCGCAAAGGCGCCGAAACGGGTTCGCGTTCGCACCGGCTTCATCGCGCCGACCGCGTTCAAGAGATCGGCCGCGGGTGCCGGCGCCTTCTCGAACTCACCGGCCGGTCTCAGCAGGCCGCCGTCGAAATCGCGCGCGGTCATGGGGGCTCCGCCTTGGCAGACTCGGCGTTGCCAAGCATCCCTCTCAGCGTGACATAGGCCCGGTGCGCGCGCTGTTTGATCGCGCCCGGCGTGGTGCCGGTGATCATGGCGGCCTCGGCCGTCGAGCGTCCGTGGACCTTGGTCAGCAGCAGCGCCAACCGCTGGTTCTCGGGCAGCCGGTCGAGCGCCGCCAGCGCGCTGGCCGTGACGCTCGCATCGGGCCGATCGGTCTGGTCTTGGTGCGCGTCGACCGAGACGCCGGTCAGGTGGGCGGCGGGCTCGCTCTGCAGCGTACCGTCTTGGGTCAGGCGCACGCGGCTGCGCTTGCGGCGTCGCAGCTCGTCCAGGCAGGTGCGGTGCGCGATGGTGTACATCCACGGGATCGGGTTGGCGCCCAGAACGTAGGTCCCGCGCGCCTCGTGTACCTTGAGGAACGTGACCTGCAGCGTGTCCTCGGCCGCGGCCTTGTCGCCCAGCAAGCCGCTCAGATAGGCCAAGATCCGGGGCGCCAGCAGCGCGTATAGGCGATGGAAGGCGGCAGCCTCACCGCGACAGTAGCGCGCCATCACGTCGGCCGCCTCGATCGCCTCAGCATCCATGGGCCCCAAACCATCTCCTGAATAGTCTGGCGCGCCATTTTGTTCAACGTCCTTTCCCCGCGGGCGGGGACCATCCTCAGGCGCTCGGTTCGGCCTTCCCGCTCCGGCGGCGGCTCAGCAGCGCGTCGAGCGACAGGGCGCCCGCCCCGGCCAGGGCCAGCCAGATGAAGAACACCAGATAGCTCCACTCTTCCAAGCCGACCAGCGCCGTGAGGCCGGTGATGTCGTCGCGCTTGGCGGTCACGATCGCGATCACCATCGTGAACGCCATCGGCAGCGCGACCAGGCGCGTCCCGAGGCCGAACAGCATCGCCAGCCCGCCGAAGAACTCGGTGGCGGCCGTGAGGCGCGCGTTGAAACCGGGCATCGGGATGTGGAGGGTGGCGAAGTACTGGGTCACGTCGGGGATCGAATGCAGCTTCCCCCAGCCGGTGCCGATGAACACCAGGCCCACCGTCAGCCGGGCCAGCGCCGGCCCCAAAAAAGAGATCTTGTTGGCCGTCTGGCGCAGCCGGTCCAGCGTACCCGCGATGGTCTTGGTCGACATCCTGCCTCCGTGGCTCTACTAAGAAAGGACCGTCAGAGGTCCTCGAGATCCCCGCGAAGAGCGCCGCCGGGCGAAGCCCGTCGTCGCTCACGCGATTTATACGCCAGGGCGGAGACCGGGTTACGGTGCTTCGCAACCCGCCGCGGCTTTCGACCCAGGCGGCGACCGCCGCTATGATCTACCGATGCCGCTCCAGACCAAACGCTGGAACGATCCGGTCGGGGCGGACGACGGGTTTCGATTGCTGATCTGCCGCCTGCGCCCGCGCGGCGTCGCCAAGCAGAGCCAGCCTTGGAACGACTGGTGGCCCGACCTCGGCCCCAGCCGCGCGCTGCTCGACCAGTTTCACGGCAAGCACGGTCCGGCCATCTCGTGGAAGACCTACGCGGAGCGCTACCTGGACGAGATGCGCGGCCCGGCACAGCTCTGGCGGATTCGCGATCTGGCACGGCGGTTCGCGGGGCAGGCGACGCTCACCCTGCTCTGCTCGTCGGCTTGCATCGATCCGGCGCGCTGTCATCGCACGCTGCTGGCGCGCTTGGTGGCGCACACTCCCCGGAAGTAGCGACGGCCCGCGGCGTCATCGGTATCCTGGCCTCACTGGATAGGCATCTGGAACGCCACGCAGTGGTTGGTCTGCGGCAGACCGGTGGTCGAACCGACAAAGGGATCGGAGTCGTGCAGCTGGCCCCAGCGCACGGTGCCGGCCGGCATCGTCGCGGTGGCTGGCATCGCCGCGGCGTTGGCGGTGAAGGCGTAGCTGACCGAGGAGTTGAGACTGGAGAGCGTGTCGCCCACCGTGATCTGCACGGTGTCGTCGCCAACGATCTGGACCGACTGGATCGTGGCGGGCGCTCCTGCGCTGTTGACCTCGAACCCGTGGCCGTTCATCCACTCCGGCACGGCCTGCTGCGGCGGCGGGGTCACGGTGTCGGGGTCCATCACCAGCGGGGGCACCGGCACGTGGAATTTCAGCGTGATGACGGCGCCGCTCACCGAGACCGAGATCGGCTGCAGCGGTTGCCAGTCCTGGCCCAGGACAGCCTTTTGGTAATAGACCTGCCCATACTTCTCGCCGAGCATGTCGTATCCCTGGGCGGTCAGGTGGGTGGCGTCGGAGGCGTAGGGGTACTGGTACTTCGGACCCGAGCAGATGATGTCGCCGGGGTGATCGACGCCGACCATCCACTGCGCCAGCGTCGAGACCGAGGTCGTCCCGACGCCGCTCGGCGTCGAGTGCTGCTGCGACACCAACAGCGGAATTGACGTCGTCGTGCTCTGGCCGGTGATCGGCGGCAGGTCCGCGTTGTAGTCGGTCCACAGCTGCACCAGATCCGCCTCGTAGTCGGTGTTGCCGGCGTCGGCCTCCCCGTGGGTGATGATGATGGCGCCCACGCCGTAGGTCTTGCCGGCGGCCATCGCTAGGTTCGTGATGGCCTGGGCTTCGAACAGCGACGCCGCGTAGGCCAGCCCGGCGGTGCCGGTGCCAGTGGTGCCGTTGTTCGTGGTGTAGGTGGCGCCCTTTTCGATCTCCAAGTAGCCCTGCCCGGATTCCCCCACCTCGGTGTGCGCCGTGACGTAACCGGCGCCGCCGGCCGCCAGATAGAGCGACGTGATCTGATCGGCCATCGCCGTGTGCGGCGTCTCGCCGTCGATGTTGCCGGGATAGGCCTCGGGGTACATGGTCGAAAAAGCCCGCAGCGGTTCGTCGAGCTGCACCATCTTGAGGAGGCCGCTGGTCGGGTCGAAGGGGGGGACCACCAGGCTGCCAAGGAACAGCTTGAGGTTGCCGTAGCCGGACGGTTCCCCCGTCGCCAGGGGGGGCGTCCCCATCACGCCCACCGCCAGGCTCTGTCCGGTGCCGATCACGCCCGCCCAATCCCACGCCGGCGTGGGAAGGGTGGGGGCCGCGTCCGCGCCCGGCCCGCCGTCGACCGGTTTCGCCGAGGAACCTCCGCAACCCGCGCCGGTCGCGGCGGCCAGCGCGGAGGTCAGAAACAGCATCGAGGGGCGAAGGCTTTTCATGGGTGGGGCTCCGGTCGGTTTGGAAGGACCCCGAGGATCCTCTAAATCCCCCGCTCACTCGACTACCGCGGGTCTGGGCGAAAACGCGGCGCTAGACTACCCCCAAACCCGCGCGCTGGGTCAGTGGCGGGCTGTGCTCGGTGGCTAGGTGTTGACCAAGCCGGCGGCGCTCGGCAACCGAGCCTCATCCATATCTTCGCCGTGTCCGCCACCCTCGTCGGGGTGATACCCGGCTTCGCCGTGATCGGCGTCGTCGAGCCCGAGCTCCTCGCTCTCGATACTGGGACGTAGCCCGAGCGTCGCCTTGAGGGCCAGCGCGATCACCGTGGTGGCGCCAATCGACAGCGCCACGGTGAGCCCCATCGCCTCGAGCTGTTCGATCCACAGGGTCTTGCCGACCAGGCCGCCCAGGTTGGTGCCGAGGTTGGGGTTGGCCTGGGGGTTGGCGAAGAAGCCGGTGCAGAGCGCGCCCAGGGTCCCGCCCACGCCGTGCACGCCGAAGGTGTCGAGCGCGTCGTCGTATTTGAAGATCGCCTTCAGCTTGGTGCAGGCCAAGAAGGGGACCACGCCGGCCAGCAGGCCGATCAGCACGGCGCTGGTCGGCGTGACGAACCCCGAGGCGGGCGTGATGACGACCAGCCCTGCCACCGCGCCCGAGCAGAACCCGAGGACCGTCGGCTTGCCGCGCAGCAGCCACTCCAGCGCGGGCCAGATCGTGGCGGCCACCGCGGCCGCCAGCGTGGTGGAGGTGAAGGCGGTGGCGGCGATGCCGTCGGCGGCCACCGCGCTGCCGGCGTTGAAGCCGTACCAGCCCACCCACAGCATGCCGGTGCCGATCATGGTCAGGACCACGCTGTGCGGGAGAAAGGCGCGGCGATCGAAGCCGGTTCGCTTGCCGAGGATCAGGCAGAGCACCAGCGCCGACCAGCCGGACGACATGTGCACCACCGTCCCGCCGGCGAAGTCGACCGCCCGGATGCCGGCCTTGGCGTTCCAGACGCCGTTCATGAAGCCGTCGGCGCCCCACACCATGTGCGCCAGTGGGAAATACACGACGAACATCCAGAGCGCGATGAAGGCCATGACGGCCGAGAACTTCATCCGTTCGGCGATGGCGCCCACGATCAGCGCCGGGGTGATGATCGCGAACATGAGCTGGTACATCGCGAACACGTTCTGCGAGACCCAGGCGCCATAGTCGGCGTTGGGCGTCGAGGTCACCCCTTGGAGCCCCGCAAATTTGAGACCCCCCAGAAAAGGGGTCCCGTGATCGAAGGTCAGGCTGTAACCGACGGCCCACCACAAGATGGTGACCAGGCCGGCGCACCCCAGACACTGCGCCATGACCGACAGGACGTTCTTGCGCCGCACCAACCCGCCGTAGAACAGGGCCAGCCCGGGCAGGGTCATGAACAGCACCAGCGCGCTCGAGGTCATCATCCAGGCGTTGTGGCCAGGCCCCGGCGACGCCAGATACTTGGGCGTCCCGTTGGTGATGTAAGCCTCCAGATCGGCGACGCGCGCCGCCAGATCGGGCGCGGTGGCCGGCGCGGCGGCGGTCGGGGTGGGCGACTGGGCGGACCCGACGGTCTCGGCGGCGGCGCTCGAGGCCACTACCGACGCGGCGATCAGGGCGACGATCAAAGACGCTCGGCGGTGGTGCATCCCCATTGGCGAAATCCTTTTTCGAAGGGCGGTGATTCTGCGCCCGACGAAAACGGCGTCGCGGGGGCGGGCGAATCTTCGCGACTCGGGGGAGCCCGATCAAGCCTTCATTGACGCTTTATTATTCGATTAGAAACATTTGCGAAACATGAAATTTACATGACGGAAATAAATAGCCCCGGGGACGAAAAAAGATCGGCCGCCTGTCGATCTCGCCGGTCGCCAATCGACTGACTGGGGGACGATTTGATCCCGAAACGCACCCATCAAGGAGAGACCCATGCAGTACATGCTGCTCATTTACGGAAACGAAGAAGGCATGAAGACAGCCACCCCGGGCGACCGCGAGGCGATGTTCAAGGCCTACGGCGAGTTCACCGCCAGCATCGTCAAGTCGGGCAACATGAAGGCCGGGGACGCGCTGCAGCCGACCGCCACCGCCACCACGGTGCGGGTGCGCGACGGCAAGACGCTCACCACCGATGGCCCGTTCGCCGAGACCAAGGAGCAGCTCGGCGGCTACTACCTGGTCGAGGCCAAGGATCTCGACGAGGCGACCAAGCTGGCGGCCCGCATCCCAGGGGCCCGCGTCGGCAGCATCGAGGTTCGCCCGATCATGGCGATGCCGGCCGACTACCCCCGCCCCAAGGCCTGAGCCCATGCGTCCGCCCGGGGATATGCTGGGCTCCGGGCGGGCGATGGATTCCGAACGCGAGACGATTGGCGGCGTCTTTCGCGAAGAGCGGGCGCGGATGCTGGCGACTCTGATTCGCCTGCTCGGCGACATCGACCGCGCCGATGAGGGGCTGGCCTCGGCGCTGGAGGCGGCGCTGGTGCAGTGGCCGACGGAAGGGACGCCCGGCAATCCCCGGGCCTGGCTGATTCGGACCGCGCGCAACAAAGCGGTGGACAGCCTCCGGCGCGGCGCTCTGTTCGAGGAGAAACGCGCCGAGCTGAAAATGGAGGCGTCGTCCTCTTCGGCCGCGGCGCTCGACATCGACGAGGAACCCGTGGACGACCGGCTCCGACTGATCTTCACCTGCTGCCACCCTGCGCTCGCCATCGAGGCCCAGGTGGCGCTGACTCTGCGGACGCTCGGCGGCCTCGAGACCGAGGCCATCGCGCGCGCGTTCCTGGTGCCGGCGCCAACCATGGCGCAGCGGCTGGTGCGCGCCAAGGCCAAGATCCGCCAGGCGGGCATCCCGTATCGGGTGCCAGATCCCGAGGAGCTGCCGGCGCGGCTCGAAGCGGTGCTGGTGGTGATCTATCTGGTCTTCAACGAAGGCTACGCCGCCAGCTCGGGGATCGTGCCGCTGCGCCGCGAGATCTGTGAAGAGGCGATTCGCCTCGGCCGCCTGCTGGTCGAGCTGATGCCGGCCGCCGCGGAGGCCCGCGCGCTGCTGGCGCTCATGCTGCTGCAGGACGCGCGGCGCGAGGCTCGGGTGGACAGAGACGGCGGGGTGATCCTGCTCGAAGATCAGGATCGATCGCGCTGGGACCAACCGGCGATACGGGAAGGGCTGGCGCTCATCGAAGGCACGCTGCGGATCGCGTTTCCCGGGCCGTACGCGCTGCAGGCGGCGATCGCGGGCGTGCACGCGCAGAGCGCCCGCGCCGAGGAGACCGACTGGACGCAGATCGCGGGTCTCTACACGCTGCTCGATGAGCTTTACCCCTCGCCGGTGGTGGCGCTCAACAAAGCGGTCGCGATCGCGATGGTGGCGGGCCCCGCCGAAGGGTTGCGGCGCATCGACGCGCTGGCGGCCAGCGGCGCGCTCGCCGACTACCACCTGCTGCCGGCGGCGCGCGCCGATCTGTTGCGCCGCCTCGGCCGCTGGCGGGAGGCGGCGGCCGCCTACCGCCAGGCGCTGGCGCTGGCAGGCAACCAGTCCGACCGCCGCTTCCTGCAGCGCCGTTTGATCGAAGTGACCGGTCTGCCCGGACCGAACTGACCGAGTTGAGTTAAGGATCGCTCAGGGCGCGGCCAGCCGCTTGGCGTACTGCTGCTCGTAGTAGTCGCGGTAGGCGCCGCTGCGGATCCGATCGGCCCAGGCCGCGTTGGCGCGGTACCAGGCCACGGTGTCGGTGAGGCCCTGGTCGAAATTGTGGCGCGGCCGCCAGCCCAGCTCTTCGCGGATCTTGCGCGAGTTCATGGCGTAGCGGCGATCGTGGCCCGGCCGATCGGGGACGTGGCGGATCAGCGACTCGTCGCGACCGGCCAACCGCAGGATGGTTCGCACGACCTCCAGGTTGGGGCGCTCGTTCTCGGCGCCCACGTTGTAAACGTCGCCCGATGCGCCGCCTTCCAGCACCAGGTCGACCGCCTCGCAGTGGTCCTCGACGTGGATCCAGTCGCGCACGTAGAGGCCGTCGCCGTAGACCGGTAGCGGCTTGCCCTCGAAGGCGTTCAGGATCATGAGCGGGATCAGCTTCTCGGGGAACTGAAACGGGCCGTAGTTGTTCGAGCAGCGCGTGATGACGGTGTCCATCCCGTGCGTGTGGTGGAACGCCATGACGAAGTGATCGGCGGAGGTCTTGCTGGCCGAGTAGGGGCTGCGCGGCGACAGGGGCGTCGTCTCTTCGAAGGCGCCGGTCGGACCGAGCGACCCGTAGACCTCGTCGGTCGACACTTGCAGGAAGCGCCTGCAGCCCGCGGCCCGCGCCGCCTCCAGCAGACGCAGCGTTCCCAGCACGTTGGTGTCGAGGAACGGCTCGGCCGACAGGATGCTGCGGTCGACATGGCTCTCGGCGGCGAAGTGCACGATGGCGTCGATGGCGTGAACCTTCAGCAGCTCCAACATCTTCGCGCCGTCGCGGATGTCGGCCCGCACGAACAGATGTTTGGCGTCGCCCTCGAGATCGCGCAGGTTCTCGAGGTTGCCCGCGTAGGTCAGCGCATCGACGTTGACCACCAGCCCTTCGGGACGCTTGCGCCGCGCCAGCCGCACGTACGACGAGCCGATGAAGCCCGCGCCCCCTGTCACCAGCAAGTTCATGCGCGCACCAGTCTCCGTGGGGCGATCTTCAAAGTCAACGCGCCGAACCCGATCTCGTTCACGACCCGAGGAGCTTGGTGATGCCGGCCCGCACCTCGTCGCCAATGTCGGCGCGCTGGAGCGCGTAATGGACCAGCGCGATGACATATCCGGCCCGATCGCCGACGTCGAACCGGCGGCCGTCGACCTCCAGTCCCTGCAGCCCGCGGCGGGCGCAGAGCGTCGCCAGGCCGTCGGTAAGCTGAATTTCGTCGCCCCGTCCGGGCGGCGTCTCGGCCAGGATACCGAAGATCTCGGGCGGCAAGACGTAGCGCCCGATGATCGCCAGCCGCGACGGCGCCGTCCCGGGCGCGGGCTTTTCGATCAGCTTGCGGATCTTGAGCTCGCGCGGCGAGGTCCGCTCGCCGTCGATGATGCCGTACAGGTGCTCTTGCCCGACCGGCACCTCTTTGAGCCCCACCACGCCGTCGCCGGTGCGCGCGTAGACGTCGATGAGCTGCCGGATCCCGGGAACCTCGGCGTCCATCAGGTCGTCGCCCAGCAGCACCGCGAACGGCTCGTCGCCCACGGCGTCGCGGGCGCAGAGCACGGCGTGCCCGAGGCCGCGCGCCTCGCCCTGTCGCACCGACACGAAGCGCGCCAGCTCGGTCGGCTTGCGCACCAGCGCCAGATCGGCCTTCTTCCCCCGACGCTCGAGCAGCGCCTCCAGCTCGGGCGCGCGATCGAAGTGGTCCTCGATGGCCGACTTGCCGCGCGCGGTGATGAAAATGACTTCTTCGATCCCGGCCGCCACGCACTCCTCGACGATGATCTGGATGCTCGGCACATCCACCAGCGGGAGCATCTCTTTGGGGACGGCTTTGGTGGCGGGCAAGAACCGCGTCCCCAGCCCCGCCACCGGTATCACCGCTTTACGAACTCTCTTCCCCCGCGCGTCGCTCATTTGGATCGGCACTTTAGCCTCTTTTGGGGGCGTCGATAGGGTGCCGAAGACGCAATAAGTGCGACAAATGGGGTAAAGTGCGCCCATGATCCCACCCAATCCGGCCCGCGCGTCCGAGCACATCGGCGGCGTCTACATCGTCCCGCTGCGCTCGTTCGCCGACGACCGCGGTTACTTCTTCGAGAGTTTCCGTCAGTCCTGGATTCCCGGCGTCCGCCCGATGATCCAGGGGAACGTGTCGTTCTCGAAGGCCGGTGTGCTGCGGGGGATGCACTACCACGTCAAACAGGCCGACTTCTGGCTGGTCCCCTCGGGGCACGTGCGGGCGGCGCTCTACGATCTTCGGCTGTCGTCGCCGACCCGTGGCCAGCGGGAGATGCTGGATCTCGGCACCGACCACCCCTTCGGCCTGTACATCCCCAAGGGCGTCGCGCACGGGTTCTGCGCGCTGGCGGACTCGTTCATGACCTATCTGGTCGACGAGTACTACGACAACAGCGACGAGCGGGGTGTCCGCTGGGACGACCCGGCGCTCGGCCTCGACTGGCAGGTCGAGACCGCCATCGTCTCGGGGCGGGACCAAGAGAACCCGCTGCTGGCGGCCATCCTGCAGGACGCCCTGCCGCGTTGAATCGCCTCGTTTTCTAGGGCGTTCGGGCGATCGCGGGTGGGATGGCCGCGGCCAGTTAGCGCTGGAGATTGCCCGGGCAGTCGCCTAGTCTGACCGCTTCACTTTGGAGCCAAAATGATGGACGTCCAACTCTTCGACAGCACGCTTCGCGACGGTACCCAAAGCGAGGGCCTGTCGCTCTCGGTCGAGGACAAGCTCAAGATCGCGCGCTTGCTGGACGGCTTTGGGATCCACTTCATCGAGGGGGGCTACCCCGGTTCGAATCCGAAGGACGTGGAGTTTTTCCAGCGCGCCAAGGCCATCAAATTTCGGCACGCCAAGCTCACGGCGTTCGGGATGACCCGTAAGGCCGGTGGCCGCGCCGAGACCGATCCCATTTTGGCCGCCATGGTGGCCGCCGAGACGCCGGCGGTGGCCGTGGTCGGCAAGACCTGGAACCTCCACGTCACCCAGATCGTCGGGACGACGCTGGCAGAGAACCTGGCGATGATCTCGGACAGCGTCGGCTTTCTCAAGAAGCAGGGGCGCGAGGTGGTATACGACTGCGAGCATTTCTTCGACGGCTTCCGCGCCGATCGGGAGTACGCGCTCGCGACGGTCAAGGCCGCCGCGGCCGCCGGCGCCGACTGGGTCGCCATGTGCGACACCAACGGCGGCAGCCTGCCGGGGTTCATTTCCGAGGTGGTGGGGGTCGTCCATCGGACCATCCCGACCAAGCTCGGCATCCACACCCACAACGACTGCGACGTGGCGGTCGCCAACGCCTTTGCCGGCATCGAGGCCGGCTGCGTCCAGGTGCAGGGCACGATGAATGGCTGGGGCGAGCGTTGCGGCAACGCCAACCTGATCTCGGTGATCGCGGGCCTCCAGCTCAAGATGGGTCGCCATTGCGTCCCCGACGAGAATTTGGCGCGCCTCAGCGAGCTGTCGCGGGCGGTCAGCGAGATCGCCAACATTCGCCCGCGCGCGCACGCCCCCTACGTCGGGCACTCCGCCTTTGCGCACAAGGGCGGCATGCACGTCGCCGCCGTCGAGAAGATCCCGGCCAGCTATGAGCACATCGTCCCCGAACGGGTCGGCAACCGCCGCCACATCGTGGTCTCCGAGCTGTCGGGGCGGGGCAACGTCCGAATGCGCGCCGGCGAACTCGGCATCGACGTGCAGGGGAACGAGCGCACGGTGCTCGACCACATCAAGGAGCTCGAGAGCCAGGGCTATCAGTTCGAAGCGGCCGAGGGGTCTTTCGAGCTGCTGAGCCGGCGCAGCCATCCGGGCTACCTGCCGCCGTTCGAGGTGCTCGACGTGGTCGTGATCTCCGAGCGCCGGCGCGGCAACTCGATGTTCGCCGAGGCCACCGTGAAGCTGAAGATCGGCGACGAGGTGGTGCACACGGTCTCCGAGGGGACCGGCCCGGTGCACGCGCTCGACGGCGCGTTTCACAAGGCGCTCAATCCCCACTTCCCACTGGTGCGCGACGTCCGCCTGGCCGACTACAAGGTGCGGATTCTCGACCCGGAAGAGGCGACCCGCGCCAAGACCCGGGTCCTCATCGAATCGGCCCGCGGTGAAGAGCGCTGGAGCACCATCGGGGTGTCGCAGAACATCATCGAAGCCAGCGCCACGGCGCTGGCCGATGCGCTCGAGCTACCTCTGGCGCGGGTGGCGACCCCCGCGATCCGCAGGCCGGCAGCGGTCGGGGAGGCCATTGGCCGACGTCCCGACATCTGACGTCCACCCCGAAGAAACCTGCACGTAACAAAGGCGTTGCAGATTACCTATTTCTATTCCACAGAAGATCCGATAGCATCGGGGTTTGAGCGGACCTTGCGCGGGCGGGAAGATGAAGCCATATCAACGTTAGGTTCGAGGTGAGCGCCGGGGAGGCGATTGACCTCGAAGCTCAGCCGATGTCTACTCGAGCAAAGTTTCAGTAACAACGTACGAGGGAGAAATTCACACATGGACGCCAACAAAGACAAGACCACCGACAGCGAGAGCAGCAACACCCAGTCCGAGGGCCTTCCCGCCCCCGCCGCCACGCAGGACGCCGGCGAGTTCAAGATCGAGATCCGCAAGCTCGAGATGCCGGTTCGTCCGCGCGGCGTTCTCGCCGAGTAGTGATCTCCCCGGCCTTGCGTTGCCAAGACTTGACAGCGCGGAGGCCAACGTAGAAAAGGGGAGGGATGGGTCTGCCGACAATCGGGAAGGTGCCGATTTATTTCGGAGCCTCCGAACGGCCGCTTTTCGGGTTCTACCATCCGCCCTCCGGGTCAGGCGTCCGCACCACAGGGGTTGTTCTTTGCAGCCCCATTGGCGACGACCTGATCCGGGCGCATCGCGCGCTTCGTCATTTGGCGGAGAGCCTGGCCGAGGCTGGGTTCGCGGTGCTCAGGTTCGATTTCGACGGCACGGGTGATTCGGCCGGCGACGAGCGCGATCCGGATCGGGTCGCCACCTGGCGCGCCGACATCGCGCGCGCGGCCACCGAGCTTCGTAGCCGCAGCGGCGTGCAGGCCCTGGCGTTGGTCGGGCTTAAGCTGGGCGCCACGCTGGCGGCGTTGGCGGCCGAAGATCTCGGCGGCGTAGATGCGCTGGTGCTCTGGGGAGCGCACGAATCTGGCAAGGCCTACGTCTCCGAAGCGACCAAGGCGCACAGGATGCACACGATGCTCGAGCCGGACAGCTTCTCCGGTGGGTCGGCTTCGACCGAAGGGCAAGAGGCGCTGGGATTTCTGCTCACGCAGCCGACCATCGATGCGCTGACGGGCGTGGATCTTTTTACAACCCAGCGCTCGCCCGCGCGACGGACCCTGGTGGTCGACACCGCCAACCTTTCTTCGGCCAGCGCGCTGGCCGTTCATCTGACGGCGCTCGGCGGGCAGGTTACGACCGTGCACATGCCAGGACAGAAGTTCCTCATCACGCGGCCGCAAGATTCCGAAGTGCCGCAGACCATCATCGATGCGGTCGTCGGATGGCTCGGCGAGGAGTCTCCGTCGCTCGATCGCGCCGCCTCGGGTAGTCCGTCGGCGGCTCCCGGACCGACGTCGGCCGAGGCGCCCGGCTTGAGGGAGCGGGCCGTGACCTTCGGCGGCGAGCGCCGACTGTTCGGAATTCTCACCAGCCCGCCAGCCGCGGCGCAGCGGGCCGACCTTCCGGCCATCATCATGCTGAACGCTGGGTCGATCCATCGCATCGGGGCGCACCGGCTCTACGTGCCGATGGCGCGGCGTTGGGCCGCGCTTGGCTTCCACGTGTTGCGGATCGATCTCTCGGGTATCGGCGATAGCCCGGTGGGCGCCGGCCAACCGGAGAACTTGACCTATCCGCGCGATCGCGGGCAGGACGTCCAGGCCGCGATGGATTTTCTGTCGGAGAGCCTGAAGATTGACAAGTTCGTGCTGACCGGGCTCTGCTCGGGCGGCGACATCACCTTCGAGATCGGCTTCCGCAGCCCGAAGGTGGCGGGGGCGATCATGATCAACCCCCGGACCTTCTGCGTGAATGATCTCAGCATGGTCGATTCGTATCAGCAGGCGCGCTGGTACCAGGGATCGCTGCTGCAGCCCGACTCGCTGAAGAAGCTCCTGCGGGGCGACGTCGACATCGCGCGCGCGGCGCGCATCGTCGCCCCCAAGGTGGCCGATCAGGTGGTGAGCCGGGCCAAGCGCGCGGTGAGCAATCTCCTCGGGGGTGGCCGGAACGACGGCGCCGCCGCGTCGTCGGACAAGCCCCGCGAGAACGACGTTCCCAAATGTCTCCGGCTCATGGCCGAGCGCGGTGTCGACACCTACCTGGTCGTCACCGAGCACGATCCGGGCGTCGACTACGTGGACGCCAACTACGGCCGCGAGATGCGCGCGCTGGCTTCATTGGCCGGCTATCTGCGAACCGAGATCAAGGGGACCGACCACACCTTCACGGCGCGCTGGGCGCAGGACTTCGTGTCGGCGGCCATTACCGATCACCTAAAACAGCGCTATCTGACCTCGCGGGCCGCCTAGATGTCGACGATCCAGGCGCAGGCCGCGCTCACCAAGGGCGCCGCCCTCCAAGACTTTTCGTATGAGCCTCAGGAGCTCGGGCCGAACGACATCGAGATCGAGATCTCGCACTGCGGCCTGTGCCATAGCGACATCCATCTGATCGACGACAGCTGGTCGCGCAGTAAATATCCCC
>Ga0209483_1001447_pt1 | contig 17948 bp, 16 predicted proteins | sample NGEPerA_FD_184508 | JGI IMG/M metagenome (GOLD analysis project Ga0209483, IMG submission 184508) | Arctic peat soil microbial communities from the Barrow Environmental Observatory site, Barrow, Alaska, USA - NGEE PermafrostL2-A... | ecosystem: Environmental > Terrestrial > Soil > Wetlands >... | reverse complement strand
CAAATACGGCGAGGGCATCATCTTCGCGCGCGAAGGCGATGGGGAAGATGCCAAGCTTACAGTACAATTTAGTGGGCACGGAATGAAAAAGCTGGTGGAGAAGTTCGCTCAGCTGGAACGCTTGTAGAACCAGCGCGCCTCCACTCCGCTCATTGCGCCACACATTCAGAAAGTTCAGAGAGAAGACAGACATTCATGGCAAACACGAAATCGATTACCGACAAGTCCGAACGCAAGGCAGTGAAACGGGCCGCCCGCAAGAAGGCGGCTCCGAAAGCTCCGCGCACCGGCGCACGCGGCGAGAACAAGGCCAAGATCAAGAAGGCAGCACGCGGCCAGTCGAAGCGTTAACTACGAACGGATAACGGCGAAGGGCGGAGCCTGAGCTCCGCCCTTCGTCTTGTCGGGGCGCGCGATCGACGGATATTGCGATTTCGTCAGAGTCCTCGCCGCACCGGACTCGCTTACCGCATAGAATCGACTCCAAACCATTCCATGCAGCGAGGGATGAGCACTCTGCCCCGACAAATTTTTGCTACCAAATCCATCGACAAGCTGATCTCCGACTCGGAAGCGCCGGAGACCGCGCTGAAGAAGACGCTCGGCCCGGTTTCGCTTACCGCGCTGGGTATCGGAGCGGTGATCGGCTCCGGTATCTTTACGGTCATCGGCACGGCCATCGGCGGCAATCCGGCGAGTGCGGGGTCCCTAAGCCAGTCCCCCGTGATCGATCTGTTTTTCGGACTGATCCATCACGACCTCGGGCATATTGCGGGTCGGCCGGGTGCGGGGCCGGCGCTGGCGCTGTCGCTGATTCTGGTTGCCATTGTTTGCTGCTTTACCGGGCTGTGCTATGCCGAGTTGGCAAGCATGATTCCGATTGCCGGCTCGGCTTATACGTACACTTACGCGACGCTGGGCGAGCTGGTGGCGTGGATTATTGGGTGGGACCTGATCCTCGAATATGCCTTCTCCAACATGAGCGTCAGCGTGGGCTTTGCCGCGCATTTTGTCGACCTGCTGGATTGGCTGGGGATACATCTCAATCCGAAATGGCTTTCGCCGGCGTATCTTCCCCAGGGCCTGCAGGCGCTCGACAGCAGCTACATCTACCAGCCCGGCTGGCATTTCGGATTCAACATTCCGGCGTTCATCATCGTCATCCTGCTGACGGTGATCCTGGTGCGCGGCATACGCGAGTCGGCGCGGACGAACAACATCATGGTGCTGATCAAAATGGTCGCCATCATCGCGTTCGTTCTGGTGGGCCTGCACTTTATTCATCCCGCGAACTACCATCCGTTTTCGCCGAACGGATGGTCGGGCGTGCTGGCCGGCGGCAGCATTATTTTCTTCACGTATATAGGGTTCGATTCGGTCTCGACCGCCAGCGAAGAGTGCATCGATCCGCAGCGCACTGTGCCGATCGGCATCATTGCTACGCTTGTGATCTGCACCATTCTTTATGTTGCCGTCGCGGTTGTGTTGACCGGGATTGTGCCGTGGCAGTCGGTGATCGGCGATGCGGCGCCGGTGGTCAACGCGCTGAAGCGGTTGACGATTCAGACCGGAAGCCCGCTGCTGCATTGGACGCGGCTGGTCGTGCTGCTGGGCGCAATTATCGGCATGATCTCGTCGATCCTGGTGTTCCAGTTGGGACAGGCGAGGGTGTGGTTTGCGATGTCGCGCGACAAGCTGCTGCCGGACATGTTCTCGAAAGTGCATCCGAAGTTCCGCACACCCGCGACGGCGACGTGGATTGCCGGGATTCTGGTGGCGATCCCCGCTGGGCTGCTCGATGTTGGAACGCTGGCTGAACTTTCGAATATCGGCACGCTGTTTGCGTTTGTGCTGGTGTCGATCGGCGTGCTGGTGCTGCGCAAGAAGCAGCCCGAGCGGCGGCGCGGGTTCCGCGTTCCGTGGGGGCCGATCTTCCCGGTGCTGAGCGTGGTGTTCTGTATTTTGCTGATGATGGGGTTGCCGGCGCGGACGTGGGAGCGGTTCTTTGTGTGGCTGGTGATTGGGCTGTTCGTTTACGTCTTCTATTCGCGGAAGCGGAGTGAGTTTTACAAGGGTAAAATCTGAAATGTAGATAGGGAGGGGAAGAAAATGTCCACTCGCAAACGCGCCGAACGCAAGATGAAGAGATTTTGGCTCTCGTATGACTTGGGGTTACGAGGCGACTATTCAGGCCTTTATCAATGGCTTGACGGTAAAGACGCCAAAGAATGTGGAGATAGTATCGCGACTTTTTTATCTGATCGAACACAGGAAGAGATTGAAGGTCAGATTAAAGAGACGGTGGGCGACGATGCTCCTCGCGCCCGCGTCTATCTTATTGCGCCGGCCGGGGATGGCAAGTTCAACGGGAAGTTTCTGATTGGCCGGAGGAAATCATCTCCTCCTTGGGCCGGATTTCTGGAAACTGCCGTAGATACTGCCTTAGACCAATGAACGTTTGTCTCGACGCCTGTTTTCTGATTGGTTTATACGATCCGCGCGACCAATATCATCAAAGGGCAACGGAATTATTCGCTGAGGTATTTGATGATCCAAGTCCAAACGTCGTCGTGCTTGTTTGGCCGGTACTCTACGAGAGTGTATCGACCCAGTTGGTCAAACAGCGGATTCCAACTGCCGCGATGGAGCGAGATCTAAGGCGTCTTCGTGCGCTGCAACGACTGAAATATGTTGATGATGCCCCATATCGGGAACAGGCCCTTGAAGCTTGTTTCACGGAACTCAACCGGCCCCCGTCTACATATCGCGCTCTAAGTCTCACTGATCGCGTCCTTCGTTCCGTGCTGTTGGATGCAGACAATAAAGTTGACGCAGTCATCACTTTCAACGCGGGTGATTTCGTAGATGCCTGCAAACAATCAGGGCGACAACTGTTTCCATGATTCTCTGCGATTGGCACTGCAAGAGCGTTGTATCCCGCCATCCATGACCTCCACCTTCCTCACTGCCGAGTGGCGCAAACTGATTATGGCGCAGTATATTGTCGAACCGGCTACGCTCGGGTCGTGGCTTCCGGAGGGGCTTGAGTTCGATTTGTACGAGGGCGGGTGCTACGTTTCGCTGGTTGGCTTTCTGTTCGACAACACGCGGCTGAAGGGGCTGCGCATCCCCTTCCATACGCGGTTCGAGGAGATCAATCTGCGGTTCTATGTGGTCCGCGCTGACGCCGATGGGACGCGGAAACGTGGCGTGGTCTTTGTGCGCGAGTTTGTGCGGCGGGCGGCTATTTCGATCATCGCGAACACGCTGTATGAGGAGCCTTATGCAACGCTGCCGACTCGTTCCAGCATCGTCAACACGCCGGAAGCATTGAGCGTTCGTTACGACTGGCGGCATGGCAAGGTCTGGCAGAGTCTTGCAGTTGAGGCCTCGCCGGTTGCGCAGTCTATTGAGGCCGGGAGCGAAGAGGAGTTCCTTACCGAGCATTATTGGGGGTATACGAAGCGGCGCGATGGACGGACGTCGGCGTATGAGGTGCGGCATCCGCGATGGAAGGTTTATCCGGTGCGGAGCTACGAGGTTGTGGCCGACTTCGGCACGCTGTATGGGCCGGCGTTTGCCGGGTTGAATGGGCAGCGGCCGGCGAGTGTTCTGCTGGCCGAAGGGTCGGAAGTGTCGGTGCTTTCGGGGGTGCGGTTGCGACCGGGAAACGCGTCGCGCGTCTAATCTATAGAGAGAGGTGGAAATACCATGAGAACTATCGACGCATACCAAAATGGCGGCGTCATCCAGGCGGACACCGCGACCCTGCTCAGCCGCGTGCTGTGGATCACGACTGTCGGCTTCCTGTTTACCGCGCTTGGGGCGTATATCGCGCCGGATGCGCTGCCGGGCATTGGCTTCTTCGCCGTCGTCATCGTCAACTTCGCACTGATCTTCGGCATCCAGTACGTGTCGCGGAGATCGCCGGGAATTGCGCTGGCGCTGTTTTACCTGTTCACCGTGCTGATGGGCGTCGAAGTGGGGCCGCTGATCAAGATGTATCTGCATATGGCGAACGGGCAGACCATTGTGTTTCAGGCTGCTGGAACGACCGCGCTGGGAATGGCTGCGATGGCGATCGTTGCGGAGTTCGCTCGGTTTGACTACGTCAAGGTCGGCCGCATCGCGATGTTCGCCTTGATCGGCCTCATCCTTATCGGCGTGATCGGGATGTTCGTCCACTTCGTGCGGCCGGGTGTCTACGCGTGGCTTTCGCTGATCATCTTCAGCGTGCTGCTGCTGGTGGACTTTATGCGGCTGAAGGATGGCGGACGCGGAGCGACGGCGGTGACGCTGGCATTGTCGATCTACCTGGATGCGCTGAACATCTTCATCGCGCTGTTGCAGATCTTCGGAGGCGGGTCGCGGAGCCGCGACTAGCGGCTACACTTAGAGGAATGGCTCGCCGCTCTACCGTTTCTGAACTACAGCCCGACCCGTTGACCTGGCTCCGCGGCCTGCCAAAGGCGGAGTTGCACCTGCACCTCGAAGGCTCCATTGCGGCGGAAACGCTGGTGGAGCTTTCGCGGCGTAACGACGCCCGGCCGCTGACTCTTGATGAGGCGAAAGCCAGTTATTTCTACACTGACTTTCCCAGCTTCCTGATGAGCTTCAAGGCGGTTACGGAGCGTCTGCACACGCCTGCGGACTACGAGACGATTACCTACAACATGCTGCGCGATCTTGGGCGGCAAGGCGTTCGTCATGCCGAGGCTTATCTGTCGATTGGGATTCTGTACCACTTTGCGCGGATCGATGTGGATGAAGTGATGGCTGCGGCTGAACGTGGGCGCGTGCGCGGCGAGCGGGACTTTGGGGTGTCGCTGCTGTGGATCATCGACGCTGTGCGGCACTTCGGCGTGGACGAATGCGCGCGGGTTTTTACCAAGGCTGCGAGGCTGCGGAACGTTTATCCCAGCGTTGTTGGCGTCGGGATTGGCGGCGATGAAGCGCGCGGACCGGCGCATGATTTTCGCGAAATTTATGCCGAGGCCCGGGCGGCGGGGTTGCACCTTACCTGCCATGCCGGGGAGTCGACCGGGCCGCAGAGCGTTTGGGCGGCGATCAACATCGGCGCAGAGCGGATTGGGCATGCGCTCACCGCGGTGCAGGATCCCGACCTGATCGCCGTGCTGGCCGAGAGGCAGATTCCGCTGGAGCTGAACATTACCTCCAACCTGCGGACCGGGTGCTGCGCCAACTTGTTCGACCACCCCGCTCGGCACTACTTCGAGGAGGGGCTGATGATTACGCTCAACTCGGACGATCCGCCGTTCTTCGGGGCGAATCTGCTGGACGAGTACCGGCTGGTGCATCGGGAGTTCGAGCTGTCGCTGGACCAGATGCGGGAGCTGGCGGCGAACTCGTTCGAGGCGAGTTTTTTGCCGCCGGAGCGGAAGCTGGCCCTGCTGGCTGAGGTGGAATCTTACGGCTGGTAGTTGCCCCCTCCCCCCACCTAAAGCGGGTAAAGTGTCTTATCGAAAGGGTTTAGGTTCGTACCTCCTCCGCACCACCCTCTTTGAATAGAAACGTCCGGCGTGAGCCGGGCGGAATCTTTTTGCTGTCTTTAATTGTAATAGGGCTGTCAATAGACGTTGAAGCTCCTAGGATGGCGCTACGCGTACATGGCTGTGGCGGCCAGGAATGGATATAGGCGCATAGAACCTCCGCATGGGGATTAATCGGCGGCTATCACGTTCCTACCGCAGGAAGATGAATTATGAACGCCTTAATCCGCGCGAACGGCGCGCGACGCGCATTGCACCGAGACCTCCGAAACCGGCCAACAGCATCGTCCAGGCCGCGGGTTCAGGTACGGTGGCCGGCGAATTGCCGACGCCGGCGCTGAGTTCCAGAGAGTATCCCGGATTTTGCTGCAGGAAGGCGGGGTCTATCGTAAATATGGGATCAACGTCGACGCTGCCTGAAAAAACTATCTGCGGCGCGACAAGGTAGGAGATGGCGGCACTCATGAAAACTTCTTGAGAAACGCCAGGGTGAAACGCAATAGATTGACTGATTTTTTGATTAGCCGCCTCATCGGAAGAGCAAGTTGATATGTCGGTCACCGAGGCGATGCAAAGGCTGGAGAATACTGTCCCAATCTGTACAATTCCGGTCACCTGGAAAATGTTGTCTTGCCCTCCGTTAAACTGAACGGAAGACGTCATATCAACCGGAACTATAGTAGAAGTGGAAGAGCCAAGGGGACCTAGAACTTCAACAAAGTAGGCAAGTATCGCCACCGCGGCGGGGTCGCCCGGCTGATACTGGCCCTGTCCTGAAACAGAAACGAGTAAACTGGGAACTGGCCCAATGATCGCCGCAGCAAAAGCGCTAGCAGAAAACGTGCCCCCAAATGGAGTCGGTCCAACTGCATCGAAAGAAGCTAAGGTAGAGTACGGTCCCTGTTGGCTCTGACCCATGCCCGGTGCAGCATAGGCCGCCACCGACGTGAAAGGCGCTGGAAGTGTGTCAGCGTGGGCGCGTCCTGAGATGGCCAGCGCAGCCACGAAAAGGGTTAGACTCGAAAGGCCGAATGTCCTCGCAGCAAGACGTCGCCGCCGCACACACACACCTGGGAGGGCGGACCTGGCGAGTAGTATGGCGCCGGCTCTCGGAGCGCCTACGGGCGTGGCCGCGCGGTTGAAAAAATTGTTCAAAGTCATTGCCAGTGCCCTCTCTTGATTAATATCCCGGGTTGCGTCCGGAGTCTCAGTTATGTGGTGTGAGAAGCATACTCCCATTTTGAAACAGAGGCGGTCTGTCAGAGGATTTACGTGACGGATGAATCCGTCACGTTAAGCAAGACGGGGGAAGATTTGTGCTGCGAGTTAAGCGGGACGGGAAGATTTGTTCCTCATGGGATCGGCTGTAAATGCTGCGATCTCTCCACTGCGGCGGCAAGTGCGCCGCCTTCGGTCGAGATGACAGGGTTGAGGTGGGTGGCGACGGGCATTCTCTCTAGCGGCCTGGAGGGACGGGGACCATGACGGCGTTGGGGTCGACTTTGGGGATGCCGAAGTGGCCGCCGAGGTGGACGAGGTCGAGGGGGCGGAGGGCGCCGGAGACTTCGACGAGGCTCATGTTTTTGGGGCCGCGGACGAGGACCGTGACATCGTCGATTTCGGCGCCGCGGAAGTGGAGCCAGAGGTCGGTCAACTGGTGGAGCGGCATGGTCGATTCGCGGGGAGAGGCGTTCCGGTTGACGAGATGCTTCCAGCCGGCGGCGCTGTAGGCGGCGACCAGTTGCGACATGCTCTCGGGGAGGTAGAAGGCGGGCTCGCGGTAGCGGAAGTTTTCGACGGTGATGCTGTTGAGGGCGGCGACGGTGCGCTCGCTCTGGTCGCCGAAGAGGCCGGCGGCGGTTTGGAGCATGTCCTTGTCGAAGGTAAAGGCGGTGTGGGTGGCGGGCTCGGATGTCATGTTGTCGAGCGCCTCGCGGGCCCCGCGAGGCTGCTGGGCTGTGAGCGCGGCGGCGGACAGGGTCAGGATGGTTGCGAATAGACGCAGGTTCATTGGGGGCCTCACTGTGTTTAGAGACACGGGCGTGGGGGAAAAGTTATCGGGAGTTTTGGGGTCGTGGGCGGTGGTAATTGCTGCTGCGCCGCGCAAGTGCGCGACGGCTTCGGTCGAGATGACAATTCCGTGGGAGTTCTGGCGGAAGGCAAAAGCGGGGTCGCGGTTAAACGGTTCGAGCTGTCTTGGTGGTGCCGGCAGGGTGGCGGGTCCTTCGACTGCGGCCCGCAAAAGCGCGGGCCTGCGCTCAGGATGACGAATTTTGGTGGGTGTGGAAGAGAGCGGTCGACCCGTTCGGCTGCGCTCAGGGGCGATACCCCACCCTTTGCAAAAACGCAAAAGATGGGCCACCTGGAGTTGGGGCGCTGTGAGCGAAAAACAAGCAGCGACAAAAGAAGAAGCGGGTCCTTCGCGTTGCTCAGGATGACATATTCCTGAGGTGTTTCTACGTTCTGTCCTCTACACTCTATCCTCTACGATCTATCCCCTGTTTTAGCGCGGCGTTCTAGGGGCGAAGTAGCCCTTCTTGGCGCGGACCGAGTAGCGGGGGTCGAGGGCGTGGAGGTAGATGGTGCGGAAGGAGCCATCCTGCTTGAAGTCGGCCGGGACGTAGACCAGGAGGTACTGGCTGCGGAGCTCTTCTTCGATGTTCTGGAAGCCGATGGCGACGTCGTCGATGCGCTTGGGGAAGAAGGCGTGGCCGCCGGTGGCGTCCGCGATCTGGCGGAGAACGTCGTCGCCCTTGTCTTCGCTCGGTCCCACGTTGGTCGAAATCGTATACACGATGGTTTCGGCGCGCTGGCACATCTTGATGGCGTCGGACTCGAGCGCGCGGCTGTAGTCGTCGTCGCCGTCCGAGACCAGGACGAGGGCTTTGCGGACCGCGGTCTTTTCCTTGAGCGTCAGCATCTGATCGCGGCAGGTTTTGTAGAGCGCGTCGAAGAGAGCCGTGCCGCCGCCGGGGCGGAGGCGCATGATGCCGGTACTGAGCAGGTCGATGCGGTTGGTGAAGTCCTGGGTGACGTCGGTCTGGACGTCGAAGCCCTCGACGAAGGCACTGTCGGCGGGGTGCATGACCTGGAGGAAGAAGTCGGTGGCGGCCTGCTGCTCGAACTGGAAACGCTGGCGGATGGAGTTGCTGGTGTCCAGCATGACGCCGACGCGGAGCGGCAGGTTGGTCTGCTGCGAGAAGCGGATGACGCGCAGCGGCGGCTTGCCGTCGTCGAGCAGGCCGAAGGCTTGTTGCTGCAGGCCGGTGACGAAGTGGCCGTTCTTTCCGGCGACCGTGAAGATGAGATCGACTTCGTTGGAGAAGACGGTGATGGAGCTGGTCTGGCCGGGCGCGGGAAGGGTGTCGTCGTGCGGCTGGAGAGCGGGCTGTTGCGGCGGCGTGGTGGCTTGGGGCGCGGTTTGCGGAGCGGCGGGGGCCTGCGCGTGCAGCGACATGGTGGCCAGGGCGATGGCGGCGGCTAGTGCGGCGAGGGTGCGGCTGCGTGCGGGGATGTTCACGCTGTCATCTTATCAACTTGCGGGCATGGTGGGGGTTTCCTAGCTCGCTGTGCCGCGCAAAAGCTCCAATGTTGTGACGAGTTCCGGGGGCAGGTCGGACTTCAGCTCCAGCCGCTGCTTGGTGCGGGGGTGGAGGAATTCGAGCTGGGCGGCGTGGAGGAAGTTGCGTTCGAGCTCGATGGGGTCCGCGTCGGAGGTTTTGTCGAGGGGCAGGATGCGGTGCGGGGCGCCGTAGAGATTGTCGCCGGCGACGGGGTGTCCGAGGGACTGCATGTGGACGCGGATCTGGTGGGTGCGGCCGGTTTCGATGCGGACTTCGACGAGGGTGAACTTGCCGTAGGGGCCCGGCTTTTCATCGGTCCCAATGCGGTCGAGGACGCGGTAGTGCGAGACGGCGGTGCGGCCGCCCATGCGGCGGGTCGTCATGCGGGTGCGGCGGATGATGTCGCGGCTGATGGGGAGGGAGATGGTGCCTTCGTCCTTTTCGATGGAGCCGTGGACGAGCGCGATGTAGATTTTGCGCAGGCGGCGTTCGGCGAACATTTCGCCGAGCTTGCGGTGGGTGCTGTCGTTTTTTGCGACGACGATGAGGCCGCTGGTCTGCTTGTCGAGGCGGTGGACGATGCCGGGACGGAGGTCTCCGGAGACTTGCGAAAGATTCTTTCCGAGGTGGAAGAGGAGCGCGTTGACGAGGGTTCCGCGGTTGCGTTCTTCGTCACCCGCGCCGGCGTGGACCATCATGCCGGCGGACTTGTTGACGACGGCGAGGTCGTCGTCCTCGTAGACGATGTCGAGGGGGATGTCTTCTGGCGTGGCGTGGAGCGGCTCGGGGCGGGGATCGCCTTCGATCTCGATGACCTCGCCGCCCTTGAGTTTTTGCTTGCCTTTGGCGGGTTCGCCGTTGATGGTGACCTGCGAATTTTCGATGAGGAGCGTGACGCGCGCGCGGCTGATGTCGGGGATGGCCTTGGCGAGGTAGGCGTCGAGGCGCATGTCCTTGGCGGCGGGTTCGGCGGTGATGGTGCGGATGCCGTCTTCGGGCTCGAGGTCTTCGAGGGTTTGGATTTCAGGCGCGGCGGGGGCAGGCACGCGCGGTGCGGCGTACCGCGGCCTGGACATCGTCGCCTCTTCCTGGGGATGCTTGCTGGTGCTGGGGCCGCCGGTCACGAGGCCCGGGACGTTGGCGTACGGCGAGGTGTGGAGGGGGACGAAGTCGGCGGTATCGTAGAAGGGCTCGATGGCGTCTTCGACGGGCTCGCCGGCGGCGCGGGCTGCGGCTTCGCGTTCTTGAATTAGGGTTCGGTGCTCGCGGTACTCCTTTTTGACGGAGACGCGGCGGTTGCCCTTGGGCAGCATGTTTTTCGATGGCATCAGGCTGACTCTCTTTCTTGTGGCTCGCGATCGAGGACTCCCCCGCAGAGGAATTCGCGACGCTGGGGCGGTGTGACTTGGAGTGCCATGCCGGCGATGATGGCGGCGAGTGCGACGAATTGGCCAGGGTCGAGGAGGGCGTCGCCGGAACTTTCGACGGGCTGTTGGAGCATGTCGAGGAGGAAGGCGGCGGCTCCGCCACCGATGAGTGCGAGCGCGGCGATTTGGCCGGAGAATTTTCTTCGCGGGAGCATGCGGTAGAGGACGATGCAGAAGGCGAATGCGATTACTGCTGCGTAAATTTGCACGGGATGGACGCGGCCGAGGATTGTGTCCCCGGGCGTGACGACTCCCCAGGGCAGCGACGTGGGCATGCCTGCGTCCGTGCCTTCGATGAAGTGGGCGATGGCGAGGACTGTTGCGAGGAGGGCGGCGGGCGGCGACCACGCGTCGAGGATGTCGCGGAGTGGCAGATGTTTTCGGCGCAGCCAGAGCCAGACCAGCAGAGCCGTGAGGACCATTCCGCCGTAGGTGAGTGAGGGCAGCGAGAGGACGAGCAGCGGGTACTTGAGGAAGGCTCGGAAGTCGAAGGCGATGAGGAGCGCGCGCGAGGTGATGAAGGCTGCGATGACGGCAATGACGCCTGCGTCCCAGAGTCTATTGGCGGGGAGGGCGACGCGCGGGGCGGTCCGCTGCGAGAGCCAGAGGGCGGCGATGAGGCCGGCGGCGGCGAAGATTCCGTAGACCGTGAGGCGCAGGGGACCGAGCCGGATGAATCCGGGGAGGAGCAGCGCCGTGGCTTGCGCGGAGAAGAACATCCATAGCAAGGATACGCGGTTGGGATAGGTCGGGCCTTCAGCCCTCTCGTCATCTGTGGCCGCGTACATGGGGCTTCGCCCCATGCTGGTATAGGGCGCGCCGTTGGCGCTCTAACGGCGTCTGGAAACGACGTCCCGATAGCGACGGTGTGACTGCTGAAAAGCAAAGACCGACCCACGGGGCCGTGCTGCGGGGCGCAGGTGAACCCGCGGTAAGCGGTGGGATTCAGCCGTGGCTCTTTAGGCTTTCCGGACTGGCGGACATAGCACACCGAGCTAAATTCACGAGCCAAACCCCTGTTCAATGAGTATTGGTTCAACCTGCGTTATCCGAGCACCTGCTTTGTAGGCCGGTCTCTGCGTTGGATACTAACGGTGAATGCGCATAAGCGCAACTTGACGAAGGTGGTATACGCCAGCGGTCCGTTATTCGGCTCCGGCTTTGGGGAGAATTTTTCGCGTGTCCGGCGTTTGCGGGGACGCGGCCAGCAGCTTGCGGACTTCGCCCTTGAGGTCGGCTTCGATGCCGACGGCGCGCATCCGCACCATGCCGTCGCCATCGATGACGAGGTACGTGGGGAACGCCGCGACGTGGAACAGGTCCTGCATGGCCTTGTGTTGGTCGAGGGTTTGCACACCGTGCATGCGCTTGTCCTCGACGTAGTTGCGCCACTTCGCTTCGCTGTCGTCGACGCTCACTTCGAGCAGCACGAAACGGCTTTCGTCGAAGCTGTCGAACATCGACTGCACGTAGTCCGAATCGCGGGCGCAGACGCCGCACCAGGTTGCCCAGAAATCTACCAGCACGACTTTGCCGGCGAGCGAATCGAGCGAGACCTTCCTGCCGTCCATGGTGGTGAGTTCGAAGGCCGGAGCGGGCTCGCCTCTAGCCAGCGAAACATCCTTCGCGAAATGGCGCGCGCGGGTACATTCCTCCGGGTTCGCGCCGGTGGCCGCGGCGCAGGCTTCGAACTCGCGGCTGGCATCTTCATCCTGCTTGAGCGCGGCGAGCACGCGGCCGTGCAACATGCGCAGAGGTTCATTGGCAGGATCGTCGGCCTCGCCCAGTTTCAGCGGCGGCTCGGCCTGCTTGAGGGCGTTGACGGCGTGCTTTTCGTCCTTGTCGATCGAGCCGAGGCCGATGGTCTGCGCCTGATAGAGGCGGAAGAAGGCGAGGCCTTCGCGATATTCGGCCTGGGCCTTCAGCTTCGGCAGCGCAGCGTGCGCGGCCAACTGTGCGGCCATTTGGGCGGCATCGCCGGCGGAGTCCCTGTAGAGTTCCATCTTCATTTCGACGCGGGCCAGCGCATCGAGGCAGGCGACGCAGTCCTTGCCCGCGGCTTTCAATGCCTGCTTGTCGCTGTCCATCGCCGCGCTGAGCTGCATGCGCTGTTCGTACTTCGCGCCTTCGGTGAGTTTGGCCTGGGCGGCCGCGGGGACCGCCGTTGCTGCGTCGTTTTGCGCGTGCGCGGCGGAGAATGTGAGCGTCGCGAGAAGACACGCCGCGCCAAACATCATGGAGGAATATCGAGTGTGTTTCATTGGCCTGCTTTGTCGTTGGCTTTCGCTTTGGCTGCTTCGGCTTTGTGGGCCTTCTTTACAAGGCCGTTCACCACGGCCCTTACATCCGCATTCGATCCTACCTGCTCGGTCTTGAGGATGCCGTTGGGGTCGATGGAAAAGAAGTGCGGGATGGCGGTCACGCCATAGGCGCTGCCGAGAGCATTATTGGCGTCGCGATACTGCGGCCAGGTCATGTTGTTCTTTTGCACGAATGCCCTCCATGCGCCGGCGTCGGCGTCCTGGCTGACACTGATCACGACCAGCATGGGATCGTTCGCGTAGTCCTTCGCGATGCGCGCAATCTCGGGCAGCGAGTCCTTGCAGGGGCCGCACCATGTCGCCCAGAAATCGAGCAGGACGACCTTGCCGTTCATGTTGTCCAACTGCAGCTCTTCTCCGTCGCTGGTCACCATGCGGAAGGGCGGGGCCATTTGCAGCGTGGCCAGGTGGGGATCGTCGCTGAAGCGTTCGGCGCGCAACCGCAGCCTATCGCTGGCGGGCACCAGGTCGACGTAGCGCTCGAACATCGCTTTGGCATCGGCGTCGCGGCCGAGCATAGCCAGCGCGCGGCCTTCTGCAAACACGACGTCGTGGACGCGCGGCGCCTGGGCAAGCACGCTGCTGAATGCGGCTTCCGCCTGTTTCACCTGTTCCGGTTTCGGCTGCCCAAAGTTGTAGCGCATCAGCGCCATGCCTTGCTCGCTTTGGGCGAACAGGATTTCCTGCTGATCTTTCGACAGCGCTTCCAGTTGCTGCGCGCTCTTCACGGCGTCTTTGTAGGCGCCGGTCTCCATTTGCAGGATGACGATCTGGTGAAGGCATTCCACGCACTGCTCATGCGTCACCTTGTTGGCGTGCTTCCAGTTGTCGAGGCGGTCGTCGTTGGTCTGGCGTCCGTTTTTCGCCTGGGCGAGCGCGGTCTGGAACTTCGGGTCGCTCATGTAAGCCGGGGGAGCAGGGCTCGGCGAAGCGGGAACTGAAGGTGCCGGCGCGCTCGCGGCAAGCGCGACCGGGGGAGGCGGATGGTTGCGGTCCTGGATGGTCAATCCCGCCGGGACCTGGAAGAGAGCGGCATCGGGTTCCGCGCGGCTGACGTGCTGGAAGCGGTAGGTAGTTTTTCCGGTCGAAGGCTTGTCGTCGATGGTGAGCATCGCCATGTGGAGGTCCGGCGAATACCAGCTTTCAATGATCTCGGGAGTTTCGCCGTCGGCACCGCGAACGGTGCGCGTATAGCGTGTTGCCACGCCTTCGATGAGCGGCGCGTTCTCGGGCAGCTCCACGGGAAGGGTGGACTGGGGAGGGGTGGACGGGTCCTTGATGTTTCTGCGGGTGACGACATTGTCGCCGATCGTCCAGTGGTAATGAATACGCGCGACGAGATCGACGATGTCGATTGTGGGCAGTTGGTTGGGATACTTGATCTCCGACCGGGTCCTGCCCTGCGCATCGCGGAAGAATTTTTCTTCCGCATGGACGGCAACCGGGTCGGGGGAGTTTTCGGCAGGCTGATAGTCCAGCGTGCGCGTCGCGGAAACGGGCGCGCCGGTGACCGGCCATCCAAAATGCAGCGGCAGAACGTGGGTGGTCTGCGCCAGCAAGCCGGGGGCTGCCAGGAAAAGTGTGAAAACGCTGCGACGGAGAACGATGCGAGCGGAGTTATTCATGATGGGGACACCCCGATGAGGTTGCCAACCATCATCCGACGATTTGCGCGCGGGGGCAAGAATTATTCGCGAATTATTTGCAGGGCGGGCCCGCGCCGGAACCGCGGTCAGCCGGCTTTGCGCTCTTCGAGGACTTCGTCGAGCATTCCGGAGAGGGAGCCGGCGCGGGTGCGCATGGTGGTCTGCGACTGCGTCATGCTGCCGGTGAGCGAGTCGTTGCGGGCGCGGAGGGCGAGGAGTTCGTCCGCAATGTTGAGCGCGGCGAGGACGGCGACGCGGAGGGAATCGACCGTGGAACTGTGGGTGGAGACAGCGCGCATCTTCGCGTTGACCAGGTCGGCGAGGCGGTGGATGTGGGCGGGGTCGGTGCCGCGGAGCTGGTAGACCTGGTCGTAAATTTCGACGACGACGGCGCCGCTACTCTGCGCCGCCATTTCGGCGCGAGACATTTCCGCCGCGCTCATCTGTTGTGCTTCCGCCAAGGTGTTCCTTTAATGAATAGGTAGTACTGAATCGTGAATAAGGCGTTGGGGTGAGTCAGCGGTCTGGGTTTGGTCTTATTCACTATTCACTGTTCCCTATTCACTTCATCACAACAACTCGTCCATTTGGGCGAGCATTTTTTCTACGCGGAGGCGAACTGTTTCGCGCTCGCGGGTCAATGTTTCCACTTCTGTCTGCGCCGAACCCGCTGTTGCGAGCTTGCTTTGCAGATCGGCGATTTCGGACTTCGCGCTGGCGAGTTCGGCTTCGGCGGCGGCGCGGGCTTCGCGCTCTTTCTTGATGAGCTCGACCGCGCGCAATACTTTTTGTTCGAGCGCGAGGAACTCGTCCGCGCTGATCGTTCCCGCACCTGTTGCCACTGCACCCATCGGCTTGCTGCCTCCACCATCGAATCAAGTCGGAGTATAGCGATTTGGTTTGTGGATATGAGAATGCGAATGCAGGGGCGAACCTAGTTGAGTCCCCCCGGAACGGGTTAGGGGTTTTCGGTTGTGGGTTCTCGGTTGTGTCCGTGACTTTCGGGGTTGCGCTCTGGAAGGCGGATCGATTTTCAGTTACGAGTTACGAGTTACGAGTTGCCAGTTATCAGTTGCCAGTCAGAGCGAGCTGCGTTCTCAGGCGCGTTGTGTGCCGCCGAGAGTGGTGAGCGTGGCGATGATGCTGTTGTACCAGGCGAGGATTTCTTCTTCCGTGAGGGTGCGGTCGTTGGATTGGAAGCGGGCGCGGATGAGCGCGGAGTAGCTGCCGGCTGCGACGGCTTTGCCCTTTGGGTCGCGGAAAAATTCGATGGGAGAGACGCGCTGCATTTCCGCGATGTTGAGGGCGGCGAGCGCCGCCGCGATGGCTTCCCAACGGACCGTGTCGGGGAAGATGAAAGAGAAGTCGCGCTCGACGGCCTGGAAGCGGGAGAGTTCGCGCGACGCGGGCTGGCGCAGCGGGCGCGTGAGCAGAGCGGCCGAGTGGACTTCGGCGAGCACGCAGGTCTGGCGGAGCTTGCGGCGGTGGGCTTCGGCGGAGGCGAGTTCGCCGAACCAGGCGACGGGGGTGGCGTCGAGGAGGGCGCGTGCGGTGCGGCCGGGTTCGAGCCAGGCGGGGAGATCGGCGGCGTCGAAGGTGACCGTGCCGTCGAATTTTGCGAGAAGGGTTTCGAGGGCTCCCTTCATTTCGTAGAAGAGAGCGTCGTTGGCGGAGTGCAGAGACGTTGCAACAGGCGCGCCGGTTGCCCCGATGGCAAGGCCGGTGGCTTCGTCGACCTGAGCCGTGGAGCCGGTGAAGACGGTGCCAAGCTCGAACAGGCGCACGTCCGAGACGTCGCGGTGGAGGTTGTGCGCGAGCATGGTCGCCATGCCGGGGACGAGTGATGGACGGAGCATGCCTGCCTCTTCGCTCAGCGGGTTGCCCATGGCGACGGAGCCGCTGGCGTTGCCGAAGAGTGCGGCTTCGTCTGCCGAAGCGAAGGTGCTGGAAATCGCCTCGCTGAAGCCGAGGGCGCGGAGGGTTTCGCGGATGGTGGTTTCCTGGTCGCTGTGCGGGAGCTCAATGACGGTGCCGGTGAAGGTGGGCAGCGTGTCGGCGAATTTGTTGTAGCCGTAGACGCGGGCGACCTCTTCGATGAGGTCGATTTCGCGTTCGAGATCGAGGCGCCAGGAGGGGAGTTGCACGGCGTAGGTGCCCGGGCCGGTCGGGGTGAGGGTGCAGCCGAGCGCAGTGAGGAAGCGTTCGACTACGTCGGCTGAAATGCCGTTGCCGTCGAGCGTGGTGCCGAGGTGGCGTTGGACTTCGGCGACGCTGAGGTTGATGGGGGCGCGGTTGGCGGTTTGGGCGGCGATGGCGGGAATGGTGATGTCCGCTAATGGGCCTGTGATTTCGCCGCCGCATTGCTCGACGATGAGGCGCGCGACGAGGTTGTTGGCGGTGGGTGCGATGGCGAAATCCGCGCCGCGTTCAAAGCGGTGGGAGGCGTCGGTGTGGAGGCCGTGGCGGCGTGAGGAGGCGCGGATGGAGGCGGGCGAGAACCATGCGGCTTCGACGAGGATGTTTTTGGTTTCGCCGGTGACGCGCGAGTCCCAACCGCCCATGACGCCGGCGAGGGCGAGGGGTTTGCGTTCGTCGGCGACGACGAGGTCGTCGGCGACGAGGGTGCGCTCCGTGCCGTCGAGGAGTTGGAGCTTTTCACCGGGGCGGGCGCGGCGGACGACGATGCCGCCTTCGATTTTGTCGAGGTCGAAGGCGTGCGTGGGTTGGCCGATGGCTAGCCAGCCGAAGTTTGTGACGTCGACCGGGGCGGAGATTTGTTTTTGGCCGAGGGCGGCGAAGTAGTCGGCGATGAGGCCGGTGGAGGGGCGGACGGTGACGCCGCGGATGACGCGGGCGGTGAAGCGGCCGCAGAGGTCGTCAGCTTCGATGCGGACGGGGAAGGCGTCGCCGACCCCACTCATCGGCGATGAAGCCACCGATGAATGGGGCACCCAATCTTCGAGTGGCCGGAGCGGGACGCCGTAGATCGCCGCGGCCTCGCGCGCGACGCCGTAGTGGTTCATGGCGTCGACGCGGTTGGTGGTGATGTCCATCTCGAAGCGGGAACCGCCGGGGACGGTGAATTCGCCTTCAACGGCGATGCCGCGGAGGGTGAGGTCTTCGGCGAGTTGGCGGTCGTCGACGGGGAGCGCGGGGAGATACGAGCGCAGCCATTGGGTCAGAATGTCCATGTTGAAGGCGTTGAATTCCTTTGAGTCGATTGCGGTCGTTTGTAGGGAAACGGACGCGGCTTTCTTATTGTCGCAGGATGCGTGGTTTAAAGGGCCGATTGGCTGATGGTATGCGGCGGGAATATAGGCCGGGCCTTCAGCCCTCCGACCGTCCCCTGCGCAAACATGGGGCTGCGCCCCATGCTGGTATAGCGCGGGCCGTTGGCCCTCTACAGCATTGGCAAAGACGCTGCGTTGATCGCGGGAAGACTGAGTTTTTTTGGAGGATACAGCTACTTTTTCGGCGCGAG
>Ga0209483_1001446_pt1 | contig 17956 bp, 15 predicted proteins | sample NGEPerA_FD_184508 | JGI IMG/M metagenome (GOLD analysis project Ga0209483, IMG submission 184508) | Arctic peat soil microbial communities from the Barrow Environmental Observatory site, Barrow, Alaska, USA - NGEE PermafrostL2-A... | ecosystem: Environmental > Terrestrial > Soil > Wetlands >... | reverse complement strand
CCCTGACTTTGCCGAGGCCGTGCGCGTGGCCCTGAATGCCGAGGAATACCGCGTCGTTCACCGGCTCAATGTCGAGGAAGGCGAGCCGCTGCTCGTCCACGGACTGGTGAGCGTCTGCATTCTGGACGCGGATTTGCTCGGCGTCGAAAGCGTCTGGGTCATCGAACGCCTCCGCCGGCGCGACACCAAGACGCCCATCATCGCCTACACTTCCAATACGCAGTCAGACTGGGAAGAAGAAGCCTTTCTGCGCGGCGTCACGCACATTCTCACCAAGCCGATCCGCAACCGGCTGCTCAACTCCGTTTTGGAACGGCTCGCAAACCCGCCCGCGACACCACGGCTGGTGCCGAGCGTCCCGGCGGGAAACACGGCGATTTTTGCGCGCACCGCCGCCGATCCCGGCGCCGCCAGCCGCTTTGCCAACACGTTGCAAACACTCGACGTGCTCCGCGATTTTTCGTCCATCCTCACGCACTCGCTCGACGCGGAGGCGATGCTGAAGCAATTTCTTCTGTTCCTGCGCGAAATTTTAAGCGTCAACCGCGCCGCCATTTTCCTCAATCGTCCCTCCGGGCCGCTGACCGAGGTTTTGTCGCAGGGCGACACCCGCCGGCTGCGCTCCGTGTCGGCCATCGGGCTGGCCTCCGGCCTGCTCGAACATTTTGAACTCTCGCTCGACTCCGGCATCGGCGCCCAGGTCTCCCGGCTCGGCCGCATTTTGCGCCGCGACAGCGACGAGGCCCGCGCCGACGGCGAGGCGCAGAAGGAATTTGAACTGCTCGGCGCGCAGGTCGCCGTGCCGATTCTCGACCGCGATTCCATCGTGGGCGTGGCCGTGTTCGACGGCCGCGTCACCGGCGAACCGCTGGTGAACGTGGAACTGGAACTGATTTTCCATCTGCTCGAACAAGTCGGCCTCGCGCTGCGCAACATCTGGCTGCACGACCAGCTTGCCGGCAACCACGAGATGATGGCCGACGTGCTGCGCGAATTGAGCAGCGCGTGCATCGTCGTCGGGCGCGATTTGAAGGTGCTGCACGCCAACAAATCCGCGCGCCGCCATTTCGGACGGAAGAACGAGCGCACCGGCGGACTGGAATTCAGCGACCTGCCGCAGCAGCTCGGCGCAAAAATTTACCAGGTGTTGAAAACCGGCTCGGCGCTGGAGCCGTTCCGTTTCGAGCCGGAAAATCATCCGGGGACGATTTTCAAAATCGCGGTGGTGCCGTTCCAGCGCGGCAATTCCGCCCTGCCCACCTCCGCGCTGCTCACCGCCGACGACCTCACCCAGAGCGAACAGTTGGGCAAGCTGGAGGTCGAGACCGCCAACCTGCGGCTCGTCCGCACGATGGCCGACCGTCTGGCGCACGAAATCGGCAACGCGATGGTGCCGCTCTCGACGCACCAGCAGTTGCTCGCCGAAAAATTTGGCGACGCGGAATTCCGCGAGTCGCTCGACCACGCGATGGGCGAAGGCGTCAAGCGCGTCACCCGGCTGATCAACCAGATGCGCTTCCTGGCGCGCGACAGCCAGATCGAGCAGGAGGCGTTCCCGATTGAAAAAGTGATTGAAGAGGCGTATCAGGAAGCGATGCGGCAGCAGCCGGCCGCCGGCGCGCAGTTGAAGATGGAGAATGGCGGGAAGCCGTTCATCGTCACCGGCGACCGCGCGGCGTTGAAACACGCGCTCTCGGAAATCATGTTGAACGCGCTGCAGGCGAACCCGAAGTCCCCGCAGATCGGCGTAAAGTTCCAGACGGACGGCGCCAACGGCGGGCGCGAACTGACCATCGAGGTGCAGGACAACGGCACCGGCTTCAGCGCCGACGCGGCCAAAAAAATTCCCGCGCCGTTTTACACCACGCGCAACGTCGGCTTGGGCCTTGGCCTCGCCGTCACGCAAAAAATCATCGAAAACCACCACGGCAAGCTGGAGATTGTCCCGTCGCCGTCCGGCATCGTCCGCGTTTCCCTGCCGATGGAGCCGGCCATTTCCACGGCGGCATAATTCTATAGATTTGTGAAAATTCGACTGCTTTCACTCATTTCTCTGGCAATTCTCACAATGACTAATTTCGCAGTTGCCGAAACGATGTCATTTCAAACCCACAATTTCACTGTTGAAATCCCTCCGACTTGGACCGTAATCAATCCCACGCCTGCTGGAACATTATTCGCCGTGCAGAGTTCTGATGGAGAAAAAGTGTTTTTTGCGAATGCACTTTCTGTCCCAGAAAATAAGAGCGCTTCAGATGGTTTGTCCATGATGATTGCGGGTTTTAAAAAGGCTAGAATTGATAACAATTATCAGATCGTTGCCGAAAACCAAACAAACCTAAATGATTTCTCTTTCACCGTCTTTGCGTCACAAGCTGCGGATAAAAAAGAGACTGAAACGACTTGGTTTGCCTCTACGACGGCTGAAATTTACATGCTCGGAGGCATTCATAAAGCTGGTGACGCAAATAATGACCAAGAATTGCTTTCTATTATCAGCAGCTTCCATCTCATTTCACCCGTTCAAACCATCAGCCACAATAATAACTCAATCAATTCAATGGCTTTTCGACTTGGCTGCATCTTTGGTGCCGTAATAGTAGTCGTCGTTTTTATCCGGCTAAAAAATTCAAAGAAGCGAAATGCTTAACTTTGGTTTGGTTGGCAAATTTTCATTCTTTCACCCCAAACAAAAACCCCGCCGGAAAATTCCAGCGGTGAAACAGGATGTTGCAACCCAGCGCCGGAGGCGCGGATGAAAATAGCCCGCAGTTTCAACTGCGGGTTTGGCGGGATAAAAAAACCACAAGCCCCGGAGGGGCGGCAGAATCTCCGGCAACAATTTTTCTGCCGCCCCTCCGGGGCTTGATTCATCGGATGGCTTTTACCCGCAGTTGAAACTGCGGGCTATTTTCGGTTGTCCCTTTGGGACGAAAAATTTCAAACCGCAGCATCAATAAAAAAAGCGCGAAGAAAAAACTCCACGCCTTTTAATTTGATCCTGAAAATCAGCCGTTGTCGCCGATGGCCTCGACCGGGCAGCCTTCCTTGGCTTCCTTGCAGCGCGCCTCCTCGTCGGGCGAGGACGGCTGCTTATAGACGAAGGAGTATCCGCCGTCGTCATTGCGCTTGAAATTGTCCGGTGCGGTTTCGCGACAGAGGTCGCAGTCAATGCACTGGTTGTCCACATAGTATTTGCCCGCCACGCTTTCGGGATATTTGTTTGCAACGTCAGCCATAAAATTAAATCAATTTGAACCGACATTATGACGTTTGCGGCGCTGATGGCAAGCCGGATTTGCCGCCCGGCCCGGATTAAAAAACTTTCCATCGCCGGAAACGCCATTATTTTCTAACCATGCGACAAGGAACCGTTCGCCGGACAAAAATCGTTTCAACGCTCGGCCCCGCCACCGACTCCGCCGACATGATCGGCAGGCTGATGGACGCGGGCGTCAACATTTTCCGCCTCAACATGTCCCACGCGCCGCACGACTGGGTGCGCCGCGTGTTTGCGGACATCCGCGCCGAGTCGGCGAAGCGCGCGCGCCATGCCGGCATCCTCATGGACACGCAAGGCCCGGCCATCCGCACCGGCGACTTGAGCGTGCCGCTGGATTTGCGGCCCGGCCAGAAATTCACGCTCACCGTGCGCGGCGAACGCGACCTGGAACAGCATTCCGTGGACGTGAACTACGAAAATTTCATCAACGACATCAGCGTCGGCGACGTGGTGCTCATTGACAACGGCACGATCCAGATGAAAGTCCTCGCCAAAAACGGCAACAAGGTTGAGTGCGAAGTTTTGACCGAAGGAAAACTTGGCAGCCGCCGCCACATCAATCTGCCCGGCGTCAAAGTCAGTTTGCCCGCGCTCACGGCGAAAGACATCAAGGACGTGAAACTTGGATTGGAATTGAACGTGGATTTTATCGCGCTCTCGTTCGTGCGCGAGTCCCGCGATCTGCTTCAGCTCAAGGAAATGTTTGAAGCGGGCAAACCGCATCCGCTCGTCATCGCCAAGATTGAAGATCAGGAGGCGATTAAAAATCTGGAGTCCATCGTCCATGAGGCCGACGGCATCATGGTCGCGCGCGGCGATCTGGGAATTGAAATTCCGTATGAAGAACTGCCCATTGTGCAGCGGCGAATTGTTAAAACCTGCTTGCGCATCGGCCGTCCCGTCATTGTCGCCACGCATATGCTCGAAAGCATGATCGAAGCGCCGATGCCGACGCGCGCGGAAGTTACCGACGTGGCCAACGCGATTTTCGAAGAGACCGACGCCATCATGTTGAGCGGCGAAACCACGGTCGGAAAATACCCGCTCAAGTGCATCGAGGTTTTCGACAAGATCGCCACGCGCATCGAACGCAGCGGCAGCGCGCAGTTTCACGACGCCGCCGAACTGACGAGCGCGCGGCAGAAACTGGTGAAAAGCGCCGTCGTGATGGCAAATGAATTGAAGGCCGCCGCGATTCTCGCATTCACCCGGCACGGCCACATGGCCAGTTACGCCTCGTGGATGCGCCCGCGCTACTCGCCGGTTTTTGCAATTTGCGACAATCAAAAAACCGCGAACGAACTTACCTTGAACTGGGGCGTCACGCCGTTCGTCATGGAATTTGACTTCATCGAGCCGCAGAACACGATTGAAAGCGGCTTGAAGATGCTGGCCGGACAAGACCGCCTGCAAAAAGGCGACACCGTCGTCATCATCGGCGCGATCTCCGTCGGCACCGAAATCGTGGACGCCGTGCAGATGCGGACGGTTTGAACTGAAGCCAATTAAAACAAAACGCGCTGACAGAATTTTGTCAGCGCGTTTTTATTCTGCGGATTAAATTATTTCCCCAACGCCGCCGCCGCAAGGTTGGTCATGTTCAAGACCGTGTTCGGGAAAAGGCCAATCCAGAAGATGCCCGCGAGGCACGCCCAGATGGAAAGCTTGGCCGGCGATGAAAGTTCAATCGGCGACAAATCCGCCGGGTCTTTGCTCCAGTAAATCGCGCGGATGACGCCGAAATAGTAATAGAGCGAGATGACCACGCCAATCAGCGCCGTGAACACGAGGCAATAATAGCCGTGATTGTGCGTGGTTTGGGCGGCTTCAATCACGGCCTTGAACAGCAAAAATTTTCCAAAAAATCCCGCCAGCGGTGGAATACCCGCGAGCGAAACCATCGCCAGTGTCAGCGTGGCGGCGAGCAGCGGGGAACGTTGGTTCAAACCAGCGAGTCCGGAAATGTCTTCCGTCGCCAGATGCCGCATGACCAGCGTGATTACGAAAAATCCCGCCATCACAGTGAACACGTAACCGGCGAGATAATACAACAGCGCCGATTGCCCGCTCGCGCTCAACGCCGCTACGCCCAGCAGCAGGTAACCGGCGTGGGCGATACTGGAATAACCAAGCAGACGTTTCAGATTGCGCTGCGGAATCGCGCAGAGATTGCCGTAGAGAATTGTGATGCCGGAAATGACGATGAGCAGGTTTGCGAACGTGTGGGAATGCGTGACGCTCGGAACGGCGGTGAACAGCACTCGCAACAGCAAAACAAATCCGGCAGCCTTGGAACCGATGGCGAGAAAAGCGGTCGTCGGCGTCGGCGCACCCTGATAAACGTCCGGCGCCCAGATTTGAAACGGAAACGCGGCGATCTTGAAACCGAGTCCGACCAAAACCAAAAGGACACCGAGCAAAAAGATTTGGCTGTCGGCAAACTGCGGCGCGACGGCAGCGAGCTTGGTGAAATTCAATTCACCGGTCGTTCCCCAAATCAATGCGATACCAAACACCATGAATGATGAAGACAGCGCACCGAGAATCAGATATTTCACGCCGGCTTCGAGCGATTGAAGTTTGCTGCGTTGAAAACTGACGAGGACATAGAATGTGATCGTGATGAGTTCGATGGAAACAAACAGCATCGTGAAATCGTTGGACGACGCGGCGAACAACATGCCCGCGAGCGCGAAAAGAATGAGAGAATAATATTCCGCCACGCTGCCTTCGGCGAGTTTGTCGGAAAATTCTGCAGCCATGAACAAAACCAGAATTGCAGCGACGATGAACAGTTGCTTGAAGAACAGGGACAACGCGTCGTTGATAAACATGCCGCCGAACGCGGTGCCGAACTGGCCGCAACTGCCGTTGCCGCTCAAACTCGTGACTAGCAAAACACCCAGCGCCGCGATGGCGGCATAGCCGATGAAACGACGGCGCTCGGCGGGCACAAAAAGATCCGCCAGCATCAGCACCAGGCCGAGGCCGATCACCGAAATTTCCAGCATTATCAGGGAGGAATTCATTTATTTTGCGCAACAAAATTTGCGGGGAGCGCGCCCGCCTCGGGCGCTTTGGCCGACGCCCCGTCGGCCAAAACAGAAGTCGTCAGCGGGGCGCTGACGACGACAGCCGTGGCGGCTGTGCTCCCCTGATTCATTGCCATGGCGACAATTTTCTGCGCGTCAGGATTGATTTTTTCCGTGAGCAGCTTCGGCAGGAAACCGAACACCAGCAGGCTGACCAGCAAAAGCGCGTAGGGCAACTTGCGCCAGAGATTCGCATCGGCGAGGGAATTCCATTTTTCCGGCAGCGGTCCGTGCAGGATGTTGCGGATGGCGCGTGTCATGTAAACGCCGCCGATGACCAGCGCGCCCCACAGCGCGATGACCGTGATCGTCGGGAACATTTTCCACGCGCCGAAAAACACCGTGGCTTCTCCGACGAAATTCGCAAAGCCGGGCAATCCGCAGCCGGCCATTGCCGCCATCAACAGCGCCGTGCCGATGAAGGGCAGTTTGCGGCAGAGTCCGCCAAGTTCGCTGATTTGCAGCGTGCCGGTCTGTTTGTAAATGTAGCCGCTCAACGCGAACGTCAACGCCGCGAGGAAACCGTGGGCGATCATGATCAGCACCGCGCCGGTTACGCCGATGAGGTTCAGGCTCGCGATGCCGAGGAAAATAAAGCCCATGTGCGCCACGCTGGAATTACCGATGAGCAGGTTCAAATCTTTTTGGCGCATCGCGACCCAGCCGACATACAAAATGTTGCCGACGCAGAGCCACGCGATGACGTGCGCCCAGCTTTGCGCGGCCTGCGGCAGCAGTGGCAGCGCGATGCGGATCAAACCATAGAGACCGAATTTTTTCAGCACACCGGCGTGAAGCATGGCGGTCGGCGAAGGCGCGACGCCGTAGCCGAGCGGTGCCCAGGAATGAAACGGCCAGAGCGATACCAAAATGCCGAAGCCGAACAGCAGCAGTGGGAAGATGAAATTCTGCGCGTTGACCGCGAGCGGATTCGTCTTGGCGTGCTCGATGATTTTTGGAATATCAAAAGTGTTTGCGCCGGATTGCAGATAGAGAGCAATGAGGCCGATGAGTGCGATGAGCGCGCCGATGCTCAAATACAGCGTGATCTGGAATGTTGCGTAGTTCTTCTTTTCGCCACGTCCCCAGACGCCGATCATGATGAAGGTCGGCACCAGCGCGAGTTCGTGCAGGAAATAAAAGAAGAACAAGTCGAGCGACGCGAATGCGCCGAGGATGCCGCCGGTCATCACGAGCAGCAGGATGTAAAATTCCTTTTCGCGCGTCTGGATTTCCCACGAGCAGAGCGCGGCGGCGAACGCGACGATTGCGCCCATCAAAATCAGGCCGACGTTCAAGCCATCCACGCCGACGTGATAGCTGATGCCGAGCGATTCCACCCACGGAATTTGCTGCTCGAACTGGAAGCCGTTCGCGGCAGGCACGAACTGGCAGAACATCTTCACCGCCAGCACCGCCGAGATGAGTGTGGCCAGAACCGCGATGGCGCGGATGATGACGCGGTAATTGCGCGGCACGAACACTAGCAACAGCGCCGCCAGCAGCGGCCAGCCTAAAATGTAAGTCAGTATAGACATTTTATTTTTTACCTCTAACCGATACTCGAAACGATTGAATACCAGCCAACAAACCTAAAATTGTTCCCAGCAAACTTTGCCAATTCAAACCGATGCCTGCAAAAATATAACCGCCAGAGGGCGGCGGGAAAATCATTCCCATAATAACGCCAACAATTACCGCTACGACAAACCAAACGAGCAAAAATCCAATCGCTCCAACTATGTAACGAACCAATAACATTTTATTTTCCCAAAACGAAATAAAGCAACAGCGCCACGCCGAGCACGAACAGGAAGGCGTAAGTCTGGAGGTTGCCGGTTTGCGCGAGGCGCAACGCGCGTCCGCTCAAATCCGTGCCGCCGCGGATCGCGCCGATGATCGCGCCTTCCAAAATCCAGCGGTCAATCCAATCGGCCACCGCCGCGAGAAAATCATGCGCGCGGATGAATGTGGCTTCGTAAAGTTCGTCAAAATAAAATTTGTTCTTCATCGCCGTCGCCAAGGCGCCGAGCTTGGCGGGTAGCGGGTCGGTGGCGGCATTGTTGTAGAGCGAATACGCAAGAAACAAACCGACGGCTACCGCACCCAAGCCGCAGAGCATTGGAAAAAGATTTTTAAAAGGCTCAATCGCTTGTTGAGCCATGGAAAGCGTCTCGTGATCCGCAGCGAATTGCGAACCGTAGTTGTTCGTGATGCCGATGAAACCGCCGGCGAACGAGAACACCGCGAGCGCGATCAACGGCAGCGTCATTACCAGCGGCGATTCGTGCGCGTGCGAGGCGGCTTTGGATTTTTCCTTGCCGAAGAAAACAACGAAGAACAAGCGGAATGTGTAGAACGTTGTCAGCGCGGCCACAAAAACTCCGACGCCGAAGAGCAGATAACTTTTCTGCGCCAACGCCTGCGCGAGAATCGCATCCTTGGAATAGAAACCACTGAACGGCGGGACGCCGCACAACGCGAGCGCGCCAATTGTGAACGTCAGGAACGTGACGGGCATCTTTTTTCGGAGATTGCCCATTTGCCAAATGTCCTGTTCGTGGTGCATCCCGATGATGACGGAACCGGCGGCGAGGAACAGCAGCGCTTTGAAAAAAGCGTGCGTGGTCAAATGAAACATCGCGGGCGTCGGGCCGTTCAGGCCGACCGTCATCACCATGTAGCCGAGTTGCGACAGCGTGGAGTAGGCAATGATGCGCTTGATGTCGTTTTGCTGGACGGCGATGAGCGCCGCGAGCAGCGAGGTGAAGCCGCCGATGTAGGCGATGACGTGCAACGCGTCGTGATTGAACAAAAACAGCGTGCGGCAAAGCATATAAACGCCGGCCGCAACCATCGTTGCCGCGTGGATCAAAGCAGAAACGGGCGTCGGGCCTTCCATCGCGTCGGGCAACCAGACGTGCAGCGGGAACTGTGCGGACTTGCCGACCGCGCCGCAAAAAAACAGCAAACCGGCGATGGTCGCGCCCGCGCCTAGCGCAGCCGGGTTCACCAAAAGCGAGGTTTGGAGCGCGGAGAAATTCAGCGAACCGAGCAGACCCCAAACCATCAAAATGCCGAACAAAAAGCCGAAATCGCCGAGACGATTCGTAATGAAAGCTTTTTTCGCGGCGTCGCCGGCACTGGGTTTTTCAAACCAGAAACCGATGAGCAGGTAACTGGACACGCCGACCAATTCCCACGCAATGAACATCATCACGAAATTGTTCGCCAGCACAATGCCGAGCATCGAGAACGTGAACAAACTCATGAACGCGAAGAAGCGCGCCTTGCTCCGGTCTTCGTCCATGTAGCCGTAGGAATAAATATGGATCGCGCCGCCGACGCCGGTGACGACCAGAAGCATCATCATGCTCAAGGCGTCGAGCTTCAGGCCAAAATCAATTTGCAATCCGCCGATGGACAGCCAGTTGGTGGAAGTTTCACCGCTGAATTGAAAACCGTTGGCGTTGATGAACAGCAACGTCATCACAAAGCCCGCTACCACCGCACCGATGGAAATGAGGCTGCTGACGGTTTTGGAGCGCAGAGTAAAAAGCGTTATCACCACCACTGACAGCAGCGGCAGGAACAAAATCAGCCAGGGTAAATTTTCGTATTTCATCCGATTTGAAATTGGGGAGCGCGCCCGCCTCGGGCGCAGCCAGCGACGCCCTCGTCGTTGGCCTCTTGCAACGACGGCTGACTTAAATATGTTGACGCAACCACGTTCGGGTTCCACGCGAGGGCGCGTCGAACCGCAGCCGAGGCGGCAGCGCTCCCCATATAGTTGTGAAATTCAATTTTCATTACAGCTTCATGCTCGTCAAATCTTCGACGTGCGCGGACTGGCGTTTGCGGTAGAGCGCCACAATCAGCGCGAGGCCGACCGCCACTTCCGCCGCCGCCACGGTGATGATGAAAAACACCAGCACCTGGCCGTCGAGCTTGTTGTTGAACCGCGAAAAGGAGACGAGCGCGAGGTTGGCCGCGTTGAGCATCAGCTCGAGCGACATGTAAATCACCAGCAGATTGCGCCGCATGATGACGCCGAGCAGCCCCAGGCTGAACAGCATGAAGCTCACGAACAGATAATGATGAAGGCCGACGTGCATTTTATTTTTTCACCGCTGAGACGCAGAGGCGCAGAGTTGAGGCAGAAATTTCAAAACCAAATTTTGCCGATTCTGTTTTTATGAATTTTAATTTCATGTTTTCTCTGCGCTCTCTTGCGGCTATTCCAATTTTTTCTTGCTCAACAGAATCACGCCGACCATCGCCACGAGCAGCAGCACCGAGACGATTTCAAAAGGCAGCGTATATTGCGTGAACAAAAGTTTGCCGAGCGCGTGAGTTTCGCCTTCGAGCGTCGGCTCGGCGGCGGCGGGCTTGATGGACGCGAGCGATTTGACAAAGATGCTGACGACGATGCCGACGGAAACGAGGCCGGCGGCGAGGCCGAAGAATTTTATTTTGCGGCGCTGCTCTTCTTTCAAGTCAAGCAACATGATGACGAAAATGAACAGCACGATGACCGCGCCGGCGTAGACCAGAATCTGCACCGCCGCGAGAAAGAACGCGTGCAGCAGCAGAAACAAACCGGACATTGAGATGATGGTCAGCACGAGAAACATCGCGCTCGTGACCGGATTGCGGCTGAACGGATTCGCGACGACGAGGACGGCGCACAGCAGCGTCAGCGCCGCGAAGACGTAAAACAAAACGTCTTCCACCGCGCCGCCGCTGACCAAGTTGTTGATTTGTTCCATTGCTGATTAGAGCTTCACCGGAAAATTTTCCTGCGCCTTTGCTTCGTCCAGTTTCAGTTTCCATTTTTGAATGCCGCCGACTTCACCGCCGAGCGAAAGGAGTTTTTCCTTGTTGTAAATCAATTCGCCGCGGCTCAGCGCGGTCAGCGAGTAATCCTGTTGCAGAAAAATCGCTTCTTCCGGGCAGACTTCCTGGCAGAAGCCGCAGAAGATGCAACGCAGCATGTTGATCTCGAATTCCGCCGGCATTTTTTCGGCGTTCGTGCGATCGGCCTTCTGGCCGGTGTCGCCGGGCGGCGTGATGCGGATGGCTTTCGGCGGACAGACAAATTCGCAAAGCTGGCACGAAACGCATTTCGTGTTGCCGTCCTGATCTTTCACGAGATACGGCGCGCCGCGATAATCCGCCGGCAGCGTCCATTTCTGCTCGGGATATTCCATCGTCACGACCTTGCGCAGGATCAGCGTGTTGTAGGCGTGCTTGAGCGTGACTTTCAATCCGCCGACGATGGCCGGCAGATAAAGTTTTTCCCAAAACGTCAGGGCTTTGCGATTTACAACAACGGCCATATCAACCCCTCAGCCACAGCCAGACGGCCGTGATTAAAATGTTCACCAGCGCGAGCGGCAAAAACCGCCGCCAGCCCAAGTCCATCAACTGGTCATAACGAAAACGCGGGAACATCCAGCGCACCCAGATGAAAACGACCATGAAAAACAGCATCTTCGCGAGGAAGACAAAAATCTGCACGATGCCCATGCCGAGCGATGTCGCGGCGTGATCGAGTCCCCAGAACGGCAGCGTCCAGCCGCCGAAAAACAGCGTCACCATCATCGCGGACGAAGAAACCATGTTGGAATATTCCGCGAGAAAAAACAGCGCGAACTTCATCGAGCCGTATTCCGTGTGGTAGCCGCCGACGAGTTCGGTTTCCGCTTCCGGCAAATCGAACGGCGTGCGGTTCGTTTCCGCAAACGACGCGACCATGAAAATGATGAATGAAATCGGCGCATACACGACCATCCAGCCGTGCGTGGACTGCCAGGAGATGATCTGGCTCAAATTCAAATTGCCGACGATGAGCAGCACCGGGATGACCGACATGCCCATCGAAATTTCATACGAGATCATCTGCGCGCTCGAACGGATGCCGCCGAACATCGGATACTTCGAGTTCGCCGCGTAGCCCGCGAGCACGATGCCATATACGCCCATCGAAACGATGCCGAACGTGTAGAGAATGCCGACGTTCAAGTCCGCAATGACCATTTTCTGCGCGCCGAGGTTCGAGCCGAACGGAATTACCGCAATCGTCAGCATCGCCGGGATCACCGCAATCGCCGGCGCGAGAAAGAAATAAATTTTCTTCACGCCCGCCGGGGTGAAATCTTCCTTGACCAGAAATTTCAACCCGTCCGCAAGCGGCTGAAAAATTCCCAGGCGCGTAAGAAATATTCCGCCCGGAATATATTTCACAAACGGCGGCGCGGTGCGGTTCGGGCCGACGCGATCCTGAATCCACGCCGAAATCTTGCGCTCGGCCAGCACGGAATACATGACAATGCCCTGCACCACGCCGATGGCGATGGCGATCTTGACCAAGCTGAAGATGATGAAATTCCAGTCCATGGTTATTTTTTAACGGGAGCGCGCCCGCCTCGGGCGCAGCCAACGACGCCCTCGTCGTTGGCCTCTTGCAACGACGGTTGACTTAAATTTGTGCGAGCAACCACGTTCGGGTTCGACGCGAGGGCGCGTCGAACCGCAGCCGAGGCGGCTGCGCTCCCCAAATGCTTTTGTTCGCTTGATTGCATCGGTTAAATTTGAACCGTAACTCCAGTGTCACCGAGACTCGCCCACGTCACGCCGTTGAACGCTGGCACTTCCTTCGCCATTTGATTGAACAGACCTTCGATCGTTACAAAACCGTTCTGACCGGTGACGTTGTGAACGAGGTCATGCAAAAATTCCCACTCGGCACGCGCATCGCCGGGAGCTTCCACGGCCTTCATGAATTTCTGAACGCGCCCTTTCGTGTTCGTGAACGTGCCGCGTTTTTCCGCGTGCGCACAGCCGGGCAAAATATAATGCGCCAGCTTGGTGGTCTCGTTCGGCAAGATGTCGCTGACGATGAGCGTGTCCAGCTTCGCCAGCAATTCCGCCGTGATGCCGTGTTCTTCCACGACTTCGCTGATGGTTTCGCGCTCGCGCAATTTTTCATTGCTGACTGCGCGCTTGACGATGTTTTCGCCGAAAACGATGAGCGTCTTGATTTTTCCCTGCACGATGCCGTCGGCAATCTTCGCGAGATTGATGCCCATCTCGGTAAAACAAATTCCCATGAGCCGCGCGCCGTTCGTGTTCGGATTTTTGTCCGCGCTGACGAGAATTTTGTCGCCCTTGCCGTCACGCGGAATGGAATCGCTGATCGCGCCGAGCTTGGCCTTCAACTTTGAAATCAGCCAAAGTTCCTCGTTCGTCTGCCGCGCCGAGGCGACAATCGCGACGGAACCCGCCGGAGCTTTTTTCAACTTGTCGGAAATTTCATTGAGCGCCGCCGTCCAGGTGGATTTTTGTCCACGCACGAGAACGTCTTTCAAACGGTCAGCACGACCGATCCATTTGTAATTCAGGCGTCCGCTGTCGCACATCCACGAGCCGTTGACGGCGTCGTTGTCGCGCGGCGTGAAGCGATAGATTTTTTCCTCGCGCGAACCGATGAGCGCGCTGCAACCGGTGCCGCAGTTCGTGCAGAGGCTCTTGGTCTCCTTGAGAAACCACGCGCGCATCTGGAAACGAAAATCCTTCGACGTGAGCGCGCCGACGGGACAGATGTCCACGGTGTTCAGCGTATAATTGTTGTCGAACGGCATTCCGGGGAAAGTCGCGATCGTGTTATAGCTGCCGCGATTGATGATGCCCAGCGCGTCGTCGCCCGCGATGTCCTTAGTGAAACGGATGCAGCGTGTGCAAAGGATGCAGCGCTCCGCGTCAAGCATGATGCGCGGTCCGAGATCAACGGCTTTCGGCTTGTGAACTTTGGCTTCGACAAAACGGCTTTCCGCTTGGCCGTAGTCCACGGAATATTCCTGCAATTTGCATTCGCCGGCCTGGTCGCAAATCGGGCAGTCGAGCGGATGGTTGATGAGCAGCGATTCGAGAACGCCTTCGCGCATCTGCTTCACGCCGGGCGTTGAAGTGTAAATTTCCATTCCCGGCGAAATCGGCGTCGCGCAGGAAATCGCCGGACGCGGCATCTTGGAAATTTTCGGCGAGCCGTCCGCGTTCAAAATCGGCTTCCGATCCGGGCCCATCGCCGGCATTCCGTATTCCACGAGGCACATGCGGCAGTTGCCGACGACCGGCAGCTTCGGGTGATAGCAATAATGCGGCACGTCGGTCTTGGCCAGTTCGCACGCCTGAATCATCGTCGTGGGCGTGAGCTTGCCCGACCAGTCCGCGATGAGGCGCGGCACTTCGATTTCGCGCCCGTCCACCTTGACCTTGATTTTTTCAATCGCGGACGGCGCAGGCTTCGTTTCAGTTGTGGCTGCGGTTGACATTTTTCAAATTTCTCCGCGTCGCAAATCTTCAATCGGAAAAATCATTTCAAAATCTCCCCACATCAAATCGCCATTGCGAACATGAAATGACTTGAATTGTTTCAGGCGACGATATTTTGCAAACATGGGATTTTGCGCCTTCTTAAGAAACGGCCCGAAGTCAACGACGCGATGCTTGCCGTCGTTGAATTCAACGTCCACCTTGTAACGGGGGACGTAGCTGGCGTGTTTCACTCGCAAATACATATTCTATTTAATTTTCCGCGTAATAATTTCAGGTTTCACAACTTTGTTCAAAACGAAAACGTCCGACCACTTTTTCAAAATATCCTCGGCCTTCGCATTCACCAGTTCGGCAAAATGTTTTCTGACTTTGCCGGACAGCGGACGGCGATTTGACACGCGGCAAAACCGGATGGAAACAATTTTCCCATCCCGCGTGATAATTTCGGCTTTGGTCTCAAGCTCGCCGTAACGACCATGCACATGAACCGGCAAATGTTCGCCTGCAAAAAAGAAAACTGAAATGCCGAGATATTCATAAAGTTTTGGCATGACGTTTTCAATGATGCGCTTCGGCTAATTCTTTTTGTTCAGCAGGCGCGGCAATTTGCTTCGCGCGACGCGCTTCATCCGCCGCACCTTTTGCGACAAATTCGTCTTTGAACTTCGCGACGAAACTTTGCACCGGCCACGAGCAGGCTTCGCCGAACGCGCAAATCGTGCGGCCGCCGGGAATGTTGTCGGCGATCTTCACGAGATAATCCGCGTCGCTCGCGCGGCCTTCGCCGTGCGTGAGACGATACAGCGCCTTGCTCATCCAGAGCGCGCCTTCGCGGCAGGGCGTGCATTGGCCGCAGCTTTCGTGCGCGTAAAATTCGGAGATGTTCGCGAGCGCCTCGACGATGTCGGTCGAGTCGTCCATCACGATGATCGCGCTGGAACCGCTCATCGAACCGGCGGCAGCGAGCGAATCAAAATCGTAAGGCAGATCGAGCATGTCGGTCTCCATCAGAATCTCTTTCCCCTCGGCGTCTTTTTTCTTGAGCTTGAATTTTTCACCGGCCTTGAAAACCTTAGCGGATGAACCACCGGGAATGACGGCTTTCAATTTTCTTCCGTCACGAAGTCCGCCGCCGAATTTCGGGTCGTTAATCAATTCGCCGATCGTAGCCTTACCGACTTCGATTTCGTAGTAGCCGGGTTTCTTGACGTGACCGCTCAAGCTGACGATGCGCGTGCCAGTGTTGTTCGGCGTGCCAAGTTTTGCATACTCGGCCGCGCCCATCGCGACGATGTGCTTCACGTTGCAGAGCGTCTCGACGTTGTTGACGATGGTCGGGCACATCCACAGACCAAGGATTGCCGGAAAATACGGCGGCTTGATACGCGGATACGGCCGTTTGCCTTCAAGCGATTCAATCAGTCCGGTTTCCTCGCCGCAAATGTATGCGCCCGCGCCGCGATGAACGTGAATCTCCAAATCGTAGCCACTGCCGCAAATACTTTTGCCGAGGAAATTCTTCGCGCGGGTTTCCTTGAGCGCTTCGTTCAAAATTTTCGCGCCGTCCACCATTTCACCACGGATATAAATGTAAGCGAGCTTCACGTCGTTAGCGAAGCACGAGATGATCATGCTTTCGATCAACTGATGCGGGTCTTTATACATGATTTGCCGGTCTTTGAACGTGCCCGGCTCGGATTCGTCCGCGTTGCAAATCAGGTAAATCGGCTTGCCACTCTTGCGATCCACGAAGCTCCATTTGAGACCGCAGGAAAAGCCCGCGCCGCCGCGACCGCGCAGGCCGGAAGTTTTTACCGCGTCTCGAATTTGTTCCTGCGGCGATTGCTTTTTACCATCCGGCAAATCTTTCGGTTGCATCGCGAGCGCCTTCTTCAGCGCTTCGTAGCCGCCATGGCGCAAATAGCATTCGATCTCGGGCGTATAACCCGGTTCATCGGCATGTTTCAAAATCAATTTGTATTCTTGCGCCATATCAGCAACTTGACTCTCGACCAAAATTCTCTAGCTTAATACGTCCCATCCTGCCCGATGGTGTAACGGTAGCACAACAGACTCTGAATCTGTTTGTCATGGTTCAAATCCATGTCGGGCAACCATTTCATTTGCATTTCGCGCAAATCTCATCCGCCTTCGCGTGCGAAACGCCCTCGTAAAAATCATCATTGCACATCATCACCGGCGCGGTGCCGCAGCTGGCGAGGCACTCGACAAATTCAACCGTGAATTTTCCGTCCGGCGTCGTCTGCGCGCCGTGCGTATGCGCGTCCAGGCCGAATTTTTTGCAAAAATGTTCGCGCAATTCATACGCCCCGCCCAGCGCACAGCTCAACGTGCGGCAAACCTTGATCTGATATTTGCCCATCGGCTCCTGCCGGAGCATCGGATAGAACGTCAGGATTTCAAAGACGTTGATCGGCTGGAGTTCCAGCTTCTTCGCTGTCCATTGAACCGCTTCCGATGAAATCCAGCCGAACTTTTCCTGAATGGCGTGCAGCACCATCAGCGAGGCGGCGCGCTTCACCGGATAGTGCGAAATCAATTCGTTCACTTCCGCTTCAAGTTCGGGTGTGGCTTGGAAACTCATCGGTCGCTTTCTCCCATCACAAAGTCCAGCGAACCCAGCACGACCGGCACGTCGCTGATCATGCAGCCGGGCAGCAATTCGCCGAGGATGCTCAAATTAATAAATGAGGGCGCGCGGATTTTCAGGCGATACGGCGTGCCGCCGCCTTTGCTGTTGATGTAAAAACCAAGCTCGCCCTTCGGATTTTCATGGCTGAAATAAATTTCGCCGGGCGGACAATTCACGCCTTCGGTTACGAGCATGAACTGATGGATCAATTCCTCCATGCTCGACATCACTTTTTCCTTCGTCGGCATCGTGATTTTTCCGTCCTGGATGCAGACCGGCTCCTTCGATTTATTTTCCGCGCCGCCGGGAATCATGTTGCAGCACTGCTCCAAGATTCTCATGCTCTGCTTCATTTCTTCCATGCGCACGAGATAGCGGTCGTAGCAATCGCCAACCGAACCAAGGGCGACATCGAAGTCCAGATCCTTGTAGCAGAGATACGACTGGTTCTTGCGCAAGTCCCAGTTCACGCTGCTGCCGCGCAGATTCGGACCGCTCAAACCGTAATCAATCGCCATTTCTTTCGAGACAACGCCGAGGTCGCGCAGGCGGTCAACCCAGATGCGATTACGCGTGAGCAGCGTGTGCGCC
>Ga0209483_1001445_pt1 | contig 17963 bp, 18 predicted proteins | sample NGEPerA_FD_184508 | JGI IMG/M metagenome (GOLD analysis project Ga0209483, IMG submission 184508) | Arctic peat soil microbial communities from the Barrow Environmental Observatory site, Barrow, Alaska, USA - NGEE PermafrostL2-A... | ecosystem: Environmental > Terrestrial > Soil > Wetlands >... | reverse complement strand
CAAGGGCGCGGCGTTTCTCGGCAATCTCCGCGCCGACCATCCGGGAATCGACGTGCAGATCCATTACGCCGATCTGTCGAGCCTGACCGAAATCCTGCGGCTGGCGCCGGCGCTGCTGCATGCCGCGCCGCGGATCGACGTGCTGCTCAACAACGCGGGCGCCATCTTCAACCGGCGTGAAATCACCGAGGACGGGCTCGAGCGCACCTTCGCGCTCAATCACATGGGCTATTTCCTGCTGACCAATCTGCTGCTCGACCGGCTCAAGGCCAGCGCGCCGTCGCGCATCGTCAGCGTCGCGTCGGAGGCCCATCGCGGCGTCAGCCTGGACTTCGACGACCTGCAGATTCAGCGCGGCTATGGCGGCTGGCTCGCCTACCGGCGTTCCAAACTGGCCAACATCCTGTTCACCCGCGCCCTCGCGAAGCGGCTGGCCGGCACCGGCGTCACCGCGAACTGCCTCCATCCCGGCTTCGTCGCCACCGAATTCGGCGACAACAACCGCGGTATGTTCCGCGCCGCGATCAATTTGGCGAAGCGCTTCATGGCGATCGCGCCGGAGCAAGGCGGCGAGACCTCGGTCTATCTCGCGTCGTCGCCCGAAGCGGCGGAAATCAGCGGTGAATATTTCGACAAGTGCAAGCCGCGTGCGCCGTCGGCGGCGGCGCAGGACGACCAGGCCGCCGAGCGCCTGTGGCGCGAAAGCACAGGCCTGGCGGGGCTCTAGCGGGCAAACCCTCGAGGCCCTATATCAGGGGGCCATGGCCGCCAAGAATCCCTACGAAGTGCTGGGCGTCGCGCGCGACGCGAGCGAGGAGGACATCCGCCGCGCCTATCGGCGGCTGGCGAAGAAGCACCATCCCGACCTCAATCCCGGCAACAAGGCGGCGGAGGGGCGCTTCAAGGAGCTGAACGCCGCCAACAATATCGTCGCCGACAAGGAGAAGCGCGGCCGCTATGACCGCGGCGAGATCGACGAAGCCGGCGCCGAGAAGCCGCAATACGCGAGCGCAAATTCCTCCTGGCGAGGCTTCGCCGAGGGCGCCGAGGGCGCGCGCTACCGGGCCGAGGGCATCGATCCCGAGAATTTGGACGATCTGTTCTCGATGTTCCGCCGCGGCGGCGGGAGCGGCGGCGCGAATTTGCGCATGCGCGGCCCCGACCAGCAGTATGTGCTGACCGTCGATTTCCTCGCCGCGCTCAACGGCAGCAAGCAGCGCCTGGGCTTCGCCGCCGACAAGAGCCTCGATGTCACCATTCCGCCCGGCACGCGCGACGGCCAGGTGCTGCGCCTCAAGGGGCAGGGCGGCGCCGGCATCGGCGGCGGCCCGCCGGGCGATGCGCTGATCGAGATTCACGTGGCGCCGCATCCGTTCTTCAGGCGCGAGGGCGACGACATCGTGCTCGAGCTTCCCGTGACCATCGCGGAAGCAACGCTGGGCGGCAATGTCACCGTGCCGACGCCGTCGGGCGATGTCGCGATGAACGTGCCGGCGGGCGCCAATGCCGGAACGCGGCTGCGGCTCAAGGGCAAGGGCGCGCCGAAATCCGGCGGCGGCCGCGGCGACCAATATGTCACGCTCAAGATCGTGTTGCCGGGAACCATCGATGACGAGTTGCGGGAATTCCTGCGCAGCTGGGCGCCGAAGCATCCCGACGATCCGCGGCGGGGGCTGAAGGCATGACGATCACCTTCGACGATCTCTGCGGGATGGTCGGCGGGCTCGAGCCGCGCGAGCTCGAGCATTGGATCGCCGAGCGCTGGGTGCTGCCCGAAAGCCAGGGAGACGTTTATGTCTTCCGCGAGATCGACGTGGCGCGGGTGCGGCTGATCGTCGAGCTGCGTCACGATCTGGCCGTGGGCGAGGAGGCCCTGCCGGTGGTGTTGCGGCTCATGGATCAGCTCTATGCGACCCGGCGGCGGATGCGCGACCTGGTCGAAGCGCTGGACGCGCTCCCGGAGGAAGGCCGCCGCAAGCTGCACGCGCGGCTGGTGAAAGACTCGGATCAAGATTGAAGCCGGCGCGAGACAAGACGAAGCGGCGCGGCTAAGATCGCCCGCATGATCCTGGGCTTGCTTCTCCATATCTTCGCCGCCACCGTCTGGGTCGGCGGCATGTTCTTCGCCCATGTCGTGCTGCGGCCGGCGTCGGCGGCGCTCGAGCCGGCGCTGCGGCTGCCGTTGATGCGGCGCGTGCTGGCGCGGTACTTCCCCTGGGTCTGGGGGTCGATCGCGATGCTGCTGCTGACCGGCTACGGCATGATTTCGCTGGGCGTTAACGGGCTGCATGTGCAGCTCATGCAGCTCATCGGCATCATCATGATGCTGACCTTCGCGCATCTCTATTTCGTGCCGTGGCGGCGGTTCCAGCGCACGCTCGATGCCGGCGATCTGCCGGCGGCGGCAAAGCACATGGCGCAAATTCGCGCCATCGTGACGATGAACCTGGCGCTCGGCCTGGTCGTCATCGCGCTCGGCGCCACGGGCCGCTACTGGCACTGGGGCTGAGTCTGCTCAAGCTCTTCGATCTCGCCGGCGCGGAAGCGGATCGCCGATTCAGCCCCTATTGCTGGCGCGTGCGCATGGCGCTCGCCCATAAGGGGCTCGATGTCGAGACCATTCCCTGGCGCTTCACCGAGAAGGACCGCATCGCCCCCGCGACGACGGTCCCGGTGCTGGTCGACGGCGACAAGCGGATCGCGGATTCCTGGGCCATCGTCAATTACCTCGAGGATCGATATCCCGACCGGCCGTCGCTGTTCGGCGGCGCCGCGGGACGGGCGCTCACGCGATTCTATGTGGATTGGGCGAACGTCATGGTCGCGTCCAGCATCGCGCGGCTGGTGCTGGTCGATATCTTCGACCATTTGGCGCCGCGGGACAGGGACTATTTCCGCCGCACCCGCGAGCAGCGCTTCGGCATGACGCTCGAAGCGGCGATGGCCGATCGCGACCGGCGCCTGCCGGCGTTCCGCGACAGCCTCAATCCCATGCGGCTGGTGCTCAAGCACCAGAAATTCCTCGGCGGCGACGAGCCGCTGCAGGCGGATTACACCGTCTTCGGCTGTTTCCAATGGGCGCGCTGCATCAGCGCCTTCAGGCTGCTGGAGGAATCCGATCCGGTGGCGGCGTGGCGCGAGACTCTGCTCGATCGCTTCGAGGGACTGGCGCGCAAGGCGCCGGGCTATCCGGTCTAAGCCGCTGAAATTACGACAACCTTTCGCCTTTGGCCGCGCCGCCATCCATGCAATGATTGGCGTAGGGCGTCGGATCGCCGCCCTGCCGGGATCCGGCCAATAAATCGATAAACGGGGAGGAGCTCGCTATGAAAAGACGTCAATTCCTCAAGGCCGGCGGTGTCGGCCTTGCGGCAACCACCATCGCCGCGCCGGCCATCGCGCAGACCGCGCCGACGCTCTCTTGGCGCATGACATGCAGCTGGCCCAAGAGCCTCGATACGCTCTTTGGCGGCGCCGAATACCTCGCCAGGCGTATCGCCGAAATGACCGACAACAAGTTCCAGATCCGCGTCTTCGCCGCGGGCGAGATCGTCCCCGCGCTCCAGGTGCTCGACGCGGTGCAGAACGGCACGGTCGAGATGGGCCATACCGCCAGCTACTACTATGTCGGCAAGGATCCGACCTTCACCTTCGACGCCACGGTGCCCTTCGGCATGAATTTCCGCGCCATGAATTCGTGGCAGCGGCAGGGCGGCGGCCAGGCACTCATCAACGAGTTCTTCGCCGGCTACAACGTCCTGCCGATGCCGGCCGGCAACACCGGCACGCAGGCCGGCGGCTGGTACCGCAAGGAGATCAAGACCGTCGAGGATTTGAAGGGCCTCAAGTTCCGCATCGGCGGCTGGGGCGGCGCGGTGCTGACCAAGCTCGGCGTGGTGCCGCAGCAGTTGGGCGGCGGCGACATCTATCCGGCGCTTGAAAAGGGCACGATCGACGCCGCCGAATGGGTCGGCCCCTATGACGACGAAAAGCTCGGCTTCTACAAGGTCGCGAAATACTATTACGCGCCCGGCTGGTGGGAGGGACAGACCAATCTGTCGCTCTACGTCAATCTCGATTCGTGGAAACAGCTGCCGAAGGCCTACCAATCCATCGTCCAGGTCGCGGCGGCCGACGCCAATACCTGGGTTCTCGGCAAGTACGATGCCGACAACCCGGCCGCGCTGAAGCGTCTTATCGCCGGCGGCACGGAGCTCCGCTATTTCTCGCGGCCGGTCATGGAGGCCTGCTTCAAGGCCTCGCGGGAACTCTACGCCGAGGAATCGGCGCGCAATCCGAAGTTCAAGAAGATCTTCGATCCGTGGTCGTCGTACCTCGCCGTCGAGGACGAATGGTTCCGGGTCGAGGAGCAGCAGTTCGACAACTTCATGTACGGCCAGCTCGGCAAGAAGGCCTGAGGCCGGTTCCGGCAAGCGAAAACCCCCGCCTGCGGCGGGGGTTTTTTCATGCGCGGGCCACTGATCGAATCTCCGCGGCGCGGCTGCTAATTCGATCCCGGCGGTGCGTAATCCTCCACCGGCGCCTCGAAATGGATGCTGTTGGGGTCGATCCCGGTGCCCGCGTCGAGCGAGCCCAGCACGATGCGCGGGAAGGCGATGACGATGCCGACCATGATGATTTGGATCACCACGAAGGGGATGACGCCCCAATAGATTTGCCCGGTGGTCAGCGGCGCCATGCGCTTGCCGGTGACGCGGTCGGTGTATTCCTCGCTCGGAGCGACGCTGCGCAGGTAGAACAGCGCGTAGCCGAAGGGCGGATGCATGAACGAGGTCTGCATGTTGACGCCCAAGAGCACGCCGAACCAGATCAGGTCGATGCCGAGCTTCTCCGCCACCGGGCCCAGGAGCGGCACGATGATGAAGGCGAGCTCGAAGAAGTCGAGGAAGAAGGCCAGGAAGAAGGCCAGCAGATTGACCACGATCAGGAACCCGACCTGTCCGCCGGGTAGGTTGATGAGGAGATGCTCGACCCAGAGGTCGCCGTTGACGCCGCGGAACACCAGGCTGAACACGGTCGAGCCGATCAGGATGAACATGACGAAGGAGGAGAGCTTCGCCGTCGTGTCCATCGCCTGCTTGAGCAGCTTGATGTCGAGCCGCCGGTTGGCGAAGGCCAGGATCAGCGCGCCGGCCGAGCCCATGGCGCCGCCCTCGGTCGGCGTGGCGATGCCGAGGAAGATGGTGCCGAGCACGAGGAAGATGAGCGCCAGCGGCGGCATCATGACGATGACGACCTGGCGGGTGAGCAGGCTGACGATGCGCAGGTTGAGATATTTGTCGGCCAGCGCCGCCGCATAGGCGACCGCGCCCACCAGCGCGCAGGCCCAGATCGGGTGCAGGATATCGTAATCGGCGAGGCCATAGGCGACCGCGACGCAGGTCGCCACGACGACGACGAGCGACGGATAGCCCGCCTTGCCGGAGGGCTCGCGCACGGTGATGGCGTCGAGCGGCAAGGCCGGCACGCGCTTCGGCCAGACGAAGGAGACGATGAAGATCCAGCCGGCATAGAGCGCCGCCAGGCCGAGGCCGGGGATGAAGGCGCCCTGATACATGTCGCCGACCGAGCGGCCGAGCTGATCGGCCATGACGATAAGGACCAAACTCGGTGGAATAATCTGCGCCAACGTGCCGGACGCCGCGATCACGCCCGCCGCCACGCGCCGGTCGTAGCCGTAGCGCAGCATGATCGGCAGCGAGATCAGCCCCATCGAGATCACCGACGCCGCCACCACGCCGGTCGTCGCCGCCAGCAAGGCGCCGACGAAGACCACCGCGTAGGCGAGGCCGCCGCGGATCGGCCCGAACATCTGGCCGATGGTGTCGAGCAGATCCTCGGCCATGCCGCTGCGCTCGAGGATCAGGCCCATGAAGGTGAAGAACGGAATCGCCAGCAGCGTGTCGTTCGACATGATGCCGAAGACGCGTTGCGGCAGCGCGTGGAACAGCTCGGGCCCCAACAGGCCGAAATGGATGGCGATGACGCCGAAGAGCAGGCCGTTGGCCGAGAGCGAGAACGCCACCGGATAGCCGATCATCAACAGCACGATCAGCGACACGAACATCAGCGGCGCGATGTTGGCGAGGAAGAGAGCGGTCATTTCTCGCCCTCGTTCGGCAAGAAGCCCTCGATCGCGGGCGCATCGCCGCCGTGGGCGTGGCGCGGCGTCGGGTCGGGAATGCGGCCCATGAGGAAGGCGGCGCGCTTGATGATCTCGGAGACGCCCTGGATCGCCAGCAGGAAGAACCCGACCGGAATCATCAGCTTCACCGGCCAGCGCAATAGGCCGCCGGCGTTCGGCGAGTACTCGGTGAGCGCGTAGGAGTCGGTGAACACCGGCCACGCCAGCCACATGATGATGGTCGCCATCGGCAGCAGGAAGAAAATCCCGCCGAGCAGGTCTATCCAGGCGCGCGTGCGCGGCGCCAGCCGGCTGACGATGATGTCGATGCGGACATGCTCGTTCCGCAGCAGCGTGTAGCCCGCGCCGACCAGGAAGAATCCGCTATAGAGATACCACTGGATTTCGAGCCAGCCGTTCGAGCTGGTGTCGAAGACGTAGCGCACCACGGCATTGCCCGAACTCACCACCACCGAGGCGAGCACCAGCCAATAGGTCGTGGTGCCGATCTTCTCGTTGAGAAAATCGATGAACCGGCTCACGCGGAGCAGGAAATTCAAGCCCGAAGCCTCCCCGACGACCGTTAAATCGGCCTACTTTTTTCTGCAATTATCATGGCATAGGGCCCGCGGCGCTGGCAATCGGCGGCAGCCGGGCATGCAAAAGCGCCCACGACAAGGGGCGCCCGGAGAGCGGCGTAAAATCGGCCGGCGAGCCGGTGCCGGCTCCTAGACGCGCAGTGTCATGACGACCAGCGAAGCGATCACGACCCCGGCGAATTCGGCGCCGGTGGCGATCTGGCCCAGCAGAACGCCGAACAGCGTGCTAGCCAGCGTGACGCCTCCAATCAACGTAGTCATCGGTTAGCCCCTCGGTTTCTTATGCAGGGATAACGGGGCAGCGGATGGTTTATTCCGCGTTGCAACAGACTCGGGCCGAAAAAATGCCGGCGGCGCTTATCGCCGCGCATCTTTTGTATTAAGAATCAATCGTAATAAGCTGTTTATACTTTAACTTTCTTAGTCCTTGAAAGGCGAGCCAGCGCCTGGGGCGTGTCGATATCGGTCAACACCGAATCGCCGCCCATCTCGATTTCGGCGACTTCCTCGGGATAGGCGCCGATCAGGTGCTTGGCGCCGACGTCGCCCGCCACCGCCTGCATCTCGGGAAAGAATCGCCGGGCCCACAACACCGGATTGCCGCGCTTGCCCAGCCAGGTCGGCACGACAATGCCGCGGCCCTCGCGCGGCTCGAAGGCGGCGACCAGCCGAGACAGCTCGGCCGCGCCCACGCGCGGCATGTCGCCCAGCGCCACCATCGCGCCGGCGCTGTCCGCCGGCAGGGCGCCCAGCCCCTGGCGCAGCGAGGTCGAAAGGCCCTGGGCATAATCCGGATTGTGCACCAGGACGACCGGCAAGCCCACGAGCGCGGCCGCGATCTGGTCGCGCTCATGGCCGGTGACGACAACGACCGGGTTGAGCCCGGCGGCAAGCGCCGCGTCCACCGCGTGGCGCAGCATCGGCTTGCCGTCGATGTCGATCAGCAGCTTGTTGAGCGTGCCCATGCGCCGCGACTGGCCGGCGGCGAGCACCAGCGCGGCGATGCGCGGCGCCGGGGATTTAGGCGCGGGCGCCGCCGCTCCGGCGCTGGCCTCGGCGCGGGGCAGGGGGCGCGACGGGATCTCCGACAGCAACCCGCCGACACCCATGCGGCTGATGGCCTCGGCATCGACCGGCAAGCCGGCCAACAGCCGGCGCAGCACCCCGTCGAAGCCGTTGACCTTGGGCGAGCGGGCGCAGCCCGGCAGGCCCAATACCGGAACATCGCCCACGCGGCCGAGCAGAAGCAGATTCCCCGGATCGACCGGCATGCCGAAATGGTCGATTTGGCCGCCGCCGGCGACGATGGCGGCGGGAATCACGTCGCGCCGGTCGAGGATGGCGGAGGCACCGGCGATCAGCACCAGCTCGGCGCCGCCCTCGATCGCGGCCTGGATGGCCGGCGCCAGCGCGCGCGCGTCATGCGCGACGCGGGCCTCGCCGATGAGCGCGCTGCCCAGGCCCTGCAGCCGGTCGCGCGTCACCGCCAGCGTCTTGTCGAGAATGCTTTCCTTGAATCCCGGCAGCGTGGTCTGGATCAGCGCCACGCGCCGCGCCTGAAACGGCGCCACGCGGATCAGCCGGCCCGGCCGCCGTAGCGCCTGCTCGCAGGCGGCGAGACGGTCTTCCGGCACGGCAAAAGGTATGATCTTGGCCGTCGCCACCATCTGCTTCGGCGCCACCAGGGCCATCGGCTCGACGGTCGCCAGGGTGATCGCCTCGTCGATCCGGTTCAGCCGGTCGATGCCGTCGCGATCGACCAGGCAGAGCCCAGCCTTCTCGGCAAAGAGATTGGCGCGACCGGTGAAGGCGCGCGCGACGGTGACATGCTCGCCGGCGGCCAGGGCGGCGATGCGGTCGGCGGCCGCGTCCTCGCCGACATCGCCCGCCTCGAGCCGCGCCGCGATCACGCTGGCGTGGCCGGCGGCCTCGAGCGCCGCGATATCGTCGGCGTCGAGCACGCGGCCCTTTTTCAGGGTTCGCGTTCCCAGCTTCAGCGAATGGGCGAGAATCGCCCCCGCGGCCTCGGCCAGCGGCGTTGCGCCGAATTTCATGCCGCCTGCGGCTTGCGCTTGAGCCGGTCGGCGCGCAGCGTTTGCGTGACCTGCGCCATGATCGAGACGGCGATCTCGGCCGGCGACACCGCGCCGATATCGAGCCCGACCGGCCCGTTAAGGCGCGCGAAATCCGCATCCTTGAAGCCCTGCTCGGCCAGGCGCTGGAGGCGGGCGGCATGCGTCTTCTTCGAGCCGAGTGCGCCGATATAGAACGCCGCGGATTTGAGCGCCACGCCGAGCGCCGGGTCGTCGAGCTTCGGGTCGTGGGTCAGCGTCACCACGGCGCTGCGTCGGTCCGGCCGCAAGCGGCTCAAGGCCTCGTCCGGCCACTCGTTGGTGAGTTCGATGCCGGGAAAGCGCTCGGCGCTGGCGAAGGCGGTGCGCGGGTCGATGATGGTGACCAGATAATCCGCCAGCGCGGCCATGCGGGCCAGCGGCTGGGCGATGTGGACGGCGCCGACGATGAACAGGCGCAGCTTGGGGTTGAAGACCTCGACAAAGACCGCGCCATCGGCGGTCTCGACCGTGAGGCTGCGGTCGGCGGCGAGGGCGGCGCGCACGGCGTCCAGCGCCGCCGGATCGAGTTTCAAATTTCCTTCAAGAACAGATCCTTGCAAAATGACTTGAAGGCCGTTTTTAAGATTGGTGGCGAGCGCCGCCGGGGTGCCGGCGCGGCTCGCCGCCAGCGCCTTTTTCAGCAGGTCGAGCTTCATTCGACGCGCTCGACGAAGACCTGGATCTTGCCGCCGCAGGCCAGGCCGACTTCCCAGGCCTGCTCGTTGGTGACGCCGAAATCGAGGAGTCGCGGCTTGCCGTCCTTGATCGCCGCCAGGCCTTCCTCGATCACCGCGCTCTCGACGCAGCCGCCCGAGACCGAGCCCAGGAATCCGCCATCCTGCGCGACCGCGAGCTTGGAGCCGACCGGCCGGGGCGACGAGCCCCAGGTGGTGACCACCGTGGCGAGCGCCACGCCCTTGCCCTGTTGCCGCCAATCGGCCGCCTTTTGCAGGATTTCCTCGTTGTCGCCCATGATCTCGACCTTTCTAACCCGCCTTACGGCGGTCGCCCCGCCATTGGGCGGCGGCGTCGAGCCGGCGCGGCCCCGGCTTGGCCAATTCGTCGACCAGCGCCGCCAGGCTGGCCAGATTATGCACCGGCCGGAACTCGTCGACATGCGGCAGGATCGCCCGCATGCCCAATGATTTGGGCGCGAAGCCCGGATAGCGCAACAGCGGGTTGAGCCAGATCAGCCGGCTGCAGGATTTGTGCAGCCGCTCCATCTCCGGCGCGATGCCGGCGCCGCCCTCGCGGTCGAGCCCGTCGGTGATGAGCAGCACCACCGCGCCCTGGCCCAGCACGCGGCGCGACCAGCGCCGGTTGAATTCAGCGAGGCATTGGCCGATGCGGGTGCCGCCCGACCAGTCCTCGACGGCGGTCGCCACCTTGTCGAGCGCCTCGTCGACGTCGCGGGTGCGCAATTGACGCGTGATGTTGGTGAGCCGCGTGCCGAACAGGAAGGCATGGACGCGGCCGCGGTCGTTCATCACCGCATGGATGAAGTGGAGAAAGATGCGCGTGTAGCGGCCCATCGAGCCCGAAATATCGCAAAGCACGACCAGGGGCGGCGTCCGCGTGATGCGGCTCTTGCGCTTGAGGTCGAGCAGGCCGCCGGCGCGGAGCTGCGCCTTCAGCGTCGCACGCATGTCGATGCGGGCGCCGCGCGGGTCGGGGGCGAAGCGGCGCGTCGCCTGCTCGGCCAGCGCCAAGGCGAGCTTGCGCACGGCAAGGCGCGCCGCCGCCATCTCGTCGCGCGACATCTTCTCGAAATCCATCTGCTGCAGAACTTCGCGGGCGGAGAAGGTCATCGCCGCATCGAGCTCGGTCTTCGCCGTCCGCTCGCGCTCGGCGCCTTGGCCGGCGCCCTGCTGCAGCGCCTCGGCCAGGCGCCGGTTCATCTCCGGGCCCTCGGGCGCGGGTGCCGCGATGCCGGGCAGCAGCAGGCCGAGCATCCTCTCCAGCAGCTTCGGGTTGCGCCAGAAGATGTGGAAGGCCTGATCGAAGATCTCGCGCTGGTCGCGGCGATTGACGAACACGGCGTGCAGCGCCCAGTAGAAATCGGCGCGGCTCTCGATGCCGATGACGCGCACCGCCTCGACCGCGGCCAGCACCTTGCCGGGACCGACCGGCAGCCCGGCGGCGCGCAAGGTCCGCGCGAAATACATGATGTTGGCGGGGAGGCGGCCTTGGCCGGAAGGGTTGGGGCCGGACGGCTCGGGCAGGGATGCGACGCCTTCCATCGGCGCGGCCTATGGCGCGGCGGCGAGCTCGGCCTTGACCTGCGCGAGCAGGCGTTCGGCCTCGCTGCCCTGAATTTTGGCGATGTCGTCCTGGTACTTCAACAGCACGCCGAGCGTGTCGTTGATCGCCTCGGGCGTCAGCGCCAGCACGTCGAGCTGCGTTAAGGCATGCGCCCAATCGATGGTCTCGGCGATGCCGGGCTGCTTGAAGAGCTCGGACGCCGCGCGCAGCTTCTGCACGAAGGCGACGATCTCGCGCGACAGCGCGGCGGCGGCCTTGGGTGCCTTGAGGCGGAGGATTTCCAGCTCGCGCTCGGCGTTGGGGTAGTCGATCCAGTAATAGAAGCAGCGGCGCTTCAGCGCGTCGTGAATCTCGCGCGTGCGGTTCGACGTGATGACGACCAGCGGCGGCTGCGCCGCCTTGATGGTGCCGAGCTCGGGAATGGTGATCTGGAAATCGGAGAGGATTTCGAGGAGATAGGCCTCGAAGGGCTCGTCGGTGCGGTCGAGCTCGTCGATCAGCAAAACCGGCGGGCCGGCAAGGTCGGGCTCGAGCGCCTGGAGCAGGGGGCGCTTGATGAGGAACCGCTCGGAGAAAATCGCTTCCTCGACCGCCGCCTTGCTCTCCCACCCGGCCTCGGCCAAACGGATCTCGATCATCTGGCGCGGATAGTTCCACTCATAGACCGCGGAGGAGACGTCGAGGCCCTCGTAGCATTGCAGGCGGATGAGCTTGCGGCCAAGCGTCGCGGCCAGCACCTTGGCGATCTCGGTCTTGCCGACGCCGGCCTCGCCCTCGAGGAAGAGCGGCCGGTTGAGCGTCAGCGACAGATGCACCGCCGTCGCCAAGCTGCGGTCGGCGACGTAGTTGCCCTTGCTCAATAGGGCGAGCACGTCGGCGACGGATTTGGGCAGGGCGGCGGGCATGCCCTTATTTAGAGGAAATAGGCCGAAACTTCCACCGGCGCCTCGCGGCATGGGTTGGTGCGCGGCCACGGGTCTGCTATGTCTGCCGCGGTATTTTTGGAATGGAGGCGGGTGAGCTCGATGTTTCCCGAACGGCTGCGCGACGGCTATCGCGCGTTCCACGGCGGGCGCTTCGCCGACGAGCGCGCGCGCTACGAGACTCTGGCCAAGACTGGCCAGCGGCCCGAGATCGTCGTCATCGGCTGCATCGATTCGCGCGTCTCGCCGGAGGCGATCTTCGACGCGTCGCCCGGCGAATTGCTGGTCGTGCGCAACGTCGCCAATCTGGTGCCGCCCTTCGAATCGGACCGCGACACGCGGCACAGCACCAGCGCCGCGCTCGAATTCGCGGTGCAGGCGCTTCGGGTCAAGCACATCGTCGTGCTCGGCCACGCCTTCTGCGGCGGCATCCAGGCCTTCGTCGACGAGCGCGCGCCGCTGTCGCCGGGCGACTTCATCGGCAAATGGATGTCGCTCATCGCGCCGGCCGCCGCGACGCTCGCCCGACGCGACAACGAAGACGGCGCGGCCTATCTGCGCCGACTCGAATTCGCCGCGGTCGAGTACAGCCTGCAGAACCTGATGACGTTTCCGTGGATCCGCGCGCGGGTCGAGCGCGGCGAGCTCGAATTGCACGGCGCCTATTTCGGCGTCGCCGCCGGCCGCCTGCTGGTGCGCGACGCCGCGACCGGGCGCTTCGAGCCGGTGGGCGACGGAACCGGCACGCAGCGTACCAACCGGCGCGGGGCAGACTAGGCTGCGGCCTCCGTTAGGGTCACGTCGCGGATGCGCTCGGATGCGAGAATTCGCGCCGCCGGCAGGAAGAGGGTCATGGTCGTGCCGCTTCCCGGCGCGCTCGCCACGCCGATCGTGCCGCCATGCATCTCGATGAATTTCTTGGCGAGCGGCAATCCCAGGCCGGTGCCCTTTGATTTCATTCCCTGATGGCTGTCGATCTGCTCGAACTCGTTGAAGACCTTGGAGATATCCTCGGGCTTGATGCCGATCCCGGTGTCGGCGACCGTAATGCGCGCGCCGTCCGCCGCCAGGCCAAGCGAAAACCGAACCGAGCCGCCGGGCGGCGTGAACTTGATGGCGTTGCTGACTAGGTTGAGGACGCATTGTTTGATCTTCATCTCGTCGACGCGCGCGGTCACCGCCATATCGCCGGGATCGAGGGTCAGCGCGACCCCCGCGCGATGCGCTTGCTCGCGCATCATGCGGTCCACTAAGCGCATGCCGTCGGCGATATCGACGTCGCTTTCGGTCAGAGCCATCTTGCCGCTCTCGATCTTAGCCAGATCGAGCATGTCGTTGATCAGCGTTAGCAGATGCGTTGCCGAGCTCTCGATGTTGCCGGCATAGGCGCGAATGAATTCGGGCGTGGGTTTGTTCGGATCGATTTTTTGGATCAATTGGGCGAAACCGGTGATCGCATTGAGCGGCGCACGCAACTCATGGTTCATGCCGTTGAGCAAGCCAGATTTGTCGCGGCTGAGCGTTTCCGCCGCGAGTAATTCACGTTCGAGATGGCGCGCCCGCTCGTCGGTGACGCGCTTGATGCGCAAGAGCGTCATGGCGGTGAAGGCGATAGCCACCATGGCCAGCAGCACCGTCGCGATATCGATGGGTAGTTCGATGGAGCGATAGGGCGCCGCGACCGCTGCGACGGGCGCGAGGACGGCGACGTTCCACGGCGTGCCTTGGACCGGCAAGACGATGACATAGGCCGGCGTGCCGTCGGCCAGCGTGCCGTTCGTCACCGTGTCGGATCCCGCTTCGCGCTCTGCGACGTAGGCGACGCTCGCCGTACTGCCGATCGCCTTTCCGGCGTTCTCGGTGCGGCCGATGATAATCATATTTCTGTCCGTCACGCTGGCGCGCCATTGCGGCGGCAGTGCCACCGCGCGCAAGGCCTGCGACAGGACCGCGGGCCGCAACAGGACCGTCACGGCGTAGCGCATCGTGCCATCGCGGATCACCGGCTCTTGGATGGCGATCTGGCCGTTAGCGTAATTGCCGATCGACGGCAAACCGGTTTTCCAAACCTGGCTCCAGGATTCGGAATCCACAACCGGCGCCACGGGCTTTCCCGGAGGGGTGTGGGTGTCCACGAGCGGACCGTGGGCATCGCTCAGGATCAATTCGGACCAATCCGGATGGGCATCGGCAGCTCGCTTAGCCAGAATATGAAAGCGTGCGGTGTCGCCATAATCGAGCAATGGGGACGCCCCCACGGTCATCGCGAGGGAGAGCTGCTCTGTCACGACTTGCTTGACCGCGGTGGCGGCGGCGACGCTGTGACGCCGGATATCGCCCTGGATCGATTGCGTCTCCAGGTTGGAAAGCATGTGGCTGAGGAACAAATTGGCGGCGATCAGCGGAATGAGGCCGGCAAGCGCGAACGCCTGCCACCATCTCGTCACGAAGGAAAAACGCGAAGTTGTCATGTCGTCCAATCCGCGGTCGCGTGGTGCGCCATGAAAGCGAGCGAGGCGAGCGCCCGAATCATTCGAGCGCTGCCGACCGATCGCCATTTTCGTTGTCTGGGCTAACTATGATTGAGGATGGTGAATGTGTCGTTAGCGGCGTTCGTCCGCGGGCTGCGACAAATCCGAGCCGGCCGGGCAAATGCCGAGCGAATTAGCGGCGAATACGGCCGGTTCACCCCGCCGCGGCAACGGCGCGGCGCGCCATGACGCCGACAAGATGCGCGCGGTATTCGGCACTGGCGTGGATGTCGGCGTTCAAGCCCGTGGCGTTTTGCTTGACGTCCTTGATCGCATCGGCGGCGAAGTTCTTCGCCAGCGCCGCCTCCATCTCCTTCTGGCGGAACACCGCCGGGCCGGCGCCGGTCACCGCGACGCGCACGCCGTCCTTGGTCCTGGCGACGAACACGCCGACGATGGCGTAGCGCGACGCCGGGTTGCGGAATTTCTGGTAGTTGGCCTTCTCGGGAATCGGAAAGCTGACGGACGTCACGATCTCGCCGGCCGCGAGCGCGGTCTCGAACATGCCGGTGAAGAACTGCTCCGCCGCGAGCTTGCGCTGGTTGGTCGTCACGGTCGCGCCCAGCGCCACCAGCGCCGCCGGATAATCCGCCGCCGGGTCGTTGTTCGCGACCGAGCCGCCGATGGTTCCCCGATTCCTGACGGCGGGATCGCCGATCATGCCGGCGAGCAGGGCGAGCGCCGGGATCGCCTTCCTCACCTCGGCCGATTCCGCGACCTCGATATGCCGCGTCATGGCGCCGATGGTCAGCGCGTTGCCGTCGCGCCTGATGCCCTTGAGCTCCGCGATGCCGCCGAGATCGATCAGATCGCTCGGCTTGGCGAGGCGCTGCTTCAAGGTCGGCAGCAGCGTCATGCCGCCGGCGAGCAGCTTGGCCTCGTCGCCCTTGCCGGCCTGCGCCGCCGCCTCGGCCACGCTCTTCGCCTTGTGGTATGCGAAATTGTACATCGCCTCAGCCCTTCGCCATGGTTTCGGCGCCGGCTTTGATCGCCTTGACGATGTTGTGATAGCCGGTGCAGCGGCAGAGATTGCCCTCGAGCCATTCGCGGATTTCCGTCTCGGACGGCTTCTTGTTGTGCTTCACCAGATCGAGCGCGCTCATCACCATGCCGGGGGTGCAGAAGCCGCATTGCAATCCGTGATGCTCGCGGAAGGCCGCCTGCATCGGATGCAGCTCGTCGCCCTTAGCGACGCCCTCGATGGTGACGATGTCGGCGCCGTCGCATTGCACGGCGAGGATGGTGCAGCTCTTGATGCCGTCGCCATTGACCGCGACGACGCAGCAGCCGCATTGGCTGGTGTCGCAGCCGACATGCGTGCCGGTGAGGGCGAGATTTTCCCGCAGGAACTGGACGAGCAGGGTGCGCGGCTCGACGTTGCCGGTCGCCTTCTTGCCGTTCACCGTCATGGTGACGCTGGGCATCTCGATCCTCCCTCTAGGGCCGCGCCGATCGGCGGCTTCTTCTGGTCCAAGTCTCCCGCGCCGCGCGGACCCGGTCAACCTCAGCGGGTGAAGAAATAAAGCACCACCGCCACCAGCACCGCAAGAATCGCGACCCACAGCACCGGCGGCAGCCGGCGGCCGGCACTCGGTACTGTTGTGGGCAATGCTGCGGGCATGGGCTGGCGGTCGTCGGCGGCGTGCGCGGGAAGGGGCGGCGCGGCAGCTTGTGCCGGCGTTACGGCGGGGGCGGCATGGCCCTGCGCCACGATGGCGGCGAAGCGCGAAAAGAAATCCTCGGCGTATTTCCGCGCGGTGCCGTCGATCAGCCGCGAGCCGATCTGCGCCAGCTTGCCGCCGATTTGGGCCTCGACGCTGTAGGACAGCCTGGTGCCGCCGGGCGCATCGGCGAGCTTCACCGTGGCGCCGCCCTTGGCGAAGCCGGCGATGCCGCCCGAGCCTTCGCCGCTGATGCGGTAGCCGTTCGGCGGATCGAGGTCGAGCAGCTGCACCTTGCCGGCGAAGCGGGCGCTGACCGGGCCGACCTTGGCATGGACCTTGGCGGTGAATTCGGTCGGCGAGATCTTCTGCACTTCCTCGCAGCCGGGAATGCACTGTTTCAAAATCTCGGGATCGTTGAGCGCTTCCCATACCTTCTGCCGCGGCGCGGCGACGATGTATTCGCCGGTCATGTCCATAGCGGGTCATCCTTTGCCTGCGTGGGCCGGACGGTAGCGCGCCGCCGGCGGCGCGGGCAAGCGCGCCCGGCTATTGGCCGGGTTGCACTTGGCGCGCCGCAGCAGTCCCGGCATAGTCGCGCGCGGGAGTGGGGGGGCCGCGATGCCTTATATGACGCTTGCCTGGGGCTTGCCCTTCGTCGGGCTGCTGCTCACCCTCGCCGTGGCGCCGCTCGCCGTGCCGAAGCTCTGGGGCCGCCATTACGGCAAGATCGTCGGCCTCTGGGCCTGCGTTTTCCTGGTTCCCGATTTTGCGAATTCGGGACCCGGCACCGGCTTCGCGCGGCTGCTCGACATGGGCCTCAACACCTATCTGCCCTTCGTCCTGCTGCTCGGCGCGTTGTTCATCATCACCGGCGGGTTGCGCATCCGCGGCGCGCCGCATGGCACGCCCGCCGTCAACCTCGCCTTGCTTGCCCTGAGCACGCTGGCCGCGACACTGATCGGCACGCCAGGTGCGTCGATGCTGATGCTGCGGCCGATCCTGCGCGCCAATCGGGGCCGCACCCACACCGCGCATATCTACGTCTTCTTCATTTTCCTGGTGTGCAACATCGGCGGCGCGCTGACGCCGCTCGGCAATCCGCCGCTGTTCCTGGGCTATCTGCGCGGCGTGCCGTTCTTCTGGCCGCTGACGCATATCTTCGCGCCGACGCTGTTTCTTGCCGGCGCGCTGCTGGCGCTATTCCTCGCCATCGACAGCGTGATCTACCGCCGCAGCCGCGACACGGCGAAGGTCCAGGTGCTGCCTGAAATCGAGAAGCTCAGCATCGACGGCGCGGTCAACCTCCTGCTGCTCGCCGGCGCCGCCGCCACGATGATGCTGCGCAGCTTCTGGCAGGTGCCGGGCGCGCTCCATGTCTTCGGCATCGCCTGGCCGTTCGACGACATCGTCGAGGATTTTCTCTTCGTGCTGCTCGCCGCGCTATCGCTCGGCCTGACCCGGAGGGCGACGCGGCAGGAGAACGAATTCGTCTGGACGCCGATCGTCGAGGTGTCGATCATCTTCGCCGCGATCTTCGTCACGCTGATCCCGATCGACGCGATTATGGCGGCGGGGCAGGCCGGTCCCGGCGCGCCCATCTTTGCCCGGATGTTCCAGGCGGGCGTGCCGGACAACGCGCTGTTCTATCTGCTGCCCGGCGCGCTGTCCGCCGTGCTCGACAATGCGCCGGCCTATCTCGTCTTCTTCGGCCTCGCCGGCGACAAC
>Ga0209483_1001444_pt1 | contig 17985 bp, 16 predicted proteins | sample NGEPerA_FD_184508 | JGI IMG/M metagenome (GOLD analysis project Ga0209483, IMG submission 184508) | Arctic peat soil microbial communities from the Barrow Environmental Observatory site, Barrow, Alaska, USA - NGEE PermafrostL2-A... | ecosystem: Environmental > Terrestrial > Soil > Wetlands >... | reverse complement strand
ACCCTACCCTCCCCCGGGGTACCGGGAGAGGGAAAGCGCAACGCATTTCGAGTAAAGCCGCACGAGAGCTCCTATCACGATTGCGAGTTGTCCCGCACAGCGACGGTTCCTACGATACGACCTCATGCGTTCACGCGCATTACATATCGCGTTGTTGCTCGTTCAGGCACTGTGGCTGAACGTCGTCGTCCCCGGCCACCGCCGGGGGTCGGTGGCGCTGCCGGGCGAACGATGTGGCTCGTGCGAACAAGGGGCTGGCGTCGCGGCCGTCCCGCCCTGTTGCCGCTCGCATGCGTCACAAACCGGCGCCGGACATCTGCCCGCGCCAATTGATCCTGCCCGGCATTGCGCCATCTGCAACTTCGCCGCCCACTTATCCATTCCGCCCGCCATTGATCTGTCGCTTCCGCCGCTTGGACTCCTCGGTATGGCGCCGCGCCAGCGGATGCAATACCTCCCTCGCGTCTGTCTGACCGCGACGTACGATGGTCGCGCCCCGCCGTCGACTCACGTCATCTGAAACTGTTCCCTTGATGCCCAAGGGAGATCTTCTCGTAGGGTTCGCTTCAGCGAACGCTGTCCGCTCGTGGCCCATGCCGTGAAACCATCGTCGCGGAACGGCGTGCGCTGAAGTGCACCCTACGAAGCCAAATCGTTTACAGAGTGCTTCCATGAATAGAATTGTTCCCGCGGGCGTTGCATGCGCGGCGTTCCTGGCCGCGATGGCGCTCCATCAAAAGGCCGGCGCGCATGGCTTTGCCGGCGATCGTTTTTTCCCACCGACGATTGCGACGGATGATCCGTTTGCGGTTGACGAATTCGCTTTTCCGACCGTTTCATACGCGAGGAACCGCGCCGCCGATGGATCGCCGGGCAACCGGGAGATCGATGCCGGCTTCGAGTTCGACAAGGAGATTTTCCCGCGATTGGCGCTGGGGATTTCCGATCGATATACCTACCAAGACGTGGATCATCGTTCCTCGATTCATGGTTGGGACAACCTGGCCGTCACGGCAAAATACGAGATCCTGATTCATCCAGAACACGAGTTCATCGTGTCTCTCGGCCTGGAGTCCGACATTGGCGGCGCCGGGGCTCGGAGCGTGGGTTCCGATACCTTCAGCACGTTCACGCCAAAGCTGTATCTGGGAAAAGGGTTTGGCGACTTGCCGGACTCGGTGGATCTCTTCAAGCCTTTCGCGCTCACAGCGGAATTGGGCCAGAGCTTTCCCACGCGGGCGGACAACTCCAATACATTTCAAACGGGCTTTGCCCTGGAGTACAGCCTGCCGTATCTGGAGCAGAACGTGCGGGATACAGGGTTGCCGCGCCCATTCCGCGATTTGATTCCGCTGGTCGAGTTTTCCTTCGAGACTGCCGAGAACCGGGCCGGCGGTGGACTGACCACCGGCACAATCAACCCCGGCGTCCTCTATGAGAATCCCTACTTCCAACTGGGCCTGGAGGCCAATATCCCCATCAACCGCCGTTCCGGGAGCAGCGTCGGCTTCACCATCCAGGCGTGGATCTATCTCGATGACATTTTCCCGCGCGTCTTCGGACATCCGCTCTTTGGAGAATAACCATGAATATCAAACTTTTTCGAATCATCGCGGTGCTTCTGGCGACGGTGTTGACGGCGCGGCAGACCGCCAGCGCGCATGCGTTTCTCGATCGCGCCGAACCCAAGGTCGGCGCGAAAATTGCAAAACCTCCCGCCGAGATCAAAATCTGGTTCACCCAGGAACTCGAGCCGGCGTTCAGCAAGATTCAGATTTTCGATTCCGATGGAAAACAATTGGACAAGAAGGATTCTCACCTGGATTCCAAAGATCGCAAGCTGTTGATCGTCGGCGTACCCAAGTTGGCGGCGGGCAGTTACAAGGTGAGTTGGCGGGTTGTTTCCGCCGACACGCATCGGACGCAGGGCAATTTCAAGTTCACGATTAAGTCATGATGGAGCGCGCTTGCCAGACGACGCAAATTTCCCGGTTTGGTTTGTGGTTGCGCGGTCGGTCCATTTCATGGCCTGCCTGCTGATTTTGGCCATTTTTGTATTCGATCGATTGATCGTCCCGCCGACCGCCCAAATTGGCGGCGATGACATCGGCCCGCGGTGGCAGCGGATCGCGCGCCGGCTATTCGCACTGGCATTCCCGTTGGCGCTGCTGTCGGGCGCGGTGTGGTTCGCCATCGTGTCGGTGGAAATGAGCGGTCTTCCCTGGCGCGAAGCGATCAGCGGCGAGGTGTTGGGCCTGGTCTGGAACCAGACGCATTTCGGCCAACTTTGGAAACTGCGCGCTCTCGCGGCCCTGGCCAGCCTGCTGGTGATGCCGATGGCGTTGCTCGATCACTCGCGCAAGGCGGTTCGCGCCGCCGCGCGCTGGGCCGCGCTGCTGCTGGCCGCGCTTCTATGCGGCAGTCTGGCCTGGGCCGGGCATGGACAGACCGGCGGCCCGCGCGCCTGGCATTTGGCAGCGGACACGGTGCATCTGCTGGTGAGCGGATGCTGGCCGGCTGGGCTGCTGCCATTTGCCATGCTGCTGGTATCCCTCCGACGCACCCGGCAGACCGACTGGCAACCGCCGGTGGTCCTGCTGGTTCGCCGATTCTCCGCGATGGCCGTCGTGAGTGTGCTGCTGCTGACAGCAACCGGCGTGGCGAATAGCTGGTTCCTGGTGGGCAGTCTGCCCGCCGTTACAACAACAAGTTATGGATTGGTGCTCGTCGCAAAGATTGTCGGGTTCTGCGCGATGGTAGGTTTCGGCGCGGTCAACCTGCTGCGCGTGATGCCGCGCCTGACCGCCATGCCGGCAAATAGTGCGAGCGATTCAGTCAAAGAGCAGGCCATCGCGCGATTGCTGAACAATGTGGTGGCGGAAGTGATACTGGCGGCGATTGTGTTCGTCCTCGTGGGGATTCTGGGCATGCTCCCGCCTCCGGCAGAACATCACGCGCATCATCACCACGGCGAGAACGCTGCTTCTACGATTCGGCTCGACGAACTTCCCGCACATTCTCCTCGCACCTTGCGCGCCAGCCTAAGCTGCCGTTACGGCTCGATCCTGTTAATCAGCCATGCAACCGTGTCCAACCGATGGGCATAGTGCAAGAGCGGCGGAATGTCCGGCAACGCCACGCCGATCTGGGCCGACATTTCGTTCAGTTCAACCTCTGCCTCGGCAGGCTGCAAAGACCAGCGGACATGGTGAATGTCCCCGCGGAAAATCTGCCCGCACGAATTGGCACAGTAGAGACACAGCCGATGTGTCAGGAAATGATCCAGATTTCCCTCGCGCGTGAAATAAGCCGGCCCGGTGGGCCGGTAGCGCATGCGCAGCTCCGCCGACGGCGCGTTGCAATGCGTGCGGCGGCTGTGATAGCGGATTTCATCCCCCTGGGCATCGACGGCCATCGCGGCGTTGAAATAGGGCAGATGGAAAAACCGCCGCGCCATTCGAACCGCCGGCCAATTGGCGGCATCCAAACTGAAAAACCAAACGCCGGGCCGCCCCAGGGTAGTGACGTAGGTGCGGACGTTAAGCTCCGGGAACGCCGACATTCCGGGGATTGGCGGCACCCCGCGCGGGCGAACGCCGCTCATCCGAAACGGCACGAGCCCGAGCCACGCCTCGCCGTCAAAAGTGTCCAATTCCAGCCCCGCGGGCAGCAACGGGCGAAGAAGGCCGGGCCGGATCGGCCAGTGCATGAACAGCAGCTCGTGCCATCGCATGCGCATGATCCAGGGGCGGGCATGTGGAAGACGAGAATCTAATCTGCTGTTCGTCATAAAACGATTGCCGGATCTCTCGGCCGTTCTTGCCACCACACAGTCAGAATCGCGCAGTGATTCCGAGAGTCAGAGACTTTAGAGACAAGCTTGGTGCGGGGCGACCTGAAAACCATACTTTCTGTTCGTATAAACGCGTGGCGCCTTGCCGCCAGAACGGCTACACCGGCCGATTGGGTTACGCGTCTCCAATTCTCCGCGCCTTCGCGCCTCGGTGCCTCTGCGCAAGATTTCCGCGCGACATTCCCATTCGATTTTTCTCACCTCGCTCCTTACCCTGTTCCTCCTCAATGTCATTCAACGGACGAATCGTTCTGGTTCTGCTCGCGGCGGCGGCGGTGTATCTGGTGGGGAATTCGCGGATTGGGTTGTGGGACCGCGATGAGCCGCGCTATGCGCAATGCTCGCGGCAGATGCTCGACAGCGGGGACTGGGTCGTGCCGCGATTGTACGACAATCTGCGCGCGGCCAAGCCGCCGTTGATTTATTGGTGTCAGTTGGCGGCGATGAGCGCGTTTGGCGAAAACGCCTTTGCCGCCCGCGTCCCTTCCGTTCTGGGAATGCTGGCGACGCTGATTGTTCTTGCCATCGCTCTGCGCCGTCAATGCGGCCGCGAGATGGCCTTCTGGACGATCTTTATCCTGTCGAGCAGCGCGCTGGCCATTATGGCCGCCAAGATCTGCCTGACGGACAGCGTTTTGGTTTTATTCACTACGATTGCGCAAATCTGCCTGTTCCTCATGTGGCGCGGGAATCGGTCGTGGGCGGTGGCGATCGCGATGGCGGCGGCGCTGGGATTGGGGGGAATTACCAAGGGGCCGTTTATTCTCGGCACCGTCGCCGCGACGGCGGCGGCGCTGGGGTTGTTTCGGATGGTGGGTAAATGTCTGACTCGAAGGTCGGACCGACGTGGCCGGGAGCGTGAGCCAGAAACGATTGCGTTATCCGCGGGAACGAGGCTTGGCATCAACGCACCCGTTCGACCCAACGACGTTACAACGCAGACTTTCGGGCAACGGCGAAACGGCGCGCCGCCGGGCTTGATCCCGGACTACGAGCCTCAACGGCACGGCAGTGACACGCGGATCGCCGCACAGGTCATTGTTTCCGTGGCGATCATCACGGCGATCGTTCTCCCGTGGATCATCCTGGTGCATCACCGCTCACCGGAATTCCTGGGCCGCATATTCCTTGAGGCCAGGGAGCATCTTGAGAACGGCAAGGAGGGGCACAATTTTCCGCCGGGCTTTCATCTGATGATGGTTTGGCCGATGTTTTTGCCCTGGAGCCTCTTGCTGCCGATGGCGATCGGCATCGGCATCCAGAATCGCAGAGTGCCCGAGGTGCGCTTTGCGCTGGCGGCGACGCTCGGGCCGTGGCTGATGGTTGAATTCATCGGCACCAAGCTCGCGCACTATTTTCTTTCCGCGTATCCCGCGATCGCATTTCTCACCGCCTACGCGATTATGCGAAATTTGCGCCGCGAAAGCCGTGACACCGAATCGCGCCCGTTCCTGATCGGCGCCGGCTTCTGGGCGGCGGCGGTTGCGGGCATCGGCGGCCTTCCCTGGCTGGCCGCGCGCACCTTTGGCCTCAATCAACTCCCCTGGCGCACGATGATCCTCCTGAGCCTGTTCACGATTGCGTATGGCCTGGTGGTGATGGCGCTCCTACATGCCCGCAAACTCGGGCCGGCACTGCTGGTCATGGGCGGCGGGATGTTCGTGTTCATGGCGATGCTCTGCGGCCTGTATTTCCCCAACGCACCGTTTCTTCGCATTTCCGAGCACGTCGCGAAGGTGCTCAAACGGCAGGGCGCCACGCACAAAGGCGACGTGTTGATGGTCGATTACAAGGAGCCGAGCCTCGGCTTTTACCAGGGCGGAACCATCCGCGAATGCAAGAAGGACGCCCTGCTGGCAATGCCCTTCAAGGCTTGGCCGCGCTGGCTGGTGATTACGCCGGACGTGTGGGAAAAGATGACGCTCGCGGAACGCGCGGGGCTTCGCGTGATCGACCGATATACGGGATGGGCGTATGCCGACAGGGGAAGGGTGCTTGAAGTAATGGTGGTGGAAAAGTAGCGGACGAAGCCAGTCATCGTATCACGAGCGTCTCGCCCGTGCTGATGGCGCGGTGGTCGAAGAATCGCGATATCGAAACTTCCATGCACCCTGCACGGGCGGGACGCCCGTGATACGACATCGTGATCCAGCGAAGGAACAAGAAACGAAGCGATCTCAGACGCCTCAAGTGTCCCGCTTCGCAGTGCACCTTCTGCCTCTCTAAAGAAGCTGTTATACTGCTCGGCGATGTCCCTTCCCCAAAGAATCCTCGTCGTGCAACCCAGTTGGGTGGGCGACGCGGTGATGGCGACGCCGACGTTGCGGGCGATTCGGCTGCTGTATCCGGCGGCACATATCAGCTACTTGCTGCGCCGCTACGTCAAGCCGCTGTATGCGGGCATGCCCTGGGCGGATCAACTCATCACCTATCGCACCGGCAAGACGCCCACCCGCACCGGCAAGGGGATATTCGACGTTGCCGCGCGACTGCGGGCCGGGAAATTTGATCTGGCGATCCTCCTGCCCAACAGCTTCAAAACCGCGCTGCTCGCCAAGATGGCCAATATCCCCAAGGTGGTGGGATACGACCGCGATGGCAGGGGGTTTTTGCTGACCGACAAATTATTGCCCACCAAGGAGCGCGGCAAATTCGTCCCCTCGCCGATCATCAAATCCTACCTCGGAATCGCCCACTACCTGGGATCCGACCACCGCGATCTGAAGATGGAATTGTTCGTGACGGAACACGAAAAGCGCGAGGCGTCGGAGATTCTGTCGCGCTGCGGCCTGGAAACGGGACGGTCGCGGCCCGGCGCATCGGGAGGGCCGCCGCTGATTCTGCTGAATCCCGGGGCCAACTACGGAGCGGCGAAGATCTGGCTGCCGGAGTATTTCGCGCAACTGGCGGATCGCTTGATCGATGAACAGCAAGCCACCATTTTGCTCAGCGCATCGCCCCGCGAACGGCCAATCGTGGAAGCCGTGAAACGCGCGATGAAGCATGCGCCCTTGGATTTGTCGAACAAAGGCGTGACGCTCGGCTCGCTGAAGGAAATCGTTCGGCGATGCGATCTGATGATCACCAACGACACGGGCCCCCGCCATATCGCGGCGGCGATGGATGTGCCGGTGGTGACGATCTTCGGCCCCACGCACCCGCAATGGACGGAAATCTATTATGCCCGCGAGCGCCAGGTGGCGGTGAAGGTATTCTGCGGACCCTGTCAGAAGAAAGTTTGCCCGCTGGATCATCGCTGCATGACCCGCCTCACGCCGGCCATGGTGCATGACGCCGCGATACAACTGCTTGGCAAGCGGGCGGCCAGCACCGCGCTTGCGGTGGTCACATAAACAAAGAGCGCCACTATCAGCCCCGCACCGGCTTGCGCCCGAAACCCAAGGGGAAAACAACCACGGAGGCACGGAATCACGGAGGCGCATCCGATGCGATCGCCATGTTGCAAAAAACAAGCAATTGAATGGTTTTCTCTTTTTAGTCTAAGTTCGGTGAAGTGCACTGGTTCAATCGAAAGCGCCTCAGTGTTTCCGTGCCTCCGTGGTGAAATTCTGCTCGTGGTGAGTAGAACTGCTCCATCAATCGTGGGTTCATGTCAAGCTTTTACGCCAACATCACGCTTCAATCGGCGGACATTGAGGAATTAGCGGCATATCTCAAATCCAACGGCGATGTGGCTTACGTGGCCGCCGGCTCGAAGGGGACGGCGGTTGTGTTTCATGAAGATTTGTCCGCCCAGGAACGCCTCGCCGCCCGGCTGTCGGCCCACTTTGGCTGCCCCGCCCTACTGGTGATGGCGTACGGCAGGGGCGTGCTGCTATACCACCTTTACGAAAAAGGCGAACAAACCGACGCCTACGTCTCGTGCCCGCACGATGATCTGGAGCTCCGCGATCCTGCCCCCGCGGGCAATGCACAATTGCTTTGCGCCGCGTTTGGAATGGAGCGATCGGAGCGCCGCGTCGAATCGATTCTTCGCAAGGAAGGCAAACCCGAGCAGCCGTATGAATATGCCATCAACCGCCACGGAGAATTGGCCCAGGCATTGGGCCTGCCGGCCTTCGCGGCGGGCACGGGGTTCGGCGCGATCGAAATGGGCGAGCTTCCGGCGGGACCAGGCTTTGATCCGGGGAAATTACGCCGCACGCCATGAGGAGAAATCCACCCATCGGATGGGGCGCCCGCAATTCAATCAGAAGACAACCACGGAGGCACCGAAGCACGGAGGCGCGATCGAGGCGACACGCCGATAGTCAAGAAAGCAAAAATCACGGGGTTACTTTTGGGGGATCAACGATTTGAGCCAAATCAGTCGAGAGTGCGCTTTTGTGTTTCTACATATGATTGCATGTAGTTCGGCGTCTTTCGAAGGCGGATGTGCTCAGGCGATAATGTCGCTGACGACCCGCCCCGCCACGTCTGTGAGCCGGAAGTCTCGGCCGGCGTGGCGGTAGGTGAGCTTAGTGTGATCGAAGCCCAGAAGCTGCAAGATCGTCGCGTGAAGGTCGTGTACATGGACGGGGTTTTCCACCGGCTTGTCGCCGTATTCGCTGCTGGCGCCATAGGCGATGCCCGGCTTCACTCCCGCGCCGGCCATCCAACTGGCGTAACACCCGGCATGATGGCTGCGCCCCAGCGGAGCATCGGTGGTCGGCGTGCGGCCAAACTCGGTCGTCCAAACCACCAGCGTATCCTCCAGCATCCCCCGGCTCTTCAAATCCTTCAACAGCGCCGCGACCGGCTGATCGACGTTCCGCGCCAGCGGCCCGTGATCGCGCATGTTGCCATGGCTGTCCCAATTGCTGTTCGAGCCGGTGTCGATCAGCTCGACAAATCGTACGCCATGCTCCACCAGCCGGCGGGCGATCAGGCATTGCCAGGCGAAGCCCTTGGTGCTGCCGCGCTCGAGGCCGTAGAGATTGAGCGTGGCATCGGTTTCGCCCTTCAAATCCAGCACTTCAGGCATGGTCATCTGCATGCCAAACGCGGTCTCGTAGCTCTTGATCCGGGCGGCGAGGGCGGGATCGTTCCCGCGGGAAAGCTGGTGCCGCTTGTTGAACTGCGAGAGCAGTCCCAACTCCATCTCCTGCACCTCAAGCGACGGCGCGCGGCGGATGAGATCGGGAATCGGCTCGGCGCCCGCCAGCACGCGCGTGCCCTGATGGCAGCCGGGCAGAAAATCGCTCGACCAGACCTGGCTCCCCGCGTACGGCAGATACGGCGCCAGCACCACGAACGACGGCAAATTCTGGTTCATCGTCCCTAGCCCGTAGCTCACCCACGAGCCGACGCTGGGCCGTGCGAAAGTGACCGAGCCGGTATGAATGCCCAGCGTGGCCTGGAAATGATCGTTGTGATCTCCGTGCATCGAACGGATCAGGCAGACATCATCCATGCAATCGCGAACGTGCGGAAATAGGTCGGAGACCTGCGTGCCGCACCTGCCGCCGGGCTTGAATTCCCAATTGGGCCGCAGATACGGCTTAGCCCCGGGCTTATTCGACGAAAGCTTTCCCCCATCGGCAAAGAGGCGCGGCTTGGGATCGAACGAATCCAGATGCGAAACCCCGCCGCTCATGTACAGGAAAATCACCCGCTTGGCCCGCGCCGGAAACTGCGGCGCCCTCGGCGCCAGCGGGTTGATGGCGCCGCCAATGGCCGCCCCGCGGGCCTCGTCCGCCATCAGCGTTTGCAAAATGCCCGGCAGCAGCAGCGATGAACCCGCCGCCAGCGAGCGAAGCATCGTGCGGCGGGAGAATGTGCGAAGATCAGGTTGCATCAAATAAAGCTCCGGGAATATCCATCCATTTATATCGGCGGGGGGAATCGGCGTTGTCAGCGGCCTCTAACCTATGGAGCGGAACTTGGCCACTCTTTGTGGCATGGGCAGCCTGCCCATGTGTGGGGATTGCACACCGATCAACCCAATTCCGATTTTTGCTTGCTCCGAACAGCAAGCCACGGGCGGGCCGCCCGTGCCACCATTCAGGCCACGCCCATGGAACGGTAAAGCGATCCGTATTGTTCGACAAATCGGTCGGACGAATACGCTTTGCGCACTTCAACGCCGGCTGCATGCGCGATGCCCCGGCCCAATTCCGGATTTTCCCGGATTTTCAACACGCGTTGCGCCAACAGACGAGCCGAGGGCGGTGAAACAATCGCGATGCTCGCCGCCGCTCCCAAACATTCCGCCAACGCCCCTGATCCCCATAATACCGTCGGCAACCCCGCGGCGATGGCGGTGGCGATGGGCAGTTCCGGGCCGATTGCGCTTGGCGTATGAAGCGCCACATCCGCCGCGCCCAGCAGTTCTTCAAACTCCACTCGCCGACCCAGCGCCCGCTGTGCGTTCACGAGCAAGCCGGGCTGCCTGAGTTTTTCAGCCAGCCGCTCCAACCGCGGCGTCTGGTCTCCCTGGCCCCAGAGCAGCACGCGGTAGCGCGGGTCCAAAACGTGAAGAATGGACGCCGCCCACACCGCATCCCGATGCCCCGCCGCCCGTGTCGATTCGCCGGCGGGCAGCAGCACGTAATCGTCATCGGCAAAGCCAAGGGCCCGCCGGAGGGATCGATCGCGTCTGATCCGCGCATGGCCAGGGTCGATACCCGGGCGAATCAAGCTCAAATACTCATTGCGAATTCCAACGGTTTCCAGCCCGCGCTGCTGCGCCGCCGTTGCGCAGACCACGCGCAATTCGCGTTGCGTTATGGCGAGCCGGAGCCACGCCAACGAGGTGGGCGAAGGGCGTTGGATGGGACTGAAAACAACGCCCTGCCCGAAGGCCAACATTGTCGCCTGAAGCGCGCGATCGTCCCATGCGTGAATCAGATCAAACGCCTCGGGACGCATTCCCAGGCCGATGACGGCTGCGAGGGTATTTCGATAAGTTCCGTCGTGGCCGATGGTGCGCTGGGTGAAGGAGAATTCATCGCCGGCTCCTCCAGACAATAGAAGCACGCCTCGTTGAGTTTGAAAGTCGGGCGCGTGCCCCAACAGATGAAGAATCCGCATCATGCGGATGGTACGGTAGTCAAAAGACGCAGGTGTTCAACGAACGAGTCCGGCGCAGAACAAACCCTGGCCATGTCCGATTGTTCACGAGGACGCTTGGATAAAATTCGGCTTCTCTTGCACTCATTTTGCAATCGCGATTGTCAATCGCATTGAGGGCATCATCATTCCGTTTCATTTGAAATGCTTAAGAACTCTTTCCAACGTGCTTCGAGGCACGCCAATCTCGGACGGAAATCTCCGCAGCTAAGCACTTGCTTATGGAAGTCATAGTAAATGCTGGATTGCAAACGATCATGAATGCGGATCTGTAGGGAATTCGGTTCGATTCCGATGAGGTTTAGGTCAAAAAGAATGTGAATATCTGCGCGGAGTAGCAGCCCATTGTCGTGGCTGTCATCTGCATTCTCGCAATACGGCGCGATGTGGGCCGCTTCGACGACTTGCATCAGTAAGCACCCTGAAATCATGCACCGGCGCCCGTATTTTCGTTCGAGTCCCTGCTTAAACTTCGCCTGTCCGAGGCGAAGTTGAACCAGTCGCTCCTGTCGAACCATCCCGTCGGGCGAACCGGCGAACCTCTCCACGTCAAGCTCCTTCCACACTCGAGAGCCGTCGCCTACCGATCCGAGTGCCTCAAGAGCCATCGCAAGTTGCGGCCGCATCACCCAAAGCCAATCAGAATTACCGACGCTCCGGGGGCGAATCATGGTGACGAGCGTGCGAATATTGAATTGCTCAGCCCCCAATCTCTTCCCAAGTAAACTTCCTAGTCGACCGTACTGTGCATTCGATGCTTCGAATCCTCGCCAGCCCATCGCAATAGACATTTCTGACGCGGATAGTGTTCGATCCTGCGCGTGATAATGAGCACTCAGCATCTGCTGCTGTAGCGCGGTAATTCGACTCCCCACTCCCTTAAGAGCTCTTCGAAAATCATCCGACGTGAGCGCCGTCATCGGGTCGGGATTGGCGCGAGATGTTCTCGTTCGGCTGGTTTCTGATTCAATGCAATCCTTACAATCGCGAACTTCGACTCTCTGGTGCTTAGCCCAGTCGAGTAATTCGCGTACGGTCCGGCCGACGACTTTTCGATTGGATGTCAGAGAAACGCCGGGCTCTTCATAACTCGGAGATCCCAAGTGACGGCAGTGCGATGCGTGTAGATTAGCAGTATTCTTCGTCTTGAAGCTGAGGAGGTGCGACTTTCTATGATTCGCTCGCCAAGACTGAAATTTGCGGTGGTAAGATCGACCGTCTAAATCATGGAACTCTTCGATCATTCGTCACATCGCTCTCAAGACTCTTTCGGAGTCCGCCTATGGGGCTTGCCACGGGGCTTATTGCTATGGCCATGCAACGGGAAGTGAGGTGGCCTACCGCACTCCGCCCGATGCCAACGATGAGTTAGGATTTATTCTCCTCTCCGCGCTTGATCAGAAACGCCCGGCATTCAGGAAGATGGTCCGTATTGACAAGATCAACTCCATGGTCGCGCAAGACGGCCCAAAACGCCGGGAAATCCGGCGATCCCCAGAACCGCAGCTTGCGATGCTGCTCGTGACATCGCTTGACGATTTTATCCAGGACGGCCTTTTGATCGACGGGCATTTTGTCGTTGCCGTTCCACTTGAAGCTCTTGCTCCACTGCGCGCTGATCCACGGCACCAGCTCGGCCGGCGGGTTGGTATCCAAATCCTTCAATTCTCCATCGCACGCCGCGTAACGCTCCTTGTCGGCGGCGATCAGCTTTTGCGAGCGGTTGCCGGTGATGATGACCTGCAGGGCGCGGCGTTCGGGTTTGTCATCGTGCCAGATGGTGAGAATCGGCGCGTACTGCTTGAAAACTTTCTTGAGAGCGGCATAGGTCTGGACGGGATCGGTCTTCACGTCGATCAACAGCACGACCGGCGGCCCGCCGGGATACACCCGGCCGCCATTGCCGTCGATCCGCTTTTTCAGCGGGTCCAGATACAGCGATTCCAGCGTGCGATCCGTCTTCACCTCCCAAGGCATGTGCGCGACCAGCAGCTTGCCGTTGACCAGGTACACGTCGGCTTCCACGCTGGTGAAGCCATTGTCCACCGCATCAAATAGAGGCCGCTTGTGCTCATAGTCATTGTGCGCGTGGGCATGCAGCAATGGCGTGGGCGCGGGGGATGGATTCGGGATGTCGGTCGCGCCGATGCAACACAAGAAGTACCCACATGCGAGGACCGCAAGCGGGAACGCTGGAAATTTGGCGAAAATTCGATTTTTCATAATCGACACCATCGGCACGGGCGAGACGCCCATGATACATTGAAGGGTTGTCGTGAGCTAAAGCAACCGCCCGCCATCTTACCACGTCCACAGGCGTGGCCATTTTTTGTGGCATGGGCAGCCTGCCCGTGGGTGCGGTATTCCGCACAGATCGGCGGATCGCGATTCTTGCTTGCTGCGCACGGCAAGCCACGGGCGGGCCGCCCGTGCCACAAATTCAGGCCACGCCCAAGTCCACTTATCGCCTACCTTCATTGACGCCGTTCCCATCTTCCCGCGATGATCGGTGCATGCCTCAGCCGCCGTCGCAGGAGTTATTGAGCGTTCAGCAGGCCATCCGCATCATCGACCAGGCTCCGGTGGCGCCGCGGACGGCGCGCGTGCCGCTTGAGGCGGCGGTGGGGCTGCGGCTGGCTGATGACCTGACCGCGGACCGCGACTACCCGCCATTTCTCAAGAGCCTGATGGATGGATATGCGGTGCGAAGGGTGGATGTGGGTGCGCTGCCGGCGGAGCTGCGGGTGGTCGGCGAAGTCGCCGCGGGCGCTTCATCGCATCGCGCGCTGGAGGCGGGAGAGGCGATGGCCATCATGACCGGCGCGCCCCTCCCCACTGGCGCGGATGGCGTGGTGCCGGTCGAAGATGTCGAGCAGCGCGTGCCGATTGGCGAGATTGTTCGCATACTCCGCGCGCCCGCGTCGCCGCGCTACACGGCTGCCCCCGCCAGCGACTGCCCGGCGGGCCGCGTGGTTCTTAAGGCCGGAACGATGCTGGGCCCCCGCCAGATCGCGGTGGCCGCCGCCATCGGCGCTGATGAGGTGTTGTGCTTCGCGCGCCCGCGCGTCGCGGTGCTGGGCACCGGCGATGAGATCGTGCCGGTCTATCAGACGCCCGGTCCCTGGCAGATCCGCGATTCCAACACGCCCATGCTGGCCGCCCTCTTGCGCAACCTCGGCTGCGAAGTCGCGGACGTCGGAACCGTGCGCGACGATCCAGAAGAAACCCGCGCCGCCCTGCGGCACGGCTTATCCTTCGACGCCCTGTTCGTCACCGGCGGCATGAGCATGGGCGAATACGATTACGTCCCGCGATTGCTGGCCGAACTCGGCGTGGAACTCAAAATCACCAAGCTCCGCATCAAGCCGGGCAAGCCCTTCGTGTTCGGCTCACTCTCGCCAACCAGCTCCAATGAGCAACAATCCTCGCGCGCTCCGCGCACAACTCCAACGTACGTTTTCGGCCTTCCCGGCAATCCGGTGAGCGCGTTCGTCTGCACGGTTCGTCTGGCATCGCGCCTGGCGGCGCGGATGGGCGGCGGTCTGCCGATCGAGCGATGGGTGACGGGCCGCCTGACCGAAGGCCTGCCCGCCAACGGCCCGCGCGAATTTTATCAACCCGCCATCCGTGCCGTCGCGCCCGGCCATCACAGCGGCCAATCCGAATTCGCCAGCATAACCCCCCTCGCCTGGAAAGGGTCGGCAGACCTCTTCACCCTCGCCAGCGCCAACGTGCTGCTCGTGCGAGCCGAAAACGATTCGCTGGCGCCTAAGGGAACCCTGGTGCGGGTGTTGGAAATTTAGGGCAAATCGAAATGCACGGCCAAACGCGGCTTTGTCGATGGCTTGCCGGCGAGTAAGCGGACGCCTATCGTTTTTCGATATGAGGACAATCAACCTGGCAATCCCTCTGACCGCCGAGGATATCGAAGGTGACATTGTGTCAACGCGATCGCGGGCGCGGTAAAAGCATCGGCATGCCGACCTTCCTGCACCGTTCGCTGGCGTTCTGCTCTGCCGCCATGTTGTTTGTGGGATGTGCGGCTCAACCGGTCAACCCATCGCTTCCAACCACCACGCCGCAGGCCCAATGCGATTTGAGCCGGATGAAGGCCTCGCCGGGACAGCTCGAGCGGCCGTTGGTCATCATCGGCGGATTTGCCGATCCGGGCATCGCGGCGGGTTCGCTTAAACGGGAGTTTGACGCCATGACCCGCGGACGGCGGATCATCGCCGTCTCGTTGTGGTGGCGATGGAGCGCGGAGGCGTGCCGGCGGGAAGTGATTCGGGCCGTCGATTGCGCATTTCCGAACACGGATCCGAAGCGTACGTCGGAAGTGGACGTAATCGGTTACTCGCTGGGTGGCTTTGCCGCGCGCTACGCGGCGGTGGGTTCAAGCGCGAATTGCCGGACGCTGCGGATCGCTCGGCTCTTTGCGATCAGCAGCCCGTTGCAAGGGGCCGATGATGTCTGTCGATGGCCGGCGTTGCTTCCCATCCAGAAGGATTTGCGCCCAGGATCGGCAGTGCTGTCCCGGATCAACGCCAGCGCGGCGCCGTATCCGATTTTTGCGTATGTGCGTTTGGGCGACCACCCCGTCGGCGTTGCCAACGCGGCCCCGCCGGGCCGGGTCGCCTGGTGGGTTGCGACGCCGGCTTTCGAGGATGCGCACAACGGGGCATACAAAGACCCGCGCATTCTCGCCGATATCGCCCGGCGTCTTCGCGGCGAAACGCCCGCGGCGCATGATCCGCCGGCGCCGCTGCCGGCGGGGCCGTGAACCACGAGCGGCGCGCATTCCGCCAGCGCCGCCCATGCCGCGAAACGGGAAGCTGGACGGTATAATGCACGAGGGCAAGAGCCCAGCGAAGCGCCGGCAACCCCGGGTGTGGCGAAACGGCAGACGCAACGGACTTAAAATCCGTCGTCCCGAAAGGGATTTGCGGGTTCGACTCCCGCCACCCGGAATGATCGGAACCATGCGATATTTCACACCCGAGCTGGTATCGAGCCTCAATTCGTCGGACAGTGACACTGTGGACGAGGCAATGGTGCGTTGGGAAAGCGCGCTCTCATCTTACCAGAAGCACCTTCAAAAAATTCACCGCGACATGCCACCGCAGTTGCAGCCGCTCACTAACCTATCGCTTCACGACTGGCAAGTCCTCAAAATCTCCGATGGGAAGGACCGCGCCAATCCAAGGGGTGCAACCATGGTGATCGCACTCGGAAACATCGGAGAAGTGATGTTTCTCTCGTATTCGCTTCGGCAGAAACCGCGTCGGATTGATTCGCCACAAGGATGGCCTCTTGCGAAGAATCGAGTCGACTGGCTCTACGACGAAGTGGATTTCGACAGGGATGATCAGAAGTCGTTTGTTCACCGAATACTCTTTAGCGACGGAACAACACTCGTAATCCCGTTCTCAAAGTGCAGCGTAACTCCGGTGAATTATCGCCGTGCGATGTCTCACTCAGATTTGATGCAGATTGCATAACTCGGATCTCCCGAAAGCAATGGAGTGAATGCCTTGCATTCCATATACTCCCACGCCTTATGTGCAACTCAGATTCCATTCGCGTGAACGATCCCGCACTCCTACCCATCCGGGAGAAGGTGCTGGCGGGACAGCCGCTGGCGTTCACCGATGGCGTGGCCCTGTATGGCAGCCGGGATATGCACGGCATCGGACGGCTGGCGAACTTCGTGCGGGAAAAACTGCATGGCGACCGGACGTATTACAACCGCAACCGCCATATCAATTACACCAATGTCTGCGCTCTATCCTGCAAGTTTTGCTCCTTCTACCGCAAGCGCGGCGAAGAGGGGGCGTATGAGATGCCCGTCGAGCAGGTGATCGCCATGGCGCGCAAGGCCTCCGACGCGGGGGCGACGGAAGTGCATATCGTCGGCGGGCTGCATCCGTGGCTGAAGTTCGACTATTACCTGGATATGCTGCGCGGCGTGCGGCGCGAGTGCCCGCGGTTGCACATCAAGGCGTTTACCGCCATCGAGATTATCCACCTGGGCCGGATCAGCCGACAGAGCGTGCGCGACACGCTCATCGCCCTGCGCGAGGCGGGCCTTGGCAGCCTGCCGGGCGGCGGCGCCGAGATATTCGATGATCGCGTGCATGATGAAGTCTTCAAGGGAAAGGTGCGTGCCGACCGCTGGTTCGAGGTGCATCGCACCGCGCATAGCCTGGGCATCCCCACCAACGCCACCATGCTCTATGGGCATGTCGAGCGGGTGGAGGAGCGCGTCGGGCATTTCATAAAATTGCGGGAATTGCAGGCCGAATCCCTCGCGGCCATCGAAACGCAATGCGGTGAAACAGATACTGCGAGTATTGGATCATCCTCCAACGCCGCCGCCTTCAACTGTGTCATTCCGCTGTCCTTCATCCCCGAATACAGCGAATTGGGCCATTTGCCCGGCAACACGGGATTAACCGACCTCAAGACGCTCGCCATCACCCGTCTCATGGTTCACAACATCGCGCACATCAAGGCGTTCTGGATCATGCAAGGCATCGGCCTATCGCAAATCGCCCTGAATTGGGGCTGCGACGATCTGGACGGCACCGTGGTCTGGTATGACATCACCAAAGCGCAAGGCGACGGCACCCATCAGGAACTTCACGTCCGCGACATTCAACGCCTCATTCGGGAGGCCAGGCGCACGCCCGTTGAGCGCGATACCTTATATCGGCCCGTTCTGCGCGATGCGACGACGGGCCGCGTGATGGGAATGAAACTCGATGTGGGAACAAGGATGCGCGAGCAGGTGGATGAGCCAGCGCAACAAGCAGTGCCTCCTCTGGCGACCCCGCCAACGCGAGCCGAACGGCATTAACAGATTGCGGCAAGGAGTGGGTCGCCGCCCGGAGTGCGGCATTGTCCCCGCCTCATTTCATCTGGGTTTTGCGGCGCCGCTGGTCGGCGGTACGATGATGGCCATGCCAAAGCCGCGAAAAACGCCGCGCCGATTGATCGCCATCGTCGGATTCCTCGTTGCCGCTGTTATCGTAATGCTGCTCATGCCGCACACGGCGTGGGGG
>Ga0209483_1001441_pt1 | contig 18006 bp, 14 predicted proteins | sample NGEPerA_FD_184508 | JGI IMG/M metagenome (GOLD analysis project Ga0209483, IMG submission 184508) | Arctic peat soil microbial communities from the Barrow Environmental Observatory site, Barrow, Alaska, USA - NGEE PermafrostL2-A... | ecosystem: Environmental > Terrestrial > Soil > Wetlands >... | reverse complement strand
GTTCCGGACCGCTCGGCGTGAAGCAAGGTGGGGGCGATGAACGCACTGGGCGACGGCCCGCACGACGCCACCGAGGCCAGGACTGCGGCGAGGCCGTCGGTCACCGACCCGTCCGGGTCGTCGACCACGGTTCGGCGGGGAAGGGTCAGGCGGAGCTCGTGCTCGAGGGCGAGCTCCCGGGCCACCGGGCGCAGGAGCATCCCCTCGAACCCCCGCGGTCGGGTCCGGCCGAGCAGCGACAGGTAGATGGTGGCGTGACCGGCTGCTCCGAGCCGGGCGACCACGGCGTCGGTGAGCTGGGCCCGGAGCTGCTCGGGCCCGAGGGTGGTCCCGACGGTGACGGCGGCGCGGTCGACCCGGTCGACGTCCCCCGAGTCGATGGCCTCGGCCAGCTCGCGGGCACCGGCGACGGACCCTGCCGGTTCGGGTACGGGGGTCCCGCTGGCCAGGTAGCCCGTGGCCACCTCGGCGATCCTCGTCCGGGCCGCGTCCCGATGGCCCGGCTCGACGAAGGCGAGCAATTCGGCCCGGGCCATGAGTTCGAGCGGGGCGTGGAGCACGAACGAACTCCGATTGGCGGGCACGTCGATCAGCGGCCGGCCGATCGTGCGGGCCACCTCGGTGACGAGGGCCTCGTCGCTGAGCTCGCCGAGGTGCGCGGTTTCGCCCGGGGACTTCGGCACGGCCCCATCCTCACCCGCCGCCGAACCGTTGTCACGCGCCCGCTCCACCTGCCCGAGCGGAGCGATGGGGCGGGATGCTCGACGAAGTCGTACTTTGCCGATGCAGCACACGCAGCACATGGCAGTTCTTCGGGGAAGCCGGTCAAAGTCCGGCGCTGGTCCGCAACCGTGGGTGATGGGCACGTCCGCTCAGCACAAGTCGGGATACCGGGAACTGACAGGGAGTCCATATCCGTCGAGACACGCGGTGGGGACTCGGATGGTCAGGGTCCCGCACGGTCACTGGTTCTCCGGGTGTTCACCGGAAAGGAACCACCAATGACCATCCGTCCGCCCTCCGGCGCATCGCCGCCTCCGGGGCACTCGCCCTTCTGCTCGGCTTGACCGCCGTGGCCGCGCCGCTACCCGCGTCCGCCGCCACCCCGCAACCGTCCCTGCCACAGACGGCCGCCGCCCAGGCCGCCGCCAACTGGCTGGCGGGCCAGATCACCCCCGGGGGCTACATCGCCTCCACCACCTCTCCGGGCACCGCCAACATCGACGCCACTGCCAACGCGGTGTACGCCCTGGCCGCGTCCGGCGTCGATCTCGGCCAGGCCACTGCGGCCCTCACGTACCTCGAGGCGCACGTGAACGCCTACGTCACGGTCTCCTTGGCTGACGGACCGGGCCAGCTCGCCCTGTTGATCCTCGACGCCCACGCCATGGGCGTGTCGCCGTCCTCATTCGGCGGGACCGACCTGGTGGCCCGCCTGGTCGCCACTCAGCGGACCAGCGGGACTGACGCCGGGCTCTTCGGCGTCCAGGACCCCTCCTTCGACGGTTCCTACCGCCAGGGCCTCTCCCTAGCCGCCCTGGCTGTCGGCGGGGTGACCACGGGCGCCACCGTGACCTCGGCCGAGGCATGGCTTACCGGCCAGCAGTGCCCGGACGGTGGTTGGACCAGCTACATCAACTCTTCCAACCCGTGCAACGGCAAGCCGGCCAACTTCGCCGGACCCGATACCAACTCGACCGCCCTCGCCGTCCAGGGCCTCGAGGCCCAGCATGCACTGAGCGTGTCTTCGGCGAAGTCGGCCCTGCGCTTCCTCACCCGGGGCGAGGATGCCGACGGCGGTTGGGGCTACGAGCCCAATTCGCCCAAGACAGCCGGATCGACCGACCCCGATTCGACGGCGCTGGTCCTCCAGGCGCTCCTGTCGCTGGGGGCGTCCCCCTCGTCGGCCAAGTTGACCAAGGGCTCGACCGATCCGGTCGCCGCCCTCTTGTCGTTCCAGATCCCCTCCGGTAGCGGATTCGGTGCCTTCGACTTCCCCGGAAGCAACGTTCCGAACCTGCTCGCCACCTACCAGGTGGCTCCCGCCCTGGCCGGCGTGACGGTGGCCTACGACCTCGGGAGCCCGGCCCTCACCAAGGTCGCCCCGTCCCGCGGCGTGGTGGCCGGTGGGACCACGATCCACCTGACCGGAACCGGCCTCGTCGAGGTCGGCTCGGTGGTGTTCGGGTCCAAGGCCGCCACGAGTTTCACCGTCAACTCGTCCACCTCGATCACCGCGGTGGCCCCGGCCGGCACGGCCGGCACGGTGGACGTGCGGGTGACGTCGCCGGCCGGTACCAGCCCGGTCACGTCGGCCGACTACTTCACCTACAAGGGCTGACCCCGGCGATGCCCGGTCCCGTCGGTGACGGGGCCGGGCATCGCCCACGGCCCGGGCCCCGGATGCGATCCGCCCGTATGACGGGTCGGCCTGGCCATACTGGAGCCGTGCACGAGGAGCGGCGGCTGTGGCTCGACGCGGAGCGACAGGCCCTGGCTGCCGAGGAACGGCGACCCGACCTGGTCACCGCGGTCATCGGCGCCCTGGTGACCACAGTGCCGTTGGCCGTCGGTGTGGCCTGGGGCCACCGGGTGACCGGCCTGTTCTGCGCCCTGGGCGGGCTGAACGTGGCGCTCTCCCTCCCGTCCGGCACCCGGGTGACCCGACGACGATGGGGGACGATCGCCCTGGTAGGCAGTGCGGCGGGCGTGGCCATGGCCACCGCCGTGTCGTCCTCGCTGTGGCTCAGCATCCTGGTCACGCTGGTCTGGGTGGCGGGCTGGTGTCTCTTCCGCGGAGTCGGTGTCCCGGCGGTCGGGGTCGGGTTCGTGGCGTGTGCCGTGTTCATCATCGTGGCCGGTCAGCCCGCCCGACTCGGCGACGTGCTCCCGCGCACCGCCGTTTACCTGCTCGGCGGGGCCGTGGCCCTGGTCCTGTGCGTCGCACTGGTGCCTCCGCCCCCGGGGGCGACGACACCGGCCCGCCTGTTCCCGGCCGGAGCGCTGGTCCGCCAGGCGACCACTCCGGGCATCGTCCGGCGCCACGCCGTGCGGGCCAGCCTCATGGTGGCCACCGCCACGCTCGTCTACCGGGTGCTGCACATCCCCGACGGCTACTGGATCCCCCTCGCCGTGATCGCCGTGCTGCAGCCCGACTCGTCGTCGGGTCGCACGCGGGCGTTACAGCGGGCACTGGGCACGCTGCTCGGCGTGGTCGGCGCCGCCGCGGTCATCGCCGTGACCCGATCGGATCCGGTTCTCCTGGCCTGCATCCTGGTGACCTCCGGGGGACTGTTCGCCCTGAAGTCCCGCAACTACTTCTGGATGGTCGCCCTACTGACCCCGTTGGTGCTGGTGATGCTGACGGTCGTCCACTACGGCGGGCTGCGGATCGTCGGCTACCGGGTGGCGGACACGTTGGCCGGAACGGCGATGGCCCTGGTCATCGTCGAGATCTGGGACCGGGGGGAGACCACCGACAACCCCCGAGACTCGGGATAGCACGCCCCCGGTCCCGAGCCGAGCCCGGGAGGCGAGCGAGCGACGGCGAGCGACAAAGTCGGGGACGCCGAAGGCGCGGCGGGTAGGATCGTGTATCACCACTCGCCCGCCATGTCGGTGGACCCCGACGCCGTCCGTGCCTCGGGCCTGCGAGTGGTGGTGCACCCTTCGATGAGCCCGGACCCGCACACGCCCGCTGCCTGCACCGCCGCAAGAGACTGGTACGGGGCCGGCCGGTGAGGCTCACCGCACGTGAGGTGGCAGGCGCCGTGGGCGGCGAGCTGTCGGGACCGGATGTGACCGTGGACGGGGCCTCGACCGACACCCGCACCCTGGTGGGGGGCCAGCTGTTCGTCCCGGTGGTGGCGGCACGGGACGGGCACGACTTCATCCCGGCGGCCCTGGCCGCCGGCGCATCGGCCTACCTGACGGCCCGAGGGCCGGTGGGGGCCACGGCCGTGGTCGTCGATGACACGTCCCGTGCCCTGTGGGCGCTCGGTACACACGCCCGGGGTCGCCTGTGTGACCGGGTCGTCGCCATCACCGGCTCGGTGGGCAAGACGACCGTCAAGGATCTGGTGGCCGGGGGCCTGGCCGGCCGGTTCACCACCCATGCCACACGCGCGTCGTACAACAACGAGCTCGGTGTCCCGCTCACCCTGCTCGGCGCTCCGAACGGGGTCGAAGCGGTCGTGCTCGAGCTGGGTGCCCGGTTCCCGGGCGACATCGCCGCACTGGTCGACCTGTGCCGACCGGCCATCGGGGTGATCACGGCGATCGGCACGGCCCACGCCGCGCACCTGGGCGGTCCCGCGGGCGTCACCCGGGAGAAGGGGTCGCTGATCGATCGCCTGGGCCCGGACGGCTATGCCATCCTGAACGACGTGGAGTGCGGCCCCGATGTGCGCAGCCGGACCGAGGCGACCATCATCTCCTTCGGCACCACTTCCGGCGACGTGCGGGGCATGGTCGTCGGCCGTGACGACGAGCTGCGCCCGACGGTGCGGATCGACTCGCCGTGGGGATCAGGGGAGGTCACCCTGTCCGTCCGGGGTGACCACCAGGCGGCCAACGCCGCGGCGGCCGTGGCCACCGCGGTGTGCGCCGGGGTCGACCTCGAGGTCGCCCTGGCCGGCGTGGCCTCGGTCGAGGGGAGTGCGCTGCGGGCCGAGTTCTGGCGGGCACCGTCCGGCCTACGGGTCCTGAACGACTCCTACAACGCCAATCCGGCCTCGGTGGAGGCGGCCCTGCGCAACCTCGCCCTGGTCGACGCACCCCGTCGGGTGGCCGTGCTCGGCGAGATGGCCGAGCTGGGGGAGGGCAGTGACGACGCCCATCGCCGCATGGGCGACCTCGCCGCGTCCCTCGGGATCGAGGTCGTGGCCGTCGGCGGCGCACCCTACGGGGGCACGCCGGCCGCCGACCTGGACAGGGCCTTGGAGCTGGTCGACGGGCTCGCCCCCGACAGCGCGGTCCTGTTGAAGGCCAGCCGATCGGTCGGGCTGGACCGCCTGGCCACCTCCTTGCGCGAGGGGGTGGTGGCCCGATGAAGGTGCTCCTGTTCTTCGGCGGGCCCAGCGAGGAGCGCGATGTCAGCGTGGGCTCCATCAAGCCGTGGGTCACCTACCTGCAGGCCGATCCGACCGCCGAGCTCACGGTGGTGTTCGTGGACCGCAGCCTGCGCGCCTACCGGACGCCGCCGGTGTACTACTACGCCAACACGTGCGCCGATTTCGAGACCCAGCTGCGGACGCTCGATCTCGAGCTCAGTTGGGACGAGGTGGCCGACCTGGCCCGGGCCCACGACGTGGCCGTGCCGATCATCCACGGCGAGTTCGGCGAGGACGGTGTACTCCAGCAGCGCCTCGAGGAATGGGGTGTGCCGTACGTCTTCAGCACCCCGGACGCCCTCGCCCGCACGCTGGACAAGGGGGCTTGCTACGCCACCTTGTCCGCCGCCGGAATGCCGGTGCCGGCCCACCGCGTCGTCACCGGCGAGGAGTGGGCGCTCGACCGGTCGGGCGTGTTGGCCGTCCTGTGCGCCCTGGCCCCGACGCTGCCCATCTCCGAACTCACCCAGGGCCACCTGCTGGCCGTCAAGCCGCTGACCGGAGGGTCGTCGTTCGGCGTCGATGTGGTCCCGGCCTCCGAGGGGGCGATCACCCGTGCCGTCGAGGCCTCCTTCGCCTCGTCCACCGGTGAGGTCATCGTCGAAGAGTGCATCGGCGGGATCGAGTTCTCGGTCGTCGTGCTCGACGGCCCGGGCGGGAAGCCGACGGCGCTCGCCCCCACCGAGGTGGAGAAGCCGCAGGACAGCCTGGTGTACGGCACCGAGGAGAAGTACCTGGCCGGTTCGGGGGTCATCCATCACACCCCCATGCGGGTGGACGAAGCCGTCCTGCACGAGATCCGTCGGCACGCGGCCGATGCCTACGGGGTCCTGGGCCTGCGCCACATGGCCCGCATCGACGGATTCTGGACGGACGACGGGTCCATCGTGGTCATCGACGTGAACGGCATCAGCGGCATGGGCTTCTCGAGCTTCGTCTTCCAGCAGGCCGCCATGGTCGGCCTCGACCACCGTCGGCTCATCATGGGGCTGTTGCGGGCCGCGCTGGGGGAACGGGACGTGACCGCCGAGGACGCGGTGGTCACGTCCGAGGGTGCCCGGCGGATTCACGTGGTGCTCGGCGGGCCGACCAGCGAGCGCCAGGTGAGCCGGCAGAGCGGGTGCTTCGTCGGATTGTCTCTCCTGGCGTCGGGCAGCGACGTCCGCTTCTACCTGATGGACCTGCAGAGCCGGTACGTCGAGATCGGGCTGTTCTACGTGCTCCATCACGACGTCGAGGAGATCCACGCCCTGGTGGGCGACCCCCTGCGGCGGGCGACCGTCGAGTCGGTGGGTGCGACGGTGCGGGCCGACTTCTCGATGGGGGAGGCGGCGGCCCGAACGGCTCTGCGCGTGGGGCACACCGTTCCCCTGGAAGACGTCGCCGCCCACGCCGACTTCGTGTTTCTGGCCCTCCACGGCGGCCAGGGCGAGGACGGGCGCCTGCAGCTGGCCCTGGACCGACTCGGCACGCCGTACAACGGCTGCGGGCCCCGCGCATCAGCCATGGCCGGCGACAAGTGGGCCACTGCGGCCCGTGTCCGGGATCTCGACCTACCCGGTGTCGAGGCGCCCGTCCACCGTGAAGTCGACATCTTCGAGTTGGGGGCCTGGCTGGACGACATGGCCCGGCACGGTGCCGCAGCGGCGCGATTCGCCGCGCTGTGCGATGAGCTCGGGGCACGTGCCCTGGTGTGCAAGCCGGCGACGGACGGGAGCTCCACCGGGGTGAAGCTCCTCCGGCGTCCCGAGGTCATGGAGCGGTTCTTCTCCGCCATCGTGACTGAGGCGACCGAGTTCACGGGTGACGAGGCCCGCGTCGACCTGCGGGGCAGGACCCTCACCATCGCCATGCCCGTCCCTGCTCCCAAGCGGTGGTTGATCGAGCGTGCCTTCGTCGACGCATCCACCGTGGAGCTCCCGGCCGGAGACCTCAATCTTGATTCCTTGCGTCCGTGGTTCGCGGCGAAGCAGTTCGTCGAGCTGACCGCCGCCGTGTTGGACCGTTCCGGACGCGGCCTGGTGGCCGCCGTGCCCAGCGTGGCGGTGACTGCTGACGAGCTGACCCTCCAGCAGAAGTTCCAGAGCGGGGTGGGCACCAATCTCGCCCTCGACCTCTTCGTGCCGGCCGACGTGGCCGAAGGGGTGCGCCAGCGGGTCGAACAGGTGGCCCGTGCGTTCGATCTCGAGGGCTATGCACGCCTCGACCTGTTCTGGGACCAGGAGGCAGACGTCGTCCACCTCTTGGAGATCAACTCCCTGTGCGGGTTGACCGAGGCCACGGTCTTCTACTCCCAGTGGCTCGCCGACCGCGACTCGCTGCCCCCGTGGGCCGTGCTCGAGCGCATCGTGGATGCCGGATTCGAGCGGTCCGAGCGACGGGCCGTACCGGACCGCACCGTCCGGGCCGGATGACGGCAACGCCCGGTTCTGGATGATCCGCCTCGACGACCTCCAGGCGGCGGTCCCCGAACTCGTGGTGGTGGGCCCGACCCGCACCGGTCGGTACGCCCGGTTCTGCATCGACTCGCGCCTGGTCGAGGCGGGTGACCTCTTCGTGGCCGTCCGCACCCAACGGGCCGACGGCCACGACCACGTCGGCGACGCCTGGGCCCGCGGGGCTGCCGCCGTACTGGTCGACGACGCCTCTGGCATGCCCGCCGGGTGCCCGGCCCTCGTGGTGGACGACACCGTTTCGGCCATGCGTCACTACGGCGCCTACGTCGTCCGAGCCTGGGCCCCCCGGGTGGTGGCGGTCACCGGGACGGTCGGCAAGACCGGGACCAAAGAACTGATCGCCGAGGTGCTCGCGACCCGGTTCACCGTCTTCCGCACGCCGGGCAACTTCAGCGGCCGCTTCGGACTGGCCGTCGCGCTCGGCGGGCTGCGTCCCGAGCACCAGGTGGCGGTGATCGAGATGGCGACGGGGCACTTCGGTGAGATCGACGCCATGTGTGCCATGACGCCCCCCGATGTCGGAGTGGTCACGGCTGTGGACGCCGCCCACCTGGTGGCCCTCGGTGACGTCGAGGGAGTGGCCCGTGAGAAAGGTGCGCTCGTCGCCCACCTGCCGGTCGACGGACTGGCCGTACTCAATGCCGACGATCCCCACGTGGTCGCCATGGCCGACCGGAGCCCGGCGCCGGTGGTGACGTTCGGGACGGGTACCGGCGCAGGCTTCCAGGCGACCGACGTCGAGGTGTCGGCCCAGGGAACGGCCTTCGTCGCCCATCACGACGCGTGGTCGGCCCGGGTGGAGGTGCCCGTGCTCGGTGCCCACAGCGCCAGTGCCGCCCTGGCCGCCCTGGCCGTGGGCGAGCACTTCGGTATCGCCCGCGATGACGCGGTGGCCGCCGTCGCCCGCGTGGCGGGGATCCGGGGCAGGCTCCGGCCTCTGGCCGGGCGGGCCGGGAGCCTCCTGCTCGATGACACCTACAACGCCGCTCCACGGTCGGTCCTGGCCGGGCTGGACACCCTGGGCTCGCTCCCGGGGCGGCCGCGCATCGCGGTGCTCGGCGACATGGCCGAACTCGGGGCGGCCAGCGAGGAGTTGCACCGCCAGGTCGGGAGGCGGGCCGCCGAAGTGGTCGACCTCCTGGTGGTCCAGGGCACCTCGGCCGCGTGGACCGCTGACGCCGCCGTCAAGGCCGGGCTCGACCCCGAACAGGTGGCGATCACGTTCACCCCCGAGGACGCGGCGGCCGAGGCGGCGCGCCACCTCGGGCCCGATACGGTGGTGTTGGTCAAGGGGAGCGCGGTGGCGCGCATGGAGCGGGTGGTTGAACAATTGCTGGCCGAGGGATCCGAACCCGTCGACCTGCTGGTCCGCCAGGATCGGGCCTGGAAGTCCCTGAGCATCGTCCAGCTCGACCGACCGACGTGGTTGGAGATCGACCTGTCGGCGGTGACGCACAACGTCCGGCGCCTGGCCGCCCGGGCCCCCGGGGCCGAAGTTATGGTGGTGCTCAAGGCCGACGCCTATGGGCACGGGGCCGTGCCGGTGGCCCACACCGCCCTCCGGAGCGGGGCGACCCGATTGGGGGTCGCCTGCCTGCCCGAGGGACGGGCCCTCCGCCAGGCCGGCATCCGAGCACCGGTCCTCGTCCTGGGGTATACGCCGGGATGGCAGGCACGCGAGGCGGTCGGACTCGCCCTTACCCTCGCCGTGTTCGACTTCGACACGGCCCGCGCGTTCGGGCGGGCGGCCCGGGCGCTCGACTCCACCGTGTCCGTGCACGTGAAGGTCGACACCGGCATGCACCGGCTCGGCGTCCCCGCCGACGAGGCCGCCGACTTCGTCCGGGAGATCGGGGAGATCGAGGGCCTCGACGTGGCCGGGCTGTTCACCCACTTCGCTTGCGCCGACGATCCGTCTCCGGCCGGGGTGGCGGCCACCGATGCCCAGGTCGACGCGTTCCGCCGGGTGGTCGCCGACCTCGAGGCGTCCGGCCAGCGGCCTGCGCTGGTGCACGCCTCCAACAGCGCCGGGGTGCTGTGCCGGGACGACGCCGTCTTCGACATGGTGCGTCCCGGGATCGCCGTCTACGGGCTCCCACCGGGGCCCGAGGTCGCCATGGGCGACCTGAGGCCGGCCCTGACGTGGAAGTCCCAGGTCGCCCAAGTGCACGACCTGGAGGTCGGCCAATCGGTGGGCTACGGCCACACGTGGACATCGACCCGGCCGAGCCGGGTGGCCACCGTCCCGGTGGGCTACGCCGACGGGCTCCGCCGGGCGCCGGCCACATGGCACCACGTGCTGGTCCGGGGTCGGCCCGCGTCGCTGGTGGGCCGGGTCTCCATGGACCAGATCTCGATCGACGTGACCGACATCGAGGGGGTCCGCCGGGGTGACGAGGTCGTGCTCATCGGACGCCAGGGCGGCGACGAGCTTCCGGCCACCCGCGTGGCCGACTGGTTGGGGACGTCCCCGTACGAGGTCGTGGCCGAAATCCTGGCCCGGGTGCCGCGCGTGCACTGAGCTGCACTCGCAACCTAAAATTGCATATACGCTTCTACCAGAGCCCCGGGTGACTCCCGCGAGCCAGAGTAATGGAGGTGCGGTCATGACCTGCATCGGGAAGGCGGACCGTGGAAGGTGGTCGATCCGGTGACGGTGGACCAGGGTCCGGTGCCGGCGGCCCGGGACCTCAAGCGGTCCACGGCCGACGGCATCGAGGAGTTGATCAGCGCAACGTCGATCCTCCGGTCCGAGTTGGGCGCCCATGAGGCGATCTGCCGCACGCTGTTGAGCGAGGTCCGGGTCGACCACGAGATGAGTGGCGTGCTCCCCGCGATCCATGCCGACACGTGGCGGTCGGCCATCACCGATGCCATCCGCGGCTTCGAGGCCGCCCGGCACCGGGTCCGTCTCCTCCTGGTGGCCATCGAGATCGAGGAGGGCCGATCGATCGGCGAGGTGGCGAGGAGCTGGGGTGTGTCCCGACAATTGGCCTCTCGGTGGGTCCAGGAGAGTGCCGCCCTCAAGGAGTGAGTGACCCTGGAGCGATCCCGGTTGGTGGCGGCACGGTCGGTGTCCAGGTGGCGGGCGTCGCCGTATCCTGTGCGCCATGGCCGACGACGCGCACCCGGCGGGCCCGTCGCGTCCGGTGGTGTTCGAGGAGATCTCCCGACCCCGGCCGGAAGGCGCAGGCCCACGTGGTTGACCCGACCCCCGACCCCGTGCCCGTCGAACATCCGGCCGTCGTGCAGTGGCTGGCCGACTACATCTACGGCACCATCGCCACCCTGGTGGCCATCGCCGGCCTGACCTTCGAGACCAATCCGGGCGAACTGTCGACGGCCGGAGTGGTAATCGTCGGGGCGATTGCCATCTGGTTCGCCCACGCCCTGTCCCGCTTGGTCTCGATCCGCTCAACGGGCCACCGCGAACTCCGCGTCGCCGACGTGGTGGCCGAACTCCGGAGTTCGTGGTCGATCGCGACCGCGGCGATCCCGGCCACGGTGGTCTTCATCCTGGCCGCCTTGCACCTGTGGACAATGGGGGTCGCCTTCGTGATCGCCGAGGCAGTGGGGGTCGCCGCCCTCGCCGTGGTCGGCATCGGAACCGCCGGTGGCAAGGACTGCCCCCTCCTCAGACGGATCCGCTACGTGGCCGCCGTAGTCGGGGTCGGCGTGGCCATCGTGCTGCTCGAGGCCGGTGTCCACCTGCTGTGAACGGCCCCGACGGCGCGTCGGGCCCCTCCTCCCGGTAGCGTCGGACCCACCGATGCCGGCTCCACGGCGGGCCGGTCGGACGGAGGGTGGGTCATGGTCCATGCGGAGACGGGCTGGGGAGCCGATCCGGCTCCTTTCACCGAGGAGGAACTCTGCGCGCTGGCCCTCGGGACCGAGGCCGGGCGGCCCCCGGCCGACGACGCGGTGCCCCTCGGGGACTACCTGGATGCCCAGGTCACCGACGAGGCCTCGGGCCTGTTACCCGTCTGGTACATGCCCACACCGATGGCCCGGATGAGCCCCCGCTGGCGCACGCCCGTGGTGCTGGCCATCGTCGCCACCTTCGTGCTGATCGAGGCATTCGGGTTGTGCAGCACCTTCGGACAGGTCGTCCCGGCCTGATCAGGCGGCCGTATGCGGCTGCGTGACCACGCAACATGGTGGCGCGACCACCCATCGTGTTGAATCGGTTGCAGTTCCCACCTGTGGCGTGCGAAGGCGCGGGGCAGCGTGCAAGATGGATGCACGATCACGTGGGGAGGCGGGTGAACCGTCTCGAGTGGAACCGGGGATCCCGGAGGAGAGGGCGACATGAAGACCATGAAGTGGACACAGCGCATCTGCATCGGAACAGGCCTCGCCGTGGCGTCGATGTTCGCCGTCCCGACGGTCGCCGGGGCGGATGCCACCTGCTACACCGGCTGCACGCCGTCCACCGTCAGCCCCACCTCGGTGCCTCCGCCCGAGCCGAATTCGGCCGGCGGGGTGCACACCACCGGCGGGGTGCACACCACCGGCGGGGTGCACACCTCCGCCATGGTCAACGGCTCGTCGTCGCTGCCGTTCACGGGTGCCGACATCGGTGAGCTCGCCGCCGTCGGCGTCGGTGCCGTGGTGATCGGCGGGGTCCTGACCCGCCGCCGTCGCCGCACCGCCTGAGCCACCCGCGACCGCCCGCCTGACCACCCTGTCCCGGGCTTCTGGTCGGACGCGCCCATGGCGCGGCCTTCTCGGCCGGGACCGACCAGTCGACCAGTAGGGCCGGCTCAGAAGCTGGCCGGGAGCAGCGGGGCCAGAGCGCCGAAGAAGAGGTAGACGACGCCCAACCACACCACGGTGCCGCCGATCACCACGGCCGCCTTGCCCCCCCCGTGGAGTCGGGCGGCGAGGATCCACAGGCCGATGACCAGGGCGACCACGGCGATGCCCCAGCCGATGACCGCCCACCAGTCCTTCTGGATCGGGGTGTCGGCGAGCTGGGCCGCCCCGGGGTGGTGCCCGGACGTGGTCGCCGGTGCGCTCGCCTTGGTGAGCACGTCGGCCACCAACGCGGCCTGGACGACCAGCCGCTGGGACGCGCTGTAACGGGGATTGCAGGTCGTGAGGGTCAGCATCGGGGTCGGTGTGGGCGCGACCACGGCCACATCCGACGGGTCGACGGCCTGGCTGGAGGTCACGTGGTACACGAAGAGCCCCTGCACGGTGAGCACGTTGATGGCGTCACCGGGAACCAGTGCGTCGAGGTTGTAGAAGGGGTGGAGGTACGTGGTCCGGTGGCCGGCGATGGCCGCGTTGCCCGCCTCGCCCGGCAGCGGGGTGCCCGGGTAGTGGCCCGGTCCCGACCGCAGTTGGTCGGCATCGGTGCCCTCGACCACCACTATGGACAGGGAGATCTTGGGAATCGAGAGGATCCCGACCGGCCCGCCCGGTGCCGGGGCCGCGATGGTGGGCGCCAGCACCAGTGGGCCGGCCGCCGGCTTGGGCGGATGCAGCGCGGCCTGGTCGTGATGGGCGCGTTGGGCCAGGGCGAACTGCTGGCGGAGGTCGGCCTGAGCCCGGGCCGTGATGAGCCCGGTTCCCCACAGCAGGTAGGGGATGAAGAGCAGGACCAGCACTCCGGCCACGAGGAAGACGCGCCCGACGGTCACGCGGAAGGTCGAGAACGACACGGGTCGATGCTACCGGCACCGGTGTGAGACCCCCGGGCGCGCCCCGGACGGCCGGGGTGGTCCGGTACGATCGCCCTGGTCCGTCTGTTGCGCCCGCGGGCCCCGGGGAGTCCCCGTGCCCGCCCGCGCCAGGAGCATCGAGTGACACGGTGAGTGAAGCCCAGGGTCGACGACGGATCAAGCGGTTCGTGTTGGCGGGCATAGCGGCCGGGCTGGTCATCTGGGGCGCCGTCGTGGCCGTTGGAGTCTGGTCCGCCTACCGCCATGACCAGCAGGGCCTGGCCGGGCTCGAGACGGTCCGGGCCACGACCGACCCGACCGCGCTGACCGCGGGCTCCACCGAGGCGGCCCTCGACCGGGCGTCGACCGAGTTCGCGGCCGCCCACGCCGATCTGTCCCACCCGTGGATGGTTCCGGCCACGTGGCTGCCCGTACTCGGGCGCCAGCTGCGGTCCGCCCGGTCGCTGAGCTCGGCGGCCCAGCAGGTCTCGACCATCGGCTCGGGCTTCCTCCGGCAGGTCCACGATGTCCTGGACCAGCCCCACGGGGCGGGGCCGCAGCGGGTCCAGTCGCTCCAGCGCCTGTCGGTGTTGTCCCTGGCCGCCGCCCGCCAGCTGGCCGCCGTGGACGCCGGTCCGGGCCAGGCCCTGGTGGGCCCGTTGGCCCGCAAGCACGACCAGTTCGTGAGCCAGCTCGACGACGCCCGGAGTCGACTGGTCAAAGCGGCCGGTGTCTCGGCCGTGACGGCGACCATCCTCCAGGGGCCGCAGACCTACCTGGTGTTGGCCGGCAACAACGCCGAGATGCGGGCAGGATCCGGCGCCTTCCTGGAAGTGGGCACCGCCACCACCGGGAACGGCTCGATCCACCTCGCAGACCTCGGACCGTCCGGGCAGCTGGCCCTCGCCCCCGGACAGGTGGTGGTGACCGGGGACCTCCAGCGGAATTGGGGCTGGCTCCAGCCGGGTGTCGACTGGCGCAACCTCGGGCTGACCCCGCTGTTCGACGTGACGGCTGAATTGGCGGCGAGGATGTGGGCCGCCCGCACGGGTCAGCAGGTCAACGGGGTACTCGCCCTGGACATCGTCGGCCTGCGCCAGATCATGGCGGCCACCGGCCCGGTCCAGGTCGGGACGTTGTCGTTGGATGTCGGCAACGTCGAGGAGTACCTGCTGCACGATCAGTACATCGGCCTGTCCGACAACTCGAGCGGGGACGCCGCCCGGGAGGACGCGCTGGGTGCCATCGCCTCGGCCGTGCTCCGTCAGCTCCAAGGTCAGTCGACCGACCTTCGCAACCTGGCCTCGGCGGTGTCCGGGGCGGTGGCCGGCCGCCACCTCATGGTGTGGTCGTCGAACCGGGTCGATCAGGCGGCGTGGGTGGCCGCCGGGGCGAGCGGCACCGTGACCTCGTCGTCGCTGGCCGTCACCGTGGTCAGCCAGGGCGGGAACAAGCTCGACCAGTTCCTGCCGGTGTCGGTCGCCGTGGCTACCCGCCCGGACCGGTCGGGCACGGCGGTGACGCTCACGACCACGCTCACCAACGGCACCCCGGGCGGTCAGTCACAGTTCATCGCCGGGCCGTTCCCCGGGCTCCCTCTCGTCTACGGCGACTACAGCGGTGTGGTGGCCGAGAACCTGCCGCTTGCCGCCCGCGACGTCACGATGTCGGGTGCCGGTCCCGTGTCGGCCAACGGTGTCGAGGGACCGACCTGGCTGGTGGCCGCGCCCCTCGTCATCCATCAGGGCGGGACCGCGACCGTGGTCGTGAAGTTCCACATGCCCACCGCCCACGGCACCATGACGGTCGTGCCGTCCGCCCGGGTCCCGGCCGAGCAGTGGACCGCCGGAGGCCGGACGTTCACCGACGAACGGCCCCAGACGATCTCCTGGTGACGTCGGGCCCGCCGCTCAGCCCCGCCAGATTCCGGTAGCCACCGTGGCGGCCGGCACGTCGCCCAGCACCACTGCATTGGCGCCGATCCACGCTCCGTCCCCGATGGTCACGGGTCCGAGCACCTTGGCCCCGGCGCCGATCCGCACGTTGTCGCCAATGCGGGGCTGACCGTCACCCTTGCCGGTGTGGCCGAGCGTCACTCCCTGGTAGACGACGAGGTTGTCGCCGGCCACTACTTCGTGGCCGATGACGATGCCCACGGTGTGAATGATGGCGAAGCCGGGTCCGATGCGGGCAGCCGGGTGGATCTCGGCGCCGGCCGACCGGATGCTGCACGCCTGGAGCCACAGGGCCAGCGGCTTGAGCCCCCGACCCCAGCACCAGGCCGCCGCCCGGTAGGTGATGACGGCTCCGAGCCGCGGGTAGAGGGGGAGGCGCACCAGGGCACCGGCCATGACCTGTCCGGGCGACCGGTCCCAGGCCGCCGTCATGTGCCGGAGGTCCTCCACGAGCGCGCCCATCGACCAGAGTGTCGCACATCGCCCCGTCCCGGCGGCCACATCCCATTGGCCGAACGGCATGCGCCTGTGGTGCAATCGTTGGGTGCTCCCCGCCGCCGACTCCGGTTCGCACGACGCCGCCTCCGGGTCTCCGGACGGTGCGGCCATGGACCTCCAGGCGTATCTCGACGCCCAGGCCGCCGCCGGGGGACATTCGACCATCCCCTTCTCCGACCTGGTGCGGCCGTTCATGAGCCCGGCCGTGCGCCTGCGGGCCAAGCAGATTGCCACCGCGGTCAACGCTCCGCGGTCCCGTCGGCGGGCCCGGGAGCGGGCCGCCGGCACTGCACTACGCCTCCACCTCGGCTCGGGCGGGAACAACCTGCCCGGATGGATCAACGTCGACCTGATCGGGGCCCGCGCCGATGTGGCGTGGGACCTGCGCCACCCCTTGCCCTTCCCGGACCGGTCGGCCGAGGCGGTCTTCCTGGAGCACGTCCTCGAGCACATGACGGTGGCCGAGGGCATGGTCGTCCTCGGGCACTGCCTGCAGGTACTGGCCCCCGGCGGGGTCGTGCGGGTCGGCGTCCCCGACGCCGGGCGCTACGCCCGCAGTTACGCCGACGGCACCGGCACCATCGACGAACTGCGCCCGGGTCGGCCGACCCGGATGTTGGCGTTGGGCGAGGTGTTCCAAGAGCACGGCCACGTGTCGGCGTGGGACGGCGAAACCCTGGCACTGGTCGTGGCCGCCGTCGGCTTCGAGTCCGCCGCCGAGATGCCCGGCGGCACCTCGCGCCTCGAACCGGCCCCTGACAGCCCGGTGCGCATTCCCGAGACCGTCTACGTGGAGGCAGTCGTTCCGGACTGACCGCGGCCACGGTTCCCGAACCCGGGGAGGGCTCCCGGTAGGGTACGGCGATGACCCCGGAACCGAGTGCGGAGGACACCCGTCCTTCCGGCCCGACGGCACCTGACTTCGGGGGCGTGTTCCGCCTCCGGGGCTACCTTCGTCGCCGGCTCGGTCTCCTCCTCGTGCGAGCGGGCCATCCGAAGGTGTCGTTCGGACCGCTTTGTGATGTCCGGTCCGGCGCCCACTTCACCGTGGCCCGGGGCGCCACGGTCATCATCGGGTCCGGGTGCGTACTCGACCACGGGATCACCCTCGAGGCCACGGGACGGCTCACGGTGGGGGACCGCACGGTGTTCGGCCACCACTGCACGGTTGCCGCGGATGACCGCGTGGCCATCGGACGGGAGTGCCTCATCGGCGAACTGGTGTCGATCCGTGACCACGACCACGCCTTCGACCGCGCCGACCTCCCGATCCTCGACCAGGGTCGCCGTTCGGCCCCGGTGGTCATCGGCGACGGCGTCTGGATTGGGGCCAAGGCCACCATCACCGCCGGGGTGACCATCGGGGACGGTGCTGTGGTCGGCGCGCATGCCGTGGTGACCCATGACCTGCCGGCGGGGTGCATTGCCGTCGGCGTGCCGGCCCGGGTGGTCAAAAGGCGCGCCAGCAGCGCCCCGGCCACCGATGCGGGCGGTTGAGACGCCGGCTTCCGGCCGGGACGGCGCGATTACGAGATCGACACGGTGGGCGACTGCAGGTTGAGGTTGCCGGCTGAGCCGTAGTAGTGGGCGTCGCCAAAGGCGAAGATCCCACCGTCCCTACTCACCATCCAGTAGCCGGAGCCAGTCGGGCTCGCCTGGATCCCGGTGACCGGGGCGTTGATTTGGTCGCCGCCCGTCGATCCGTAGAAACCGGCGTCACCGAAGGCGAAGATCCCTCCGTCCGAGGCGGCCAGCCAGTAGCCCTCGCCGTCCGGCGTGGCGTCCATGCCGACGATCGGCTTGTTGAGCGGGAATGCGCCGGTCGAGCCCAAGAACCGAGCGTTGCCGAAGGCGAAGATCCCACCGTCGGATGCAGTGAGCCAGTAGCCGCCGCCGTCGGGAGTGGCCGACAGGTGGACGATGGGCTTGTTCAAGGCGATGGCTCCGGTCGACCCGTCGAAAGCGGCGTCACCGAAGGCGAAGATCCCACCGTCCGAGGCCACCAACCAATAGCCGAGCCCGTCAGCGGTGGGAGCCATGCCCACGATCGGCTTGTTCAAGGACATGCCACCCGTCGATCCGTAGAACCCGGCGTCACCGAAGGTGAAGATCCCGCCGTCGGAGGACACCATCCAGTAGCCCTTTTTGTCCGGTGTCGACGTCATGTCGACGATCGGCTTGTTGAGGCTGAACCCGACGGTCGAGCTCAGTGCCGGTGCCGCCCCGAAGGTGAAGATGCCTCCGTTCGCGGTGGTCAGCCAGTAGCCCTTGAACTTGTTCCGCCAGGTCTGGACGCCCCCGTTGGTCGGGGGACTAGTGG
>Ga0209483_1001440_pt1 | contig 18007 bp, 19 predicted proteins | sample NGEPerA_FD_184508 | JGI IMG/M metagenome (GOLD analysis project Ga0209483, IMG submission 184508) | Arctic peat soil microbial communities from the Barrow Environmental Observatory site, Barrow, Alaska, USA - NGEE PermafrostL2-A... | ecosystem: Environmental > Terrestrial > Soil > Wetlands >... | reverse complement strand
CGAGAAATATCTGCGCCAGCACCGAGAAGACGCCGAACAGCACCACGTACAAAATCCCGGGACCGCCGACCAGAAGCTTCAGGGCGTCCGCCATGGCACCGAGGTCGGCGGCGACATTGATCGTGTTGGCAACGAACAACAGAGCGATCAAAAGCCAGATCGCCGGCGCGGGAAAACTACGGCAGACATTGCCGGCGATACCGTGTCCGGTGACCCGGCCGATCCGCGCGGAAATCTCCTGAATAGCCACCATCAAGGGATAGGTGAGTAACATGGTCCAGCCGACCGTGAAGCCGAGCTGGGCGCCCGCCTGGCTGTAGGTCCCGATCCCGGAGGGATCGTCGTCCGACGCGCCGGTGATCAATCCCGGTCCCAGACGCTTGAAAATGCCTTCTTTGTTCGACGCCGCGTCGTCTTTCGGATTTTTCCTGCGCGGCATCATCCCCCCTTTATCGACAGCGTCGCACGCCATGAAGCGGCCGATCAGAAGGCCCGTCAACGGCAGCCGTGCTGCCGAAACGTTGCGGCTCGGAAAAAGTTCCGTTCACTTTGTAACAGCCGGGCGGACCGGCCGCCGGGAGAAGATGCCTTCGGGATACTGAAAGCGTTGTGGGTGCTCCTGAAAGCTGCAACATAGCATCGACGAACCCCGCGGCGGCTCCTCATGCGCATTTGGCTTTTCGCCTTCCTGGTTTGCGCCGCCTCGATCGGGGCGGCGCAGGCGCAGGAAGACAAGAAGACCGATGATCTGAAGCCGGCGGATCCCGACACCGGGGAAAGCACCGTCGAAGAGACGACGCTTGGTCTGCTGCCGAGTCCGTTCGAGAAACAGGGGGTCAAATTCGCCGTCACCTATATCGGCGAAGTGCTTGGCAATCCCTCCGGCGGCCAGAAGCAAAGCGCCGTCTATGAGGATCGATTCAATTTTGCAATCGATGTCGACCTCGAGAAGCTTGTGGGGCTCAAACAGCTCACGTTTCACGCCAACGCGTTTCGGATCGACGGCGGCGGGCTTTCGCGAGGGGACCTGCTGAATTTCATGGTGGCCAGCGGCATCGAAGCGCTGCCGAGTACCCGCCTTTACGAAGCATGGTTTGAGCAGAAATGGGGCACCAAACTCGCGCTGCGCGCCGGCCAGCTTGCCGCCGACACCGAGTTCATGACCGCGAAATACACCGATGTCTTTACCAATGCTTCGCTCGGCTGGCCGGCCGGCCTTTCACTCAATATGCCGAGCGGCGGTCCCTCGCCGCCCCTGGCGGCCATGGGCACAAGGCTGCGCGCGGACGTCACGGATAATCTGACGCTGGTCGGCGCGGTCTTCGATGGCAATGCCGCAGGCCCCGGAACCAACGATCCGCAATTGCGCGACCGCTACGGCCTCAATTTCAGGGTCAACGATCCACCGCTTTTGCTCGGCGAAGCCCAATTCCAGTGGAACGCCGAGAAAGGCGATCCGGGTCTCGCCGGCAAATTCAAGATCGGCGGCTGGCGCCATTTCGGAGATTTCACCGACCAACGCTTGAACGCCTCGGGGATTTCACTGGCTAACCCCGCGAGCGGCGGAATGCCTGCCAATCTCTCCGGCGATTTCGGCGTGTATTCGGTTTTCGAACAGAAGCTTTATCGCATCGGCAACGACGTCGATCGCGGCATCGGCGTGTTCGCACGGGTGTCCTACAGTCCGCCCGATCGCAACCTGATCGACCTCTACGCCGACGGCGGGATCGAATTCACCGGTTTGAGCGACCAACGACCAAAGGACAAATTTGGAATTGCCGCTGGCTACGCCCGGGTGTCCCCTTGGGCGCAGGCGCTGGACGCCGACTTCCAGCAATTGATCGGTCTGGCCTGGCCGGCGCGCAGCTTCGAAGGCTTGATCACCGCCGTTTACCAGTACGAAGTGCGTGCCGGCTGGACGCTGCAGCCGAATCTCCAATACATCGTCCATCCCGGCGGCGGCGCGACAAATCCGTTGGGAACCTTGCCCGGAAAAGTCTTGAAGGACGCAGCGGTATTCGGGCTAAGGACCGTGCTGAAATTCTGAGACGACCGCGCAACGGGAACAGATCTAGGCTTGCGGAATTTTTACCCGGAGGGCTAAGCCACCAACCGTACGGGGTTGCACATTCGCGTCCTGGGTGCACACGATACCGAACAGGCCGACCTGCGCGGTGGGCGCTCGCCGTGGCTTAAGCCGGCCCAGCACGCCGTCCGTCTCGACCTCAACGATAGCACCAAATGCGACGCGCTGGTTGTCGGAGCCGGCATTACCGGATCGCTGATGGCCGAGCGGCTGACGCGTCAGGGCCTCGATGTCATTATCATCGATCGCGAATTTCCCGGCCGGGGCAGCACCGCCGCCAGCACGTCGATGCTGCTCTGGGAGCTCGATCGTTCGCTCAAGGAATTGACGGATATCTACGGGTTTGAACGGGCTTCACGGGTTTTTATCGCCAGCCTGGATGCGGTCAACGGGCTGAAATCGCTCATCTCGGAGCTTGACCTTCGATGCGAGCTTCGCACGAGGAATTCTCTTTATCTGGCGACGGGCAGCAGCGGCAAGGATCTCGCCGAGGAACATCGACTACGTCAACGCGCGGGCCTGCCGGGCGAATTCCTGGATCATTCAACCTTGCGAGACGTCTTCGGGATTACCCGAGCCGGCGCGATCGTCTCGCCGGGCGCAGCCGACGCCGACCCGATGCAATTGGCGCAGGGGTTGCTCAGGATCGCCGTTTCGCGAGGCGCACGGCTGTTCGATGCAGAGGCGGTCGAATTCCACGCGACTTCCGAACAGGTCACCACGTTGATGGCGGATCGCCATGAGATCGAAGCGCGGTGGCTGGTTCTTGCAACCGGTTACGTCATGCCGCGGATCGTTCATTCCAAGGTGCAAAAGGTGTCGTCGAGCTGGGCGATTGCGACCGCGCCGCAGCCGGAGAGGATCTGGAAAGACGGCGTACTGATCTGGGAAGACAGTAGCGACTATCATTACGCCCGAACGACCGCATCCGGACGCATTATCATCGGCGGAGAGGACAGCGACCGGGCGGTCGAGCCCGAGGAGCGCGATCGCCTGATCCCCGAAAAGGCCCGGTTACTCGCGCAACAACTCGTAGCGCTATGGCCCGCCGCCAATCTCGACATCGCATTCCGCTGGTCGGGCGCGTTCGACACCACCGATGACGGAATGCCCATGATCGGGCCCGTCCCCGGCATGAAGGGCATTTATGCCGCCTATGGGTATGGCGGCAACGGCATTACCTTTAGCTTTCTCGCCGCCTCGTTGATCGGCGATTTGATCGCAGGATCGACTTCACCGCTTCTCCGGGATTTCGCGATTGAACGCGACGGCGTTCCATCTACCGATCGATGACGTCTCGCAACGATGGTTCGATGTGAACGAGAATGCGCCAACGCTATCGATTCGCCTTCTCGCCGGCAGGATCGCCACCTTGATCCTGCCGGCTGACCTTCTGAGCGCGGCCCTTGTCGCGCGGCTGTTCTTGCCCTGGCTCGTCCGGGGCAATGCCTTGGTCGGGTGACGGCATGCTGGCGGGCTTCGGCATGCCCTTCTGACCGCCGTGCTTGCCGCCTTCATCCTGCTGTCCTTCGAGATCGTTTGCTTTCGGCATTTTTTCCCTCATCCAGCCAATAAAATACGAAACTTCGACGATCGTTCCGTCCCGGAAGAACACTCGCCAGCAATTCCTCGGCGCGGCTTTTCAGGACGCTTCCGGATTCTGGCTCTGAAGGAACCATGCTGACGAAATTCCTGGCGTCTTTGACCATGATATGCGGCGGAAAAGGCGGCACATTCGGGTCGGTGCAGGCTTCCGGGATGACAGGCCAGTCCGCGGGTCAGCGGTGGATCCGGGGAGCGGGCTCAGGCGCGGTAGGCGGTCTTGTCGGTACCGCGATAAAGCACCCGCAACTGTTCTTCCGTGACCGCCTTGTGAAACGCCAGCGCTTCAGGCTCGAGGTCGCGCTTTGGCACATGTTCGGGCTCGAAGTGACGATAGGTGTCCTTGCCGCGCACCAGCGTGGCCCAGTCCCGTTGTCCCACCGCCTGCTTCAGCCTTGTCGGGATGTAACGGACCGCAAGACCAATGCGCCGGTCATCGGACCGATTGGGTTCCGATCCATGGAACAGCAACACGTGATGCAGGGAAGCCTGACCAGGCTTCAGTTCGACAAGGACGGCCCTGGACTCGTCGACATCGACGGCGATTTCCTGACCGCGAGTCAGAAGATTGTTCTGGTCGAACGTATCCTCGTGCCGAACCTGCTGCTTGTGAGTACCGGCGACAAACTTCATGCAGCCGGAGACCTTGTTGGCCGGCGACATCGCGATCCAGGCGGTCGCCACATCGGATGAACTCAATCCCCAATAGGTTGCGTCCTGATGCCAGGATACGAACCCGGGATCGCGCGGTTCCTTGATGAAGAAGCTGGTATTCCAGCAGAGGATATCCGGGCCCAGCAAATCCTCGATCGCATCCAGAATCGTGGGATGCCGGATCATCTCATTGATCCAGGGAAACAGCACATGGCTGCGGTGGCGCATCTCGCCCTTGATCGGACCGCCGGTCCTCGCCTCATAGTCCTCAAGCTTGCCGCGAAATTCGGCGACTTCGCTCTCACTCAGCGCGTTGACCGGAAAATGGTAGCCGCGCTCACGATAGTTCGCGACTTCGCTGTCGCTTAACAATTTCGTCAATTATGCCCTCCGGTATTCCTTCGACAGGAATTCGTCGACTTTCATTTGAACGCGACCCGAAGCTCTCCGCCACGGGTCGCGCATTTTTCAGACCCAAGCCTCGCCTACAGCGGCTTGATCTCCACCTTCCTGAACTTGACCACACCCTTGTCGCTCTCGACGCCGTTGGCGTCCTTCAGCCCAAGGCCGTGCTGCAGGGCGATCCGGCCGGTGGCAAATTTGGCGTCCTGGGCGCCGTCGACAGTCTTTTGTCCGTTCAACGTCACGGTGAACGTCGAGCCCTTGGCTGTGATCTCATAGACGTTCCATTTGCCGCCGGCCTTCGGCATCGGCACGACCTTGGCGACGTTGACGATGGCGCCCGTGCCATAGGTCGGGTCGGGACGCGCATCCCAGATATTCACCTCATAGGCGTTGGAGCCCGTGATCTTGTCGGGATCGGTGCAGCGAATGAAGATGCCGCTGTTGGCCTCGGTCTCGATCCAGAATTCGGCCCTGATCTGGTAATCGGTATAGCTGTTCTTGGTGACCAGAAAGCCGTTGCCCTTGTCGGCAACGACCACGCCATCCTCGATCCGCCAATTGGCATTGCCGACCTGGTTGAAATTATCCAGGTTCTTGCCGTCGAACAGCGTGACCCAGCCGTCGGCGGCGGATGCCCGATGAACGGTCGAGAAGGCGGCGAAGCCTGCCAGAAGCAAAACCAGGCCGAGCACTGACCAGCGTTTCATGATGATGTCCTCCCAGATTGACGCTTATTTTTTTATCGCCGTCGACCATAGCAGGACGCGATTTGCAGCGAAAGGCTCAGCCCGACGCAACCGGGGGCGTGCCGTGGGTGTGGAAGGACTCGATGGTCTTCAGCCCCCAGGCCTGGCCCTTCTTACGCTCCTCCTCGGTCCAGACGATCGGTTTCCAGTCCGGCGCCAGGATCAGCCGCGCACCGGCATTGGCGACCTCGACCCGGTTGCCGCCGGGCTCCCAGACATAGAGGAAGAAGGTCTGCTGGATCGCGTGCTTGTGCGGACCGGCCTCGATGAAGACGCCGTTCTCGAGAAAAATATCGGCGGCGCGCAGGATCTCCTCGCGGCTGTCGAGCGCATAGGTGACGTGGTGGAAGCGGCCGGACTTGCCGTAGTGATCCCTGGTGTAGGCGAAATCGTAGCTCTTGTTCGACATCGTCATCCACATCGCAGCTTCAGTGCCGTCGTTGAGCACGATCTGCTCGGTGGTGCGCAGGCCCAGGTAATTCTCAAAGAACAGGCGGTTGGCCCTGATGTCGACCGCGAGGCAATTGAGATGATCGAGCCGGCGAACATTGACGCCCCGCGCCGGAAAACGCTGCGCCTGATTTTTCAACGCGGGTTTTAGTTCCGGCGGCGCCTGGTACCATTCGGTCTCGTAATAGAGTTCGACGACATGACCGTCGGGATCGCGGCAGCGGAACGCCGGCCCCTGCCCCATGTCGCCGTCGGTCCAGCCGATGTCGAAGCCGGAGCCCTTCAGCGCCGCGACACGCCGTTCCAGCGCCTGCGGGCTGCGCGCGCGCAGCGCCATGTGCTCCATGCCAGAGGTTTTCGATGCCGTCAGCTTCAGCGAATAGCGCTCGTAATCGTCCCAGCCGCGCAGATAGACCGACTCGCTCTTGCGGCCGCTGACGGTCATCCCCATCACGTCGACGAAGAACTTCAGGCTTTCGTCGGGTTTTGGCGTCAGCATCTCCATGTGGCCGAGATGGGCGAGATCGAAGATCGGTTCCGGTTGCATCTTCAAGTTTCCCTCAACGCAGCTGCACCAAGCCTAGAGTGGCCAAAGCGCAGCGTGCCCGCCACCCCAAACACCTGTGGCGGGCACGGCGCAACCGCGCCTTTGCCCGCCCTACGAATCCAGCGTCCGCGTCACATCGTCGTAGAGTTCATCGACCGCGAACGCGCGGGGAATGAGCCCCTGTTGCGCAATATAACGGATAATCAGTTCCAACGAGCGGCGCATCTCCCCGGTGCTGAATCTCGGCGCGCCAGCCGGCGCGCGCGCCGCGCTCTCGCGGAGCATCCGATACACCTCCCGTACCGCCGCCGGATTTTCTCGGGATAGCTTTTCGCTGACAACCACCATGTGGTTGATCGGCATCACCCGGTTTTTCGCAAACCAATTTTTCTCCTCGGCCGCGACGTCCGCAAACAGCGGCTTCAGTTCCGGCCGGTCGACTTTCTCGCCGAGTACCGCGTCGAGCTCGCCGTCGACCAGCATCTGGACGATCTGTTTGTCTTGCGGCGCGCGAACGGTGGTGTCGCGGAATTCGGCGACATGGGCGTCCTCGAAGGTGACCCAGTGGATGGAATCGAGATCGACGCCATAATCGTTGGCAAGAATGCCGCGCAGCCAGGCGCCGGTCGTGGTGGTGAAGGAGCGGATGCCGACGCGCTTGCGATTGAGATCGGATGGCTTCAGCGTTCCCGCTTTCGCGTTGTACATCGCAAAAGCGTGCTGGGAGCGCGCCATCACCACGCTTGGCAGCAGCGCCATGGGCTTTTCAAAACTCTTCGCCATCAGATAGGTGACGATCGCCAGTTCCGAGACGTCGAAAGCCTGCTCGCGGACCATCGGCTTGAAGCCGCTGTGGGTCGGCGAATAGTCGGCAAAGTCGAACGTCACCAGATCGGATTTGATCGATCCGTTCTTCAATGCAGCGGTGGCGGGATAGTCGCCGAGCAATGTGCGCAAGCGTATCGTCACCGTAGATTCGTCCGCGTCATCGTATTCCTCTGAACGGCAAGTTATGTTTCCAGCGTAGGCCCACCACGCGGCAAACGCAAAATTCGACGCGCTGGAACCCATGTCGCGCCTGCTGCCGCGAATCCCCCTGTTGGATTTGCCGACGATTGCAGCAAATTCCTTGCTCTACCCGTGGGACTCTATTCAAGAGGCCGGTTTGCCTGCTAGGTTTCCGGAAAATCGGCGGGCCGCTTCGCGAGATCGACGGCGTCAAGATCGTGAACGCATTGGGCGTCGTCGATCGATCCGGCGCGGTCGTTCGCGGCATGAAGGACACCGTGACCGGCCGTCGTGTCCATCCGCGCGAGGTGCTCGATCCGCGGCGCGATGAGGCGTCGGCCGATGCACCTGCGCCGGGCGGCAACACCACCGTCACTGCCGTTATCATCAATCGCAAGATGGACCGCGTGGTGCTCACGCAACTCGCCCGCCAGGTCCACGCCTCGATGGCGCGCGCGATCCAGCCCTTTCATACCATCCGCGACGGCGATGTGCTGTTCGCATTGACGACCGAGGAGGTCGAGGCCGGCAGGATCGACGATTTCGTGCTTGCCGAGATTGCCAGCGAGGTCGCCTGGGATGCGGTTCTCAACGCAGTCGGAGCACGATGAAGCGACCTCCTTGCAGCTTGGTAAAGCAAATCTTAATCGCAAGCGGCCGGTTCGACGGAGGTAGAGGGAAAGCCGCGTTTTACGGCGAAAACGAGGATGGCTCACCGGCGCCTCGTCGGGTGCGACAAAAAGCTCGCCGATATAGCGCGGATTTGAGGCATCCGGGGTTGCCCCGGCTTAACGGTTTCTCCAGCCACGGTCGGCATAGTGACACCCTGACTTGAATTCTCGAAATGCCGGGTTGAACCACTGTGACATCCTTCGGACGCGTGATTTCGGTGCGTGGATCCCTCGCCCGGGTTGGGTTGCTGACGGCCAGCCAAATGGGTCTGTCGGAGATCCGCGCCACCGTCGGTCGCTTCGTCTCGATCCGCTGCGCCAATTCCACCATTGTCGCGATGATCACCGACGTCACCAGCGAGAATCTGCCGACCTCGGACAACTACATCGCCAGCGCCGGCGTCGACCTGCTCGGCGAAATCCTCGGCGGCCCCGAACGGCCGAAATTCCAGCGCGGCGTCACCAATTATCCGACCATCGGCGATGACGTCGATCTCATCACCAACCAGGAACTGCGAACGGTCTATGCGCCGAGCGGATCGGACCAGATCGACGTCGGCACCCTGCAGCAGGATCGCTCCGTCATCGCCTATGTCGATGTCGAGGAGATGCTGTCCAAGCATTTTGCGGTGCTCGGTTCCACTGGCGTCGGCAAATCGACCGGCGTCTCGCTCCTGCTCAACGAAATCCTGAAGTCGCGGCCCAACCTGCGGATTTTCCTGCTCGACGTCCACAACGAATACGGCCGCTGTTTCGGTGAGCGCGCCCAGGTGCTCAACCCGCGTAACCTGAAACTGCCGTTCTGGCTGTTCAATTTCGAAGAGATCGTCGACGTGCTGTTCGCCGGCCGGCCCGGCGTGCCGGAGGAACTCGACATCCTCGCCGAAGTGATCCCGATGGCGAAGGGCATCTACACGCAATACCAGAACGCCGACCGGCTCGGGCTGAAGCGCATCGATCCCAAGACGGTCGGCTACACCGTCGATACCCCGGTGCCCTATCGCCTGGTCGACCTGATCTCGCTGATCGACGAGCGCATGGGCAAACTGGAAAACCGCTCCTCGCGCATCATCTATCACAAGCTGATTTCGCGCGTCGAGACCGTGCGTAACGATCCGCGCTACGCCTTCATGTTCGACAACGCCAATGTCGGCGGCGACACCATGGCGGAAGTCATCAGCTATCTGTTCCGCCTGCCCGCCAACGGCCGACCGATGACCATCATGCAGCTTGCCGGATTCCCCGCCGAAGTCGTCGACAGCGTGGTATCGGTGTTGTGCCGGATGGCGTTCGACTTCGGGCTGTGGAGCGACGGCGTCTCGCCGCTGCTGTTCGTCTGTGAAGAGGCCCACCGCTACGCCTCCGCCGACCGCAACATCGGTTTCGGTCCGACCCGCAAGGCGGTCTCGCGCATCGCCAAGGAAGGCCGCAAATACGGGGTCTATCTTGGGCTCGTCACGCAGCGGCCGGCCGAACTCGACGCCACCATCATCTCCCAGTGCAACACGCTGTTTGCGATGCGCCTTGCCAACGATCGCGACCAGGCGCTGTTGCGCTCGGCGGTGTCGGACGCCGCCGCCAACCTCTTGTCGTTCGTGCCCTCGCTCGGCACCCGCGAAGTGCTGGCCTTCGGCGAAGGCGTGGCGCTGCCGACGCGGTTGCGCTTCAAGGAAGTGCCGCCGCATCAATTGCCGCGCAGCGAAGCCGCCATCTCGACGGTGCCTTCTGTTGCCGCCGGCCACGACATGCATTTCGTCAGCGCCGTGCTGGAACGCTGGCGCGGCGCCACCTCGCATCGCGACGTGCCGAACGATCCCACCATCAACGAACGTCCCGCCGCCCGGACCATGTCGGTGGAAGCGCCGATGCTGCAGCCCTCGATGGGACTCGACTCCGATCGTTTTTCGCTGCTGAAGAAGCCGCTGCGCTGACCGGCGTTGCGGCCGAGTTGCGAAGCCGCGTTGCCGCGGCCCATCACCGTCATTGCAAGCGTCAGCGAAGCAATCCATCGCGCGGAAAGCGGAAAGGTGGATTGCTTCGCTGCGCTCGCAATGACGGATCGACAAACCACCGCGATCTCGCCGCATGCCCTGCGCGAGGTTTCATTTATTTTCCGCCCTCTCGATGAAGAGGGCGCGGGGAATACCGGGCGCTTGATGCGCCCGCAGCCTCGCGTACGATAAAAAGCAAAGTACACGAGCGTAGTCACCACGAGTACACCGGAGAAACCCGGCATTCCCCGCGCAATGGTTTTAACGGCTATAGCGCGCTCTCCTCGGTGCGCCGGGCTTTTTGGCCACCGTCGCCTGCGGAATTGCTTCCACAAACTTGACACCAGCGTCGGGGTGTCAGGACCACACGCCTTTTCCGTCCGCCTCAAGCGCCTTCGTCAAAAGCGCCATCCGCGTCCATGGCATCCCGCCCCACGTTTCCTGACGTTGCGCAACGCCCCTCTTCCCGGGACGGGACGAGGAGGCATTTAGGGTGATTTGGGTATTCGGAAAAGCAGAATCCTTTCGAAAGACCCTGCGGCAAATTAACCCGACGGGCAAAAATCGGCACCGTGCGTCCATCCGCCCCCTGGGTTAGGGCCAATGTCCGTCCCCGGCTCGATCATTTCATGAAGATACAGACCGGACCTGCCAGAATCTGAGCAGCCGGCGCGCGTTTTCCGTCGTCAGCCTGGCGAATTGGGTCTGGGCTTTGGCTACTTCTTGCGGCGCCATCGCGCCGGTCGCGAAGCGGCTGTCCAGGACCGCGTGGACGGTTTCCCAGGCAAGCCCTGCCACCTTGCAGGGAACGAGGACGCCGTCGTCGCGAAGGCTCTGCATCAGGGGCCGGATGACATCGATCGTGGATCGCGACAGCTCGGCAAGAGCGGCGACGGTCTCTTCATATTTGCGCTGCCTGGCAAATCCGAGCAAGGCCGCTTCGTTCAGCTCGCCCTTTTCACTGAGCAGCGCGACGAAGCGTTTCGCCGTCGTGAAGTCGCGCACCCTCGACATCTCGCGGTCCACGCCTGCCGAGACGGCGGCAACGGCGTTTCGGATCTCCTCGAACAAATGCGGCGGCGCGCGCGACAACAGCCGGGACCGCACCGCCTGCGTCGCGTTGCGCAGCAGCGCCTCGCGAAGCTCCGCGGGCAGATCGACGCGGATGCCGGTCTCGACGGCAAGTTCGGGATCGGACTCGGCCTGCTCCAGAACGATGGCAAATCCCGTTGCGGAGAAGCGTGCGCCGGGATTGCTGACGATCCTGCGGCTCACCTTCGGGAAGCGGCGGGCGAGAAGCGCGTCGGTGACGATTTCCTTCAGCCACCAGCGGCCCGAAATCGCCAGCAAATGCGGCTCGCCTTTGGTGGCAGCGATCTCGACCAGATCTTCCGGTGTCAGGCGCGCGGATTCCGTCAAGACGGGCGCGGCGATCGTAATCTCGTCGTTGCTTGCGAGGCGGCGGACGACAGATGGCGGCGCCTGCGCGATGGGAGCAAGCTGACCGCTCATTTCGGCAAGCGCCATGCGGGCGCTGACATCGGCGAGCGCCCTGATCTCGATCGTCCTGACGAGGCGCTCCAGCACCTTGTCGAACAGCTCGATCTGCTCGCCATTGAACGTGCCGGCCGACGCCAGAAAAAGGTCGGTCACACGTTTGATCGTGTCCAACCTTTTTTCAGCCGAACCCGTGTTTATCGCCGCCTCGACTTCGTCGATAACGGACAATTCTGCTGTTGGCATCGCTCATCCTGAGCGTTTTGAAGCGCTATTCTAGGCAAAGTACACCTTGTGCAGGGAATGGTGAATGTTCCGTAAAACCGGAACCCTGACCGGCGTCAAGGAGACGAAATTACCGCAGGCCGGGCTCAAATGCGTGGCAGTGCACCGCTTGCGCGCAAACCTATTTCGCCTGGGCCGCTGCCTGAATGGCCTTCCAGTCGAATTTCTTGGCAAGCGCGAGCGCGTCGTCGTAACCCAGTCCCTTGAATGAAACGCTGAACAGGCCGCTGGTGCCGAGCGCAACCAGGATCGCTCCGGACTGGTCCTTGGTCGTGTAGCTTCTGGTCACCTGCATGCCATCGATAGTCGAGGTGTTCATCCGTCCGTCGCTGGTCTCGATGTTGATCCCGGCCCGGGTGGCCGCCAGTGCCCCCTGCGCCGCAGCGCCGGTCATCACCTGGACCTGCAGATGCGCCGGACCACGCTGGTATTCGCGCGTAGCGGTGATCATGTTGGTGCCCGAGGTCTCCATCGCAAAACCTTCCGGCTTCTTGCCTTGCCAGCCCTCCACATCGATCAGGAATGGAATGAAGCGCTGAAAGGCCTGGTCTGCGCGCGCAGCCGAAGACCCGATCAGCCAGGCGGCCGGCAGTCCAGCAAAGGCAACAGCCATCGCGCGGCGACGATTTATCATCCGACCATTCCCCCCATTTGTTAGACTGGCAGACTAGCAATGTTTGGGCCGGCGGAAAATGCTCCGGTCGCTTCAGCGGTAGAAAATGCAGAGCGGAGGATGGTCGAGCGCCCGAATCCGGGTATGCCCAGCCTCGATAGCGATACCCATCGATCCCGGCGAAGACGAAGGCTTCGCGAGAGATCGAGCCTTCTTCCTGCCCCTCTGCTTCGGCAAGCTTTCCGCCGACGCCGCCATCGATTATGGTTCGGTTGCCGCGCCCTCGCGGCACAAGCCGGAATCCTTTCATGACCCAGCCCATCGCAAAACGCTTTCCGACGCCTTCCCTCGCCAGCCTGCCGGATGACATCCGCACCCGCCTGGTCGCGGTGCAGGAAAAATCCGGCTTCGTTCCGAACGTTTTCCTGACGCTGGCCTACCGGCCCGACGAATTCCGGGCGTTCTTCGCCTATCACGACGCGCTGATGGAGCGCGACAGCGGGCTCACCAAGGCCGAGCGCGAGATGATCGTGGTGGCGACGTCTGCTGCCAACCAGTGCCATTATTGCGTGATCGCGCATGGCGCGATCCTGCGGATCCGCGCGAAAAATCCGCTGCTCGCCGACCAGATCGCGATCAATTACCGCAAGGCCGACATCACCGAGCGCCAGCGCGCGATGCTCGATTTCGCCATGAAGGTAAGCGCCGAGGCGCACAAGGTGTCGGAAGCCGATTTCGCCGAGATCGCGGCCCACGGCTTTTCCAACGACGACATCTGGGATATCGCCGCGATCGCCGCGTTCTTCGCGCTGTCGAACCGGATGGCGAATGTCACCGACATGCGCCCGAACGACGAATTTTATATGCTGGGGCGTTTGCCGAAGTGAAGCGGGCGAATGGCGAGTGGCGAATAATAGGGTACGAAGATTCTTCGCTACACCCTCGACCTTTCTATTCGCTACTCGCTAATCGCCATTCGCCCCCTCTAATCGTCCGACGCGGGGCCGCACCAGCCCGGCAGATAGACCGCGTCCTTGCTTTTCGCCAGCGCCAGCGCCTTTTCCAGTGCCTTTTCGAAATTGGCGTCGACGTTCTTGCGCGAGATCCGGCGGCGCAGGAAATCCGCCCACAGGAATTCCGAGAATGGCGTGGTGTCCTTGGCGAAGCCGCCGATGCGGCGCAATTCGCCGGCGAGGCTGCGGTACGGGTCGTCCTTCAGATCGGTGACCGATTTCGGCAGGTCCTTGAAATGCCGGCGTTCGCCCTTGGTGTCGTAGGGATAGACCCATCGCTTGTTGTCCATGACGCCCCAGAACGCGTCGCGATCGACCATGGTGAGATCGCCGATCACGCTGACGAGAATGTCCTTCACGCCTTCGTCGTGAAGCGCGCGGGCCAGATGGTGATGGTCGACCACGTAATAACGCAGGTCCGGACCGAGCACCACCGGGATCATGTGCTTGCCGAGTAGCTCCGCTTGCTTCTTCTTCGACTTGTGCTCGCGCCAGCGCTTGCGCTTCTCCTTGACCTCGAAGATTCCGACCGTCATCTGGGTCGGACGCAGCGAGAGGATCGGAATCGGCCGAAGCAGCGGTTCGCGCGTATTTGTCATGACCTGAAACCCCTGTATGAAAAACGGGTCTGAAATCCATGCAATTATGGCATGATGGCGCGAGCGAATAAATGCCTTTGCCCGACACGGGAAGAGAACGAATACAGATGGCCAACAACCGGAATGAGCCGACACCGAGGGCGCGGGTGGTCCGCCTTGGCGGTCGCGAGATCATCGGCACGGAAGGCCAGCATCCGGGGTTCTGGGCCGACATCAGTCATCGCTGCATGACCGCCTCCTGGCCGGCCTTCATCGGCGGGGCCGTGCTGGTGTTCGTCGTCTTCAACGCGATTTTCGCAACGTTCTACTGGATCGGCGATCAGCCGATCGCAAACGTGTCCGGCGGCGCCTACATCGACTATCTGTACTTCAGCATCGAGACGCTTTCGACCGCCGGCTACGGCGACATGCATCCGCAGACCCATTACGGACATTTCGTCTCCGCGTTCGAACTGTTCACGGGCATCTTCTCGATGTCGGTCATGACCGGGTTGATCTTTGCGCGGTTCTCGCGGCCGAATGCGCGGCTTTTGTTCGCCAACAATCCGGTGATCTCGAACCATGAGGCCAAGCCGACCCTGATGGTTCGCTTCGTCAACGAGCGTCACAACATCATCGGCAACGCCGCTGCCAAATTGTGGTTGCTGAGGAACGAGGTGAGCCTGGAGGGCCGGCCGTTCCGGAGATTCCACGAATTGCCGCTGGTGCGAAGCGAACATCCCGCGCTCGCGTTGAGCTGGACGATCTATCACGTGATCGACGCGCAAAGCCCGCTTTACGGGTTTGGCGCCGACGACATGGCGGTAGCCGACGTTTCACTCGTTGTCGTGGTGTCCGGATATGACGTGGTTGCGGCGCAAACGATCCACGCCCGAAAGACCTATGATCATCCCGACATTCTCATTGGACAACGCTACGCCGACATCCTCGAGCGCACGGAAGACGGCCGCCTCAAGATCGATTATGGCCGGTTCCATGAGACTTTGGAGGGATAGATTAACGCAGCCCGTCCATGTCAACATTTTACGTGAGACGCGCGGCGGGCGTGATAGACTTGACAGGATAAGTCGCGGAGCTGGCAGCGGTGAAAACCGAGCGGCCCATACCCTCGGAAGCATCGGACGGCGAGCATCGCGTGCTCCAATTCCGGCCGCGCAACATGGTGCATCCGTCGCTCCGGCAGGGACACCCCGCCTTCCAGGCCATCCAGGAAGATCCCCAGACCGAGCCGAACGACCTGTCGCGCTACGAACAGGCCCGCGATCAGCCCGACGATTTCCGCCATCGCATGCTGGCCAACATCGCAGCCTTCGCCTTTACGGTGGCTTTGACCGCTGTCGGAATATGGCTCGCCATGAGCATCGCGGACCTGCGCAAGACCCAGGATTGCGTGCTGATGGGCCGGCGCGATTGCGTCCGCATCTCGACCCCGAATTTCTAGCATTCGGAGGCCCGACCGGGCCCATTTTGGCCGCTAAATCCCCCCAAACCGGCATCGGCTGCCTCCATTGAACTAAGGGCGGCGCTCCGATATACGGGCACTCGACTCCGGCAGGCGGATGGGGCATTCCGGGGCCCGGTACCGGGCCGCCATGGCAGGCTGGAATTTATCTCCAATATATCAAAGGTTTAGTGATGTCCTCCACATTCGATCAGATCGCCACGATTATCGCTGAAACCTGCGACATCCCGCGCGACACGATCACCCCGGACAGCCATGCGATCGACGATCTCGGGATCGACAGCCTGGATTTCCTCGATATCGCTTTTGCCATCGACAAGGCGTTCGGAATCAAGCTTCCGCTGGAAAAGTGGACCCAGGAGGTCAACGACGGCAAGGCGACCACCGAACAATATTTCGTCCTGAAGAACCTCTGCGCGCGCATCGACGAACTGGTCGCCGCCAAGGGCGCGGGCGCCTAGCCGCCCGCCATGCAACTTGATTACTTCCAGCTGATCGACCGCATCGTCGACCTCAACATCGGCGACAAGACCATCACGGTCGAGGCACAGGTGCCGCAGCAGCACACGATCTTCGAAGGACATTTTCCCGGCTATCCGATCATGCCCGGCGTCCTGCTCACCGAGACCATGGCGCAGAGTTCAGGCTGGCTTCTCCTCGGCGTGATGAAGTTCGAGCGCATGCCGTTCCTGGCGATGGTGAAAGAAGCCAAGATGCGGGGCTTCGTCAGTCCCGGACAATTGCTGACGATCGATGCGAAGATCGAGCATGAAGGCTCGGGCTTTGCAGTAACCTCCGCCAAGGTGCGCGTCGGCAACGAGCTAAAGTGCAGCGCCGACCTGACCTTCCGGCATATTCCCTTCCCCCATCCCGACTTGCGCGTCTTTATGGATGCGATGGCCAACAAGGTCGGCTTTCCCCAGCAGGCGATAACGCATGGCTGAGCCGAAGGAAGCCTGGATCACCGGCATCGGCATCGTCTCCTCGCTCGGTCAGGGCCTGGACGCGCATTGGGAGGCGCTCAATGCCAAGCGCATCAATGTCGACGAACAGCGCTTCGCGCCCTACATCGTCCATCCGCTGGCGCCGGTCTCCTTCGATGCGCAGATCCCCAAGAAAGGCGATCAGCGGCAGATGGAAGCATGGCAGCGCATCGGCACCTACGCCGCCGGGCTGGCGCTGGATTCGGCCGGCATCAAGGGCGACAAGGATATCCTCGGCCGCACCGACATGATCGTCGCGGCCGGCGGCGGCGAGCGCGATGTCGCGGTCGACATGACCGTCCTGAACGCCGCGGCGAAAGGCAATTCCGCTCCCGGTTTTCTCAACGAGCGGCTGATGAACGATTTGCGGCCAACGCTGTTCCTAGCGCAACTCTCCAACCTGCTTGCCGGCAACATCGCCATCGTTCACGGCGTCTGCGGCACCTCGCGCACCTTCATGGGCGAAGAAGCCGCCAGCATCGACGCGGCACGGATCGCGCTGGCGCGGATCGCATCAGGTCAAAGCGACATCGCGCTCGTCGGCGCCGCCCACAACGGCGAACGCTCCGACCTGCTGGTGCTTTATGAATTCGACGATTTCAACCTCAGGGACGAATTCGCACCGGTCTGGGCGCGCGAAGGCAAGGGCGGCTTTGCGCTGGGTTCCGCGGGCGTTTTCCTGGTGATCGAATCGAGCGAACATGCCAAGGCCCGCGGCGCATCGCCCTATGCCAAGCTGACCCGCGTCGCCGCCGACCTGGCGCGGCGCAATCAGCCGGGCGCCATCACGAAGTCGCTGGAGGCGCTCTGGTCGAAGCTCGGAATTACGGCCGAGCGCGGAAGCCTGATCACCGGCGCGACCGGCGTCGCGTATCCCACTTCGGAGGAACGCGCATTCCTGAAGCAGCATCCCGGCTACGCCGTGCGCGCGACCGGGACCAGTTTCGGCCATACGCTGGAGACGCAGTTTCCGCTGGGTCTTGCGCTCGCCTCGCTTTCGATCTCGCGCGGCGCGCTGTTTCCGCCAAACGATCCGACCGGGCTCGAGGTTGAAATGTCCGGCCCGCCGAACCAGATTGTGGTGATGGGGACCGGTCACTGGCAGGGCGAAGGCATGGCGCTGGTCGAAGCGGTCGGCTAGCCGCGGCGCAGTATCGACGGGGGGAATCATGGCAGCACCACGGGATAAATTCGGCAGGCCGATCGTCGTCGTCACCGGCATGGGCATCGTTACCTCGCTCGGCGCCGGCAGGACCGACAATTGGACAAAGCTCACCGCCGGCGAGTCCGGCATCCGCACCGTCACCCGTTTCCCGATCGATGGCTTGAAGACGACGATGGCCGGAACCGTCGATTTCGTGACCGTCGAGCCGTTCTCTTCGACCGGTCTCACCG
>Ga0209483_1001439_pt1 | contig 18018 bp, 13 predicted proteins | sample NGEPerA_FD_184508 | JGI IMG/M metagenome (GOLD analysis project Ga0209483, IMG submission 184508) | Arctic peat soil microbial communities from the Barrow Environmental Observatory site, Barrow, Alaska, USA - NGEE PermafrostL2-A... | ecosystem: Environmental > Terrestrial > Soil > Wetlands >... | reverse complement strand
CTATAAAAGACGCTCTCAGCGCTATTGAGTCACACACTACGTGAGTGTCGCGAGGCACGCCGCTGTTCAAGCCGGGGGGCCCGTCGATCGCAACGGCTGCGTAACTCAATGCAGAAATTCGCCGTCCATGGCATGTCGCTTGAGGCCAGTCCTACGCTAGTGACAACGCGACAAGCGGCCGGTCAAGCACATCACGCACGACGCTGGCGAATCGGTTCGGTGCAAACGGCTTCTGAAGGAACGCCGTCCGTCCATCGAGCACTCCCAGACGGATCACTTCGTCGCTCGTGTACCCCGACATAAACAGAACCTTTATATCTTCGTGCGTCTCCATCAGTCTCTCGACGAGTGCGCGACCGCCCATCTCCGGCATTACCACATCGGTCGCTACCATGTCGATCGGTCCGGAGTAGGCCATCGCCACCTCCAGAGCCTCTACGCCGTTGCTGGCAGTTAATACCTTGTACCCACTCGCCTGAAGGACCCGCGCCGTCAATCCGCGCAACGCTGGATCATCTTCAACTACCAATATGGTTTCGGCCCCATGCAACGACGGCCGAATCGTTTCTTGTACAGATATCGCTACACCTCTATCGACGAGCCGGGGGAAATAGATTCTGAACGTCGCTCCGTGGCCCGGCTCCGATTCAATGGCGACAGTGCCGCCAGACTGTGTCACAATCCCGTACACGGTGGAGAGACCAAGCCCCGTTCCCTTCCCTAGGTCCTTGGTCGTGAAGAACGGTTCGAAGACGCGTTGCTGTGTTTCTCTGGTCATCCCGACACCGGTGTCCGTCACGGCGAGCATCACGTACTCCCTGCCAGCCACCTCGTCTTGCACTCCATCAGCTCCACCATCTGCTGGAAACTCGACATTTGCAGTCTCAATCTGGATGCGACCGCCATTCGGCATCGCGTCACGCGCATTGACGGCAAGGTTAATGAGTACCTGCTCGAACTGCCCGTTATCTCCGCTTATCGGCCACGGGTCGGATTCCAACGTCGTCACGAGTTCGATGTCCTCTCCGATAAGCCGACGCAGTATCTTTTCAACCTCACGCACGACAATATTCACGTCGGTCGCCCGCAACTGTACGACCTGTTTCCGGCTGAACGTGAGAAGTTGCTGAGTCAAGGCTGAGCCGCGTGTCGCGGCCGCAGAAATCTGTTGGATGTCGGCTGAACGGGGGTCGTCAGGCGCCAGATCTTCTTGTAGAAGAGCGCTGTAGCTGAGGATGACAGTGAGCAGATTGTTGAAATCGTGTGCGACCCCGCCGGCGAGCTGCCCCACTGCGTCCATCTTTTGAGACTGCCCAAGCTGATCCTCCAGGCGTCGTTGTTTCGTGAGATCACGAACTGTGTACACGAGGACGCCAGGCGCGAATACCGCAGCTTGCACATCCAGTACGCGTCCATCAGTTGTACTTCCTCTTGATGGATGACTCCCAGGATTGTCGCTAGATCCGACCGGCTTGATACTCTCTGGAAGAACTTTCTCTAATGGGACGAGCCGCAACTCCTCCACCGACATTCCCGTAAGCTCACAAGCCGCCGGATTCGCGTCCAGGATGCACCCCGCGTCATTTGCGATGAACAGGGCGTCGCTCACGTGGTCGAAGATGAGTCGCAGGCGCTCCTCGCTCTCCCGTCGTCCAGCCTCGGCAAAGCGTCGTTGCGATCGCTCCCCCGCGCGGTCGATCGTCGCCATCAGATAATCCGGCGCTACCGGCTTGATGAGATAATCGTAGCTCTCCTCACGCAGCGCGCTAAGAGCGCTTTCCATCGTGGCGTTTCCGGTCAGGATCACGACCTCTGTCACCGATGATAGCGCGCGAAGACGAGCGACGAGTTCAATGCCGTCCATGTCCGGCAACTGAAGATCGACGAGGGCTATGCAGGGAGCGTTGCCCAACGTGCTCGACGCTTTCAGCGCAGCCAGTGCGGAAGCTGCCGGAATTGGTGTGTAGCCATGCATGCGTAATATGTCGGCCGTCGTTTTGAGCAACTGCACATCGTCGTCGACGATAAGGACGGAAAGAGACTCAGGAGATTTAGCGCTCAAGGATACTCTCCAGCATATCGATCAGTTTTCCAGGTGGAAACGGTTTATGCAGAGTTGCGTAGATCAGTGCAGGCGGTGGTTCGGTCTGCTTTTGGTCGCCATTATCGGATTCACCCTCGCATAGTATGAGTGCTACTCCCGGACTCACTCTCTTGATGGCAAGCACCGACTCACCGAGCGTTACGCCATTCACGTATTGATCCAGGACCACGACAAGTGGCGCCTGTTCCTCCAGCGCAGTGAGCGCCTCGCTCAAGCTCGTCACTTCGAGCCACGCGTAGCTGCTCTCCTCGAGTGCCGTATGTAAAACAGAGAGAAAGTCAGCATCATCCGCCACTAGCAGTACCGGTTTCAGCCCCTGCGTCATCTGGTCCAACATCTCGAACAGAGCCGGCAGCACGACTGGCTTCGCCAGCACGCGCAGTGCGCCTTCTCGCTCCGCTTCCGCGATGATTTCCGCAGCACTATAGGCAGTCATCAGGATTACCTTGATGCCACGACGAATAGTCTTCATCGCCTTGAAAGCCTCGACGCCATTTATGCCGGCCATCCGGACATCCATCAGTACTGCGTCGTAATCCTGCCGCCCTACTGCCTCGATCGCTGCTTCGCCGCTGTAAGCGCTATCCACTGTCCAGCCATGCAGGCTCACGATGTCTGAGAGCGTCCGCACCATTTGACGATCGTCGTCAACTACGAGAATTCGTCGTGTCATGCTGCCGTCTCTCCCGCTGCACCAAAGTGAATAGTCATCGTCGAGCCTACGCCCAGCTCGCTTCTGGCGCGTATTTCGGCGCCGTTGGCTTGAGCAAGCGTACGCGAGACCGATAGTCCGAGCCCGATCCCTCGCGCCTTGGTCGTATAGAGAGGATCGAAGATCTTTGTGAGCTGTTCTGATGCAATGCCGATCCCGGTATCGCTCACGTCCAAGGTGACGACACCGTCACGATCGGCGCGCGCGCGTAGCGTCAACTCTTGCTTGCCACCCTTTCCATCCATCGCCTGTTGAGCATTGCTGATCAGATTTAGCACGACTTGTCCCATCTGAATACGGTCAACGCATACCGGCGGGAGGTCGGGCGGAAAATCACGGGTCACTGTTATCCCATCGAGCCGTCCGATCCGCGTTAGCTCCTCTTCAACCAGCGCGAGCACAGAAACTGTTTCGGTCTTCGGTTGCTTGACTCGAGCAAAGTCGAGCAGGTCACCTACGATCTTCTCCGAGAGTCCTACTTGTGTCTGGAGAATGCTGAGGTATTCCCTGACACTCTCCGGAGCGTCCTTGAGTACGACAGACAGGTAGTAAATAGCGTTCGTCATGACACCCAGAGGATTTCGTAACTCGTGCCCCACGCCTCCAGCGAGCTGGCCCAGAATCACGAGCTTCTCTCGGCGCACTAGCGTTTCCTGCGTTTCATGCAGTTCTTCGAGAGCGCTCTTGAGTTCCATGGTGCGCTGAGCCACTCGACCTTCCATATCGCTCCGAGAATCCTCTATCTGGCGCGCCATGCTATTAAACGAAGCGGCAAGAATTCCGATCTCGTCTTTACGTGATGTCTTCACTCGACGCGAGTAATCGCCGGCCGCAATTCCCTCCGCCGCGATCGTGACCTCCCGTAACGGAGCGGTTACCTGACGGCCAAGCACAAAAGCGGCGAGCCCGCCGATCAGGACGAGCATTGCGGCGGCCAGCATGATCTCGCGGAGGAATGCCTGCGCCGGTGCCAATGCCGTGCTGACAGGAACACCTGTCCACACCTGCCACGGAGCGAGCCCAACCCGCGCTACCGTTCCCGTCCATGCGACCCCGTCGCGCGCGGTATACGACGCGTTGTAGTGCCCCGTGTGTTGATCACCATCGACCGGAGGGGGCCCTTCTTGGACAGTCGATGAGAAGTTAGTCCAGAATCCGCCTTGCCGGTTTCCGAACAATACGACCGCTTTCGCCGATATCAATCCACTGATCAGAGCGGCGCCCTGGCCGGCGGGAACCTCTCTGTATTGAACGAGGTATGCGGCCGTGTCGCGCGAATTAAGCACTATTGGCACGGCGACATCATAAGAGATGACACCGTGCTCGGTGACAAACGGACTGATCGCCGTAGAGCGCGATCTGACAGCTGAATCAGAGCGGCCACCGCGAATGGCTGGCACACTATCGGTCGCCGGACCGTCAATCCAGAGAAGACGCTTCCCCGAACGGTCAAGTAGCTCCGCCCCTATTATCTGGGGCGTGGTAACAGCACGGCGCCCGAGCGCGGCCAGCGCAGCCGGGCGGAGGGCTACGTCATTTGCTACGACATACCGCTGCACCGCCGTGTCTCTGGCGGCGCCTTCCGCCTCCAACACCACGCGACGCGCCGATTCGTCCAAGGCACCGGCGAGCAACTTTGCGGTACCGGACATCCTCGCCGAGGTTGTGGCCATCAGTGCATCGGCAATCTGATGGTAGGCGATGAAAGCGAAGAGAACGATCACTGTAACCAGCAGCCCCGAAATCAGCAGCGGGAGCTTTCTCGAGAGAGACTGCCTTTCCGCCAGGTGGAGCAATGCCATACCGCCGGTTGCAGAGGTGAACGGTTTGTAGAGTTGAATCGTGCTGACTGGTCTACGGCCGCTGACGGGAGGGGTGTACATCCTGGCCGCGACTTTCGTCGGATTCGCACTATTTCAGGCCGCATTTTCGCACTGCGGACGCGCTTTACTTTGCCACCAGTCCATAGCGGCTGCATTAAGCCTCGACCGCAATATTCAGTTCTTTAACCGCAAATAGGCTGGCGTCGGTTAAGGCTCGGACTAGGGTGGAAGGTTTAATTATCCACGGACGGCCGCAAGTACGGCTGTACATGCGTGGAGGCAATTGTCCAGGGTGACTGCGGTGTGATCACCCATATGTCCTATGCGTATGCTGGACCCCTGCAACTTGCCGTAACCCGCTCCGATCGTGATTCCTCGCTCCTGGACAGCTTGCACGACGGTGCTACTGGGCAAGTCGTCCGGAAGTGTAACGGTTGTTACTGTCGGAGGCCGGTGGCCTGAGCGCGCTAGCACGCGCACATCGATCCCGAGAGACTCGCCTATGTGCCTTGGATGCTGCATCCAGCGATACGGCCAACGTCTCGTCCCGTCCGGTTCAAGCGACGATCACGCTGGGAAGAGCCCCTCGACGGAGAGATATCGCTCGCCGGTGTCGTAGCAGAACGTGAGGACGCGGCTACCATCGGGGATCTCGGGGAGCTTCTTGGCGACCGCGGCCAGTGACGCGCCAGACGACGTACCGACGAAGATTCCCTCCTCGCGCGCGGCGCGACGCGCGAATTCGAACGCGTCTTCCTCCGACACGGCGATAGTACCGTCGAGCGTGGCCACGTGAAGGTTCACTGGAATAAGTCCCGTGCCGATTCCCTGGAGCTTGTGCGGCGTGTGCGTTCCTCCTTCAATCACAGTCGATTTCTCCGGCTCCACCGCGTACGTCTTCAGCGACGGAAAGTGCTGCTTCAGCTCCTCGCTCACGCCGGTGATGTGTCCGCCGGTTCCCACTCCGGTGATCAGATAGTCGATCCCCTCAGGAAAATCGTTCAGGATCTCCTGAGCCGTGGTGCGCCTGTGCGCTTCGATGTTCGCGGGGTTCTCGAACTGCTGGGGAATCCATGCGCCGGGCGTCTCTGCGGCGATCGCCTGTGCACGGTTGATCGCACCGATGATCCCCTCCGCACGCGGCGTCAGCTCGAGCTGGGCACCGTACGCAACCAGGATCCGGCGACGCTCGATGGAGAATGAGTCCGGCATAACTAGAATGAGCCGGTACCCCTTCACCGCGGCGGCCATGGCCAGACCGATCCCAGTGTTTCCAGAGGTAGCTTCGATGATCACAGAGTCTTTATTGAGCAGTCCGCGCCGCTCGGCGTCTTCGATCATCGCCACGCCGATCCGGTCCTTGATGCTCGCACCCGGATTCGCGCGCTCAAGCTTCATCCAAACTTCGACCCTGGGGTCGAACAGCCGGTTGATCCGCACATGCGGAGTGTTGCCGATGGTCTCAAGGATGTTCCGGGCGCGCATGACGACTCCTTAACGAATGGGGTGAAAAATATTAAACAAGCGGCCCGCGGAGGATCCCCGCGTACCCGAAGGATGCCGTCGCCAATGCGGATCGGTATTACTTGATCCCAACCCACGTCGTACTCGCCCCGGGCGACTCGCAGAGATCGTGTGAGTTTGGACGCGACGGGCGAATACGTAAATACGCGACGGACTGGGGCGGCAGGATTCGAACCTGCGATCTCCGGATTAACAGTCCGGTGCTTTGCCAGCTCAGCTACACCCCAAACTTGTGACACAAACAAAAAGCGCCTTCTCAGAGAGAAGACGCTTGAATTTCTTCAGCTCCCTCCCACACACACTGGAGGGTTCAGAGGCTCGTCCTACCTAGCTGAGCCGATGTCCTCCCAAACGTCGCACGCTCCTGCGAGCACAATTGGAGTCCCAATTGTGCATACAGTTTCGCTTGGCGGTGAACAGGCCGAACATCATGACGGGATAAATAGCACCCAATAGCGGTGCACGTCAAGGGCGAATTCCCGTGTGAATTCCCGTGTTTCAAGCGCGGATAGAATTCCAAACGATCGTTGACCGACTGCCAAGATATGACTCGTCTTCTCAGCAGGGACCCTGATACCAGAGTCTTTGCCGCGCAGGCGAACGATCTTCCCCTCTCCGCTAAGTCATGGTTCCTGCGCGTGCGGGGCCGCTGGGCCCGCAACCGCGCGCAAATGACACGAAATACGCTCGCGCCGCTCGCGCGAAGCCGCACGTAAGCTCGCTTGATTGCGCCACATAGCCTGTCTTAACGCTTCCCCGCCCACGCTTCGGGAGCAAGAGGTCGCCGGTTCAAATCCGGCCACCCCGACTGATCGATAACCGTAATTCCAACAACGACTTACCTCGCGTGCGCCGATCGACACCGATCGACGTTTCGCGAATCTGGGGCCGCACTTGGGGCCGCTTGGGTCTACGTCAGGCCGGTATTCGAGTCGCAATGCGGATCGAATCCGTTGAAGTGACCCCATCATGAGGACACACGGTGAGTCCGACCGACGGAAAGAAGGACAATAAGGGTAAGAAGTACGAGCGACGCGACGACCGCGACGTGTTCACCCCATACGTGACTGATGAAACTCGCGCGATCCAGCCTGTTTACACCCTCAACCATCGATTTTCATCAACCTGCTAGGACGACGCGCATCGCCGTTGCCATTAACAGTTACATATAGTCGGCAATGACGCTGACCGATCGCGTTCGTGAGATCCCGGGCAAAACGTTCCGGATGACCGTATGTCTTCCGATGTCCTTTCGTATGCGCCGACAGTGCCACGTAGGGTTCGTTCCTCCCGCTTGGGTTCGGCTTTCAGGTACTCGAGTACGTAGGCGCGCAGCGCAATGAAAAAGCAAAAAGCCCTAGATTTCTAGGGCTTTTTGCTTTCTACCACGTCCAAGTGGAAAGAGTCCGTCTTGTGCTCGACTCTCAACGACGTTCGAACCCTAACGACTACAAATAACGCCGAATTCGGGCAGACGATCGCGAGTATCGACGAGATTATCGCTCGGATGGCCGTCCTGGACGAGCGCGCGAAAGCAGCATAGGAATTGGGTCTACGCCCACGTAGTTATGTGCGATCGACCGCCTTCGACCGCCCTACGCAAGACTCAACATCCCAGCGATCTCGTCGCGCAGTGCCTTCGGCGTAAACGGCTTCGGGAGCAGCCGAAGTCGTTCGATCGTGAGGGGCGACGGCGATAAATGTGCTCCGGGGAATCCGGTGACGAGGATGATTGGGGTGGTGACTCCCGCGAGCCGAACGGTCTCACTGAACGCGACACCGGACATGCCGCTCATCACGACGTCGGTGATGATAAGATCGAACGGCGCACCGCGATCAGCCATGAGCTCGAGCGCCTTCTCCGCCGATTCGGCGGGATGGAGCTCGAAGCCGCTGTCGCGCAGCGCGCGCATGACCGATCTGCGCACGAGCGCATCGTCATCAACGAGAAGAATGGATTTCCGCATCACAAATAGTAGTGTCGGTATGATCGATTCGCTCGAAGTCGTGTCGCCGACGCCGTTCGACTGCACGAAGCGCTCGCCGGCGAAAAGACAATGTTGGAGGAAACTCTTCACGGTGCGATCAAGGCGTTGATGGAGCTGCTGGCGCTCACTTGGCCGGTTGCATCCGGGCGCGCGCTTCGCCTCAGCCGCTATGCCTCGGTGTTGGCGACGGAGCTCAAGATCCCACGTTGGGACGTCGAGGTGGCGGCCATGCTATCGCAGGTCGGGTGTGTGACGGTCTCGCCCGAGCTCGCCGAGCGGATTTGCCGCGGCGCGACCCTAACGCTGCAGGAGCACGAGATCGCCGCCCGAATGCCGCTTATCGCGAAAAAGATTCTCTCGGCAATTCCTCGCCTCGATGCCGTGCGCGCCATCATCCGGAGCCAACATCAAGACTGGCGAAGCGCAGACTCGAACGCGGTCCCGCCAATCGGGTCGCGCATCCTCAGGGTTGTCGCCGATTTCGACGTATACGATTCGCAACGCATCTCGGTTCCAGAGGCAATTGGTCGCATCGGCGCCAACCCGGCGTACGATCCCACCGTCGTCGGAGCACTTCGGGCGGCGGCGCCATTCCTCGGCACCGCCGTGGAAACATTCGAGATGAGCCTGAATGAAGTCGAGGACGGAATGATTCTCGCAAGCGACGTGCACAATCCCCTCGGAGTGCTGCTCATCGCCCGCGGCCAGGAGATCACGAGCGGTATCGAGGAGCAGATTCGGAATCACTGGGTGGGTTTGCCGATCACGTACGTGTCCACGTGATCAGCTGTCCGGCGCCGGCATCCTGAAGGCGAGCTAACGGTTTATTTTATTGAAATGAGCGTGTCATCGTTACGTGCTCGTACTCAGCGCGGGTTGCCCAGCGCCGCGCGGGCTGGGGCGCTGGTCGTCCTGGTCGGGATCGCGTACTACGCGAGCGCGCGGCTTGGATACCTGTTCGCGATCTCCAATCGCGTCGTGATCCTGTGGCCGCCGAGCGGGCTGATGCTGGGCATCCTGCTCGTGAGCCGCCGCCGCGATTGGCCCGCCATCGTGATCGGCGGCCTGCTCGGAAGCGTCGGTGCAGACCTGCACTCGGGATACAGCATTCCGCTCGCTATCGGCGCCACGCTGGCCAACGGCGCCGAGACGATCTTCGCCGCGCAGGTCGTGAGCTGGCGGCTCCGGCGCCGCATCACCTTGTCGAGCCTGCGCGACGTCGGAGAGCTCGTGCTGAGCGGGGCGGTAGTGAGCAACGCCGTCACGGCATGTCTCGGCGCAGTGCTGCTGCACGTAGGATTCCGGACGCCGCTGCCTCGCGCGTGGCTCCTCTGGTGGATCGGCGACGGACTCGGCATGATGATCGTCGCGCCGATCATCATCTGCGGAATGGCCATCCGCGCCCATCGTCCGTGGCACGGCAGGCGCGTCGCCGAAGGCGTGATTCTTCTCATCGTGATCGCGCTCGCCTCGCAGACGATCCTCGGTCCGGCGCATCAGTGGGCAGTACAGCCGGGCTCGTACGCGATCCTGCCGCTGATCTTCTGGGCGGCACTGCGGTTTGGGCCATTCGGAGGCGCCGCGGCGACGCTCACGGTCGCCCTGATCGCGACGTGGAACGCCGCACTGGGTTTCGGGCCGTTTGCTGGCGCATCGCTGTCGCGCGCGGAGACCGCCGCGCAGATCTACGCATTCCTCGCCGTGGCCAGCCTGTGTGGACTCGTGTCGGCGGCCGTTCTGGACGAACGAGAGCTTGCGGCGCGCCGACAGCGCGAGAGCGAGGATCGCTATCGCGCGGTGGTCGAGGCCGTGACCGACGTCATCCTCACGACCGACGACGACCGACGCATTCAATTCGTGAACCCCGCCGTGGAGGGCACTTTCGGCTATTCGCCCGACGAATTGATCGGGCAGGAGCTGACTCTGCTCCTGCCGGAGGCGTTCGGACAGTTCACGTTTCCGTGGCATGCGGCGGCGATGGCGGGATTGCGCAAGGATGGAACGGAGATACAGCTCGAGGTGTCATTCAGCGAGCGCAGCGATGATGCGCGGCGCGTATCCACGGCGATCCTGCGCGACATCAGCGAGAAGCGCACAGCCGAGCAGGCGCTGGCCGCCACCGAGGATCGCATGCGCTTCGCGCTCGAGGCTTCGTGCGTCGGCGTCTGGGAAGCCGATTTCGCTACGGGAGTCACGCGGTGGTCGACAACGCTCGAAGCACTTCACGGGCTCGCACCGGGAGCCTTCGGCGGCACGTTCGGCGCGTTCATCGAACAGATTTACGCTGAGGACAGACCGCAGATCGAGGCGGAAATCGAACGCGCGACACGCAATCATACGGACGCGAGCATCGCCTATCGATCGATCTGGCCGGACGGCAGCATCCACTGGCTGAGTGGGGTTGGACGCACGTTCTACGACGCGTCTGGCAATCCCACGCGGGCTGTGGGGATCGGGTTCGACGTCACCGAGCGGCGGGCGTTGGAGGAACAGTACCGCCAGGCGCTAAAGATGGAAGCGATCGGGCAGCTCGCCGGAGGGGTCGCGCACGACTTCAACAACCTGCTGACCGCGATTCAGGGATACGGTTCGATGCTCGCGGAAGAGCTCGACTCCGACAGCCCGCATCGGGAAGACGTCGGAGAGATCCTGCACGCGGCCACACGCGCCGCGTCACTCACGCGACAGCTCCTCGCGTTCAGCCGCCAACAGGTGCTCACCCCGCGCGCGTTGAATCTCGGCGACTCCGTTTGCGCGATCGAACCAATGCTCCGGCGCCTGATCGGGGAACAGATCGACCTTCAAACGCGGATCGATCCGGACCTGGGGCAGGTCCTCGCCGACTCCGGCCAGATCGAGCAGGTCATTCTGAACCTCGCCGTGAACGCACGCGACGCGATGCCCAACGGCGGCTTCCTGCTGCTCGAGGTGTCGAACGCGGAGCTCGACGAGGACTATGCGCGAACGCACTTGAGCATAGAACCGGGACGGTACGTCACGCTCGGCGTGAGCGATAACGGCGTCGGCATGGACGCAGCGACCGCCGCGCGCATCTTCGATCCGTTCTTCACGACGAAACCGGTGGGCAAGGGCACGGGGATCGGACTGTCCACGGTCTATGGCATCGTCAAGCAGAGCAACGGCGCGATCAGAGTCTACAGTGAGCCGGGGCGCGGAACAACGTTCCGCGCGTATCTTCCGCGAGTGGATCAACAGGCCGAAATCGCTGGCGTCGCGACTGCTGAGACGCATAGGCCGGGGACGGAGACTGTCCTTTTGGTCGAGGACGATGCGGCTATTCGAAAGATTGCCAAGCGGGCGCTCGAGCGGGCCGGCTACACGACGTTTTCGGCGGGAACGCCCGCGGAGGCGTTCGAGGCCGCAAAGGCGTACGACGGTGAAATCGATTTGCTACTGACCGATGTCGTGCTGCCGGAGATGAGTGGGAGTGTCGTCGCGCAGAAGCTCTCCGAGCAACAGCCGGGGCTGCGCGTTCTCTACATGTCTGGATACACAGGCGACGCCGTGCTTCTGCGCGGGGTACTGGAGCGGGAAGCCCAGTTTCTTCAGAAGCCCTTCACACACAACGACCTCCTCCGCAAGGTTCGCGAGGCGCTCGATAATCCGGTCTGAAGGGCTACAGGCGACGCTGTGTCTGATGAGGGCGAAACCGGAAACGACCCGCGAAGAGTGCGGCAGACAGCTGCATGGATCAACAAGCCGGTCAATCGAGCCGAACTGGGCAGCTCAACCGATGCATCAACCAACGCAAATGCTCTCTAAATTCTGACCACCAAGTGTCTCAAACTCATTGACAGGTTCCGCACAGCACGGTGCCTCAGCGCCTGCCCTTGGCTTTCCCGCGCGGGTGTATGACCTTCTCATCGCGATCGCTATTCTCGCAGCGCTTGGGTTGTGAACCAGGGCGAGCTAATTCGCCAGTTGGAATCGTTTCGGAGGGCGGACTATGGGAGAGGAGTGGTTCAAGCCCCCGCGCTTCATCCGCAGCAATCTCAGCAGGAGTACGATGCTGATGGCGTGGATGCATATCCGGATCCGTGGGATCGTCATGCATGGCTAACTTCCCCCATCACGATTGTTGACGAGTGGCCGCATCGCGTCATATGAACGTCGTGCCAGCGACCGTCCAGCGTAACCGGTGCACTCGAAGGATCAGTGCGCCAAGCCCAACAATGGTTGCAACGCACATCGCGATGGGACCAACGACCGGTATCATCTGAAGCAACAGCAACACGAGCCCACCGAGACCAAAACTCACGAGCGCGCCGGAACGCCCTTCCCGAGTCCGTGGTCCGAGCACAGTCTTGCCGAGCCAGATCGCCACCATCACACGACCAATGTAGATCAGCACGCCATAGACGACGCCAGTCAGTAGCGCCAGAGGTAAACCAATGACGGTGCATGCTACGATGGCAATTGCGATTGGAACCAGCACGATCCACCCGAGCCCAATAAGCGCGGACCGACCTGGCAGCTCTCGCACTAACTCCGCGGCGTCGACCATCAGTCGGGGAAGCAGAGCCACAACAACGCCCCCTGCGATGAGGAAACCGAACATCCAGAGCAGACCGAAGACGTACGCGGCTCCGCGGGCTGCTGGAGCCGGGAGCGCAGTCACCGCCCCAGTCACATGCGCGAGCGGATCTATATGGACCCTGCCATTCGGCACACGATAGCGTAACTCACCTGCGATGACCGCGTGTGGCCCTACAAAGAGGTCTCCAGCTGTTACCTGCACGTTCCCACCGACGGGCCCATTAAGAACAACAGTACCGCCAGAGACGAATAATCCCCCACGCACCGCACCATCGATATGGACCTTGTTGCCGGCGAAGTACGCGTTCCGGCCAATGACACTAATTCGATCTACCTCGACAGTCCACCCAACAACAGTTGCGTTCCGATCAACAGCGGCCGCCAGGCGGATTTGGCTCCCCGCGGCGCGGAGCGCACCATGGACGCGTCCGCCAATGTTCTGTGTTCCCCCCATCCCGAGATAGTCACCACCAACCATTCCTTCAAACCGGAACTCGCGGCCTGCGAACATGACGTCACCTGGCACGCTGTCGACGATGTGTGGTGCAGGTCCTGTGGCAATCACATCGTCACCTTGCCGCGTGACTTCGCTCTGTGTCTCGGGACGATTGCAGGCCAGCAGGCCCGCGCCCAGTGCTACCACAAAGGCAAGATGGGCATAGCTGAAATGGGCATGCGCTCGAATCACCATGGGAAACTCAGGCAACGGGGAAATTGCGCGGTACGGCTATGCCATGAAATTTGGCGAACGTGGCAGATCTCGCCATCCGGCGATCACCCGGATAGCGTGTCCGGAAAATGGCTGGCACCAGGATGTGAATCGCCAGGCCCTAACGAGAGTCGGCCGATTACTGGCTTCGTACCGACCGATCGCGCGATGTCCGGTAAGTACCGGACGAGTCCTATGTAAAGGACTGACGTGCTGAACCGGATATCACCGACAGCGCCGGCATTGCGCGCCTCCTATTGTACGGTAGTTGCCCCGTGCCGGTCACATCTTCGTTCCGCGATTTAGCATTCGATGCCAACAATCATCAATCATCCGACCCAGGTCCCTGACTCGTATATCACACACGACGGCCCGCGGGCGCGATCGTGGATGTCCCCGCCTTCTGCCTATCGTGCTGCGACCGTGACCACACTGGACCAACAGGCGAGACGCGACATCCCTGAGACTCCCGACCCGGTCGCGTACACGTTGCCCCGGTATGTGACTGTCAATGACGATGATCGCAGTGGATCTGGGGCAGAGCGTCCCGCGTGGCAACGACGCCATGCGCTGACGGCGACGCTGTAACGACGGCCCGGTTCACGGTTCTTCAGCATGCGTGAGCATGATGATGGCTATTGCGAACGCGAATCGTTGTCAGGGATTGCCCGGCAAAATCGGGGCCTGTGACCGACAGACTTGCGCTCTGCACGAGTCTATGATCGTACAGACAGGATCGTAAGTTCGCTCGTATCCATCTGTTGGAGACAATCCATGTCGACGAATACTCTGTTCGAGGCAGCGGCACCTCAAACGCCGGTTACAAAGGGTCCGGATACCAACCGGTTAATCCGTAATCTGACCGATATCACGCATGCAGACATTTCGACGGTCGGAGGGAAAGGTGCGAATCTCGGCGAGATGCTGCACATCGGACTTCCCGTTCCTTCCGGCTTCGTCATCACGGTCGACGGATATGATCATTTCCGAACAACGACTGGGGTGGGCCACCAGATTGACGCGCTCCTTCGAAATGTACCTGTGGATGATCCATCCGCACTGCAGCATGTAGCGGCGCAACTCCGCGATCTGATCCTGCATGGCGATGTGCCGCAGAACCTTTCCGAGGCAATAGCGACCGCGTACACACAGCTCGGCGTCGTCGCCGATGGTGATAAATCGAACGCTCTGGTTGCCGTTCGCTCATCCGCTACAGCGGAAGATACGACGGAGTTTTCCTTCGCTGGCATGTTCGAGAGCGTTCTCGGAGTGCGCGGCCTGCCGTCGCTCCTCGATGCCGTGCGTGTCTGCTGGGCGTCGACCTTCGGCGCACGTGTGCTCTACTATCGATTGACTCGCCAGATGGCGAGCGAGATGCCGGTCGCGGTCATCGTACAGCAGATGATTCCATCCGAGAAATCAGGAGTGCTCTTTACCGTCGACCCAGCGACGCGAGACGACCGTCATCTTGTCATCGAAGCGGCGTGGGGAATTGGAGAAGTGGTCGTCGGCGGCCAGGTCACGCCCGATCACTATCTGGTAGACAAGGTGACCGGTGCAGTGCTCGAGAGGAGCACACAGCGGAAAGACTTTCTCATCGAACTGACGTCAGCCGGAGGAACGCGCCGTGTCGACCTCACATCAGATCCGCGTGCTGACGCACCGGTCCTGAGTGACGCAGAGATCGCTACCCTCGCTGAGCTCGCGCGCAAGAGCGAAACGCATTACGGCGCGCCGCAAGACATGGAGTTCGCTGTGGCTGAGGGCCACATCTATCTGACACAGACACGCCCGATCACAACGCTGTCTTCGAGAAGCCTCTCTCCAACAGCGGTGGCGGCGCCGGACGGCATAGTCGTTGACGCGGTCACTCCAGGAGCTTCTGCAGCGCCGGCTTCTGCAGCGCCGATTCTCCATGGACTCGGGGCGAGTCCGGGACTCGCCACGGGTCCTGTGCGTATCCTGGCAACGGTGAGCGAGTCCGCGTCGTTGCGCTCAGGAGAGATTCTCGTCACGCGAATGACGTCCCCCGATTGGGTACCGCTGATGCGGCGCGCCGCAGCTATCATCACTGATGCCGGTGGGATGACCTCACACGCTGCGATTGTTTCCCGAGAGCTTGGGATCCCCTGCATCGTGGGCGCGCGAACGGCGACGCAGACATTACACAATGGGATGGTGGTCAGTGTCAACGGACACGATGGGACTGTCGTCGCTGGTCCAATGCCATCCAGCACAACATCAGGGGCGTCAGAATCTGCACCACCGATTCGTCAGCGGGGCGTCCAGCCAGATACGATATCTACATCCCCAGTCACGGCCACGCGGCTGTATGTGAATCTTGCCGAGCCGGAGCGCGCCGCAGAAATCGCACTGCGGGATGTTGACGGCGTGGGTCTGTTACGCGCGGAATTCATGATGCTCTCAGCGCTCGATGGAGTGCACCCCCGCGAGATGCTTGCACGTGGCGGGGGAGAAGATTTCGTGCGGCGCATGGCGGAGAAGCTCCAGATCTTCGCATCTGCGTTCGATCCGCGTCCGGTCATCTATCGGGCGATGGACTTCCGGTCGAACGAGTTTCGAAGGCTGGTCGGTGGCGCTGCGCACGAGCCAACCGAGGAGAACCCCATGATCGGGTATCGCGGCTGCTTCCGGTACACTCGTGAGCCAGATCTCCTTGCCCTCGAGCTGCGTGCTCTGGCGAAGGTACGTGAGGGGTTCCACAACCTGCATCTCATGCTTCCATTCGTGCGCTCCGGATGGGAAATCGAGGCATGTCGCAAACTGATCGATGCAAGTCCGCTCGGCCAGGACCGGCAGCTGCAACTCTGGATCATGGCCGAGGTTCCGTCGGTCGTGAGCTGGATGGACGTCTATGCACTCGCAGGGGTTACCGGCGTCTCGATTGGCTCTAACGATCTGACGCAGCTGGTTCTCGGCGTAGATCGGGACAGCGAGACATTGACACCCTTCTACGATGAGCGCGATCGCGCCGTGCTGGACGCGATCCATGCGATCATCACGCGTGCACACGAGCTTGGGCTCACCTGCTCGATTTGTGGACAAGCCCCGTCAGTACATCCCGAATATGCGGCACAGCTCGTGGAGTGGGGCATCGATTCGATCTCGGTCAATCCGGATGCCATTGAGCATACGCGGCGAAACATCGCGATGGCGGAACGCCATGTGATTCTGGCTGCGTCGCGTCGCGTGTTGTCGGCACCGACTCCGTCTGGCACGGCAACACCTTAACAATCAGCGAGGAACGTGCAATGTCACATCGGAGTATAGCGCAGCTGTTCGATCTCACTGGCAAGACCGCGGTCGTCACTGGCGGGTCAATGGGGATCGGCTATGGCATTGTGAAGCGCCTGGCTGAGGCAGGTGCCACGGTGATCATCGCCGACGTGGACGAGGCAGAAGGCAATCGCAAGGTGGCCGAGCTGGCGAAATTACAGCGGCAAACATTCTTCGTGAAAACCGACGTCAGCTCCGAGGCGGATGTCGTAGCACTTATCCGTGCAACCCTGGACCGCACCGCGCGACTCGACATTTTCGTTAGCAACGCTGGGATCTATCCGCAAACGCCGGTGCTCGAGATGGACGTCGCATTATGGGACAAGATTCAGGCCGTCAACCTTCGCGGCATGTTTCTGTGCAATCGGGAAGCAGCGCGATCAATGGCGGCGGCTGGCAGTGGTGTAATTATCAATATTGCGTCGGTTGATTCCGTACATCCAAGTATGGTCGGCTTGGCGGCGTACGACGCGTCCAAGCACGGCGTGTGGGGATTCACCAAGAACCTGGCGCTCGAGGTTGCGAAGAAGGGGGTTCGCGTCAATGCAATTGCGCCTGGCGGTATCAGGACAGAAGGCGTGGAAAGGACGATGGGAACAGCGAACCTGCGTGAGAACATCAAGACATTCGAAGAACGGATCCCACTCGGCCGCTTAGGCGAGCCGGATGACATCGCTACAGTCGCGCTTTTTCTGGCGAGCGATGCGTCGGCGTACATGACGGGTGAACTAGTCGTGGTGGATGGAGGCGTCCTGCTGAGTTGATCTGCTGTGCATACCGTCGTATTGCGCCGCAGGATCGCCCCTCTTCCAATTACGTCTTCTGTCCTTCCGCGCTGGTTGGATCGACGATCTGTTTCACCTCTTCGATTCTATTGGCGGGAAAGCCACCCTGTTCAGCGTGCATTTTGATGGATTCTGCATTCGGTGCGTTGTAGACACAATACATTTTGTCGCCCGTGACGTAGCTTTGCACCCATTGCACGTCTTGACCCTTTTGTTGCATACTGTGGAGAATGGTATTGGACTTGGCCGCGATCTGTTGCAGATCGCTTTGTGGTAACGTACCGAGGCCCGGGATATCGCGTTCAATGATGTATTTCGGCATACGCGGTCGCTCCTCTTGCTAGTGCTAACGGTGGATTTATTGGTTACTCATAACGATGCATGAAATAGCTCCTGTCAACAGTCAGTAGTCGAACCTACAGTGAGTCAGGGATTGACTGACAGAAGCGTAGTCGATGCGACAGGATTGTCCGCCAGAGACCGTTACGCTCGACGTACTGCAAGGCTCAGAAAGAAGAT
>Ga0209483_1001438_pt1 | contig 18029 bp, 21 predicted proteins | sample NGEPerA_FD_184508 | JGI IMG/M metagenome (GOLD analysis project Ga0209483, IMG submission 184508) | Arctic peat soil microbial communities from the Barrow Environmental Observatory site, Barrow, Alaska, USA - NGEE PermafrostL2-A... | ecosystem: Environmental > Terrestrial > Soil > Wetlands >... | reverse complement strand
CTGGAAAGTAGGGCGACAGTGGGGTTGCAAAGCGTGTGGCTTCTCCAGATGAAAGTCAACGAACCGTAACTGTTTCCAATACCGGTGAAGCAACGCCACTTTGCGGTGTAAAGGCCCTTGCTTACTCACTGTCAAATTGACTGACCATCGCGGCGAGCTCGAAGCCGTTGAGGCGCTCGTCCCACTTGCTGAGGTTCTCACAGCGTAACCACACACACTCTGGAATCTCGGCGCAATCGGTCAGCGCCACGAACGCCGTCGCGAACTCTCGAGCACAGAAGCCCTGTGCCCAATCAATCGATGGACACGAGTCTTCGTGGAGGGCGCAAAGGTTAGGGGAAAGAGGCGTAAACAGAATGGATCCGCAGTTGAAGCAGTGTGCGCAGTAGCGAAGGTGAACTTTGAACTCGACCTCGTCCCACGTTGGTGGTACCAGTTCGTCATCTCGTAGACGAGAGTCGATCTCACGTACGCAATTGATCGAGCAGATTGCGGCTCTGGCACCAGCTCCGATTTGAGTGACAAAAACTACCCCCACAGTTTCTCCTTTGTCGAAGCGATCCTGTCGATTCTTCGCGGGTTCAACTTGCCTGACTGCACACCTAAGTGAGTTCCGGTGTTCACTTTTGGTGTGGCAAGTTGCATGCAATCGTGAGCACTCGGGTACAACTTGTTGAGGCCTGCCAGGTCGCCGCGTGCGTAGGTGCCAATGGAGGTGTTGGGCTGGAGGTAGTAGGTCATTATTTCTGAAGGCGCGCTGACGTCTCTGAGGCCAAGGATGTGACCCAGCTCATGGAGCACCAGGTTGGTGGCGAACTTCGGATGCGTTTCGAAGTCCGTGTTCATGTCATCGTTGAAGAGAACGACGCCGCTGGTGTAGTGAGTGCGAGTGGCATCGACAATAGGCACCGTCAGCGCGTTCACATTCTTCTGTCCGAATAGCTGATCGGCTCCCACCCAAGCGAAGATGACTGGCGCAATGGAACCCGATTCGTCATAGGTGGTGAAGTTGGGCGGAGCGCTTTCGTGAGTCCGGCGGAACGCCAACCCCGTGATCTCGCGCGCAATCGTCGTGTCGCGAGCGATAACAGCGGCCGCATTCTTGGGCGCGTTGCTCATGTCCACTGAGTATTCGATGGTCGAGCACGTCGGCCACTTCGTTGGCGCTTTGGATCCTGTGGCCGTCGATTCGAACGCGTAGGGACGCGAATTGGGGGAATGAATGGTCGCCGCCTTGAGAATGAAGATCGCGCAGGCCAAGGCAACGCCCAACCTCGCAAGCACTCGCACGAGTTCAGATCTGCAGTTCTTCATGTGGCGACATCGTGCCCAGCACGCGATTTCACGCACACGGGTTCTACAGCTAGGTGAGATCCCCATCCCTCTCACCAACAGAGGGTTGCCTCCCTATTTGTCTCGATTGCGCAGTTTTCGACGGTCCGGACGATCAATCTTGGCCGGCCACCGTGGTTGAGCTACGACAAGAAAGAGGTACGCCGATGATGTGCAATCCAGAAATCACAAGCAGTGAAGAAGCCATTGAGTATTGCCGCTCAATCGTGCAAGAAGTCCTAGCACTTGAGGAGTTGGTTGCCAATGACGAGTCATTTCACGATGACTTAGGAGGCTACCTAAGGGAGTTTTGGATTGAGTTGGCTAAGAGCGTGGATGAAGAACCCTCCCGCTATGAACCCTCCGTCTCTGATTACGTCAATCTCTTTTGCTTAGAGTTCACCACTTTGGGCGAACGGAGCAATGCAACCAACGAGTGGAACGTTGTTGGCGCCCGCCTGCTTAGAACGTACGGCGGACCTAACGTCTCCATTGAATGGAAAGACACGTACTTCATTGTCGTGAAGGTTCATTGGGGAAGCGAGTTTGCTGAGGTTTGGCTCTTCGCGCCGAGGATTGCAACTGCACTTGAGAAAATGGCAAATGCTGAATCTTGACATTCAGCATCACTTGAGATTCTTGGCTGAGGTACGTCATGCCCATGTGGTCTTGACTGCGCCGATTGACCGCTACCAACACCGTCGCCGTCATGTGCAACTTGGAGTGGGTGACCATAGAAGACGTAGAGCTGCTGTGGGCACAGTTCGTTCTTCAGGCCTACGATGCCGCCAGGGCGCTGCGAATAGAGAGCATGCGCGACAACATTCACTTCGCCAGTGAGACGCTGGACGTGCTGTTGTGGGCCTTGGACGATGGTGGCTACTGGTGGTGCAACACGTGCCAGCAGCGCCACATCATCGACGCTTAGCGCAGCGCGAGCACTTTCGGGCTGTTGACGCTACTTTTCAGATTGACTATCTTCAAAAGGGCTATCCCACGCAACCAATGTGAGGATTTACTCATGCGACCTGTGAACCTATTCATCGCCAACGCCGGCGGGACGCTCGATGCCCTTGTCGATGCTACAAACGAGGCGTTCCGGGCCGCAATCACGCCCGCGCAGCAACTACTCGGCGTAGAAGGCGTGGACGTGCTCGTTGTTGACGCTCCGGATGATGTCATCCCCGAGTGGGGAGTTGGCGGCTACACCTATGGCCCCCACGCCATCCTCGTAGCCCTCGATCCAGCGATGACAGTAGACAGTCATCACATCGAGCGAACACTCGTTCATGAGTTCCACCACACGATGCGTTGGCGTGGTCAAGGTTGCGGAGGGAGCCTCGGACAAATGTTGGTCAGTGAAGGAATGGCCCAACTCTTCGAGGAAGAGGTGCTCGGCGAAGCGCCGTTCTTCAGTCAAGCAAGCATCACCGATGACGAGATTGCCGCAGCTCGTGCGGTGTTGTACGAACCGAAGTTCAACCAAAGGAAGTGGTTCTTCGGAGCCGACGGCATTACCTTCTCCTTCGGATACACCTATGGGTACCGAGTATGTAGGGCCTACGCCAATGCGACTGGCAAACTTGCGTCGGAGCTCATCGGAGTGCCTTCACGGGAAGTCCTCGAAGTGGGAATCCAGTAGAAATAAGGGTTCTGGTAGTCAGACGGATACCTCATACAGCTAATCGCCCGCGACGACAGAGCTGCCCTCCTGATTGCAAAGTTGGAGTTGTCAACTCTTGATTCGTCTCGTCCCTGATCAAAGGCATCGTTTCTCGATCCTGTAATTCTGAGACCTATTGATGACGTATAGAGGGTGATGGCTACCAATTCCCACACTGACGAAGCCAAGACGCGCGCGCAGTTCGAATTGTTCTTTCGCGACAATTATCGGTGGCTACGTCGATACGTCGCACGTCGAGTACCTGAGTCCCGAGTAGACGACGTAGTTGCCACGAGTTTCATTGTTGCATGGAAGAAGTTTGAAAAAGTCAGTGAGCCATCTCTCCCTTGGTTAGTTCGAATCGCGCATTATGAAATTTCGAATGCTGCACGGAAAACGAACCGCGCTGTCAACCAGATCGAGATTGTGGTTTTCGAGAATGTTCCTGACACACCAGATGACCGTTTTGACGGCTCCGCCGTTCGACAGGCATTGGCCTGTCTCGATCCCTCAGATCAGGAGTTACTTCGTCTCGTACATTGGGACGAATTGAGTCGAAATGAGATTTCAGACGTACTCGGCCTCACTCCAAATGCGGTGAACGTTCGTTATCACCGTGCACTCAAAAAACTTGAGAACGAAATGTCTCTCGTCGACGACCCACCCACACAAGAAGGAGTACACCAATGAGTACAGAACTGATTATCGAGCAACTTGGGTTCGCCAATCCCGTAACTGCGGACTCTGGTCCTTCACTTGACGACGCATGGTCAATGCTCCAGCCACATTTGGAATCGATCAAGAGAGAGCGCCACTTCACACGATGGTTGATGAAGTCGGGCGCAACATCTGTTCCCTTACGGCGACGAGTTACTTTGACGGCTGCGTTCTCTTTGCTCGTAGGGCTTGCGATTGTCATTACGACGATTGTCACCGCCACCACGACGCCTCATTCGAGTGCCACGGGCCCGTTCAGCAATGTCACATGGCGGTTGGTCAGTGACCAGGGGCCGGCGCAGAATTTCGCCTCCACCGGCGGCCCTCAGGGCCTCGATGTGATGACGTGCGCGACGGCACAGGTCTGTTATTTGGAATCCCAGGTCACGCTTGGTTCATCAACCTCAGCTTTCGCACCGACGTTCTACGTCTATCGATCGAATGACGCGGGATCGACCTGGACGTCCATCTCCATTCCTAATGGAATGTTGCTCGATACTCCTCTCTCGTGCTTTGACGCGGACCACTGCATGGTTGGTGCGCAGACAGGCGGCACGGTTTACTCGGCCGTTGGGACCATCCAGGAGATGCTCACGACGTCCAACGGAGGTGCGACGTGGAAAGTTCTTCAGGTTCCTATGGCACCAGTGACCGGACAGGACTCCGCTCTCGATTCGCAGCTCACTGGGTTACAGGGTTCGCTCACGCAACTCCAGTGCTTCAACTCTGAATCGTGCATCGGTTTCGGAACAGTTCCATCTGATCAACCTCAACAGCCGCTGATTGCTCCTCTTCTGGGTGCGAATAGGACAGTGGTCATGAGAACGCAGGACGGTGGACAAACATGGAGTTCGACGGTGTTGCCCTGGAGCAATACACCAACAGGGACACCGGCATGGTCCAACGCGCAGCCCTTGACGGCAACGTGCTCAACCTCGAACGTCTGCGTTGGTATTGCGATGGTATTGGCGGCGGGTAACTCGTCGGGAATTCAGTTGACATCGACGCTTGAGTTCCGGACCACTAATGGTGGCGTGACGTGGTCGTCCAATTGGATTCCGAACATCCCGGGACATGTGTCATCTCTCACGTGTCCCGACGAGAACAACTGTTATGCCACGGCCAATGTTGCGAATCTCGGAGCCAAGACTGGTTCGCCAGAGGTGCTTGCGACTTCGGACGGCGGCGCAACCTGGCAACTCGAGAGTGTGTTTACGGCGACTCCTTCTACGGACAATGGACTCACATCAATCGCTTGTTCGTCGATCAACAACTGCTTGGTTTCAGGTTTCCAGAGGTCTGTGACGAACGCAAAATTGAGTACCGGCGAGATCTTCGTGACGTCAGACGGTGGTCATACATGGTCGCCCTCCCAACTTCCGACGGGCCTCGGAATCGTCACTGAGGTCGATTGCGCATCAGCGCAAACTTGTTTAGCGATTGCTCAGCCCCCGTATCTCAGCGGCGCCCCCGCTCCTTCGGGTCCGATGCCAAGTGACATACTCAGAAGCGAATCCGCGAATTTGACACGTTCGTAGACGCTACGGGGCGCTCGTCGGGTTGAAGGCATTGACTTCGAATTGCGAGGCGACGAAGGTTCGACGAATGCTTGGCCAGTGTTGGAAGGTGGGTCGGCGTAGATGAGCTGTACCGTGCCGCGATAGCGCGCCGCGAACTCCGGCACCTCGTACATCACGCGCATCGCGTCGATGCTGTCACCGACGATGCGAGTGAGACGAACTTCGTTGGCGGCAGGGTGGTCGCGCGGCACCCAAACCGGCTTGCCGCCGTCGTCCTTCGGCACCAGGAGGAACTCGTCCTTGTGCGGCCAGATCAGCTCAAGCTGCTTTGGTCCGGCCACCGTCGCCTCTGGTTTGTCCTGTGCGTTCGCGATGGTCACTGACGTCTTCCTGTGAGTTGTAAGTCGCCGCCCATCAGGAGCAGCGTCGGCCCGTGACATCGCAGGCTGTCTCGTCACTTCTACTTGTCTGATGGGCCGCGCCCCAGAATTGCCCCAGAATCGGTCATCAAGAGCTGGGAATGGCTGGCAATCACTGGGCCCGCGAACAACCAGAAACCTCAATAATCACTTGGGGTTTCGTTGATTTCCTTTGTACTGCGGGTGCGGCTGGAGGGATTTGAACCCCCGACACTCGGTTCCGAAGACCGATGCTCTATCCGCTGAGCTACAGCCGCTTTGATTCCTCTTACTGACATTGATGCAACGAACTGTGTCGTCCACAATCCGAAGGGCCATCGTAGTCCCGGTACGAGTTACGTGACCCACAACGTCGGCGGTCTGACGTCGGCACTCAAGATTCTTTCTGAACGGCCCCAGTCGATTACTGAATTGGTGCGGCTGGTGGGATTCGAACCCCCGACCCTCGATTCCGTAGGTACATTCCACAATCAACATCTAGTGGATTTCGTTGAAAATATAGCCTGATTCGATCTGTGAATGTGCACTGACGCGCATCGGTGAGCAGAGCAATACGTAGAGCGATAAGTATTCGACATAGCCAGCAGAAGGGGCTGCTGACGATTTGGGTCTCAGGTTGACTTAAACCTTCAGCAGCCCCGTTGATTGCCGCAACTCGTGGAAATCATCAACGTTACCTATCTCTTCGACTCATGCAATGTGTTCACTTCAATCGACATCAATAAATCAAGGACATAGGAAAACAATCCAATGGCGGCCGATGACCGAGGCCACCGACCGCCATATTTGACAGCCATTGATTAGGTTCTGACGTGACTCCCTACGAACCGGTGTATCCGCCGGTAGCGAGACCGATGATGCTCGCGTCATACGCGGCGTACGCCAGCGCAATGTTCGCGTCGAGAATTCGGTGGTTCTGGGCGACGAAGATCTTCGTGTTCCCTGGGTACCCTTGAGGTGTCTGGGCGAGCACGACGCCTTCGACGCTCACAATTCTTGTTGACCAGTTTGAAAGACGCGCGACGTAATTGTTGTAGTGGCTAAGAGCGTTTTTGTAGCCCGGTAGACCTACGATTGACGCAGTTTCTGATTGGAGCGTCGATTCGTTGCCCTGCATCGCCGTAACCTGACTCGCCACAACCGAGGCTTCGATCATCTCGAACACTTGTGGCGACATCACCGCGTAAACGCGGTTGTCCTTTAACATGGCGGCGCGGTCAGCATTGAGTTCTGCTTTGGTGGTGTCTGTCGGAACCTTCGCAATCAAGGAATTAATACTCGACTCCTCTGTCAAAAGGCGTGCTTGAAGTGTCGACGAAGCACTCGCGCTCAAAGAAGTCGCTGCCGTCACGTCAGCGACAAGGTGCCCAAGTTGCGTTGCGCGGTTTGCCAGCTGGACCTCGAGCGCCTTTTGCGCCGTAATGAAACTGGCACTCGGAGCAGCGGTTGTGGTTGTGGTCGACGAGGCGTAAGCAACGGATGGAATGCCGATACCCATGGCGGCGACTAGCGCGAGTGCCGCAAACGATCTGGTAGTTACATTTTTCATTAGTTCTCCTTTCAAAGGAACAATGTTCAAAGTAGAGAACGCATTTGTGAGAGTCATGTGAAGGTGCTGTTAGATGGCTGAGAGATAGTCCCGAAATTGGTGAGCAGTGACGTAACGTCCCCGTCGGGCGCAGAAGAACATTCTTCGCTTCGTCTCGGTTTCCAATTCCCCCAGTGTTTTGGGCAACCGGTCATTGAAACGGAATCTCGATAAAAGGATTCGCTGTTTTACGCGACTGGCCCTTATCGCTTTCCGACGAATGGCCTAATGACGGTACCATCAGGCGATGGGCCAGACCTTCACTACCATCATCGAACCATTCAGAATTCACTCGGTCGAACCGTTACGCATGACCACGGAAGAGGAGCGTTCTTTCGCAATTGAACAAGCTGGTTTCAACTTGTTCAACCTTCATGCCGAAGATGTACTAATCGATCTGCTCACTGACTCTGGAACCGGAGCAATGTCTCGTGACCAGTGGGCCGCCATTCAACGTGGTGACGAGAGCTACGCAGGTTCACCGTCGTGGTTTCGTTTTGAAGCCGCCGTGAAGGAGTTGTTCCCTTTTCGTCACGTCATTCCAACTCATCAGGGCCGGGCCGCCGAGCGAATTCTCTTCTCGGTCATAGGTGGATCGGGAAAGTTAGTTCCCAACAACACCCATTTCGATACGACGCGGGCAAATGTCGAATTCTCCGGTGCCGAGGCACGAGATCTGGTGATTCCTGAAGGTCACGACGCCGCAAAGATTCACCCCTTCAAGGGGAACATGGATCTTGGTGCGCTCGAAACACTTCTCCAGGAGCGCGCGGCCACTATCCCCGTGGTCTTCTTGACCATCACTAATAACTCGGGAGGCGGACAACCTGTCTCATTGGCCAATATTCGAGGCGTGAGTGAAATCTGTCGAAGGTACGCCGTTCCTTTCTTCTTGGACGCGTGCCGATTTGCCGAAAACGCATGGTTCATCCACGAACGCGAAGAGGGTCAATCGCAGAGAGACATAAGCGACATTGTCCGAGAGATTGCGTCCTTGGCCGATGGTATGACGATGAGCGCGAAAAAGGATCCGTTCGGCAACATTGGCGGTTGGTTGGCCCTGAACGATGATGATCTCGCCGAACAATGTCGCAACATGTTGATTTTGACCGAAGGCTTTCCGACCTATGGCGGGTTGGCCGGGCGAGACCTTGAAGCACTGGCCCAGGGTCTGAAGGAGGCGGTGCAACCGGACTACTTGCGCTACAGGATTCGCTCCACGGCGTATTTAGGTGACGCGCTCGACGCAGCCGGAGTTCCCGTCGTAAAGCCCATTGGGGGCCATGCGGTATACGTGGATGCCAAGGCGTTGCTCAGTCACATTGCTCCACTGCAGTATCCGGGTCAAGCGCTCGCGATAGCCCTTTACAAAGCGGGTGGTATTCGAAGTTGCGAAATTGGCACAGTGATGTTCGGCCGTCAACCTGACGGTACGGAAAAGCCCGCCGCGATGGAGTTAGTTCGATTGGCGATTCCACGGCGAACCTATACCCAGAGCCATATTGACTATGTGATTGAGGTCGTCACTTCGGTCGCCAAAGATGCTGCCTCCTTGCCTGGGTATCGAATGGTCCAAGAGCCGCAAGCCCTGCGCCACTTCACCGCCCAATTCGAACCAATCGCATAGTGGCGCTTTATAAATTGCCGTAGTCGCCACGGCGCAGGGGGGCGTGACATTTCGCAAGGCCTCGTTGACAGAGTCTGCTGTCGATTCCGGGTCAAATCAGTGAGATTCGAGTGACTCGAACTGAAAACGGATGCGGCTTTTCGAAGGGCGTTATCTAATATCCCCGTTGTGGTGCGGCCGGAGGGATTCGGACCCCCGACCCTCGGTTCCGTAGGCACATTCCGCTGTCAACAACTAAGGGGTTTCCAAGAGAATTTAGCCCAAATCGCCTGGAGAATGCTCACCCACGTGCATGGGTGTTCAGCACGTTAAGTACAGCGATAAGTACACCGCAACAACCTCAACGGCGTGGACCTCCAAGCCGTACGCGTCTCAAGTGCGGTCGGGCGAGTATCCATTGGCACCTTGAAGCTCACTTCGTCTCCTTGGCTTCTCTCGCCCTCCCTTATTTCGAACATCGTTCATCCTTATCAACCGTTAATGACAATGAATTAGACAGATGAGCAATGAAAAGTGGATTGGTACGATTCTCAGTCTCGCCAAACCAAGGCGATCAATCAACCATGCGATCCTTTAAGGCGCCTCAACTTGGATCAATCATTGGTGACCGTCAAATTGATCGCCGCACGGTTTTGGCAGCGCTTGTTGCCGCGGGGGTGAGTGTGACTATCGTCGGGACGTCGACAAACGCTTCTGGCGCTTCATCGTCAACAAGGACATCGAACCCACGAAGTGGCCACACCAACCGTGCAGCGTCTCCACTTCCTCCTCCTTCTGACCTGACACCATTTCTTTCGCCTGAATCGACAGGCGAAGGCGTTTGGACGCCGGCGGGTCGCCTTGTTCAAGGCTACGAAGCCATCCACACGGCGTTTATTCGGCCTCTCGATACGCCAACCGTGGTCGCCGGAGTGGCATGGATGGATACCAACCTGCTCAATGCTCGGCTGTATTCGGGAAGCCTGAGTCCAGGTGGGCTGACTTGGAAGTACACGGCCCCCATCTCGCGCAGCGCGGCGAAAAACCTCGTGGCAGCGTTCAACGGAGGATTCTTACTGAAGGATTCGCACGGTGGGTACTTCAGTGAGGGTCAGATGGTGGCTCCGCTCGTGCGTGGCCGAGCATCAATCGTCATCTACGCCGACGGGTTCGCAACCGTTGGGATGTGGGGGCGTGACGTGACGATGACGCCATCGGTCGTAGCAGTCCGACAGAATCTGACACTCCTCGTGGATCGCGGCAGTCCAGTTCCCGGTCTACAACGTTACGACGTGACCGCGTGGGGAACCTCGCTCAACGCGATCGTGGATACACCACGTTCCGGTCTCGGCGTTACGAACAATGGCGCTCTTGTGTACGTCGAAGGTCCAATGAACATCATTGACTTGGCCCGAATACTCGTGCGAGCCGGTGCCGTTCGTGCAATGGTGCTCGATATGAATCCTGAGTGGCCGATCTTCGCCACTTACACTCCCTCGACCCCTGATGGTTTGGCCACTCCCGCTAACGGCAGAGATCTGACACCTTCCATGGTCCCTACACCCGCACGTTTCTTCGAGACTGCCTACGCCCGAGATTTCATAACAATGTCTTCCATATAACACCGGTCATGAGCATTCGACGTGGAACTCCCGTCGCCTTGGACTGGCGACAAATGGTGGATCCAACCCCCGTTGCGATGGCTGCGAATCTCCGAATGTCTAGCATTACGAAACGAATACACCGAGGTCCTGCACATCGGCAATGGTGTTCTCATTCCGACTCCCGGAAGAACTGATCCAACACATGTGGTCGGAACTGGCTGCGTTGCAGTTCTGTTTGACACCGTGCACACTCCATGCATGGAAATTCGTTGGACAAACCTACATCGACCTAAATCCCATTAATGAAGCCCGCATTAGAAGGAAAGAAATGTTCTCACCACCGGATCTCTGCCTCTAATTAGGCATGCGAAATGAAGTGCTTGGGAGTCGACGCGGCTGGCCCCTTAAGCGAATCCGCCCAAAAAAGCGGGGGTCGGATCAATCACTTCGCACGCGAGCGCCGTGTTGACGAAGGATGCCGATTGAGTTATGTCATGACGTTCGCGCTGAGGTCTCGGTCGGTGGCCGCCGCCGGAAGATCGCTTGACAACCGAGCGAACAATGCGGGTCGCTTGGTGCTCCCGCTTGCTCACCCTCTAGTCGGAGGCAGTGGTGATCGGCCCGTAGTCACGCACCCGCACTGCGACCTTGCTCCCAATTGGCGATTTGCCTTCCTATTTCGGCCGTTTCGGGTATCCCTGTCACATATCCCGATGGTGCGGCTGGAGGGATTCGAACCCCCGACCCTCGGTTCCGTAGACTGATTTAGCGTATTTGTAGATGTTCGCATCTGTCCGAATTTGCAGTCCACAGACGGAACTTTGTCCGTAGTTGATCTTCGCCGTTCACCCACGTTCGGGAGTTTCATTCCCATTTCATTCCCAAATTCAGGACCAGAGTTTCGGGGTTGCCGTTACCAACCCATCATCTCGCGTTGAAGTGATCAATGAGATTCAATCCCAAGTTTATTCAAGTCGAAGAGTCGAAACTTCTTAGAAACCTGACAGCCCATGTGGCACCGCATAAACGCCATCCTGAGGACCCTAAGCCTGCAAAATCTGACTGCTGCACATTTAGTTGACTGTTTGTTTTCCATGGTCTTAGACCGCGACGGGTACATCGTCAAGAGCCTGCACTAGGGCTTCGTATTCGACCGGTGTCGTCGCGGAACCCGTCCGAACTCACGAAAGTTGTCACATCTGAGCGCAGACGTCGCGGAGCATCTCTCATATTTGTCGAACTAAGTTCGGTTCGGCAGCGAGATGAGTTGCTGGTGCAAATGTCTCCAGTCAGCTAACCGGTAAATCGCCCAATGAGCCCAGCGCGGACACGGAAGAGTTATGCACCATTTGACTCACTCTGCTGCCGAACCGATGAACGATCGAGGTACAGCCGCGGGCCGATTGCGTAAAGTGGCACGTTGGTCATATCCTCCTGCTCGCGGTAGTCGGCCAGTGAGAAGCGCCACGCCTCGGCCGGCTGGAAGCGGTCGATGTAGCTGCGCAAGCTCTTTGACTGCAGATTCTCCTCGGCCTTAACCTCGATCGGCACCAAGGCGCCGGAGCGTTCGATTGCAAAGTCAAGCTCAGCCTTGCCGTTCTCGGGCGCCCAGTACATCGGCACCGAGTTGCGCGCGGCGACGATCTGCTGCAGCACGTACTGCTCGGCCAGCGCTCCCTTGAACTCTTCGAATATCCCAGAGCCTTGCAGCAGCACCGAAGCTTCAAGGCCCGAAAGGGCGCCGAGCAATCCGACGTCGTGAAGGAACAGCTTGAATATCTTGGCGTCTTCGTATGCTCGAATTGGATTCGCCGGTTTGGTGTAACGGGTCACCTGGTGCACCAGGCCAGCGTCGCACAGCCATTGGAGCGCCTCTTCGAACTCGCGCGCTCGCGCACCTTCGCGAACGCGTCCAAGAATGAAGCGTTTGTTCTCGCGTGCCAGCTGGCTGGGTAGCGACGCCCAGATGTCGGCGATGCGACGGCTGACGGTCGCAGTGGCGTATTTGGCAAAGTCGTTCTCGTAGCCGCGGAGGATGTCGAGCTGCACCGAGCGGACGATGTCGTATGACTCGCCCGCGGCGTGGCGAGCGACGGCCTCTGGCATGCCGCCGACGAACATGTACAGGCGTAAGAGCTCGATCAGGCGATCTGCGTACGATGCGATCAATGGCCAGTCCTGCTGAAGCACTAGGTCAGCCAGCTGTGCTTCGCCGGTGCCGCGGAGGAACTCGTCAAAGTCGAGCGGATGTAGCTCGATGAAGTTGACTTTGCCGACCGGGAACGAGGCGTTGGTACGTAGGGCCACGCCCAGCAGCGAGCCGGCGACCGCGAGATGGATGTCAGGGCGTTCCTCGGCGAAGTACTTGAGTGAGGTCAGAGCCTGTGGTGCTTCCTGGATCTCGTCGACAATGACCAGCGTCGTCGCCGGGTTGATTGTTGTTCCGGCGGCGATCGCAAGACCGCGGAGGATGCGGCCGGGGTCGAGATCGCCAGCGAAGATCGAGGCGACAGAGCGGTCGCGCTGGCAGTCGACGTAGGCGACCTGCTCGTAGTGGGAACGTCCGAACTCTTGTAGCAGCCAGGTCTTGCCGACCTGACGCGCACCGCGCAGCACTAAGGGCTTGCGCGCCCGATCGTTCTTCCACGCCTTAAGTGAGCGGAGTGCTCGTCTGTCCACGCCTACAGAATAGTAGGTTTTCACATGTTAGAGATGACTTATGTGTAAATTTCCACATTTGCCGTATGACTTTCGTTCTCTTTATCACTGTTTAGGAAGGACTTTCGTACGCCTCGGCCAGCGGGCCGTGCCAGAAGGCGCCGAGAGCGGGGCAGAAGCCCCCTGGTGAAAGCAGCCTCGGGAGCCAAACCCTCAAGCTAACTACTTGGCGCACAACTCAGTTCCAAGTCGGTTCGTCAGCAAGATGAGTTGCTGGTGTAAATATCTCCAGTTGGCTAATTGCCACCGTTCACAAAGGCCTGCACATCGCTGATTCTGACTCGTCGCGACTTGCCAATGTAGAACGAAGGTAGATTCCCAGAGTTCAAAAGGTCATACAACTTGGAACGACTAATGGCGAGGACTCGGCCGACTTCGGGCAGGGTCAACAAAAGCTTTTCGACGGGAAGATTGCGTTGAAGGACCAAGTCTTGCCTGGCGACTAAGTCGTAGTCCGCATTACTGGGTTCTTGTCGTAGTACGTGAGATGACATTTCGTAATTCCTTTCGAGATACTGCCATTGGAGCGGCTCTGGGGACTGCTATTTGCTGCGAACTGGCCCTTTCGATGGGTCCGACAGAAACACGGCGGCCTCTTTGACAGGTCGTGATCTTGACCGCTTCCGACCGCGGGTGCTCTGTCTATGGGTCGTTACTGGCCGGTCTTCGTTTCCTCTCTGGTCCGGTGTTGGAATCACTGCACACTGGCCCGTCACAAAGGTCGCGGCCCGACGACAAGGTCGCCCGATATCTTCAGGGGCGAACGTACCGAAGGGTCCCCTCGGCGTACACGGGTCCGTGGCCGCAGCGCAGATTGGCGGTGAATTTAACGAAGCAGTGTCGTTAAGTTGCGCAGCGTGCGGGTTCACGTCGGGGGGCCGACGTCAACATTCTCCGACTGGCGAGTTAGCCCTTGGACAACTTGACTTAAGAGATGCTGACGTACTCCGTCCACCAGCGCGAACATAAAATGGCGGCAATCCCGGAATGTAGTTTTTGACGATCGACGGACAGGAGTCAGTTGTGAGAATGGTTCCCATCTCGAAGGCACTGGCGATCTTGGTGACGTGTCTGACATTGGCGCTCGGCATTGTTGGACCAGCGTGGGGAACAAACAAGTTGACTCTGTCGCACTACGCACCATTTCCTAGGGCTGCCCTGACAGATGTTGGTGCATCGTTCGCTCGACCCACGCACGCGCAGGCCGACAGCGTTCGGGTCTCAGTATCGCGGGCGTATGTCGTGGGCCTCACTCAGATCGGTACGCTTCCGAAAGATGCGAAAGTTACGGTGCGCCTTGGGATGTTCAGAGATGAAATGCAGGGCATGAATGTTGGCACGCTCTCTTATGCGGTCATCTTCGACGGCGTCGTCGTTCCGAGCTACGGTCCGAAAGGCGGGCCGAGTGGTCACGAGCTCGTCGTCATTGTCAATGCCGTAACAGGGAGAAGCGTCGAGGCCTTCTCGTACCGCTGAGTTGCTTGACAGCTCGGACGCGAATGCCACAAACTGGTCGCTCGGCCCCAACCGCGCTTCTGCGTCGTTGGGCCGTCGAGAACCCGCACGCATTGCACATGTTGTCGCGCCGCTTGCGGGTTCCCAATATGGCCCGAGTAATCGGAGAACTAATCCTCCAAACGATGAAACACCTTTCAGCTACGTGCAGCAGAATTGGTGAGGACAGCTTCGTTTACACCGTCTTCGGATACTCCTTGAGGGATTCCCAACACAATGCAGGTCAGATTCGTGTTGCAATCGATCGTGTCGATTCCTTTCAATGGCTCGGACTCTGCGCCGACCGCAGTTGGGAGTGACGCCTCATTCCAAGTCTGTCCTGCGTCACTTGAGGCGTATACAACGCTCGCGGAATCCGAACCCTCCGTTTTCCCGGCGAGCCAACAGTTGTTAACCGTAGGACAACTCGCTGAAAGCCACGATGTTGTGGGCGAAGTCCCAATCGGCGAACGGTCAACCCATTTTGCTCCACCATCAGAGCTCTCCAGTAATTCGCCGCCTGTTCCACTCGACGGTGGGTATGCAATGATCCAGCAGTGTTGCGTATCAGGACACGAGATGGGGCCGGGCGACAAAAGGCCGTTCGGAAGAGAGCCGACCGACCACGTTGCTCCACCATTATCCGTGCGCCAGACAATTGATGATTCTCCTTGAGAGGATGAAAAGAAGGTGCTCGCGACACAGAACTGCATCGTTGGGCAACTCATCGCGTTCGTGTTTATGGGACTCCCGGAGGGCTCTGTGCCTTGGGCGCTCGAGGCCGGTTGACCAGGCATAATCTCAGAACTCCAACTTTGGCCACCATCAGTCGTCTGCATGAACACGTTGTCAACGACCGTGCTGTAACCGGGACCGGTAAAATTTGCCAACAGTACGGCATTGCAACTGCTGGCAGAAACGCACTGGAGTGAGCCGATGGAGGCATTGCCCCACAACTCAAGCGAACCGTTCGTTGGGAGCGGCAACTTCGCAACTTCCCAACTCGAGCCTCCGTTGGAAGTACTTACAAGGACAGGCTCCATTATCGGCTTGCCATTCGTGTCGACACCGTTGAACTGACCTCCGCCAAAGGAACACTGTTGGTTCGACGTGCATGAGAGTGTTGTGTCGGCATAAACGCCCATTGGAAGCGACAACTGCTGCCACGAATTTCCGCCGTTACCTGAGAAGTAGACGTTGTTGCCGGCCGCCGCTGTTGGATCGTTCATATGGCGCGCCTCCAAATAACAGTCCGTCGAAGTCGGACACGTCACGTTGTTGGCGAACTGAATAGTCTGCGAACTCGCCTGGAATCCGGGAATCGTCACGTACGACGCCAATCGAAACGAACTGGCTGACGCCACCGACTGTGTGCCTAGACCACTCACTGAGACCACAACTCCGCCGATCATGAGTACCGCCGCCGCCATCCCTAACGCAAATCGCTTGCGGACGGGGTGTGTCACTCGTAGTCGACTAGGTGAACGTTCACGGGAGTGCCGCTCAGCTGCGATTGCTGACCGCAGTCGCATCTGAGCGTGTTCGGTCGCATTCGCGTCAGGCACTTCTTGGCGTTGAAACAAGTCGCGGAGCAATTGGAGTTCATCAGTCATGATCTCTTCTCAACTTTCTATTACTGAAATGGAGTCTTCGGTACCTTCTTGTCCGAAGTGGCCAGCGAGGTCCCGCAATGTGACTCGCGCCCGCGCCACCCTTGAATGCACCGTCCCGACTGGCACGCCCAGCGCCTCTGCAGCCTCCGCGTAACTCAAACCTTCGATGGCCGTCAGATGGAGGGCGTCGCGTTGTTCTGGGTCAAGTTTCGAAAATGCTTTAGCAACGAGAGCCAGAAGTTCGATGTGCTCCATGTGTGTTGAAATTTCGTCAACCTGGTCATCGAAGCGCGACGGGTGCACTGATCTCACGTATGCGTTCAGCATTCGGAACTCGGTCCGTCGGTGACGGCGAATCAAATTTGTGGCTATCCCAAAGAGCCACGGACGAGCATTGGTTCGCGACAAGTCATATCGACTTCGCGCACTAAAAGCAACTACGAATGTTTCAGCGCCAAGGTCTTGTGCCACGTCCCGGCCGACTCGCCGAGCTAAGTATTGGTAGATTGCCCCGAAATGGCGTTCGGCAATCGTGCCAAACCGAACCGGTTCAACGAGTGACGCCGCAATCTCGTCACTGTCGGAAGTATCTTCCTCGCACGCACCCATTACTGAACTATTGCCCGCAGAGCTGATTCGGGTCCCAATATCCTTACTCTTTGATTCAGAGTCAAGATGTGAACTCAATTATCTGACCGAGCGCTCCCGTTGGAATCAATCAATACCCAACGCAATTCCTGTGAGCAACAGTTGGCAGTATGCCCGCAGTATGCCCGTCCGTCAGAATCCGCATCTTTTCGCAAGGTGATCTCGTGGCGGACGGGGATTTACACTTCACGCTCGTGTTTGTGACTCTCAGCTTCCCAAGCTGAGAACGCGAGTTCGATTCTCGTCGCCCGCTCCAACGATTTTCCTTTGAAGGCCAATGATCGTGAGGACAATTCATTGTCCGATAGTGACCGCGACGAACCGCAGTTGTCCACTGTTTGGTGCCCAAGTAGTGCCCAACATTTGCGAAGCGAGGGAGCTTCGTCCCCTAGCTAACGGACTATGGACCCTACTCTCTTGACGGCTACACCGCTTATCGCTATAGTGCAATCATGACTAGTTCAGAAGACACACTGATAGGACTCGGACGAAACGCCGGCGCTGCTGTACTCGTGCTCTCCAGCCTCGCGGGTGGCGACAAGCACGGCTATGCCCTCGTGAAGGACGTCGAACAGTTCGCCAGTGTCCACATCCCTCCGGGCACGCTTTACCAATTGCTTGCTCGACTCGAGAGCCGGGGATTGATTACTGCCCTCGAAGCCGATGACCGCCGGCGCCCCTATCGTTTGACAGCCCAGGGAGCAAGTGTGCTCGCGGACTACTTCACTGCGCAGCAGCGAATTCTCAAAACTGGACAAGCCCGTCTCAAGCAGTCGTGGCATCTGGCATGAGTAACGCAGTGGATTACAAGCGCCGCGCTACGCGGCTTCTACGCTGGTATCCAACTGCGTGGAACGAACGATACGGCGATGAATTCGTCGATCACTTAGAGCAAGAATTCGCGGAACGACCGGTTGATCTCAAGCGAACACTAAATATCGCATGCAGAGGACTCGTTGCTCGCGTCGGCGACTTCGGTCTCACGAGTTCAGATTTGAAGTTTGAAGGCGAGTCGCGGGCTACGATCGGCACGAGTTTCACACTTGTCGCGATTGCGTCCGTTCTCACTCTCAATTTCTGGTCGCTCGCCGTGGGACGTTGGAGCAG
>Ga0209483_1001437_pt1 | contig 18038 bp, 13 predicted proteins | sample NGEPerA_FD_184508 | JGI IMG/M metagenome (GOLD analysis project Ga0209483, IMG submission 184508) | Arctic peat soil microbial communities from the Barrow Environmental Observatory site, Barrow, Alaska, USA - NGEE PermafrostL2-A... | ecosystem: Environmental > Terrestrial > Soil > Wetlands >... | reverse complement strand
ATCGCCCCGGCTGCCGCATAGCCCTATCCCGGACGTCCGTCGTCGGCACCGCCGACAGGCACCTCGTCCGAGCGCGGCCAATGGGGCGAAGGAACAGAGTGCATTTCACCCCAGCCGGATTCCCATCACTTCGCGGACGGCATCGATGGCGCCGAGGCAACTTCAGACCGTCTGGGCGGGTTGATCCATGAATACGAAGGTACGGCGTGAGAGGCGGATCGAGTTTTCGGACACTACGTGCATGAAATCCACTCGAAAGGGCTGACTGGACTCTCTCCGTGGGCGATCCATCTCGTTGCAAACAGGGTTGGCAACGTCAATGCAACAGTATCGACCAATATCAGTGAATCGGGTCACAGCCCCCGACGCTCCGCCGAACGGCTACCCGGCTACCGGCGCCGTCCGGACAGCGCTGGGTCCCGCAGTGCGCTCAGTGCCGCGGCAAGGAGGACCCTGATGCCGCAGTCGATTGCCGTCTCGTCCACGTCGAAGTCCCCGCGGTGAAGGTCGGGAGCCTCAAGAGTCCCGGGCCGGCGCACCCCCAACCGACCCAGCACGCCAGGCACCCGCTCGAGGAACCAGGCGAAGTCCTCGGCGCCCATGCTCTGCGGCGCCTCTTGCACCGCGGCCGGGCTGAGCACGGCCGCGGCAGCCGAACGGAACACCCCGGTCGACTCAGCGTCGTTCACCGCCGGCGGGACGCCCCGCACGTAGTCGATCTCCACCTCGGCCCGGTAGGGCGCAGCGATCTCCCGGATCAGGTCGGGGACCAGATGGGCCGCCGACTCCCACACCGCAGGATCGAGCATCCGAACGCTGCCCGACGCTTCGCCATGCTCAGGGATGACGTTGGTCGCCGACCCGGCGGCCACCCTTCCCCACACGAGGGAGAGGCCGGCGCGGGGGTCCACGCGCCTCGACAAGAGGGCCGGGGTGCGGGCCAGCACGTCGGCCAGGGCCGACACGAGGTCCACGGTGAGCTGGGGCCGGGCGGTGTGGCCGCCGGGCCCGGACAACCGGACCGTGACCGAATCGGTCGCCCCGGTAATTGGACCTGTGCGGACTGCCACCGATCCGGCGTCGACCCGGGGATCGCAGTGCAGGGCGAAGACCCGCGCCACTCCCTCGAGGGCGCCGGCTTCCAGGGCTGCCAACGCGCCGCCGGGGAGCACCTCCTCGGCGGGCTGGAACACCAGGCGGACCCGTCCGGGGAGCTGATTGGCGGCCGCCAGACGGGCGAGGCCGAGTCCGGCCCCGAGCACTACGGCGGTATGCACGTCGTGGCCGCAGGCGTGCGCCACGCCGGGCGTGGACGACCGGTAGGGGGCGTCCTTCTCGTCGTCGATCGGCAGGGCGTCGAGGTCGGCTCGCAGCGCCACCATGGGGCCGTCGGGCACGCCGACCACGTCGCACACGAGGCCCGTCCCCACGGGCAGCGAGGAAGGGGCTAGGCCGGCCCGCGCCAGCACGTCCGCCACCAGGGCCGACGTGCGTACCTCGTGCCAGGCCAGCTCGGGGTGGGCATGGATGTCCCGACGGAGCGCGATCATTGCCTCCGCCAAGCCGTCGAGGGCGCGGTTGATGACCTCGGATTCCGTCCCTGCCGAACCTCGGTCGGCCCCGGTCATCCGACGACCGCCGGTCTCCCGGTCCGCATCTCGTCGATTAGGGAGTCCACGACGGCGTGCAGGTCGCCGCCGTGGTTATCGGCCACCCTGCGTTGGCGTTGGTAACTCGGTCCGCGGGCCAGCACCTCGTGGGTCCCGGCCAACTGTTCGGCGCAACCGAGACGATCGGCCACCGGTCCGAGCTCCTGCACCAGCTCGATGAGTGACTGTCGTAGTGGCTGGGTTCCTCCCTGGTCGTCCACGATGACGTCGGCGTCGAGGCCATAGCGGGCGGCCCGCCACTTGTTCTCCCGGACGATCCAGTCGTGTGGGACCGGCAGGGTGTAACCCCGGTCGAGTTGGGTGCTGAGCATCTCTACCAGGCACTGGCTCAACGCGGCCGCCACCCCCACTTCCAAGAGGGTGGGGAGGCCGTCGAAGATCCGCAGCTCCACGGTGCCGAAGTCGGGATGGGGCCGGATGTCCCACCAGACCTCGCGGATCGACGATATGGAGCCCGCAGCGATGAGCGTCTCCATCAACTCCTCAAACTGCGACCAGCCGGACAACAAGTAGGGGGGTCCGGCGGTCGGCAGTCCCTCGAACACCTTGGATCGGTAGGAGGCGAGCCCAGTGTCGGTGCCAACCCAGTAGGGGGAGGAGGCCGACAGGGCCAGGAGGTGTGGCATGTAGGCGGTCAGGGCATTGACGATCGACACGGCCTTCTTCCCGGATTGCACGCCGACGTGCACGTGCACCCCGAAGATCTGCATCTGCCGGGCCATCCACTGCATCTGGTCGATCAGTTGGTGATAGCGCGGGTTCGGGCTGATCTGCTGGGTCGCCCAGTCGGTCGTCGGATGTGACCCCGAGCACATGAGCTCGAGGCCGAGAGCGCCCGCCTCCTCGCCGACCTCCTCGACGGTTTTTTGCAGGTCGGCAAGGGCCTCGCCAACCGAGCTGCAGACGCCGGTGATCACCTCCACGCATGATTCCAGCAGCTCGTACTTGGCCTTGGGGTGCTCGCCGCCGCGCCGACGGGCAAGCCGGTCGAGGATCTCCGAGGCACCCGAACGCAGCTCGCCGGTTTCGTGGTCGACCAGCTCAAGCTCCCATTCGACGCCGATGGAGGAGCGTGGGGAACCACTGAAGGGGATCTGCACCGACCTACTGTACCGATCGAGGGCGGTGGCCGACACGTTCGGGATCGTCCCGGCAGCCGGGCCGACGGTCGTCAGGCGGGCGGCAGGAGTTCGACGCGCCTCGGCTCGTGACGCCCGGCGTGGCCGGCGGGGTGCTCATCGGGTCGCCATCCGTTCGCAACCGTGGTCACGACGGGCCACAACGGGAGCCTTCGACCGACATCTTCCCAGCTCACCGCCAGCAACTGCGATGGCTGCATCGGCCGCTCCGGCCGGACCCGGGCTGGCGGGCCGTCGGCGCCACTGATTCCCCCGCCACGGACCGTGACAAATGGGTTACCGTGCCGTAACCGAGAAGGCGGGTGCAAACTACCCCAGTCGGCGGTAACGGAGATCGGAGTGGGCATGAGACGAAGTAGGCGTATGGCCACGGTGGCCGCACTGATCGGCGTAGTCGCCATCACCCTGGCCGCGTGCAGCAGCAGCTCGAGCAGCACCAGCACCACCAGTGGCGGTGGGACCACCACCGGTTCGGTTAAGTCGGGCGGGACCCTCTCCATGGCCCTCGACGAGAACCTGTCCGGGTTCAACGTCAACACCTCGGCCGCCAGCCTGTTCGTGCTGCAGGAGATCCTCGACACCGTCTGGCCGCAGCCCTACATCACCAATGCCGCCCTCAAGCCGGTGCTCAACACACAGCTCCTGACCAGCGTGAAGGAGACCCTCAACCCCCAGGTCATCACGTACACGCTCAATCCCAAGGCCGTCTGGCAGGACGGAACACCCATCAACGCCGACGACTTCATCTACAACTGGCAGGCCCAGAGCGGTGATACCAAGTACACCGACGTCGGCGGGCAGCCCTTCGATGCCGCGTCCTCATCGGGGTACAACCTGATCTCGTCGGTGACTGGGTCGAACCCGCCGGGCGGCGCCGCATGCACCGCCGGATCGGCGACCGACAACAACGCCGGGCTCTGCCCCAACGGCATGACCGTGACCGTCAAGTACTCCACCCCCTACGCCGACTGGCAGGGGCTCTTCGCCAACCTGGTCCCGGCCCACATCTCGCGGACCGTGGGCTGGAACACCGGATTCACCGGCCCGGCCCAGACCATCTCGGGCGGGTGGTACGAGATCCAGAGCTACAACACCAATCAGTCGGTGGTCCTGGTCCGCAACCCCAAGTACTGGGGCACCCCGGGCAAGCTCGACAAGATCGTCTTCCAGTTCTTCTCTGACGACACCCAAGAGGTGCCGGCACTGCAGAACAACGAGGTGCAGCTGATCAACCCGGCCACGGTGAGCACCTCCATCACCCAGAGCGCGGCCCAGATCCCCAATACCACCCGGGTCACCGCTCCCGGTCTCGAATTCGAGCACTTCGACTTCAACGAGAGCGATCCCTATCTGGCCAAATTGCAGGTCCGCCAGGCCATCGCCTATGGGACCAACCGCCAGCAGATCATCTCCCACACGGTGGGCGAGGTCTCCTCGCAGATCGTCCCCCTGGGTAACCGGATGTACGTGGCCTCCCAGCCCCAGTACGTGAACAACGGGGCCCAGTACGTCTCCGTCAATACGGGTAAGGCCGAGTCGCTCCTCACCGGGCTCGGGTTCAGGAAGGGGTCCGACGGCTACTTCCAGCCCAACTACGGCCCGCAATCCGGCAAGGACCTGACCTTCACCATCCAGTCCACCTCGGGCAACTCCATCAGATCCCAGACCGAGCAGCTGTTCCAGGCCCAGATGAAGGCCATCGGCATAAAGATCGACATCCAGAACTACGACGCCAATACGTTCTTCGGGACCAACCTGCCCAACGGAACGTACCAGATCGCCGAGTTCGCCTGGGTCTCGACCCCCTTTGTCTCGAGCAACCAATCCATCTACTGCTCGTACACCGATGCCTCCAACTGCAGGCAGAACTACATCCACTACGCCAACCCGCAGGTCGACAGGTTGCTGGCCGCCGGTTCGTCGGCCACCACGGCCTCCACGGAGACCGCCGACTTCAACGCCGCCGACAAGATCCTGTGGACCGACATGGCCACGCTGCCGCTCTATCAGAAGCCCCAGTACTTCGCCTGGTCCAGCAAGTACGGCAACGTCATCCCCAACACGTCGAGCACGGGCACCCCGTGGAACGCCAACCTCTGGGGCCTGAAGACCTCCTAGGTCTGAGCCGTGGCCGCCACCCAGCGCACCGAGACGGGATGGGCACGACCCGTCCCGGTGCTCTCCTGACACCCCGACACCGGTGATCGGCCCCTCCACCTGATGCTCGGGTACATCCTCCGCCGACTGGTGGTCAGCATCGGCGTGCTGTTTCTCGCCACCGTCCTGGTCTTCGTCCTGGTGGTGGAGTCCGGGGACCCGCTGGCCCTGCTGAAGGCCAATCCGCACATCAAGCACGCCACCATCGTGGCCCGAGAGAAGCTCCTCAACCTCGACCATCCCCTCTGGGATCGTTACTGGATCTGGTTCTCCCACGCCGTCCGGGGAAACTTCGGAAAGACGGTCGCCGGAGAATCGGTGGGACCTCAGCTCACCTCCCACCTACTGGTGACGCTGCGCATGGTGATCCTGGCCACACTGATCTCCATCGTCCTGGCCATCGCCGTCGGTGTCTACGCCGCCCTTCACCAGGGAAAGATCGCCGACCACGCCGCCACCATCACCAACTTCATCTTCATCGCAGCTCCGGTGTTCGTGGTGGGGCTCCTACTCAAGGAGTTCGTGGCCATCCCCCTCAACCAGCACCTCAACCGGATCGTCTTCTACACCAGTGGCGAGCAGAGCCCCACCCTCACCGGTTCGTTCCTGTCCCGCCTCCCTGACTACGCCGCCCACACCGCGCTGCCCACCATCACCCTCATCCTGGTGAGCTACTCCTCGTGGGCCATCTACCAGCGCGCCTCCATTCTGGAGACGCTGGACAGCGACCATGTCCGGTTGGCCCGGTCCAAGGGAATCTCACCTCGGCGGGTGCTGATCCGCCACGTACTCCGCAACGCCCTGATCCCGGTGACCACGGTGATCGCCCTCGACTTCGCCGCCGTCCTGGGTGGTGCATTGATCACCGAGTTGGTGTTCGGCTGGCAGGGGCTGGGCATCTGGTTCCTCAACGGGGTGACCTTCCTGGACGTCAACGTGACCTTGGCCTACCTGCTGATCACCGCCACCTTCGTGATCCTCTTCAACCTCGTGGCCGACGTCATCTACGCCTACCTCGACCCGAGGATCCGGTATGACTGACACCTCGGGTCGGTCCCCGCGCCAGCAGCGCCTCAGCCGGGTCGCCACCACCGAGGCCGGCATGCACACGCTGCCCAGCGTGTCCCCGTCGGGAGCGTCGGACGACCACGACCAGCACGGCTTGACCGACGGAGGCCGGGGCCAGTTCGCCACCATCCTCCTGAGGCTCATCGGCAACCGGGTGGCGCTGGTCGGGCTGTGCATCTTCTTCGGGCTCATCGTGGCGTCACTGCTCACGGCGTGGTTCTGGACCTACAGCTACACCTCCATCACCAACACCCTGAACGCCCCGCCCTCGCTCTCGCATCCCTTCGGCACGACCACCATCGGCGCCGACCTGTTCGCCCAGGTCATGCACGGCACGCTGCAGGACATCGAGATCGCCTTGGTGGTGGCGGTCATCGCCACCGTGTTCGGGGCCCTGGTGGGGGCGGTGGCCGGCTTCTACCGCGGAGGGGTCGACGCCGGGCTCATGCGGTTCGTCGACCTGATCCTGGTGGTGCCGGTCCTGGCCGTGCTCATCGTGCTGGCCCACATCGTGGCCAAGCAGGCCAGCAGCTGGTTCTGGCTGGCCGTCATCATCGGAGCCGTGTCGTGGACCTACATCGCCCGCCTGGTCCGAGCGGACTTCCTGACCCTGCGGGAGCGCGACTTCATCGAGGCGTCCCGGGCCCTCGGAGCCACCAACCGCCGGCTCATCCTCCGGCACATGCTGCCCAACGCCATGGGCCCGATCATCGTCAACGCCACTATCACCGTGGCCCTCAGCATCGTGCTGGAGTCCACGCTCTCCTACATCGGCCTGGGCATCCAGGCGCCCAACGTCTCCCTCGGCCTGCTCGTCAACCAGGGCCAGGACTCGGCCACCACCGAGTGGTGGCTGTTCGTCTTCCCGGTGGGCTTTCTGGTCATCCTCACGCTGAGCATCTTCTTCATCGGCGACGGCCTGCGGGAGGCCTTCGATCCCAAGAAGAGTCGGGTGCGGGCCTGAGATGGACGACGCCAGCCTGGTGGTTGAGCAGTTGGTGGTGGACTTTGCCGCCGGCGAGGGGCCGGTCCATGCCGTGCGCGGCATCAGCTTCTCGTTGGCCCCACGCGAGGTGCTGGGCATCGTGGGCGAGTCGGGCTCGGGGAAGTCGGTCACGGCCCTGGCCGCCATGGGCCTGCTGCCGAAGAACGCCAAGGTCTCCGGTTCGATCACCTATGCCGGCCAGGAGCTGCTGGGGCTGCGGGAGAAGGACCTGGCCAAGGTCCGCGGTGTCGGGATCGCCATGATCTTCCAGGATCCGATGACCTCGCTCAACCCGGTCTACACGGTGGGATGGCAGATCGCCGAGGCCGTCCGCGCCCATCAGGACGTGACCAAGCATGCGGCCCTGGCCCGGGCCGTGGCCCTCCTCGAGACGGTGGGTATTCCCAACGCCGCCGAGCGGGTGGGCAACTACCCCCACGAGTTCTCCGGAGGGATGCGCCAGCGGGTGGTCATCGCCATCGCCATGGCCAACGACCCGGCGGTGATCCTGGCCGACGAGCCCACGACCGCCCTCGACGTGACCGTCCAGGCCCAGGTGCTCAGCTCGCTCCGCACCGCGCTGGAGGAGACCCATGCCTCCCTGTTGCTGATCACCCACGATCTCGGGGTCATCGCCGGCCTGGCCGACCGGGTGCTGGTCATGTACGCCGGCCGACCGGTGGAGATCGGCACGGTGGAGCAGATCTTCTACGAGCCGGCCATGCCCTACACCCACGGTCTGCTCGGCTCACTTCCTCGCCTGGACGGTGACGGGCAGGACCGGCTCCGCCAGATCCCCGGCTCCCCTCCCTCCCGGGTCGGCGACGGACAGGGCTGTCCCTTCGCACCACGCTGCCCCCTCCGGGCCGACGTGTGCAACGAGCGCGAGCCCGAGCTCCGGCCGGTCCGGTTCCGCCCCCACGCCGACGACACCCCATCCGGGACCGAGGGCAGCGCGCCCCACGTGGCGGCGTGCCACTTCGCCGAGGAGGTGGCGGCCATGCCGGTGGCCTCGATGTTCCCCGACACCTCCGCTGACCACGAGGGTGTGGCTCCGTGAGCACGAGCCGCCTGGACCCGATCACGCCACCCGGGCCGACGCCCGAAGCCACCGACGGGGCCACCCCGCTCCTTTCCGTGGAGGAGCTGGTCAAGCACTACCCCAAGCGCGGCGGCGCCTTCGTCCGTCATCAGGTGGGCGTGGTCCACGCGGTCTGCGGGGTCAGCTTCGAGATCCGCCGGGGGGAGACCCTCGGTCTGGTCGGCGAGTCGGGTTGCGGGAAGACCACCACCGGGCGATCCATCCTCCAGCTGGTGGAGCTGACGTCGGGTTCGGTCCGGTTCGAGGGGAGGGAGCTGGTCGGCCTACCGGCCCGGGCCATGCGGGAGGTCCGCCGGGACATCCAGGTGGTGTTCCAGGATCCGTTCGCCTCCCTCGACCCCCGCGTGCCGATCGGCGAGTCCATCGCCGAGCCCCTCCACATCCACGGCCTGTGGGACCGGGCCAGCGGCCGGATGCGGGTGTCGGACGCCCTCACCCTGGTGGGCCTGGAGCCGAAGCACGCCAACCGCTTCCCCAACGAGTTCTCCGGAGGGCAACGCCAACGGATCGGCATCGCCCGGGCGCTGGTCCTCGACCCCAAGTTGCTGGTGCTCGACGAGCCGGTCTCGGCCCTCGACGTGTCGATCCAGGCCGGCGTGGTCAACCTTCTGGAAGACCTCCAGCAACGGTTGGGCGTCGCCTACCTGTTCATCGCCCACGACCTCTCGGTGGTCCGGCACATCTCGGACCGAGTGGCGGTGATGTACCTCGGGCGCCTGGTGGAGGTCGGTGACCGACACGACGTCTACGAGCGTCCCGAGCATCCCTACACCCAGGCACTGCTGTCGGCCGTCCCGGTGCCCGACCCCCGCAAGGAACGGTCCCGCCGGCACATCGTCCTGGAGGGCGATGTGCCCAGTCCCGAGCATCCCCCGAGCGGCTGCCGCTTCCGCACCCGATGCTGGAAGGCCCAGGACATCTGCGCCGAGGAGGTGCCGGCCCTGGTGGACCGCGGCGGCGGGCACCCGGTGGCCTGCCACTTCGCCGAGCGGGAACAGCCCGGTTGAGCCCAGTTGCAAGGTTCTGCGACTTTGTTGTGAGATGGGTTCTGCAAATTCATCTCAGGCACCAGAGGGCGGACCAAGTGAGCAACACAACCCGACTCGCAGAATCCACCTTTTTCGAGTCGTTACTTCCGGCCTCGAACTCCATGCCGCCGGGCGTCCCAGAGCTGAGCCTCGAACGACCGGGTATCCGATGCCTTGGTCCTCGTCTTGCTTGCTGCCTTCGCCACGTGATTCCGTCCTATCCGTATATCGAAGTCGGTGCCATCGTAGGCCCACGGGTCGACTCGCTACGGATTGCATGGTGACGCGGTTGTCGACTCCGAAGATTGCCCAGAATGTGCTCACTGGTTCAGCTTTGGAATACGGCTCGTCTCTTCATGAGCAGCCAACGGTTATTCGTGGGCCAGTCAATAGCGTCTCTGAATGTGTAGTTCACTGCCCTATTTGTTCATCGACATAGAGAAACCCCACTTGCCAGTTGGACAAGTGGGGTTCTCGCAGGTAATCACTCTGTTGGGATTTGGTTCTCTAGTGGGGTTGGAAGTACGTGATCCTTTAGGAAGCGAGCTATGACTTCGTCAGGTGACCCAATCGGCAACCCAGCAGAAACCGGTCAATTTCTGTACACCCACACCTTCCGTCTGCCACTTGTGTTGGGAATCCGCAGCGGCTTCGAAGTCACGCTAGGAGCCGCTCCATACGCGTCGACAAGTGACGCTGCGATCTTCCCTGGACCACCATCCGTGCGAATACGCCTCATAAACCGGAACATCGCTGATCACAAGTTCTTGCCCGCAAATCTAGCGGGCGCTCTCGCCGAATTTTACGGTAGGGAAAGTTCACAGGCTGACACATTGGGCGCCGGCAAAGGTATTCAACTTTACGAACAGTGGGTGTCATTGGAAACTCCCGCTGCCCTACTGAGTGGCGAGAATGCGGCGGACGGAGCGTATGCCTTTCATCGTGGACTTGCATATCTCAATTTGTTCCTAGCAGCTTACGGGCTTGCTCGATGGGACAATTCAATGCGACCGATTAGCGCCAGGGAGCTGCGACCTGTGATCATGATTGGCCGATTGAACCTAGAGAATCATTGGGAAGAAGACGGATTGATGCTGATGCATCCCGATGCGAAGGAACGGGTTCCTCTTTCCGTTGCAGCCATCGAGGCGCGAATGTCCAACGCGATTGATTCAATTCTCCACCAGAAACCGTTTGTCGGCACCTTCCAATGGCAAGCGCGCGCCGAGCGCCGAAAGTACGAAGGCGACTCGGCAGACGCGATAGTCAGCTTCCAAGTGGCGTCAGAAACGCTTCTGTACGAGCTGTGGGCACTACTGCTCCGTGACAAAGGAATTGCTGAGCCAGAGATTGACGATAGGCGGGTAAATCTGCCGTTCGCCTCACTGGTTAAGCGAGAGTTGGCACAGCATCTGGGAGGATGTTGGGACGTTACAGACACGAACCGTCCAGTCGGCCACTATTGGACCAACCTCTACCTCCTTCGCAATAAGGTCACCCATGGCGGTTATCTCCCTCACGATGGGGATGCTGAAGCGGCGGAGCGGGCCTTTTTTGGTCTAGATGAGTTTATCAACGACCGTCTCAACGCGGTTTCGGGTTCATACCCGGGCGCATCGGCAGCGAAGTTGACCGCCAGCTATCTGGAGCCTCCGGTCTCAGACGTCGAGCCACCCCCGGGTACAGTCCACCCATGACTCCATTAGGTCGGCTGAGCCTCCGGGATACTCAGTCCGATTCACTAACACTTCCTCTCCCGTCGTCGTGCTAGAGCCGGGGCAGACAACGCAAGCCACCTTCACCTACGGCAGCCCAAATGACGCTTGCCCAAGCCCGACAATCGCACTGGGGCTCCGGGTGTATCCCCCCAATCAGACCGCAGCATTATTCGTGGCCACCTCGGGGGTTGGCCAGTGTCCTGGCGCTCCGTATTCCAACTTCACGATCTATCCAATCGGAGCAGAACCCGGCAGGTAGTCACCGTCATCGGACCTGACACCGGTAGGGCACAGACCGTGTCCCTGATCGCCGGAACTGTGGGCACCCGACTTCGAGCTTTGCACTCCCACATCCGAAGACGCGTCATTGACATCACTCTGGTTCGGCAGATGCTTCAAGATCGTCGTGGAGCTGGTCAATCTCTGGATGTGAGATGGTCGACTGGTCGTGAACACTGCGATCGAGCTTCTCCATCACACTTCTCACCGCTCGTCCGACGGTGCTGTGAGGCGGATGTGGATGGGTACTCGCATGAGCTACCGCCTCCTCGACTTCGTCGCGCAACTCGCCGAGGTTGGGCCCTTCCAACTGATCGAGTAGAGGAAAGAGCATCTCGTCCTCGTGATCGAGGTGCATTCGAATGGAGTTCACCAACCGATCGAGAAGCTCCTCGAAACCTTCAGGGTCGCTGGCGTGAACGTTGGATGGCTTTACGTTCTGCGTGCGATGGCGGAGGTCAGTCAGTCCTTCCCGGATGGCCAGCTGATCTGATTCGGCCCGATCGAGCTCCCGCGTGTCCTGACCGATTTTTCGCAACGCCGGATAGACGACTCTCTCCATCACGTCTTCGTACCTGGCCGAAGACCCGACGAGCTCGATGGCAAGATCGGCGCGGGGTGTCGGATCGCGTTCCTGGTCGAGCAGATCCAGGATGGCACGCAGCTCTCTGCGATTCTCCGTCAGAGGCTCAAGGGATGCGGGTAAGTCCGTCATGGTCGATTGCTCCGTTTGGCGTCCAGTATTACTGAGATGGCGCTGAACTTGTGCATCAGGGAGTATCCGAGACCGAGGGCTGATCAGATGTCCCACTCCGCCTAGTCCAACCCCCCTCCCCGGACCTGAGGACACACCGTTGCGTTTCCACTGTCCCCTGTCGCCGGGTCGGTGTGCCGGCTGTGCCCGTCAAGCCGAGTCCAGCGCGCCCCAAACACGGAGTGGATCTTAGGAATCACCGGCAGGTGCCGACACCTGCTTGATGGTCTCCAAGGCGAGGACCGTCTCCCGGTGAGCCTTCCGCTCTTCCTCCAACTCACGATGGGTAACAAATAGCGCCGACCCCAACCCGACAAGTGACGTTCCGATGATCCACCGAATGGGGCGCATGCTCCAAGAGTAGCCCTAGCACTAGAGAGGCAATCCGGGCTATCCCAAACGGTTGGGTCGGACGTGCCCGAGTCGGGTGGCTCCGGCCAGTTGTGAGAGGGCATCGGCCAGCGGTCGGCGAACGTCAGCGGAAGCGATCGAGCCATCCGAGCCGACGGCATCCCTTCCCAGGGGAATGTGAACACACGCCTCTTCAATGATCCTCGCTCCGAGGTATCCGAGCACCCTCCGAAGCGCAGCATGAGCATCAGAGGCACCACGCTGGGTGCAGTTGATCCACGCCACCGGCTTCCCATGCATGGAGCCGGCTTGGTCGTCTCCGACTGCCCAGTCGAGCACGTTCTTGAGCGATCCCGGAAGGTCTCCTGCATACTCCGGAGTCGAGAAGAGGACCGCATCGGCAGCGCGAATAGTTGCACGTAGCTTCTCGACCTCCACATTGCTCGGCGAACTGTCGTCGTCGGGATTGAAGTGGGGCAGTGTTGACACGCCCTCGTACAAAGCCAGGACCATTCCAGGTGGCGCAACCTTCTCGGCCGTTCTCAGGATTGCCGTATTGGTCGAGGCACTCCGCAGGCTTCCCGAGATCATGAGAATGTCGCTTCGATGGTTCACGGTTCGGACAACACCGTGAACTCGGCCACTATGCCCCCGGTCGCCGGTTCGCGGCGGGGGCAAAGTCGCCCAACGCCGAGCATGCTTGCCGTCCGCGAGCAGGCCCGACGTGCCGTTCTGCGCTGTGGCCACGATGATGCAGCCGTCGTTCTGGCGCGTTGTTCGGCGCCCGATCAGGTGCGGCCGGCGGCACCCACAACTCCGGCTGCCGAGCGCAGTTCCGCATGCTGTTCGGCCGGCGCTGGCGGCCTCCCGCGCTTGCTCCTGTTGTTGCGCCCGGAACGGCACATGTGGGCGTGGGGACAACTGTCCAACCGGGCATCCGAGGCCCACACGCGACAGACCCCCGGCCCGACCATCGGTCCCCACCCTGGGTCGGGTATCGGGTCTCCCCAGGACCCGACCCAGGGTGGGTGGGTGACCGGGCTAGGCGGCCATGGTGACGGCCACCGATGCCGCCCCGACGATCGGCTTGTTGAGGTGGGACCCGCCCATGGAGCCGAAGAAGCCGGCGTCGCCGAGGTTGAACACCCCGCCGTCCGAGGCCACCAGCCAGTAGCCCTTGCCGTCCGGCGTGGCCGTCATGCCCACGATCGGCTTGTTGAGGTGGGACCCGCCCATGGAGCCGAAGAAGCCGGCATCACCGAAGGCGAAGATGCCCCCGTCGGAGGCCACCTCCCAGTAGCCCTTGCCGTCCGGCGTGGCCGTCATGCCCACGATCGGCTTGTTGAGGTGGGACCCGCCCATGGAGCCGAAGAAGCCGGCATCACCGAAGTTGAACACCCCCCCGTCCGAGGCCACAAGCCAGTAACCCTTTCCCGCCGGGTTGGGTTGGGCCGGCGGCACCGCCGACGCGTACGGGCTGGCGGCCATGCCCACGATGGGCTTGTTGAGGTGCATCCCGCCCATGGAGCCGAAGAAGCCGGCATCGCCAAAGTTGAAGATGCCGCCGTCCGAGGCCACCTCCCAGTAGCCGCCCTGGTCGGACGTCTGGGCGAGGCCCACAACCGGCGAGTTGAGATGGCTGCCGCCCATGGAGCCGTAGAAGCCGGCCGTGCCGAAGTTGAACACGCCGCCGTCGGAGGCGGTCATCCAATAGCCGGTGCCGGCCACGGGCACGTTGAAGACCGCCTGTCCGCCGGGGTTGGTGGTGATGGTGTTGCCGGTCAGCGTGGTCCCGGTGTCCCCGGCCCGCCAGACCCCGTAAAACTCGCGGCTGATGGTGTTGTTGGTGATGGTGGTGCCCGTGAGGGTGGGGGTGACCGGTGCCGGGATGACACTGGCTGCCACGATGATCCCCGCCGGCTGGGGCGGTCCGTTGACCGACCCCCAGTCGTCCATGGTGAGGATGTTGCTGTCCAGGGTGACCCCGCTGAGGTGGTCGTTGGGCGCGTTGGAGTGCACGACGATGCCGGGGATGAACGAGTTGGTGACCGTGTTGCCATGGACAGTGACCGAGGAGACCGAGGTCCCCGGGGCGTCGGCTGCCACCACGATGCCGCCGATCACCGGGCCGTGCGGCCCGAACTGCCCGACGGTGCCCATCACCGTGTTGTTGGTCACCGTGGCCGATGTCACTCCGGCACCCGGGTCGTAGGCGGCGATGACGACGCCGCACCCGCCGAAGTTGCCGTTGCTCTGGTTGTTGGTCACGGTCACGCCGGAGGTGGGCGTCAGCGTGCCGGGGTTCGGCGCGCCGGGGTCGACGGGTCCGTCGTCGGCCACGCCGATGCCGCCGTCGGCCAGGTTGCCGGTCACGGTGTTGCCCGAGACCGTCGAGTTCGAGACCCCGACTAGCTCGATGGCCTTGTTCTCGTTGATCCCGGCGGTCGGTGCGACGCCGTTGCCTTGAAGGGTCGAGCCGCTGACGGTGAGATTGCTGGTGTCCTGGGCGAAGATGCCGTGGTCGTTGGCGCCGCTGATGGTGGCACTGATGGTGACACCGGTGATGCCCGGACCGACGTAGATGCCGAGGTCACAGCCGGTGGCGTCGATTGTGCTGGAGTATGTCGTGCTGGCGGTGGCGATGACGGAGGCGGTCAGGCCGGTGCTTCCGGCGGCCGTGCACCCGACGGCACCGGCGATGCCACCGCCCGAAAGAGATGGGATCAGCACGCCCGCTCCCCCGAGTCCGGAGACTCCAAGTGCTACGACACCGACGAGGCGTGCCAAATGCTGGTTCTTCATTGTTCCCTCTCTGTTGCGCCAATGCCCGATTGGGCAATACTCAGCCCTCCGTCGGCGAGTTTCGTCGCGTCACGGGCCAGATGCAACCGGTGTGACTAGGTCGGCCCTAACTACTGACTACGGCAACCCCAGGTCGTGGGCAACCAAGAAGGTGATGCTCTCCACTTCTGACGGCGGGGTTCGCGATTCCCCTGCCCTGGAGCAAGGTGCAAGTTCAAGGGTGTCCCCGATCGCCGGCTATGTACGCGCGATAGACCCAATTGTGCCTTGACCGCCAACTAGCACCTAACGACACACGTCTTTCATATCCGTCATGCCAGAGATCGCTCGCATTTCACGTCCCAACCTACGGGCGCTCATTAGTACCGGTCGTCACCGTGCGCGGCGGCCCCACGTCGAGAGGCGTCGGCAGCGTCAAGACTTGCGGCACGGACCTGCCTGGGGAACCTGATTGGCATCCTGATCCGCATCGGGATACCAATCAGGAAGCCGCCTCCTTCCCACGTCGTTGTCATGGGAAGGAGGGAGGGTCGACAGCTTTGACCTAGTGACTGGAGTTAGCCTCGGCGGCTTCCTGACACATGTCGATGACTTAGTGCTGGCATTGGACGTGGCGGGGGAAGCAGTAGACGTAGCGGAGCACCCACCCAGGATGAGGAGGCCGCCTAGAAGGGTGAACGAGAGGGCGGTATTCACTTTCCGATCCGAGAGTCTTCTTAGACCACCCCCGCCGACCGCTATGGTCGATCGACCAGATTCAGCCTGAGGCGACTCGGGAGTGGGCACTTCGGCCGCGGGCATAGAAGATCTATACCTCAGTCCCACCTTCGATGCCGAGAAGAGTGGGCCCCATATCACCGGGAGCGGGGCGGTTATCAGGTGCCACCGACCGGCACGACTCGGGCAGGTAGCCGCCTCGACTACCACCTGTCCTTCGGTCTCCAACCACTTACCAGCCGCTCCTTGAGAGCCACAGTGTTGATGACGCCATACACTGGCAGAGACCGGTCGTGGGTAGGACCACCTGGCACCGACTTGCCATCTTGAAATGGGGCCCGAACCCACCCTCCTGAGAGTGGATTCCGTGACCGCATGGGTGGCATTGCTCGCATGTCCGGAGGGATCTCGACGATTCCAATCGGATCGACCTCCTTCCTGTGCATGGCGCTCCCCACCGGGAAGAACACAGGCCAGCGCCAATCTGAGATTCCCTCAACTTCGGCCAAGCTCGGGAACTCATCGAAGGTCTTCTCGGAGAGCCAGACAAGATCCCCAATCTTCGGAATCTGATGGGTCACCAAGCCAACGACGAATCCAATGTCGCAAACCACAGAGAACGCTAACCCCGGCATTGAGCGTTGCATTCTCATCGAGTCCCGTTCACGAGCACGGCCCCAGGTTCCCCCGAGATCGACTCCCGTGTCTATCCCTAAACGCTGCCGGTTATGCACCGTGCCTTCGCAAGCGGATCTCTCCCCCACTCCCCAGGAACCTCGGCTCCGGTCCGGACTCATCGCAGACGCACCTAGTCCCGGACAGAACCGACGTTTGGAGTTGCCATTCAGCTTCGAAGTGGCGGCTGCCTAAGTATCCCCGAACGAACCAGGCACATCGGTGACGGTGCCAGGCACCGACGGCAAGGCCCACTCTGAGGCTACCCACGGAGAATCTTGGACGTACTCAGCATCACAAATGAGAGTGACGCTCATCGTGGCTCCCGAACCAACAGACGCGCGCCGTGCAAAGGGCCCTTCACCGCCATCCGAATGGCGCACGAATGTGGGCCTACGATCTGAGATTCCCCAGCTCCTGGGACCATATGCACGTCCATAGCACGATGTGTCAAGCTCGCCGCGTGCGAGTGCTGACCCAACCGTCCTTCTTCGGCGGTGCCGACGAACTTCGCCGCGCCTTCACCGATCGAGTGGGACCTGACCGCGCCGTGCGGAACGAGCGGTTCATCTGGGACTACTGGCACATCCCCCGCCAGTACACGTACCTGCGCACCGTGGCCCTCAACGCCATCGCCCCGTCATTGCTCGGGCGGTTCACCGAAGCATTGCAGGCGTGGGGGTTGGCCAACCTCGGGACGGACCGGGTGACCCACCCGTGGCTCAGCTACTACGTCGAAGGCTGCCACCAGGCACTGCACTCCGACGTCGCGCAGGGAATATGGTCCTACGTGTATTCCCTGACCCCGTGGGAGGATCGAGCCTTCACCGGCGGGGAGACCCTGCTGGCGAGCCCGTTGCTCCTCGACTACTGGTCCACGTTCGACCCGACGCGCTCAACTGAGTCCGGTGAACTGGTGGAGCGCATCCCGGCCCTCTATGACCAGCTGACCGTGTTCGACTCCCGCCTGCCCCATGGCGTGGCCGTGGTCGAAGGCACGCGCGACCCGGTCAAGGCCAGGGTGGCGCTGCACGGCTGGTTCCACGATCCGGTCCCCACGATGCGCGGGGAGCTCGACCTCGAAGGGACGGCCTCGGTTGTCGAAGGGCTCCGCGCCGCCGGCCGGCGGGAGCGTGAGCGCTACGGACCAATACTCGGCACGTCGACCTGGAGGCTCCACATCGAGCCAGACGGGAGTGTCAGCGAGGTGGTGGCGGTGGTGGACAACCTGGTGCCGGGCGGTCCGGGCGCGGGTGACCCGACCGACGTCGTCGAGGCCGAGCGTTCTCTCCTCGCTGACGCCGTGTTCGAACGGCGGGACGGGCCATCCGAGCTGATCCTGCCGCTCGAGGGCTGACCTCTCCGATTCGGTCGGGAACTCGCCTTTGCGAGCGCCGTGGCGCTCTCGGATCCCATGCGACCGAGACCCCTGCTCGTCAAGTCGGTCGTTCATCTCCCTTGAGGAGGCTGCGGAGGCGTCTGGCCGGGATCGAAAGATCACCTGACCAGGTCAACCTCCTATGAGATCAACCATCCCCTCGTCAGTCACTATGCGTGCACAGGCTTCCGGCGCCAAGGGCCGAAGGTCCCCTT